>ERZ773010.240-NODE-240-length-41301-cov-4.976240_pt1 | contig 41301 bp, 39 predicted proteins | sample MGYA00580842_ERZ773010 | MGnify/ENA primary metagenome ERZ773010 (study PRJEB29015, sample SAMEA2737982) | human oral metagenome | biome: human oral; feature: human-associated habitat; material: dental | place: China | collected 2107 ... | reverse complement strand
TCAAATACAAAGATAAGAATAAAATGGGCTTACACACTTTTATAGGACACTACCTATTATATAGGAGTTTGGGAGCACAAAAAACTTACAACAATCCATGCACATGTTAGTGATGGTGCGCCATCCTACCGCATAGCGGTTTGTGAGATAGTCATTCGCTTTTGATCTAATCTTGCTCAAAAAGCATCGCATGCTTATCCCGAATTCACGTAAAGCTTATAAAAAAATCGGCGTCCACACCTCTATTACGAGATGCGAACGCCGATTTTAGGATGTTTTCTATTAAAATTCTACTGTCTTGCAGATGTTTTTTGCACCTTAGCTTAGCTTGCCCTCGTGTACAATGGCTTGTACAACGATTTCGCGTTTAACAGCGTTGTTGAGCACCTTAGTGGCAACGGCCGAAACATCGGCAGGTGTTAGGGTGCTGAAAACAGGGTCGACAGCTGCACTTTCTTCGGGCGTTATGGTCTCGCCTGTTTGTGCATATACGCCCAATGTGGCCATCCACAGCATGGGATTGGTACCCATGTCGGGCGAGGCAGGCGTCTGTTCGTCTACGGCCAGAGGCACAATAGCTGCCTTAAACTCGTCGGCCGAGAACTTGCCAAGGCGTACATCGTCGAGCAAAGCATTGACTTTGTCTAACGCCGTAGCAACAGATGCGCGCGCCGTAGAAAGGTGTATGCTGAGCGTCTCGGTGGTTTCGGGTTCAGAAACATAGTCGGCCTTCACACCAACAGTGTAAGTAAGATGTTGTTTTTCGCGTAACTCGTCGAAATACTTGGCCTCCAAGATGGCTCGCATTACCTGAAACGCAGCCCGTTCTTTATCGGTTAGGCGCAGATTATTGGCAAACGACAGTTCTATCTCGGCCAAATCGCCCTGCATTTCCACGTTGAACGTGCGCTTGATGAGCGGTTCTTTCGATGCAAAGTTCATGGCCGTGGGTGCTGGCAACGTTTGTTTGGGATCGCCTTTAATCGATGCCAGATAAGTTGTTACCAACTTTTTAGCCTGCGGTTCGGCCAAGTCGCCAACGATGAAGTAGGTGTAGCGCGCTGCATTGCCAAAGTGGGCGAAGAACTGTTTGGGAAGTTCTTCAAACTGCATACGGTCGAAGAAGGCCTCATCTTGTTCGGGGTTGGCCTCCGATGGCGGGAAGAGCAGTCGGCGAATAGAGTCTTGCGCGGCTTCCATTCCTTCGAGCGAGCGGTTGGCGTAGAGATACTTGCTGCGCTGAACGTACTTAGAGAAGACGTTGGGCGAGAAGTCGTGGCGCGACAAGATGAGATTGAGGTAACCGAAGAAGTTATCGGCTTGCGCAACGGGCATACTGCCCGAGAGGTCGTCGGAGTAGTCGCCTGGCGACATGCTAAGGTCTATATCCTTGCCTTGCAGCCACGAAGCCAACTGGTTGCGGTTATATCCACCCACACCCGTTTGCATCAGCTGATTGCGCATGGCCGTGTAGTTAGCCAGCTGTTGGGGCGTAACGGCAGCGCGTCCACCAGGAGCCGTAGCCGAGAAGAATAGCATACCCTTGGCTTGCGGCAGGTACTTGTAGATTACGCGTGCGCCATTAGATAGTTTCCATTCTTTAGCGGCAAGCTTAGATATGGGCTTTTCGCTTACAATCTTTCCTGCAACGATGTGCTTGAGGTCAAGACTGGTCAGCGTATTGTCTGGTCTAGCCTCCAAGACAGGGTTCTCATTACGTTTTAACGATTCGAGGAAGGCGTCTTGCGATAGGCCTAACTCGTTGGGTTTACGTTCGTAGGTGATGAAAGCCAAGTTGTTTTGGTCGAGCAATTTGGCTACCCAGCTGTTAAAATCTTCCACGTCTTGCTCTACCAGCACTTCAATATTGCGCTGAATTTGCTCACGGAAGTCGTTGATAGGTGTTCCATAAAGGAAGTTTTGCTTCATCAAATTGAACACGTTATCGGGTGTTCCCAGCCCCTTAGCTTCCAATGCGTCTTTCATTCCTTGGTACATCTCGCTCTTCTGGGCTTCGAATTCTTCTTTCGAAAAGCCGCTATGAGCGATTGCCCCTCTTATGGCAAGCAGCTGTTCCATGGCCTGTTGGGCATTGTTGGCATAGGGAACAACGTCCCATGCCATTTGCGCAAAGCCACGTACAAGAGGCGAAAGGCTTACCGAAGCAGCAATGAAGGTTTCTGCATCCGCGTTTTTCAGACGAGCAAAACTGCGCGGTGCCAAGGTGTTGAATATGCGCGTGAAAAGGAAATTGCGCGTGGCCTCGTCAGAATTGGGGTTGTTAGGCAGGCGTACACGTTGGTAAAGACCAAACGAGGGGCTCTTGTTTTCCTTGTCAACGAACTGCATGAACAGCGGTTGAGCATTGTCGTCGATTTTACGGAGTTCGATATCGCTGGGCGTTGCTTTTTTGGGGAGCGACGAGAGGGTGGCTTTGAGGGTGCGTTCGGCTTGATCTAGGTTTACGTCACCTATGACGGCCACGAACTGCAAGTGCGGTCTGTACCACGTATCATAGAATGCGCGCACATCTTTGGGCGTGAAGGAGCGTAGGCGAGCTTCGTTGCCAATGACGTTGCGTTGTGCGTATCGCGAGTTGGGATACATCACACGCGCCGTGCTATCGGTGATACGGCGGTCTATACCTTCACGTCTGCGCCACTCTTCGAGGATAATTCCACGTTCTTTCTCAACGTCGGCGGGCTGTATCTTGATGCCATGGCACCAGTCTTTGAGCAACAAGTACATCTTCGCCATTAGTTGCGTGTTGGCCGTGGGCACGTTATGCACGGCATAGCGTGTTTCATCCACACCCGTAAAGGCCTCGAAATCGGTAAGGCCATTGGCTTTAAGGAAGGCCATTACACCACCGGGAAAATTATCGGTGGCATTAAATGCCAAGTGCTCTAAGGCGTGGGCCAAACCCGTTTGGTTGTCGGCTTCGTTCACTGCCCCCACGTTTTGGAAGAGGTAGAACTGTGCTTCGCCTGGCGTAGAGCCATCGTTATATATATAATAGGTAAGTCCGTTGGGCAGCTTACCCGTTCTTAGCACCTCGTTTTGTGCATAAGCCTGCTGCGCAAAAACGAAGGCAACGAGGCACAACATGGCCGTACGCATACGTTGCGCTAGGTTGAAGAGCGTTGTGTTCATACGAGATTTACTTTTCTAGCAGTTCCAATGTGGCCAGCTTATGCTTGATGGCGTTCTGCACCATAGCTTGCGGCATCTCCATGTTTTGCATTCTGAGCGACTCGGCATAGCCTTGGTTGTAGCATTCGCGTGCCTTAGCGTAGTTTTTCAGTTCACGATACGAGTCGCCAATCATCACAAGATAGTTTACACGTTCCATCACAGCCTCTTCGGCTTTCAAAGCCTGCTCCACCCATTCGATGGCCTGCTTGTGGTCGTCGGCCGTTAGCTTTTTGCCCGCAGCATTGTAAAGGTCTTGTGCGGCCTTACCGTAATCGGCAGGCGCAACCTTATCGCCCATCTTTTGCAATAGGGTTTTCATGTCGCGAATGTAGCCTTTCACGTCCTTATTCTTATAAAGATTGTAGAGCGCATCGTAGTAAAGCTTTGCCCTTTCGTAGGCGGGCAGCGTGGGCAGAGCAGCAACTTCGTATGCCTTAGCATACTCGTTCTTTATCTTCTCTACGTATTGCTTGTACTTGTCACTACCTTCTTTCACCAGTTCTTCAGCCCAAGCGTCGTTAGACATCACCACATAGTAGGCTGCGGGAGCACCAATGGCAGCCTTCCACGCGTCTAGGTTCTGGTTGATAAAGTCTACCATCTCTTGCTTATGTGCCTTGTCGTCGTTGCCTTCAAGGTTGTAGATGATGGCATAGTCGTCTTTGTTGATGAGTTTCGGACCTTTCTTGGCGGCGATATAGCCCTTATAGAGCTTTTGTATGCGCACAACCCACTTGTCGGCTTCCATTCCTTCTTGCGCTGCAAGGAAGTTCGGGGCCTTCATCAGCATCTGTTGTTGCACCTCAAGGTCGTTGGGGTTCTTCTTATAAGCCTCGTATAACTGTTCGAAACTTACGCCTTCGCCTGCCACAATCTTGGCAGCTTCAAGCAAATCTTCTTTTCCTAGGGCGCCAACGTTCACTCCGATGGTTTTTCCATCAGGTGCAATGAAGGCCACTGTGGGGTAAGCCTCCACCTTATATTGCTTGGCAATCTCTTTATTTTCAGGTTTCTCGGCATCAATTTGCAAGCTGATGAAGCGCGAGTTGAAGTATTCGCCCACCTCGGGGAGCGTGAAAACCTCTTTCGCCATACGCTTACATGGCACGCACCATGTGGCATAGAAGTCTACGAAAAGCGGTTTGTTTTGCTTTTTGGCCTCAGCCAAGGCTTCGTTAAACGAACCCTTGAAGAACGTTATTCCTTGTTCGCCCTGTGCCTTGCATAGCAGGGCTAACAACAGGAGCGGCAATAATATCAATCGTTTCATATCTTTATGGGTTTTGTTGTTCTGGTTCGGGTTCATCTTGTCCTACAATGATGGTGTATGCATCATTAATAATTTGCGAATGTCCCTCGTTATATACTCTTAGCGAAAGTGTGTAGCGCCCACTGGTTGGCAGTTCGGCCACACCTTCTTGCATCAATACAATCATGCCTCCATCTACTTTCAGCAATCCCTTTTGGGCTAAAGCCTTGAACTTTTCGGCATCTCCGCCTTCGGTGGCTTTTACATCCGATAGTTCGAAGTTAATGGGATTGGTACCTGCTACGCCCTGAATGCGATACGACACCCATGGCAGATGGTCTGCATAGCGCGGGGTGCTAGTATGTGGATTGTGGTACACGTTGAGCGTGTCGGGGCTGAACGATGCACCCTCGGTTCGTAGAAATCCAACGGGCATGGTGTTGCACGCTGCCACTGCCATTGCGATAAGCGCAACAACAAAGAGCGTGCTGCCCAAGTTATATATCTTCTTCATGTGTTAAAAGTCTCTTAATCTGAAATCATAATCCATTGAATGCACCACGCCTGTGAGCGTTTGTATGTTGCTCGATGCCACGGCACTCTCTTTACTTGTGTCTAACGAGGTGACGTAAATCCGCTTAGGACCTGCACCTGGCACACCGCTGTATGTGTCGCGGAAAGTGTACACCCAGAATTGCTTACCAGATGCCATATCGAAAGTTTCTCCACCTGTGCCAATCGTTACATTGGGGTCGCTGCTTTTTCGTCCTTCCTTAAAGTCGTCGAGCAGTTTGCGCTTGGCAAGTAGGCCGTTAAGCACGAATGCCTTACAGTCGTCAACAGGTATCTCGTCAACGGTTTTCATACCGTTTTCGAAGAGATAGGCGCGTATGGAGTTGCTGGTAGCGCCAAAATAAGTGATGTCTTTACCGTAAGAGCTGGTTCCTTTGAACACATCTTCTAGTCCGGCGCGCGTTATCATCTCTTGTAACAGCTTCCAATTGTAGGGGTCTTTGCTGAAATACTCCCACATTGTGCAGTTGTGGTTGCCGTTTGCTTCGCCCGAATCTTCGAAGTTATATTGCGTGCAACTCACCGATATAAGTGTCAGCAAGCATGCCGCAGCGAAAAATTTAATGCGTTTCATTTTCTTCTTTTCTGTTTAGGCCACCGCTTTTCTTGGTGTTGTGGCGGTCGCGGTTAGGAAATGTTGCTTGTTGCATTGCTTATTCGTATCGTTGCCAATACGTTTTTTGCCTGATAAGCTTGTTAATGGGATTTCCGTTCTTATCCGTCTTGGCGTCGGTAGGCAGTGGTAGTCCCAAAGCTCCTCCACGCATGTCGCTCAAAGTAAGGGTGGTGAACTTGCCTGTCAGCTCTTCCTTAATATAGTTGTTGCGAATAATGTCGGCGTAACGAGCATCGTTCTCGGCGATGAACTCGCGTTCGCGTTCGCGGAAGATAGCTTTACGCAATCCCTTGGTATCGTTAGCCGAGGGGTAAGTGGTGGCTCCTGCACGATTACGGATAACGTTAAGGTCGGCAATAGCTTGCGCATCATTACCCAACTTAGCAGCACACTCAGCGCGAAGCAGGTAGAAGTCGGCCAAACGCCAGTACACATAATCGGCATTTATCGAACGATATAGCTTACCCGTTGACGTATTCTTATCGGGGTCCAGAACCGCCGTGCGGAACTTATAAGGTATTGCGTAGTTTCGGCCAGCAACTGTGTGATTCGTATCAAACTTGTAGAAGAAAGCCTTGCGACGCAAGTCGCCTGCGTCAGGGTACAACTTGCTGATGGTTTCCTTGTAAAGTTTGAACTTCGGACGGTCAGCGATGTCGGGCAACGTTTGGGTCTCGTCTACTGGCCAACTTACAAACGCCTCTGCCACTTTGTTTGGCGAGAAGGTTTGAGCCGAACGCGCTTTGTCGTAGAACAAGCTGAATATGGCCTCGGGATTTGTTTTCTCTGGTGCGGAGAGATATTGACAAAGTTCCTCAGGCGTGCTGCAAAGGCTGTAATCGCCCACTTCTTTGTTTATCAACATGGAGGAATACTCCATCGACTTGGTGTAAGCGGCTTGTGCGTCGCCCTCCAACTTCATCAGCTCGATGATGCTACCTTTCCACGCATAGAGATGTGCCAGCAATGCTGCGCATGTTCCTTTCGATGCCGTTTGCCTGTTGGTAATGGGCGTTCCGTCCATCTTACGCAGCTTGTCGTAAGTAGGCAGCATGTTGAAAGCCTTAGTGGCGTGATCAATGGCAGCGTCTATAACGTCCATTCGCGACGAAGTGGCATATTCCTTAATCACATAAGAGTTCTCGGTGATAACTGCGTCGTCAAAACGTTGCGCCAAAAGGAAGTATGCAAAGCCCAATCCAAACTCCGCTTGCCCCACATAGTGGTTGCGACGGTCGTCTGCAAGGTTCTTTGTTCGATGAATATTATCCAGTATGACGTTAGACGCAAACACGATGTCGTAGAGTTCTTTCCACGATTCGTTTTGCGCAATAACCTGTCTGGGGTTCCATCGGCGTATCTCCATCCCATATTGCAGTGTGTCGGCAAACATACCAACGGTGGTAAACGTGGTATTGTTGGGTACGTAGATATTGATAAAGTATTCTATAGAGGTAGTGGCAGCGTTCACTCCGGCTTCGTTATCAAACGAACTGCCATAAGTTTGCGCATTCTCCGGCATAATATCTAGGTTGCAAGACGTTAGAGTGCATGCCAAGAGCAGCGTTGCTATGCTTATTTTTTTCATCTTTCTAGAATTTCACGTTGATACCAAGTGTCAGTTTACGGTTTAGCGGATATTGCGATCCGTCGTCCTTACCCGTATATGGGTCGATAACTTCGGGATCTAATCCAGAATAGTTGGTGAGCATGAAGAGGTTCTCACCAGAGAGATAAACATTAACGCTCTTGATGAACTTACTCTTAAACCACGTTGCGGGAAGTGTGTAACCTAACACCAATTGCTTCAATCTAAGGAAGCTAATGTTCTCGATGTTCGAGTCTACATTGCCGTCGAAGTGTCCCAGATAGCCAGGATCAGCAAACTCTAAGGCTGGTTTAGTGGCGTTGGGGTTATCTTTACTCCAATACTCGTTGGCTCTGAAATGACCCATTAAGGGGTTAACGGTCTTATTAAAGGAGAATGCACTGTTTTGAACCATGTTCATTACCTTGCGTCCAAGCACGTAGCTGAAAAGCACGTCTACGTTAAAGCCTTTCCAATCTAAGTGTCCGTTGATACCACCATAGGCTGTGGGCAGCGTGCTTCCTGCATAGTACAGGTCGCTGTTGTCAATCTTACCGTCCATATTTTGGTCCTTAATCTTTCTTCCGCCCACGCGCAAGGGATAGTTAGGATTGCCAAAGTAGAGCGGTAAGCGTGCGCCCGTTTGACTGTAATGGTAAGGTATTTCGCTTTCGTCTTTCACTATTCCTTCGTCTTGGAAGGTGTAGATACCGTATACGGGTCTGCCCAACACCTTGTCGTTGAGGTCTTCGCCGTTGTATGTCTTGCGGAAAAGGTTGCGGTTGTGCGACACATTGAGACCAACGCTCAGGTTAAGGTCCTTGCTACGGATAAGATCGGCTTGCATTTCGAACTCAATACCTTCATTTGATATGGCCGAAATGTTGTCCCAAACCTTGTCTGTATAGAAGAAGTTACCCGGCAAGTATTTTTGCATAAGCAAGTTGCTTGAATACTTATAATAGTAGTCGAGCTTGAATTTCAGTCTATAATCCAACACTTGCAGATCCAGACCCAAATCATACTGGTCGCTCTTTTCCCACGTCAGGTGCGGGTTACTCATTTGTGCGGGAATCAATCCTGCATTACCATCAAACACGTCGGTTTCTGATAGTACACCCAACGCTAGGTAAGGCTCTTGGAACTTCTGACCAGAACGTCCCCACGAAGCACGCAGCTTGGCAAAGCTAAGCCACCATAGCTTCTTCATGAAACGTTCTTCGCTGAACGCCCAACCCAAACCCACTGAGGGGAAAGTACCCCAACGAACGTTGCTACCGAATACGGAAGAACCGTCGCGGCGAACAGAAAACTCGCCCAAATACTTCTTCTTGTAGCCATAGGCGGCACGTCCAAGGAAACTGAGCATGGCCTGATCTTCCTTGTTCGAGGTGAAATCTTTCGCAGGTTTAGCCTCTCCACTGATGTCTTTGAGCAGTGAAGGCCATCCCTCGCCAACGTATTTCACTTGGTTGGTTGGTCCACCCTTAGCCCATCCGCCGATGGTTTGCATCAAATCGTAGTTGTAAGTAACACCTGCCATCAACTCCAACTTATGCTCTTGAGGCAACGGCACATTGTATGTGGCAATGTTTTCGGTTTGGAGATTGGTCATTGCTGCGTTCGAACCACGCGCCTCAGACAGGTTGTCGTACATCAGGTAGCTGGGGCGGAAGATATAAATGCGTGTAAAGTAGTGGTCAATCGACGCAGTAGAGGTTATTCTCAAACCCTTTATGGGCGAATAGTTAAAGCCTCCGTTCAGTCGTAAGTTATAGTTCGAATTTGTTTGGTCAACATCGCGCAGTTGTTTCACAGCCTCGCGCTCAGCCGTACTACCCTTACCAGGTAGAACACTGGGCGTTTGCTTGGGATCAAACGTAAGACCCTGCACACGGCCACCCGAACCTGCGCTTTGGTTGGTATATGCCATGTTCAAACGAACAAAGACATCTAGTTTGGTAGAAAGCTTGAAGTCGAGGTTTGTGAGCAAGCTGTATCGACGGAAGTTCGAGTTAATCATAATACCCGTTTCGTCGTACACGCCTGCATTGGCCATGTAGCGCATGTTTTCAGTTCCACCAGCCAGTTGCACGTCGGCTTTGGTTACGCGTCCTAGTCTAAATCCGTACTTCCACCAGTTGGTTCGGTTGTTGTAGAAGGTGTTCAGCGAGTCTTGCATGATGGGACTAATCTTCCTGTCGCCAGTCATCACGTTTCCGTTTCGCCACAAGTAGTCCATACCACCATCAAGGTCGTCGCCCCATCCCCATGTGTCACCATAATCATTAGGCAGCACAATGCGGTCGGTTGCTGCGTCGTAGTGTGCCGTGCGGTATTTTTTCGCCAGCATCAGCGCGATGTCTCGTTCGGCCTTACCAATGGTTTGTTTGGGCGTTGCGGGCAACCACGACATCGATTGCGATACGTTCACCTGTATTTCGTTGCGTCCAGCCTTACCTTTCTTTGTGGTAATAAGGATAACGCCATTACCTGCACGCGAGCCATAGAGCGATGCCGAGGCTGCGTCTTTCAGCACTTGCACACTCTCGATACTAGATGGATCAAGACCGGCAAGGGCATTAATACCACCCATGTTTTGGGGATCGTTGGCCACGGGCACACCGTCTACCACGTAAAGTGGCGTTCCGTCGTTTACACCCTGTTGGTTCAACGAGTTAAATCCACGTATGGTCACTTTCGAACCGCCACCACCTGGCGAACCAGATAGGTTGGTTACGTCTACACCGGCAATGCGTCCTTGCAGCAAGTTCTCAAGACTAGGCGAAGGAACCTTCTGCAAATCTTCTGCATTTACCGAGCCAATAGCTCCCACCTGTTCGCGTGTGTTACGCTTACCATAAGCAATAACAGATACTTCGCCCAGCATCTTTTCAGCCGAAGGCAGCAGCACGCTCAACTCGCGACGTGCATCATACTTCACGGTCTTCGTGTCGAAACCCACGCTCGATATGGTTACGTTGCCCTCTTGGTTGTCTACCTTCATGGTAAAGCGGCCATCAAGGTCGGTGGTAGTCCCTTGGGTAGTACCCTTAATCTGAACGGTGGCAAACGAAACACCCTGTCCGTCCTTGTCTTTCACAAGTCCTTTAAGTGTAAATGCCGTTTCTTTGTGTTGTTCCATGCGGTAGACGTTGATCTTCTTCCCGTCTACATTGTAGGCGAAAGCAGTTTTAGCCAGCAAGCTTTGCACGGCTTGCAGGGCGTCTACGTTTTCAAAAGAGATAGTTACCGTCAAGGTGTCGTTACGCACATCGTCGGTGTAAGTTACTTCGTAGTCGCCTTGCCGCCCCACGAAATCGAGGATGCTGGCCAGCGGCTTGTCCTTAAACGATACCGAGATACGCTTACCCGTGGTCTGGGCAACGGCCTCGGCGGGCTGGAACACGGCCAAAGCCATTGTTCCTAAAAGCACTGCGAGTAGATAGCGTTTCAGATATACTGCCATACTATAAGTTTAAAAGAGTATTGATATTATGTGATACAGGTAAGATTTTACTTTAGATTACCGTTTTTGTGAATTGCAATGACCATACAAACGGCCACATTGCACTGTTTCGTTTTTAACGGGGCAAATATAGTAAAAAAACTGCATAAAAATTATTTCAAGCTGATTTTCTTTTCGATTTTACTTTTTTTTCACTTCAAAAAGTGGGTCCTAGGTGAAGGATTAGGGGATAAAGGCTGTCTGTTTAACACTAAGAGTGGTGGAAACACGCCTTGAAACGGGGTCGTAAAATGACATTATGACATTTCCCCATTCAACCGACATCACCTCAGAGAAATGTGTACGCCAAACCATAGACAAACCCTTCCAATAAGTTTTGGGGTTAAATGCCTGCAGCCACAATGTAGCAGTGCACAGAAAGCCAAAGCGTCGTATAACACCTTTTTTATAAACGCATCGCAATAGGCGAACAACACCTCCCTGACAGTAGGCTAAACGCCCCCTCGTACGTGCTGTGCAAGGGGGCGTTTGATATAGTGCTTAGACCGCTTTGGGTCTTTACTATTACTCCTTTACAGGTTATGGCAAAATCAGGTGAATCTGCACCTCTTTCTCTTTACCTTCTACGGCTGTTTCGTTAACTTTCGTGAGCCTGTACTTTATGTAAAGGAAGTTATCTTCTTTCCTAGCCGATATCACCTCAATCTGAGGTTCTTCCAGGTAAATGTCACGATACTCAGTCTTGCCGCTCGATGGAACCCAAGCCGTTACGTTGTAGTTCCCGTTCTCGCTTTTCACTTTTTCGGGGGACAAGTCAACATGATTGCCACCTCGTTTAACAGACATTTGCACAAGATTTATCCACAACTTCGTAGATATTGCCTTCACTTCTGCCGTTTTATCGCCATCGGGCTTACCCCTAAACTTCTTTCCAAAGAATTGGTTTACCTCTGTTTTACCAGCTATGGCCCACTCTTCATTCAGGTCGGATAGCGGTTTGAAGCCCGCAAGCGTCATCGTAAACTGGGCCAATTCGGTATCAGAACCATCTTTGGGCGTAAGCTTAATCGTCAGGTCGATGGTGTTATTGCCATCGTTCTTCTGCTTACCTGCGAAAAGCGGAGCAAACTTATTATCGTCATAATCAATCAAAGAACCATAGAATACGTCAAGATGCCTGTACACGCCACGCATATATAGCTTGCTCACATCATCGGCGTCTACGGTAAATTGCTTGGCATAATAGGCATTCTTATCAATGGCAAGGCTCGGTGCGCCATTGTTGCCGTTACCCGTTTTGCCCTTAATTCCGTTGTAGGTGATGGTAAACGAAATGCGTCCCGAATGGCTATTGTCGGCGATATACTTCACGTCACTAACGGTGGTCTTGGCCCAATCGTCGGCCGTAAAGGTGTAGCGACTGTTGCCATCGGGTGCTGACGACGTGAGATCGACATACTTGGCGAGATAAGCTGCGGTAAACTTGTCGGTCTTTTTCAAGCGATAGAGCGTGTCGAAGTCGAACTCCGCTAGGTAGTCTACGCCCTCTTTCCATTTCGCTACGGCACGCATAGCCATATCTTGGTCGCTTGGCTTCTGTGCGAATCCTGCGAAATCAACCTCCATTCCGAAAGGTTTCTTACCTACGTAGCCCGCAACTTTAAGCGTAAATGTACCCTTTGCCTCGTCGCGTTTCACCTCGGTCACACTCGTAACGTTTATCTCCTTGCCGTCGATGGTTTTCTTTCCAAGGTCGGCCTTTGCCTTTTCCAAGGCTTGCGATACGTTAAGCTGATTATTGAGGGCAAAATATTTCACGATGTCCGCAGCCTTCACCTCGGGCGTTTCTTCTTGTGTTGGTGGCTTTTGTGGTGTGGGGGTTAGTCCATCATCGCCTCCACAGGCAGCGAAAAACATGATTATGACTGCCGAAAAAAGAATTCTCTTCATTTGTTAATCCTGTATCTAATCCAAAACTGGTGTGCCTTTCTCTCTTCGTTTGACCCTTTGCGACAATGGCGCAGAGGTATCAAGCAAGCTTGGCACACAATAACTATGGCGCAAAGATAGTGAAAATAATCGAAACATTGGTAACATAACAGGTACATTAACATAATGCGCCCTGGCATAGAATCTGCGAAACGGCACCATAGCCACACTATACCCACCCCATTTTATAGCCTCGCCTACACCTTATTATATATAGGGGCGTTGCAATGGGCCATTAAGTGTGTTGGCAAACATGGATGATGTAGGGCATGGGGTTGGTTTCCTGCTAGCCCTTACTCGTGGGTCATAGAAATAATCTATATTAATATAGGCAAAAAAGTTTGTGGGCGCTATGCTATATGCCTAACTTTGCAATCGAAAAAGAAACAAAGATTAAAATTCACAATATAAATATAGAAAGGAAAAAGAGATGAACACATTATCGTATTTAGGACTAGACGAGAACAAGGTTCAACCTGTTGTTAAAGGATTGGCTCAACTGCTGGCCGACTTCCAAGTGTTTTATGCCAACCTGCGCGGTTTGCATTGGAACGTGAAAGGTAAGCGTTTCTTCTCTTTGCACGCCAAGTACGAAGAGCTTTACAACGACGCTGCCGAGAAAGTTGACGAGATTGCCGAACGCCTTTTGCAACTGGGCGCAACACCCGAAAATCGTTTTAGCGAGTATCTTAAAGTGGCTACGATAAAAGAAAGTGGCAACGAACCCGAAGGGAAAGAGGGTCTTGAGACGGTGCTCGACAATCTTAGCAACCTCATCAAGCAAGAACGCGCCATCGCTAAGCTTGCAGCCGAGGCCGACGACGACGCTACGGTAGGACTGATGGACGGTTTCCTTGAAGGACAAGAGAAAAACGTATGGATGATTGTGGCCTTCTTAGACAAGAGCTACAAGAAGTAAGAACACGGCTAGAAATAGCCAGCCGCATACGCTTAGGCGTGGTTTACCGCCCCTGCGTATAATCAGGTTAAAAACGACTGGCGGCGATTTCATCATGGGGTCGCCGCCTTTTTTGGGCCTATTGCCATGCACTTGCACCCAGGGGCAAGGGCAAACATAAAACGGCAAACACCTTGGGACGGAATAGAGAGTTTACAACAAGGCCCGCATATATGGGCCTAATATAGCGAAAAGATTAAGTGTTGGCGTGGTGGTGTAGTGTTACACCGCCACGTTTTTGTTTATATGTTCTCGTTTAAGAGGGATAAATAACATACGCAATGTTGTTCCCAACATGCCCACTTGTATGTGGATGCAATGCATAAGCTAGCCTGTTGTCGACCAATAAACGTGCCCTAAACATGGTAAAGTTGTGCAAGCGGAACGTCACAGCTATGCTGGAACCCGATTCCAGATAAGCTGGAACCTTGTTCCAGTTGATATGGAATCCTATTCCAACTTATCTGGAACAGGGTTCCATCTAAACTATAACGAAGCAGGAGTTAAAAGATGATGCTACAAGCGCTTAACAAACCGCCAACAAACAACCTTTAATAGCTGAACGAACTGCCACCAAGAAATTCGCGAAGCAATGATGTTGGGGGCAGCTGATGAAAGGGCATGGGAGCGAAATAGCGAAGGAACTTGCGCAAGCGATAAGCTTCGGAATACTCGGCGCTATTTTCGGGCACTTGTTCGAGCAAGGGCTCGGCCTGCGTCTTGATAATGGCCAACTCGAAAAGCATGGCCGTATTGAACATGGCATCGGCATGTTCCTGATAGGGGAATATCCATTTGGTTTCGCCCGCACGAACACTGGGCCAACGCTTGATGGTTTCGGCGGCCGAAACACCACGATACTTATGGTCGCGAACAATGCGCCGAAGCAGTCGGTTATCGGTGGTGGGTATGTAATTATGGTCGTCTAGCAAGATGGTTGTTAGGGCCGAGGCATACACCTTGTATTTCTGGGCATCGGGAATGAGGGCTGTGAGTTCGGGGTTAAGGGCATGTATGCCTTCAACCACTAAGATGCTGTCTTCGGGTAGATGCAAACGCTTGCCGTTGGGTTCGCTTCGCCCCTCCACAAAGTTATATTTTGGCATCTGTACCTCTTCGCCACGAAACAGCGCGGTAAGGTGTTCGTTAAGCAGGGGGATGTTTAGCGAGTATAGACTCTCATAATCGTACTCCCCCGTTTCGTCTTTGGGCGTTTGCTCGCGGTTCACGAAATAGTCGTCTAACGATATTTGCACGGGCTTTATTCCGTTGGCTAGGAGCTGCACCGAGAGGCGTTTGCAGGTGGTGGTTTTACCCGACGACGACGGGCCTGCTAAGAGAACCATGCGCACTTCGGGGCGTGCGGCAATCTCGTCGGCAATGTGCGCAATCTTCTTCTCTTGCAAAGCCTCAGAAACATGCACAAGGTCGGCACTGAACCCATTGGTTACAGCCTTATTGAAATCGCCCACGGTGCGTATGCCCAATATGTGTTGCCAGCGGTGGTGCTCCTTAAATATGTCGAACATCTTATCTTGAGGTACCAGTTCGCCTAGCTTTGAGGGGTCGCTAGCTGAGGGAACGCGTAGCAATAAGCCGTCGTAATAGGGTTCAAGACCAAAAAGGCGCAGTTCGCGCGTGTTGGTGAGCAACGACCCGTAGTAATAATCTACGTAACGATCGAGCTGATAATAAGTGGTGTAGAGCGTTCCCACGGTTTCGAGCAGACGCACTTTCGACTCGTCGCCCACCTTCTTAAACATGGCAATGGCAGCCTCGGTGGTTGTTTCGTGGCGCGAGATGGGCATGCGGGCAGCGATAATCTGTTGCATACGTTGGCGAATGTCGTCGGCGTCTTGTGGCGTTACGGGTCGCTGAATATCAAGATCCACGTAATAGCCATTGCTCACGGGGATGTCTATCACTACGCGGCTGTGGGGGTAAAGGTCGTGAACGGCCTTGCACAGCACGAAGAAAAGCGTGCGCGTATAGGCTCGGTGAGCCGAGGGCGAATGTAAGTCGAGAAACTCAACGTCTTTGTTGTGATACAGGCGATAGTGCATTCCCTCAATCTTATTGTTCACTTTGGCATTCACTGGCCCGTAAGGCATATCGAGTTTTAATTCGTGAAAAACATCATAAAGTGTGCTTCCGATTGCTACCTTTGCGGTTTTTTTATTATTTTTGCATCGGATTTGTATGAACTGTTTCATGCGTAGCGACGTTAAGAATTTAGTGAGCGTAAAGTTAAAGAATATATTTCAAAGTCACAACAAAAAGAGACCACATTATAGTTAATTTATGGATACAAGCAATTATCTAGTTTTTATTTTTAAGATTGCAGGATCGTTGGCATTGCTCATCTATGGTATGAAGATTATGAGCGAGGCATTGCAGAAGATGGCGGGTCCGCAATTGCGACATGTGCTTGCAGCGATGACCACCAACCGCTTCACGGGCATGCTTACGGGAACACTGATTACCAGTGCCGTCCAGTCGTCTACCGCCACCACGGTGATGACCGTCTCGTTTGTCAACGCCGGTCTTCTAACCTTAGCTCAGGCCATATCGGTGATTATGGGTGCCAACATCGGTACCACGCTCACAGCTTGGATCATGTCGCTGGGTTTCTCGGTAGACCTCACAAGCTTTGTGTTCCCCGCGTTCATGGTGGGCATTATCCTTATTTACTCACGTCGACACCGCTATAAGGGCGACTTTCTCTTCGGTATCGCATTCCTCTTTTATAGTCTTGTTTTACTTAGCGATACGGGTAAGTCACTTGACTTACAACATAACAAGGCCGTTATCGACTTCTTTGGCTCATTCGATGTAAATAGCTATTTCTCTATTCTTATTTTCTTGTGCATAGGCACAGTAATCACATTGATCGTGCAATCGTCGGCCGCGGTGATGGCTATCACCATCTTACTGTGTACCACTGGCGTACTACCTATCTACTTGGGTATTGCCCTAGTGATGGGCGAGAACATCGGAACAACGGGTACGGCCAACCTCGTTGCATTGGGCTCGAACGTTCAGGCACGTAGAACGGCTATGGCCCACTTGGTTTTCAACGTCTTTGGTGTGATATGGGTGCTCATCGTTTTCTACCCCTTCGTTAACATGATTTGCCATCTAGTGGGCTACGACCCCAATGGTCCAACGCTGAGTGCAACGCAATTGGCCAAGACATTGCCCATTATACTAGCGGCTTTCCACTCTTTTTTCAACCTCTTTAATACCGGAATACTTATCTGGTTCATACCGCAGATAGAGAAGATTGTATGTTGGATTATCAAGTCGGGTAAGAAAGACGAGGAAGAAGACTTCCGTTTACGCTTCATTCAAGCTGGCATCATGAAGACACCCGAACTCTCGGTACTCGAAGCACACAAAGAGATTGCGAGCTTTGCAGAGCGTATTCAGCGTATGTTTGGTATGGTACGCGAGCTGATTGGCATACGCGACGACTCGAAGTTTGTGAAGCTTTACACACGGATAGAGAAATATGAGACCATATCCGACAACATGGAGCAAGAGATTGCCAAGTATCTGAGTGCCGTGAGCGATGCTCACTTGAGCGACGAAACTAAGGCGAAGATACGCGACATGATGCGCGAGATAACCGAACTGGAAAGTATCGGCGACAGCTGTTATAACCTGGCACGAACCATTAGCCGACTGGTGAACTCGAAGGAAGACTTTACCGAGCAGCAATATGAACGTATCCACCAGATGTTTGAACTTACCGACGATAGTCTTTCGCAAATGAACGTTATCATACGTGGCCGTAAGGAGTATCTGGACGTTAACCGTTCGTTTAACATCGAAACAGAGATAAACAACTATCGCACGCAGCTTCGCACCCAAAACATTTACGACATCAACAACCACGAGTACACCTACAACGTGGGTACGATGTATATGGACATCATCAACGAATGCGAAAAGCTGGCCGACTATGTGGTGAACGTGGTTGAAGCACGTATGGGCACACGCCGAGTTGAGGCATAAAGAAAAGGTGCTAAGGCTAGTTTAAGAGCAAAGATAGGGTTACTTGGAACCTTAGAAAGCTTAGGACAACCTAAGCCACCTAAGGCAACGCAACTGCCTAGAATAACTATAAGTTCTGAAACACCTGCCTCAATCAATTAGCCCAACCGTTATCCCCAACCCCTTAAACAAAGTTTCGCCCCTTTATCCCTTTGGGAACTCGCAAAGCTAAAGAGCCAATTGCGAAACCCGAAAGAGATAAAGGGGCGAAACTTTTATAGTATGGTATGCGCTAAAGCGCTGTAAGTTACTTCACGATAAGCAAGTAATAGTTTTTCTTTCCACGCTGAACGAGCAAGTATTTGCCGTCGATAAGGTCGTCGGCAGTAACGGGGCGGTCGGCAGCGGCAAGCTTCTCCTTGTTGAGCGACACTCCCCCACCTTGCACCAGCTTACGCATTTCGCCCTTGCTGGGGAACACTGGCACGTCTTCGCGAGTGAAAAGGTCGATGGCGGGCTGGCCAAGCAAAGCCTTATCCAATTCGTAATGGGGCACGCCTTCAAACACGTCGAGCAACGTTTGTTCGTCTAGCTTAAGCAGACTTTCCTTTGTGGCCTTGCCGAAAAGGATGTTGCTGGCCTCCATAGCTTGGTCGAGCGCAGCCTGCGAGTGTACCATGACCGTAACCTCTTCTGCCAATCGTTTTTGCAAAGGACGGCGTCCGGGGTCTTCGTTTTGCTCGGCCACCAGTGCGTCTATCGTTTCTTTATCTAGCGAAGTGAATATCTTGATATAGCGTTCGGCATCGGCATCGCTCACGTTCAGCCAGAATTGGTAGAACATGTAGGGCGAAGTGCGCTTGGCATCGAGCCAAATATTGCCGCTCTCGGTTTTGCCAAACTTGGTTCCGTCGGCCTTGGTGATAAGCGGACAGGTAAGTGCGTAGGCTTCGGTTTCTACGCCCAGGGTACGACGAATTAGCTCGGCGCCGGTCGTCATGTTGCCCCATTGGTCGTTTCCACCTAGCTGCAGCTTACAACCTTTGGTTTCATAGAGGTGCAAGAAATCGTAGCCTTGCAACAATTGGTAAGTAAACTCGGTGAAAGAAAGTCCGTCGCGAGCATCGCCATTTAGGCGTTTCTTCACGCTATCCTTAGCCATCATGTAGTTAACGGTGATGTGTTTGCCCACCGTTCGTGCGAAATCGAGGAAGGTGAAGTCCTTCATCCAATCGTAATTGTTCACCATCTCGGCAGCGTTATCGCCCTTGGCTTCGAAGTCGAGGAACTTAGCCACCTGCGCCTTGATGCACTCTTGGTTGTGGTATAGCGTTTGCGCGTCGAGCAGATTGCGCTCCATGCTCTTGCCCGAGGGGTCGCCAATCATGCCTGTTGCGCCTCCTACGAGGATGATGGGCTTGTGGCCGCACATCTGCAAGTGACGTAACATCATGATGCCGGCAAGGTGCCCGATGTGCAAAGAGTCGGCCGTGGGGTCGGTTCCCAGGTAAGCCGTCACCGTTTCTTTTTGCAACAGCTCTTCAGTTCCTGGCATTATTTGCGCCAACATGCCGCGCCATCTTAATTCTTCTACAAAATTTTTCTTCATCGGGATATATGGAATGTTTATTAGTTTATGAGTGGACGAGTTAACGAGTGCACAAGTTAACGAGCTGAAAAGCTTGTTAGTTGACAAGTTGACGAGTTTACAAGTTGATGAATTGACAAGCTAACCAATTGACAAGCAGAGCGATTGACCACTAGTAAGTGGTAAATTCGCAAGTCATATCACTCCCCTCTCCCCTTGGAGAGGGGCTGGGGGTGAGGCTTTCACGGCACAGGATCGTACCCACTACCACCCCAAGGGTTGCATCTCAACAGACGCCACACGGCCAAGGCCAATCCTTTGAACGGACCATGCTTTATGATGGCCTGACGAGCATACTCGGAACAGCTAGGCGTAAAACGGCACGAGGGGGGAGTATAGGGAGAGATGGCCAGCTGATAGAAGCGGATGGGCAGTAGCAAAAGCCACACCGCGATACGCCGAAGCAAAGCTAAAAGGGAGCGAAGAACATTCATAGGCTTTCTCCTATACGGCGTAGCAGGTTTTGCATCTTGGCCTCTACCTCTGCCGAAGCATGGTGTTTGGGGTCGAGCCAAAGAAAACCCAGCGTTATTTGCATATCGTTTGGCAGCTTGGCGTAGAGCAATTGCTTGTTTTTGCGATAGGCTTCGCGCACCTGCCGCTTAACCCTATTACGGTCGATGGCGTGCTTAAACTTGCGTTTTGGCACGCTCACCATCATCTGCACAGGGGTTTTGGCCAGCTGTTCGGTTGCCGAAAAAGACTGCGTTAGATAAACCACCCGTAGCGGGAAAGCTGCTAGCGAACGACTTTGGGTGCCGCAAAAAAGCGCTTCGGTGAGCTTCTTGCCACAGGCGCGCTCTTGTTTTCTTAGCTTTTGTGAAACCGTTGCTGGCATTGTTGCAGGGATTTGAGGATGATTTGGCCGTAAGCCTGTACCTTAAAGGCGGGTTTTTGGTTTGCCAATAAGGTGGCGGAAACGGCCTGCTGGCATACACCGTGTAAAGCGACCAGGCCTATACAGCAAGCCTTACTTTTGCTTGTCGAGGTAGGCTTTTAGCGCACCCGACATCGAGGGATATTCTTTCGAGGGGGCTTGGAAGTCTAGTCGCAAGCCTTCATCAGTGATGGCCTTCGACGTTGCGGGGCCAAACGTACCGATACGAACGTCGCCTTGCTTGAAGTCGGGGAAGTCTTTAACGAACGATTTCACACCCGTGGGACTCACGAAGATGAGCATATCGTAGTCGAAGTTCTTTATCTCGTCGGCGGTGAAGTCGTTGGTGATGGTGCGGTACATCACGCATTCGGTATGGTTCAGTTTCTTCGAGTCGAGCAATTTGGCGATGTCGTCGTTGTGGTTGTCGCTCATCGGCACGAGATATTTCTCTTGTTTGTGCTTGGCCATTGTGGGCAATAGGTCTTCCATCTTGCCCGTTGTACCGAAGAACACCTTGCGTTTGCGATATTGCACGTATTTCTGGATGTAGAGCGCAATGGTCTCAGTTACGCAAAAATACTTCAACGTTTCGGGAATGGTTACGCGCAGCTCTTTGGCCAGCTTGAAAAAGTGGTCGATGGCATGGCGCGATGTAAACACGATAGCCGTGTAATTGGGAATACTTACCTTTTGTTGGCGAAACTCTTTGGACGTGATGCCTTCCACCTGAACAAAGGGGCGGAACACCAAATCAACGCCATACTCTCTCTCTATATCGAAGTAGGGCGACTTATCACTCGTCGGTTTGGGTTGAGATATTAAAATCTTTTTTACCATCTACTTACTTAAAAATTGATTTTCAAATAATTGGCAACTATTGTCAATACGCCCCAAAGGGCAAACAAAGGCACAATTTCGAGAGCGCAAAAGTACAAAAAAATCTGCAGAAACGGGCCTTTTTTGCGGAAAAAGATAAGGTAGGTCTTGTAAAACGATAGTATTTTGCTTGCCCCTAACACACTGATCACATATATTACGCTACTCTTTACACTTAGCTCGAAGTAGGTTTGCAACATCACCAATGGTAAAAGAAACACACCTTGCGAAGATAAAAGGAAGAGAAAAGACTTAAGCCACTGTTTATTTTTTCGTTTGCCGAAGAACACCCAACCCACAAACCAGTGGGAAAAGGCCTTGAGTAGGAAGTAGGCGGCTACAAGACCGGTGAGAATTCCGATAACCACGAACTGCTCGGCGATGAATGTTTCGACACGCAGATGACGCAGGTAAAGGAAGAAAAGAATAGCGTAGAGCAGACTGGTTTGCAACGCGAGGAATAGCTGGAAGCGTATTTCGCCCGTTGTTTCGGCTATTTCGGATGTGCCTTCATTGCGCACACGGAAGAAGTGTTTTACCTGCCTGAAGATAAAATCGCGCGATTGGGCGAAGGCAACACAACCCAAGATGAAGCAAGCCAACAACAGTGAGGTGAGCAAATTGTCGCTGGCAATGGTATAAGGCACGGGGTCGCCAGCCACGCCTGGTCTGCCTGCGGGTAGCTCGGGGTGGTAAAAATGACTCTTCGAGAAAAACGACTCGCGATAATACAGTGGCAAATTAACGATGCGCACATCTTTTCCCACAGTATGCCCTGGTAGGTGCAGCGTGTCGGGGCGATTGCTCCATTGGATGGGACCAGGCTTAAAATGCGCCTGAATAGCCGAGTCTTGTTGCTCGGGGGTAGCGTCATAGGGTAGCCAACTAAGCACCTCCTTGGGCGTTAGCACCTTGGGCTTGGCCGCTTTTGCACTGTCGGCGAAGGCGGTATGGGCTGCCGTGGTGTCGGCAGGGGTTTTGTAATGATATACTTTAACGGGGTTTAGCACGCTTTGGAATGGGCTTGGTGGAGGGTGTTAGGGCTATGCCGAAAGCGGTTTTACCTTGCAACGGCCCTAGTGAGAGCCGGCTTTCGATGCACAACACAAAATGAAGAGAGGAACGAAAAGGGAGTGGCATGCCCCGAGAAGTGCTGCTACGATTGCACAGACACTGAATTCAGAGCATGCCGCTTATGGATTTAAAGGCCGAAAGCCTTCTTGATATCGTCTACGCGGTCGAGCTTTTCCCAAGTAAATAGCTCTACCTCCATCACCTTCATTTCGTGATAACGACTGGTAAAGGTTTTCTTCACCACCTCGTTTTTACGCCCCATGTGCCCGTAGGCAGCGGTTTCGGTGTAGATGGGTTGGCGCAGTTTGAGGGTACGCTCGATGGCTTTGGGGCGCAGGTCGAACATCTGAGCCACCTTTTGGGCTATCTCGCCATCGGTCAGTTGCACCTTGCTACGTCCGTAGGTGTTCACGTAAATATTAACAGGTTCGGCCACACCGATGGCGTAACTCACCTGAACCAGCATCTCGTCGGCCACACCAGCCGCCACCATATTTTTGGCAATGTGTCGTGCTGCGTATGCTGCAGAGCGGTCTACCTTGCTTGGGTCCTTTCCCGAGAATGCTCCACCGCCGTGCGCGCCCTTACCTCCGTAGGTGTCTACGATGATTTTACGGCCAGTAAGACCTGTATCGCCGTGAGGTCCGCCAATAACGAACTTACCCGTGGGGTTAACGAAATACTTAATGTCATCGTTGAAAAGGGCTAGCACCTTGGGGCTCTTTATCTGCGCTTTAACGCGTGGCATCAGCACGTTGAGCACGTCGGCCTTAATTCGAGCTAACATCTGGTCGTCGTCGGGACCAAAATCGTCGTGCTGGGTACTAACAACGATGGTGTCGATGCGTTGTGGCTGTCCGTCGTCGGCATACTCCACCGTCACCTGACTTTTGGAGTCGGGGCGCAAATAGGTCATTTCTTTACCCTCTTTGCGTATCTCGGCCAACGTGCTCATTAGTAAATGGGCCAGGTCTAGCGAGAGGGGCATGTAGTTTTCAGTTTCGTTTGTGGCGTAACCGAACATCATACCCTGGTCGCCCGCACCTTGTTCGTCGGCCTCTTCACGACTAACACCACGGTTGATGTCCTCGCTTTGCTCGTGAATGGCAGTAAGCACCCCACACGAATCGCCGTCGAACTGATACTCCGACTTGGTGTAGCCAATGCTTTTGATGGTGTTTCGGGCAATGGTTTGCAGGTCGATGTACGAGTTAGAACGCACCTCGCCCATAATAACTACCTGTCCTGTGGTAACGAAAGTTTCGATTGCGCAGTGTGCTTCGTCGTCGTAGGCCAAGAATTGGTCTACCAATGCGTCGGATATTTGGTCTGAAACCTTGTCGGGATGACCTTCTGATACCGACTCGGAAGAAAAGAGATATGCCATAATGCTACTATTTTGTGTATCTATAAATATTGTGTATGCCCATGCGCCATGCAACGCCCATATTCCTTAATTATGGGCGAAACATAGCTTTTAGCGACTGCAAAGTTACGCAAAAATGTGCAACTGGCTCTAAACCACGCTGCAAAATAACGTGAAATGGGTATGCTGGCGTCAGATTGTATCGTTGTTGCGCATCACCTGAGAGTGAAAACGGTATGACTGAAAGCCCATGTAAAGCGCAAAAAACGTTATGGCAATGGGCGTGAAGGGAAATAAACCCGCGAAGCCGATCGTAATGTAAAGCGTAAGCCCCGTTAAAGCGAGCAACATACTATCCTTGTAATGGCTTATCAATTCCATGTTACGCTCTGTTTGAGGTATGGCATATTTGCGGTGGTTCACCCTGTAAGACGTGAAGGAAACCTTGGTGAAGACCAAATAGGCGATAACCGCCGCCACAGGCAAAACAAGGAGGAAGTAGGGCGGGGCATGCATTTCTAAGTCGAGAGGCAATACCCAATGCACGGTTACTGCATCCTTAGTTAGCACGGTGATGAGGACAATGCCCACAGTGGCAGCCACAAAAAGCTGCGACAATTGTTTCTTAAAACTAGTCTTTTCCATGTTATTATGTCTTTATTATTCTCTTTCACGCACCCCCTACTCATTCCTTCAGCAGCCGTTCTTCTTCCAAATCGATGCGGTGAATGAAGTGTCGGATGGTCTCTTCGTCCACCCGCTCGTTCTCGTTATTCAATTTGTTGAGCCACAATCGCTGTTCGATAAGTATTTTGCGATAGGTTTTTCGCAACTCGGCATCATAGAGTGTAGCCGATCCTTCGGTCTCCAATTGCTCGTCCCAATGGTTCACAAGGTTGGCCAGCGTGGCCGAACGGGTAACGTCTTCACACTTATTGTTCTGCCGAAGAAAGTCGAGACTGGTCTGCGCCATGCCTATACGGATAATGCGTTCGGTTTCTTCATGGGGTAGATGGTCGTCGTAGTTAGGTAGCTTAACCAACTTCAACAACACGGGGAGCGTTAATCCTTGCAAGATAAGGGTAAGCGTTATCACCACGAAGGTGATATACAACACCAAACTTCGTTCTGGGAAGGGTGTCTGCGTACCTGGTATGTACAGCGGAATAGACAATGCCGCGGCCAGAGAAACCACTCCGCGCATGCCTGTCCATCCCAAAATAAAGGGTCCGGAAATACCTTGAGAGCGTGCATCGGCCACGGTTATGAACTTGCTCATAAAGCGCGTGATGAACACGGCACTAAAAGCAGCACCCATACGTATAACCACCAGCGCGGCAGTGATAAGCAAACCGTAGCCCGTTGCCACCCAAAGGTTAACGCCATCGTCATTCAGACCGGTCATTATCTCGGGCAAGTCGAGCCCGATAAGGAAAAAGGCCATGCCATTGAGCAAGAAAATAAGGAAGTCCCATACGTTTTCAGCCCGCAACCTAGACGACGAACCAATGATAAGTATTCGACGATAGCTGAAATAAAGTCCACCACTAACCACGGCCAACACGCCCGAAGCCTCAACGGTTTCAGCACAAACGTACATCAGGTAAGGACTGATAACGGTGAATATGGTGTCGATATTCTCGTCCATAGGCAACCATTTGTGCAGTTTGATAAGCACATAAGATAGCAGCACGCCCACACCTGCACCGCCAATGACCATCCAAACAAACGACGCTGCGGCTTGATGCACCACAAATTGGCCTGTACCGATGGCGATAAGTGCAAACTTAACGATGATAAGCGAGCTGGCATCGTTGAACAGACTCTCACCTTCGAGAATGGCCGAAATGCGCCGTGGCACCTTTACAAACTTCATGATGGCTGCCGCCGACACGGCATCGGGTGGCGATACGATACCGCCCAACAAGAAACCCAACGCCACAGAGAAGCCTGGAATAAAGGTGTTGGCGATGTAACCCACCACTAAGGCCGTGATAAAAACCACAATAAAGGCGAACGAACCAATGACTCGACGCCATCTCCACAACTCTTTCCACGAGTTGGATACAGCTGCATCGTAGAGAATTGGAGGCAAGAATACGAGAAATATCACATCGGGATTGATGCGCAAGCTGGGTATGCCGGGTATGAAACTCAACATAATGCCGCCCAATACGAGCATGATAGGGTAGGCCACCTTGATGCGCTGGCTAACCATGACCAGCAAACAAATGGCTACGATAAGTAGAATGGATACGATGAGTTGGTGTTCAATCATCTATTTAATGTGGTTGACGGGTTGACGAGTTGACAAGCTAACGAGTTGACGAGTAAACAAGCTAACGGAAAACGGAATAAAGGCGAAGCCATATCTTCACCTTTTCGCCTTTTTATATTTTCACTCTCTCTATCTTTTTGGCTATCCATCCGTCTACCGAGAAGCGTCCTGGGCCTGTCAGGAACAGCAATACGAACACCACGAGATAGACGAAAGCCAACTCACCTTCGGCAATCGACCCACCATGAGCCATGAAAAAGGCCACACACATGGTAAATATCATGGGCAACAAGACTAGTCTACTAGCTAGACCTATCACCAAAGCCAACGAGCAAGCCAACTCGCCAAAGATGGCTAAGGTGAGCGAAAGGCTGCTGCCCAGCCCTAGTGGGTCGGGGAAATGAGCCGACATCTGCTCGAATCCTTGCAACTTTTGCCAGCCATGCATGGCCAACAAGAGGGCGAATATCACACGTGCCACTAGCAAATATAGGGCCGTTCTGCAACTTTGCTGCGCATTGGGCAGCAGTATTCTCAATACTTTTTCCATCTTTTTCCTAACTTTCCTGATTGGTAAACTGACTATTTCACAAGGCACTTTGCCAAATTGAAGCAGCCGGCAAAGCTGTCAATCAATCTACAAAGCATACCTCTCCCCTCTTTCTTTTGGAGAGGAAGTTGGAGGTGAGGCCGTTCACCACACCACCTTTTGCCCCAAATAATACTTATTTTCATCGTCGCGTGCCACGCCTCTGCCCATACATTCAAAGTTTCGAACATTGCAGTTGGGTATCTCTCGCCCACGATAGTAGGCGTTAAAGGCGTCTTTGGCATAACCATCGATAAGTACGCGGAACGAACCGTTTGACGCTCCCTTCACCTCCACGCCTTCAAAATAGATGCTAAAGGCGTCTTTGGCATAACCAAAACTCAGCACTTGGAAGCTGCTAGACGATGCGCCAATCTTCTTACCGAGGTAATACACGTCGAAATTGGTCTTCGAATAGCCGAAACCCAAACTGTTACCGGGCAACAACTCTTCGGGGAAACGCTCCCAGTCGGCACTCCCTCGCCTGTCATAGCCGGGTGTACGCTCATCGGGAAACACAATTGTGGGCTGTTCTTCAACATCGCCCACCACACGAAACGTACGTGGATTGGCACCGCGTATTACCTCGCCACGATAATAAACCACGTTGCGATCGCGGGCATAACCATGCCCCAAATACTCGAAAGTGCGGGCATCGGCACCTGCCATCATGCGTCCTTCGTAATAAACGGCGTTTCTATCCACACCATAACCATAGCTCTTGCGCTTTGTGCCGAACTCATGTTGTGCCCAAATGGGCTGTGCAACCATCACCAATGCTAACAGCATGAGGGTTGCAACCATATTGGCTTGATTTAAAACTCTCTTCATATAGTCTTTATTTAGTATGTTTCTGTTCGTAACCATTGAAACGCCAGGCGTTCGCTACCATTGTCGGTGTGTATCACACCACAATATTCGAAGCCGTGCTTCCTAATATTATGCAACATGGGGGCGTTGTCTCTGTGCGTGTCGATACGCAGGTTTGTTGCCCGCTCCTTGCAAAAGGCCATCACTTCGGCAAACACGCCGTGCAGGGTTTCGTCGGCCGCCATGCGATGTATCACGCAATAAGGCCTTTCGTTATCCAGCCATTTACCTTGCCAAATGTGTGCGTATGTGCGGTCGGGACCTTGTGCCAGCACAAAGGTAGCCACCACTCGGTCTTCTTGCTCACCCACATAGCATTGCGCACGCCGCAGATCTTCTTCCACGGTGGCGTGCGATGGGTAGCCCTTTTTCCACTGTTGGGTGTTCCCTGTGGCTTCCATCCGCTGGCGACCGATGTCTAAAAGCCGCATCACGGCATCAAGGTCGGCCGGGGTTGCCAGTCGTATATACATGTTATTTGCAAGTAAATGAATTTCCAAAACATGGGCGACAAGACCAACCTAAGCGTCTGCCGCACAACATAGACTTAGTGCAAAAGTAATGTTTTTTCTTTAAATAACCTTCAAAATGCCATTCTTCTTTGGCTATTTGCGTAAAAATGTATAGCTTTGTTCTAACTCAAAACAAAACAAAGATGAACAGACTGACATTAAAGATGGCCATAACCGCATTATGTGCGGTCGTGGCATGCTGCACTGGAAACAGTAAAAATCAAGAAAAGAAAGGACATACAATGAACACGAAAGCAGAAATATATCTGGCAGGCGGATGCTTCTGGGGAACAGAACACTACCTGAAACAAATAGAAGGCGTAACAGAAACACAAACTGGATATGCCAACGGGCATGGGAAAAAACCCTCATACCAGGAGGTTTGCACCGATAAGACGGGCTTTGCCGAGGCTGTACGCGTGGTCTACGACCCCGAACGGCTACCGTTATCGATGCTGTTGCAACTTTATTTCAAGTCGATTAATCCCACGTCGCTAAACCGTCAGGGCAACGACATTGGCACGCAGTATCGCACGGGCATCTATTACACCAACGCCGACGACCTTCCCATCATCCAAGCAGAGATGACTAAGGTGGCCAAACGCTATGACCGACCGTTGCAAGTGGAGGTGCTACCCTTGAGAAACTTCTACGATGCGGAGGATTATCACCAAGATTACTTGGACAAAAACCCTACGGGCTACTGCCATTTACCACAAGCCTTGTTCGACATGGCCAGCAAAGCCAACAAGAAAACAGGTGAAAAGAAAGTCTACGCCAAGCCTTCTGATGAAGAATTGAAAAGCAAACTAACGCCCTTGCAATACGAGGTGACGCAGAATGCAGCCACCGAACGGCCTTTCGAAAACGAATACGACCACGAGTTTCGTGAGGGAATATATGTGGATGTCACCACGGGTGAACCGCTTTTCCTATCTACCGACAAGTTCGACTCGGGTTGCGGATGGCCCGCTTTTTCTAAACCCATCGACAACCGACTGCTGAACAACCGCGAAGATCGCTCGCATGGAATGTCACGAATTGAGGTGCGCTCGGCAAAAGGCAATGCACATCTAGGCCACGTGTTTAACGATGGGCCAAAAGAAACGGGTGGATTGCGCTATTGCATCAACAGCGCATCCCTGCGTTTCGTGCCCAAAGACCAGATGGAAAAGCAGGGATATGGCAAGTATCTGCCGATGCTGGAAGAGAAATAAAGCTCCCTTCCACGCCTTCACTGCCACTGCCAACATTGGCCATGTGGCTTATCATATCGGGATGTCTAGGTTATCTAGGCATCCTTTTGTTGCTCTGTTAGCTGCTAACAAAGCCTTCTCGCAGACCTATACCAGCTAGCCAGCCCCCTATCGCTACTTAAAAGGCAAAGCCTAAGCCCAAGTAAGGATACACAAGGAAGCGAGAGATACCATACTGGGTTTCGGGAACAAACGTAGGGTTAACACCAGCACGGAGAAAGAAGCCTATGGCGGGCTGATAGCGATAGCCCACATTCACAAAGCCATAGTAACCATAGTTCCACTCCTCGGGCGGGTCATACGAGCAACCAGGACAGGGCGAAGCATCCCATTCATAACTGCGCTTAAAGATGCCATACATCATCCCCACCCCCAATTCCAAGCTATGGTTTGCGCCACCAATCAGGCCATAAGTTTCGAGCACCACCGCCGGCCCTTGATAAACGCAAGACCCACCTTCGCTTTTATCAGATGTTTTGCCTGCATTAAAAGCCAGCCCAAGACGATAGCCCAGATGCCTATTCGCTGAAAAGCGCGAATCGAAATTCCCGCCAATAAAGCCCGATGCGCCAGCATACTCGTTATATACAGCACGCCGTGGTCGTTCTTGTGCCATTAACGTTGAAGAAAACAACGCTAAAATCATGATAAACAATGTACGCTTCATAATGATTAAGATTTTATTATGTACCATCCCTTGCCGCTTGATAAAGGGGAGTTACGGGGGAATGAAGCCACCTTACCGCCCTACTCCTTACCCGTGATGTCGTAAAACACCTTCTTATACCACGGCCGCGACAATATTCTATTAAGCTTATTCTTGTATGGCTTCACCATCTTTTGGTAAAACTCCTCAAAATAAGTGTCTTCGTTCTTTAATATATAAATTGAGGCTGCCTCTGTATATTGTTCCATCAAGGATGTGTTGCGGGTAATGTTGCCACCATGTATTCTGTACATCACCAGCGGTTGATTTATAAAACACACCTTGGGATTGCGTTTAAATACCTCCAGCCACATCACCCAGTCTTCTTGCGCACGAAGAAACTCCTTGAAGGTGAGACCTGCCAATATCTCTTTTGTAAAACAAAAACAATGGGGCGGCACGTTAAAGTCAATATCCCATTGCAACAACAGATTCTTATAGGTAAAATCGTACTTCGTAAGATCGCAAAAAGGCGGACGCGGTTCGCCATGGTGTTCTTCCGAAAAATTGGTGACAACGAGGTCACATTTCTCTCGCGAAAAGGCCTTTACACTCTCTTCCAATTTTGTGGGAAGCAAGATGTCGTCGCCGTCTAAGAACTGAATCAGGTCGCCTTCAACCTTACTCAGCCCTGCATTTCGTGCTCCACTAACCTTCTTGTTCTCTTGATAAAAGTATCTAAAGCGTGCATCTTTCTCCTGCCAACTTTTGGCAATCTGTGCCGAAGTGTCGGTAGAGCCATCGTCTATGATGATGCATTCCCAATCGCGATAAGTCTGTCTGGCCACGCTTCCTAAACTTTCGTTCAAAAAGGCCTCTTGATTATAGCAGGTCACGATAACTGAAACTTTCATGTTTTACTGTCTGTTGTCTGATATGGAGGTATGTCTAAGGCATACCTCAACCAGTTGGTGAAACTATATTTTTGTATTATCTCTTCGCGAAGTGGCGTGTTTGGCGTGGTGAGAAACTCGCTAAGGCCGTCGAAACACCCATTCTCAACCACAAAGATGTTCTCTGGGCGATAGAAGTCGTAACGCTTAACACTGGCATTATCGGTAATGAGTTTCTTACTATATTTAATTGCCTCGAACACCCTAAACGACAAACCGTCGTGTTCGCATGCCTTAATATCAATCAAAAGACCAGCTTTTTGCACGCTTTCCAAGTACTTCAGAAAGCTTGTTCCTCTTGTAGAGAAGGTGATGTGGGGTAGTTCGGGTGGCGCATTTCGTCTTCCCCAAAAGAGCCGAACATTAAAATCGAAGCCATATTTCTCCAATTCGTTTATCAGGTTCATGAGCGAATCTACGCGATTATCGAAATATACGCCAGCATACATCACTTCTTTGGCATTCACTTCTATCCCAGGAATGGGGAAATCAAAGTAAAAATTGGTACAAGAAAGCAAGTTGGGGAACTGTGCCTTATACTTTGGAACGTCGTTGGGGTCGAAAACAAAGAAACGCTCGAACAAGGGAATCACCTCAAAAACTTTGGGAAAACGGTCCAGGCCATCCCATTGATAGCCCACAACCTTACATGCAACCTCCTTTAGTCGCCTTATTGTGTCTATCCTTATTTTGTCAGGACGTATCACGATGGCATAATCCACGCTCTTTTCAGGCATATTCCTCACGGCCTTATCAATTGCTGCAGCGTAAAATGCAGCAACAAGTCGTTTCTTATACTTTTTATTTCCAAGTATACGTTTCTGAATAAAGTTCAGCAGCCTGATCTTAAACGTGCACTTGAATCTTGGCGCCAAGACCACAACTTGCCTAAAACCTACGTATTGAAGGTTTCTCTCTACAGCCATGTAGACATCAAAGTCGGGTGGCATAATGAGCATTATTTTCTTGTCGTGGTTCGTCATTAAAATCAAAACTTTAAATAGATTACGTCTTGGCTACCTAAAACGGAGGTTCTTCTGGCATGTTCGCGATAAATCGCCGGACAACCTCGAGCCTACGCTTTATGTGGTTAAGCGATTAACTTTTCCACACATCAACCTCCCAACATAGGCACAGACCTGTTGGGTAGTCAACTTGCCGTAAGCTGAAGCCATACCCTGCGCTCGTTCTCATAGACAAGAAAACCCGAAAAGAGAACAGAAATGCACACTGCAAAAGTAGTCATAAACTCCGAAAAATCCATAACATTTACACTAAATTAATTACTGACAAGCACGCTCACCACACTTTACATAGCGAAAAGGGCACGTCCAAGGCCACCGCAGACCATGCACAAACCCAACCGCTTATAATTATCCGTGGTGTTATTTGCTGAGTTTCTTTACCAATTCTGCCATTTTTTCTCGCCTTTCCAACGAATACACGTTGGTGTTTCGCTCAATATAGTCGAAAAGGTTAAATGCTTTTTGCAGCATCGTATCCCTATCTTCCACCGATGCTTCGGTATCTGCCTCGGCATAATACAATTCTGCCAGCATCGCCAATCGGTCCAAACGCTCCTCTTCGGGATAAGATTGCATGCCCATCATCACCTCGTCTATCGTGGCAAAATGATAGAGGTTATATGGACCAAGATACTGCTCGTATAGCCGTCGGATGGTTTCGCGCCTTACGGTTATCTCATCTTTTTCGAGCGTTCGGCGCAAAGCTTCCATAAATTCACGGATAAGCCGTTGTATGTAATCGCGTTGAAGCATCAGTCAATATTGGTTTATGGTCTGTAATTTAAGTTTTCGTTGGCATGCTAGAATACAGCCTTATTCAGCCTGCCTTATGCAAAGGTAGTACATTATTTTGTAAGAAGAACAGAAACGGAGCAAATTTTACGCACAACCGAACAATATCGCCTATCATATACGATTGGATACAACCCCAGAAACTTCACCCTTATCATCGTCTCAACTCGCTAACATATGCAGGATATTTGCGTAAATCGTGCACCATGACACAAGTCTGTTTTTACCTTTCTTTGTTTGGCCGCGATATCCTTTGACTTCTCCCAAACTTCCGTTTATTGTATTGCGCATTGACCCTATAATCCTTTCCTTGACGTCCATGATATGTCTTAAAAGACAAAAAGTGTTGACAAAAATCAATTTCGTGGAATATTTGCAGAAAATTTCGGTGCAAATATTGCAGGAAATAAAAAAACATCGTACCTTTGCATCGTATTCGAGAGAATGCTTTTCATAATAAGTTTTCATTAGGTTAGTAGTTTGATAGATTTTAAGGTTAAAGATTATGTTATTAGATTTTGAAACAATCGCGATGTTGGTTGGCGTTACAATCGTAACTGCTCTTAGCATTATCGCTTTGCAACACACCAACGTCCGTTAACATTATTCTTTGGGATGACGGGATGAGTGATCATGCCGTCATCTTTTTCTTTATATACAACCCACCATTTTCAAACAACCACCCCATCAACTTATTATTATTATTTATCCGCCCCACATTTTTAATTTCCCACACAACACTTGTTATCCCAAGCCCATGTAATATGGTTTCGGAATAAAACTCTATACGTTTTGAGCAAAGCAGAATAGGTAAAGAAATGTCTACTTCGCCAACTACCGCTTTGTGCTTAGCTTGTTTCTTGCCAACAATTTCTTCATTTCAGGCCTGGGAGAATAAGTAACGATCCAAGGCATTCGTTCCAAATCGTAGTGCGTAAACGCATAGCGATCTAGAACAGGCACGCACTTGCGAATGGTATCGAGAGGTGCTGGCCAGTATTTTGGTTGTTTATGTTAGTCGGCACATGCTTCCTGAATGCTCTATACACGACTCTACCATGCAGTACAAGCCTCACCTCATTTGATAAAACTTGTGGTACTATCGGGTTTGTGGGTAAAGGGTACGAAGTGGAAGATGTCGTAAGCGAACTGTGGCGTGTTGGAATCAAACTCGGTTATGGTGTTGACACGCAGCGTTGTATCGTTGATTATCTCGCCAACGTAGTCTACAACAATGGTAGAATGTTTGTTTTTGTATTTCCATGCCTGCAAGGCAATGGTACGTTTTGTTATCATGAATGTGCCAATACCCGTGGGTTTTTCGAATAGGCTACGCATATAAGCCTTGTTTTGCAGCACATCGTTTTCAATGTATTGCTTGGTATCGTTACCCCCTTTCATGATGTAGGTGCATAGGCACACGCCATTTCGATAGAGAACAATCAAGCCCAGTCGGTTTTCGCGGGTAGATTTTGCCAGGTAATATCCGTCTGTTCGTAGTTCCTTACCTGTGTATTGACGTCGTTGGAGACCTAAATCCTCCCTTGGTTCGTCTAAGCGAAAGAGGTTGCAGCTGGCGAGCAAGGCCGCGGCAACGAGTGCTATAATAATCTTTTTCATGATGATGCGATGGATAAATGTTATATTTGGCGTGTGGCGCAGTGTTGGGATGCAAAGCCCCGACACACAACTTACACACACGGTTACTTGATGAAGCTCGACGTACTGTCGGGTTTATGACTGAATGGCTTAAAATAATACAGCTCGTCTATATCTTCAACAGTCCCGTCTAGATTGTAACGCCACCTTTTAAGTCGTAGCGTTGTGTCGTTCAGAATTTCACCCATACAGCTTCTGGTTGCAGTTCCTCCACCCTGCCAGAACACTTGAAATTCAAGCACATGTCCTGAAACGGAGAACACGCCAATATTGTCTGGCGTGTTGCGCATCTTATCTACATAAGCGCTGCTTCCCCAAATGTGGTTCTCTATATAAAGGTTTAGTTCGTCATACCTGTTGCTGAAATAAGTAAACATGCAAACGCCATTCCGAAAAAGCATAAGTGTGCCTATCTTGTTTCTGTGAACATAGCCCGAATAATAATATCCGTCGGTGCGCAATTCCTTACCCGTATATGGTTGGCGAGACATATCCAGGTTTTGATACACCTCATCTTGGTTACAGCAGCTCATAAGGGTGAGCAGGGCGATTGTCAATATAAATAGCTTCTTTACCATAAATATATTAGTCTTTGGTATTGTTCTTAGGTTCTTATCCAATAATAGATTGTCTATGTTTTGCAAAGATAGAAAATTTATTTTTATTACCTATCCTTTTATGAAAGAATTGTTTGGCGCGCCACTTTTGGCTGGATGCAGCGCAAATGGTTGTGTAAAAAGTTGAATGGTCGATGTGACGAACCTGCTTGAACTACGAGTTCGGAATCGGAAGTGGCCTCAAATGGCCAGCGTACAGGTGAAGCACATCGACCAACTACCGCGTAGCGGTTGGTCTAACGAGTTTCTCTTATCCCAAACTCACGTAGTGTTTGATACTAGCTTGGCACTATCTAGGCGGTTCATTCCACAGCCTATCACCACAACCAACCCCACCCCTCCTACCTCCAAACGCCATCTTTCGTTCCCCACCCGATAAGCGCTTGTAGTGAGCTTTTTCAGTTCCCGCCTTGTTCCAACTAAGATGGAACCCAGTTCCAACTTAGCTGGAACAGGGTTCCAATTCAACTGGAACAGCATTCCAGATAAACTGGAACAGCGGTCCAAAATACATTTAACGCGGCGATTAATGTAATAATGCATAATCAGAGCTTAGCAAGCGCATTTTCTGTACTATGAAAATGCGAACGACGGAAAGGTTGATTGGCGAGTTCGGGGATAAGATACCATGCCATTTTAACAAGAAAGGCCAAGTAAAGAAATGATTATTTCGCCAACTAGTGTTATGTGGTAGCAGGCATAACTATTGTGTATTATCCCAAACTCGCACAAATCCTTATCAGCCTGATTTCGTGCGTTTTAACGATTATAAAATCTAAATGATTTTCACAGGCTCATAGACGCTTGAAGACCTTTGAAGGTTTTATGAGAGCAAAAGCAGAGAAAATCACAGGCACAAAACTTAAAGCATTAATGCCGAAATTCGTTAATCTTCCATATTTCTGCCCTTTCTTCGGCTATTTTTTTGTAACTTTGTTGCTCCTATGAATACGACGGAACTACAAAAGATAAAACAACGGTACAACATCGTGGGTAACTGCGACGCCTTGAACCATGCCTTAGACGTTGCCATGCAGGTTGCGCCAACAGATTTGTCGGTACTAATCATAGGCGAAAGCGGTGTTGGAAAGGAGATAATTCCCCGTGTTATTCACGACAACTCACCGAGAAGACGCGAGAAATATTTTGCGATTAACTGCGGTTCGATACCCGAAGGCACCATCGACAGTGAACTATTCGGTCACGAAAAAGGCTCATTTACGGGTGCTATCGGTGAAAGCGAAGGCTATTTTGGCGTCGCCAACAACGGTACGATATTCCTCGACGAGGTGGGCGAATTGCCCATGGCCACGCAGGCGAGACTTCTCCGTGTGCTCGAAACGGGCGAATACATCAGGGTTGGCGGTCAACGCATCATGAAAACCAACGTGCGCATCGTTGCTGCAACCAATGTGAACATGCGAAAAGCCATCAGCGAAGGGCGATTTAGGGAAGACTTGTTCTATCGTTTGAACACCATCCCCATACAAATGCCACCTTTACGCGACCGCGGAAACGACATTATTTTGCTTTTCCGCTTGTTTGCAATGCAGATGGCAGAGAAATATAAGCTACCCAGAATATCTTTAACAGAAGACGCTAAGGCCTTGATGCTGAAATATAAATGGCCAGGGAATGTGCGCCAGCTTAAAAATATCACCGAGCAAATATCGATTTTAAGTCGCGAACGCGAGATAGACGCAACTCACTTGCAGAAGTTCATCCCACAAGACCCAGAGAGTACACAACTTGCTCCTGTATCTTCGGGAGGCTCACATTCGTATGAAAGCGAACGCGAACTACTTTATAAGATTCTCTACGAGCTTCGTGGCAACGTAAGCGACTTACGCAGAGAAGTATCGGGACTGAGAAAACGATTAGACGACAGTGTTCCCATGGGTACAGAATTGCCCGGATACTCATCGTCTATCGCTGCCTTAAACACGAAGAATTACGACACTCCCCCCACCCTAGCATCCATTCAGCCAGTGCAACAAGCACCCATCTCGAATGGGTTTGTTGAGGCCGAAGAAATAAACGAGGCAGACAACGAAAGTCTGAACCTAAACGATTTAGGACGACAGATGGTGGAAAAGGCCTTGGAAAGAAATGCGGGAAACAGGAAGAAAGCTGCCATTGAGCTTGGTATATCAGACCGCACATTGTATAGGAGAATAAAGCAGTATGGATTGGAAAGCAGTAAATAGGCTGGCAATAACCCTCATACTCGGCACTTGCGTGCTGTGGGCATGCTCCGTTTCGTATAAGTTCAACGGAGCCAGCATCGATTACAGCAAAACGAAAACCATTCAGATTGCCGAGTTTCCCAACAGAAGTAGCTACGTATGGGGACCTATGGCACCCATGTTCAACAACCAGTTGAAGGACATTTTCGCCAATCATACGCGCCTAACGCAAGTAAAACGAAATGGTGATCTACGTATTGACGGCGAGATATTGCAATATTCACAGCGCAACAAATCGGTGTCGAGTGAAGGTTATTCGGCACAAACGGAACTATCCATTACGGTTAACGTGCGCTTCACCAATACAAAGAACCACAAGGAAGACTTCGAACGCCAGTTCACGGCTAGCGCAACCTACGAAACAACCTTACCTTTGAGTGCCGTTCAAGAACGATTGGTGAGAGAAATGGTAAAAGATTTGACAGACCAAATATTCAATGCCACCGTGGCTAATTGGTAAAAGCCGTGGAACTAACTACACAGATGATGAATTTAACGCAACTTATCAATCACCCCGAACTACTAGACAAGGAGACGCTTTACGATCTCCGCAGCATTGTTGCGCTCCATCCGTATTATCAACCAGCTAGGTTGATGATGCTGCAAAACCTATATATACTCCACGATCCCACCTTTGATGAAGAGTTGAGGCGAGCCTCCGTCTATCTCACCAACCGCAATGTGGTGTTCGATATGATTGAAGCCTCTCACTATAAGTTAAAGACAGAAGATCGTCGAGCAAAGCGACAAGAGCAGACGGATGGTAACGAGAGTCGAACAATATCACTTATCGACAACTTCTTAGAGTCGTTACCGACCGATACAGAACAGGAGACACAGAAAAACCATCGTAAGCCCACACCGGCTGATGCAGCGATTGACTATGTATCTTATTTGCTCGAGATTGAGTCGGAAGAACATATAGAGCCACAAGAAGCCCCACAATTGAAGGGCCAAATGCTTATAGACAACTTCATTTATAATGAAGGGGGAAAGATTCAACTGAAAGACGACCCCGAATTTATGCCCGTTGTTGAAGACAACACGACAGCCGAGACAGCTCAAGGAACGGATGGATACTTCACGGAAACATTGGCAAAGATATACATTAGACAAGGAAAATTTGAGAAAGCGCTTGAAATTATTAGGCAACTAAATTTGAATTATCCAAAAAAAAATGTTTACTTTGCAGACCAAATACGTTTCTTAGAGAAATTGATAATAAATAACAAAAAACAAATAGAAAAATGATTTACAGTCTTTTTGTAGTACTTATCGTCATCGCAGCTTTGCTGATGATTGCCATCGTACTCATTCAAGAGTCGAAAGGTGGAGGCCTTTCGTCGCAATTCTCTTCGTCAAACTCTATCATGGGTGTACGCAAAACTACCGACGTTGTTGAGAAAGCCACATGGGGATTAGCTATTGCCATGGTTGTATTTAGCGTTGTATGCGCATACGTAGCACCTAAATCGGTTACCGACACAAGTGTTCTTGAAAACACAGCAACAGAAACACAGACCACAAACCCCAACACCACGCCAGGCTTTGGTGCAGGATCGCAAGGTACTGCCACTCCTAGCACGCCCGCTCCTACAAATGCTCCGGTGAAGAAATAGTAGAAAACGATCGCAACATGTTCATCCATAACATTGTTGTGCCAGTCGTTAGGGAAGTTTTCGTTAAGCCAAATGAACAATGGCATGCATGTGTAGACATTGCCATGGCGAAAATTTGAAATCGCAAGCACGGAGCTTTTAGCGAAGTGGAAAGGCAATACGAACTTTTCTAAAACAATAAAGAAACCCCATTGAAACGTATCTTTCAGTGGGGTTTCTGCCTTAATCGCCTCATTGACATTCAATAACAAAACCAACTAACACTTATGAAAAAGATACCATCGCTATTACTATTATTGACATTTCTCAATGCCACATATAGCTGTAAACATGGAAACCCACAACACTCCAATGCTATTGCGAACGCTGAAAAAGCAACTAAGCAATCCAAAGAAACAAATCAGGCCTATACGATTGACAAAAGTGACGACTTCAACGACGAAAATTCCACGCCAGATGCAGAAATAAATAACGACAATTTCTTTAAAGGGAAGGACGTTGACATGAATAAACTGGAGATCGACACAACTAAAATAATACTCGATGAAAATTCTTTGCTAGAAGGAAAACTAGAAGAAACCACGGATAAAGTAAAAACCATTATTATCGATGGTAAAAATATGCCATTCAAGGATTACATAAATTCGTGCGGGAATGGGATATTCCCATTGTCTAGCCATCAAGGGCGCGATGTGTTTATAATACGCTTTGAATATGGCGACACCGAATGCTGGGAAATGTGCATATCAGACAAAGGTGTTATAAATGGCAAGACTCAGAAATTGTGCATTCATTACGTATGGGATGATTGGGGAGCAGAAAGCGAAGAAACCGCTGATTATAGTAGGATTAGTTTTCAAATACTTCCAAACCATATCGTGTGTTTAAAGGGGGAAAAACGAGAAAAAGGGAAGATAAAGCATCGTGTAAGATACTATCGCATCAACTCGGAAGGCAGATTCGAAGAGTTGAAATAAAGCTTTTCAAAATGGATTAGGCCTTGTTATAATCAGCCCTATTCAATAAAGCACATTAGCTATAGCATCACCAATTGTCAACACCATTAAAGATGGTATTAACAGAAGTAAAGCCAATAAACAAACTTTGAAAAGACATTTGGTGAACCCAAAGGCACAGCTTTTATAGCTCCCGCTTTCTTATCGCTATGGCGGAACACTGTTACTTGTCAACTGGAATAATGTTACATATCACATGGAACAGTGTTCCAACTAATTGATAACAACAGTACAGATACATGAAACAAACGCAGAAATTGAAAAAGTGATGTTCCAGAACTTTCAAAACACTACGCTATACGTATTTAATGGATTTGCACATTGTACACAGAAGGAGTGCCCAACATACGTAAATACACCCAAACTCTTTTGCTCTTCACATCCAAGTATGTCTATTCATTGCAATATATGTAGAGATTTGAAAGTAAGTATTTTTATGTGGATTGTGGTAAAGGTCAGCCCAGTCCAAGCAAAAAAACACGAAAAACGCCACGGTTATCGTTTCCGTGGCGCCTTTCTATATCTGTTATGAACGGGGTTATTTACAACTCCCATCCCACGGCACTAGCTCCAAGAACCGCAGCCGAAGAACCTTCAAGACCACTAATGAGGAACTTTGCCTTGTCTTTGAAAATCTTCAGCACATTCTCATCGTATGCTTTCTTAAGTGGCTTCATCAGCAAGTCGCCTGCCTTTGTCAGTCCGCCAAAGAAGATAAATGCCTCTGGTGATGAGAAAGCAGCGAAGTCAGCACAAGCCTCACCAAGCATTTTGCCAGTGAACTCATAAACGTCGATAGCCAACTTGTCGCCCTTCGCAGCTGCAAGCGACACGTCTAGTGACGTGATTTCTTCGGGTTTCAATTCGCGAAGTACAGAAGGAGTCGTGGTTTTCTCCAAGAATTCGCGTGCCGAACGTGCCACACCTGTTGCCGAGCAGTAGGTTTCCAAGCAGCCATAACGTCCACATCCACAGCTTCGTCCGCCTTCTTTCTGGGCAATAACGTGTCCCAATTCGCCTGCAAATCCGTCGCTACCATACACAACTTGTCCGTTAATCACGATGCCCGAACCAACGCCCGTACCCAAAGTGATAACGATAAAGTTCTTCATGCCACGTGCAACGCCGTATATCATTTCACCAATGGCGGCAGCATTGGCATCGTTGGTTAGTGCCACAGGTATGCCACCAAGTCCTTTTGAGAACATTTCTGCAAGTGGAACTACACCATCATGTCCCCAAGCCAAGTTCGGAGCAAACTCTATTGTACCTTTATAGTAGTTGCCGTTAGGTGCTCCAATACCCATTGCCTTGATATTCTCCATGCCGCCAACTTGCTCAATGATAACGTGCAGTGCGTCGAGAGAAGCCTTAACATAGTCTTCCACGTTGGTATAGGCTTGCGTCTTAATGGCCGTTGTAGCCTTAATCTCACCTCGGCTATCCACGATGCCGAATACAGAGTTCGTTCCACCCAAGTCTAAACCAATCACGTATGGTTTCAATTCTTCTATTACACTCATGTTGTGTCTTTATTTTTAGTTTAGTAATAATTGTTTGCTTGTGCCAATATAGCCCTCAAAGGCTAACCCTAAGTTGTGACATCATTGTGCCACCTTTTGACCCGTGCCCCATAATAAAGCCTTAAAATAAGCGTAGACAAAGTTATGAAAAATATGGTAGTGTGCAAACTTTTAAGACTGAAATTTGCTCATCTCACTTTATTTTCGCAACTTTGCAGCCACT
>ERZ773010.239-NODE-239-length-41430-cov-18.524495_pt1 | contig 41430 bp, 40 predicted proteins | sample MGYA00580842_ERZ773010 | MGnify/ENA primary metagenome ERZ773010 (study PRJEB29015, sample SAMEA2737982) | human oral metagenome | biome: human oral; feature: human-associated habitat; material: dental | place: China | collected 2107 ... | reverse complement strand
GTTCCTTGATACATTACTTGGTATATACAGGTATTACCTAGTAAGTTCCTTGATACATTACTTGGTATATACAGGTATTACCTAGTAAGTTCCTTGATACATTACTTGGTATATACAGGTATTACCTAGTAAGTTCCTTGATACATTACTTGGTATATACAGGTATTACCTAGTAAGTTCCTTGATACATTACTTGGTATATACAGGTATTACCTAGTAAGTTCCTTGATACATTACTTGGTATATACAGGTATTACCTAGTAAGTTCCTTGATATTAGCTTGTAGTTAGCGGTATATACCCTAGTATCCTCTTAGTACTTACTAGGATATTATCCGTAGTATTACCGTATTACCTATCGTAGGTATATCCGTAGTCAAAACAGATATACCCGCTATCTACCGTATCTACCCAGCAAATCCCCGTATCTACCCAGCTAAGTACAAGCTATAACCGCGTTAATATGCGCTATAAACCCTATGGGTATATATATATATATTCTATTATGGTTTGGTCTTGGACTATCCTTTTGATTCTAAAGCGTATTCCCTATTTCTACCCTGCTTCCTGCCCTATTGCCTATCCTGTGCAAACAAGGATAAAACCCGTACATCGCCATAAATGCCCCTAGATTGCTCTAGGATTGATTTTCTGCCTCAGGGTAGGCTAGGGTATTCCCCGACCCCCTAAACGCAATCCTGAGCGATTCTAGGGGCATTGCTGCACGTTTCCCGCAAATTCCTTTGGTACACCCAGGGTTTTATATGCAATTTCCTGTATGTTTCAAGGGTATACGGGGGAAGAAAGGTGAGGTGCTGGGTGAGTACCCCCGCAAATTTCCCTGTCAAAAATCGGGTTCGCCCTCTGCAGCCCTGAGCCCGCCGTAGAGCCCAGCGCAGGACTCCCGTGCCAGACCCGCAGACAGACCCGCAGACAGACCCGCAGAATCCCGTGAGCTTCCTGTACAGCACCCGTACAGCACCCGTACAGCACCCGTACAGCACCCGTACAGAACTGCCATAAACTGCGTTCGGAACTCGAAAATTATGTGCAGCAAACACCACAATTTCAGGAAGCCCTCCAGAATGCTCTCAGATTGATTTTAGGGCTCAGGGTAGGTATTGGTATTCCCGAAGGCGCTAACAGCCCTTCCTGCGCATTCTCGTGCCAGCAATCGCTATTCCCGATAAATTCCTCAGGTCAGTACCGTCTAATACCAGCGATGCACGGTAAGAACCCAGATTACCAAAGCTAGAGCTATTGCCCCTAGCACGTTTCCTAATATCATGTCAATACCCTTCTGTTGCACACAGGAGACAATTCTGTACTTACATACAATTCTGTTTGTTAAATTGTCAACAATCCAGTGCTCAAATAATAGGCAATTGTTGACAATCCTAGCTATATTCTCTGCTTAAATATTGAGCAATTGTCAACAATCTTCGAGCAATCCTAAGGTCTACTTCTGCTCTGCGGGGTCAGCGTATAGCGTACTTGCAATACCAAGCAAAGCCTTATGCTTAGCCTTACAACGCTGTAATTCCAAGCTATTGGCACTGAGTACACGAAACACTTCCGCTGCATTCGTGCTTTGCAGCTGCTCTGGGTCTTTGCAGACTTGCTTCAGATTGTACGGAAGCACTGCTCGTTTGTACTCCTTAGCTTGCACTACAGGTACTTCAATTTGCTTTACCTGCTTCGATGGCTTGGTTAAACTGCTGCATGAACTCAGTACCAAAGCACTCCCGATTGCCATCAGGACTAGCACTGAGCTTCTGCTGCGCTGCTTGTAACGGTTTACTGTTTGCATCAATAAGCTCCTGAGATAATTCAAAATACTGCTGCGCTTTGTTCTCTGCGCTGGCGAGTTCCTTATCAAAAGCCCCGCGTTGTTCCTGCAAGGCTTTATCGTACTTCTGCTGCACCTCTACTGCAGCTGCATTGTAGCCACGTGTCCATTGCTTCTGCATCTCTGCGTTATAGCTCTTGTACATCAGCAGTACCAGCCATAACGCCGCTGTGCAAATCACCAGAATAATCCCGCCGAACAGGATACGCTGCTTAGTCTTAGGACTGAACTTGTCCCAGAAACAAGTTGGAATAGGAAACATAGTACCTCCTTAAGAGTTCTCAATCATACAGGTACGGCTGCGCCATTGAGCGCGCTTCCATACCCCACCACAATTACGTTGATTCCCTGCCTTACTACAGTCCTTACCACCAGCAAATCTGTAGCGCAGATACGCTTTGCAGGCATTCTGGTAGTGCCCTGCCTTCTCGGCATCTGTACCGCTGGTAGTCAGCAGAAGCTCCTTACGCATTCTACTGCGTTCCCAATTGCGCCTACCGAAGTTGTAGGTAAAGTCCAGTGCCACATCGAACTCACGCTGGGTCATCATTACATTCGGTAGGGACTTACGCAGGAACTCTTCGTCCTTTGCTGTATGCCACTTCGTAATGCTCAATGCCTCCTCGTGCGTAATCGGTGCATCGGTGATCTTGACCTTAGCCCCATTGCGGAAATCAGGAGGGTACACTGTACTGCCGATACCAATCGTAGCAACATGCACTGAGTCCCAGTAAGGTTTCAGTACCTCACCTTCCCATTGCACCTTGCTGTGATAGTAAAAGAGGCTACCCGCTAAGGTAGCCACCAAGAGTTTATTTTTGAGTTCCATCGGATTCCTCGTTCTCTACAACGCCACCATAATCACGTTGTGCTTGTTTCTGCCTGTACTGCTCGAACTGCTGCTTACGGATATTGAAATCCTCCAGCTGTGCATCCTGTAGTTTCAGTTGATGCTCATACAGGTGCTGCTGTCGGCGTTCTTCCTTGAGTTTAAAATACCAAGTCAGAACCAAACCAATTACAGAAGCCAGCGTACCGATAATCAGCAGCCAGTCCTGTTGTGCAAGCCATGCAGCGAAGGACACGGTAGTACCTCCGTACATTACTTCTTGAGAGCCTTTCATGTTAACCCCTTATAGTTACTATCTGAGACGGGAGTATCCCTTCCGTCCGCGTTGACTTCCCGTATTCCTACGGGCAGCCTGAACAGGCAATCCAGTTGGATTATCAAGGAAATCCTTGAACACCGCCTGCTGCCTCTTCGTCTGTGCTGCGTTGGCATCTACACCCAGCATAGACACAAAGTGTTGTACCAGAGCCTGCAAGCAGTCCGCTCGGTCATCGTGCAGGAGACTTCCACGATCATACGTAATGTCACTGAGTTGGCGGAACAGACTGAACTGTTGCCGTTTGTTGTCAGGTTGTTGCAGGCAGTACCGCCAGTCATCATCAATAGCTGACTTATGCAGTACGAGCTTATGCCTGCGCACTACGGGCGCAATGGTGTCGATGATTCGACGTTCCTTCTGCCCAGTTACGTAATAATCCGATACAGCAATATCCTTGCCTGCTGTCCTTATGCAGTTCAGCATCAAGGCTGTAGCCGTACCATGACCCATGTTGCGTTCAAGGTGCATACTCTTTGCACCATACTCTTCTGCAATCTGAATCAAGTGCAAGCAGTTCTCTTCAGTGAATCCACCGCTAAGACCACCTGTACTGAACAGATGCAAATAACCTGCTGCCTCTGCACCAATACAGAAAGCCACCTCGTCTCCACCTGCACCAGCAGGGTCAACGAACATGGTAATCTGGCTATATGGTACGTACTCCGTACTGCACTGAGCAGCAGCGAGGAACAGTTCAGAAGCGCAGGCTTGGTTTCCGTGCTGGATACGCAGACGCTCGTCGGCGCTCCAATGCACGGCTTCTGGCGCAAAGTCATACCCTGCGCTGATTACTGGCATATCCTGAACGCGGATACGCTGACGTGCCAAGTCCGAGAGCGTCGTATCCAGCATAAACTGCAGGCTGAAACCCTCGTCCCCGTACTCCAGTTCCTTCTCCTGTAGGTCCTCTTCCGAGTACCGTACAGGGTCGGTGCTCTGTCCGCGCTGCCCAGTGATGCCCCCGCCAGTTTGCAGGCTCGGGTCTTCCTGAATGCGCTCCAGAATAAACGGGGCAATCTCGTCCTGTCTGTAGTGCTTGAGCTCGTCCTGCGTGGGATATCGCCCCATCCAGATACGTATCGTGTAGCCACGATTCCGTAGCTGTTTGTAGATACTATCTTTGGTTTGAGGCGTACCCAAGTACAGGATTTTGCCGTGTGTACAAATCGCAGCGAACTCTTTGGTCAGCAAGGCAAGTTGTTCCCGTTGAACTTGAGTCATTGCGTTCTTCTGCGTTTCCACGTCATCAGGAATCAGCAGATCGGCACGTTTACCCTGCAGGTTCGCATTGATACCGATACAGGTTACGCTGGCTGTCTTATCTACACCGCGCAGATGCCAATGCAAATCATAGCTCTCTGTACTGTAGCGGTCGCCAGCAGATTTGTCTGCCCGCATCCAGCACAACAGAGTCCATTGCTGAATCAGGCGCACAATCATGCGTGCCACGTCAGAGGCTTGTCCCGCTGCTGCTGAGACCACCAGCACACGGCTACTGCAATTCTGAATCAAAGTCCAGACGGCAAAAAGCGCGGCAAGGGTAGACTTCGCTTCACCCCGCTGCGCCTGTACCATTGATTTGTTCCCACATGCTTGCATATATGCTGCAATATCCGCCTGCATCGGAGTGAGCTTAAAGCCCAAGAACTGCATACCCAAGTCAGCAAACTCCACGAAATCCGAGAAGGTTGCTTGAAAGAGCATAGCCAGTTCCTGACGTTCCTGCTGAGGAATCGCCTCTGGCTCGTCCCTCCAGCGCATACAGCGTGTATGCAGGAGTTCCAGCCTGTCCAGAGTAATTGCTCTAATCCCTGTATATGCCATGCTTGCTCCTATGATAACAGACCCTGTACTTTGCGCTGCTGTTCAGAGTCTTGCTGAATACTCTCAGCGTGTGCCTGTTTCAGGATAGCCAAAGCCTTATCGCGGTTCTCTTCTTTGATACCCGCGAACTGCTCGCGTACCCGTTGCAGGTCTTCATCCGTGCTCTCGGCAGTGATGTTGTTGTTCTTGAGGAAGGTCATGATAACAGTCTTATCAGCTGCTGCCATAGGGATACCTTCCTCAATATACATCTCTAATTCATCTGCTAAGAACTTAGTGAACTTGCTATGCAAGCTCCCTAGCTCTTTCTTATTGGCTGCCATCTTTAAATCCTTTGAATAGTATAGAAGTCGGCTTGTGGTCAGAGAATAACTCCAAGCTGCTTATGAACGTATCTTGGAAACTCAATGTTGCACTGCTGTATATCTCAGTAGCATATACATAGTCAGTATCCCAAGTGCTATTGCTGTTATATGACCAACTGCTTGTATCCACTTCTTTAGTACCATTAACCAACCCGCTTACAGTTAACGTACCTTTAGCAGATAAGGTCTGATCGTACCCTGTAGGTGGTTTCTGTATTGGGTAATACACATACGCGTCCTGCGCCAAATACCCAAAGTACCCATTACGCGCGGCATTAGGATGCAATGGGGAATCTTCAGTAGGACGTAGCTCTTGAGTCTTCAGCATAGCTTGCTTGTAGCTCTGAGGTACAGGTTTTGACACTAAGCTAAGAAATTGCTCTAAATCAGTCGAGCGGTCACTTGTTTGAGTATAAGTAAGCAAGTCGGTACTAGCTGTGAACTGGCGTTCCCAGCGAGGCTGACCTGAAGTCTCTGAGTTAGCCCACTGCGTTCCTTTATAGGTTGCAGTTGTATTACCATAAGCGCATTTCAGGATAGTGTATTCAACGGTTTCAGGAAGCTCGTAGTCCAGAATAGTACCTACACCTGTGGGTTCAGTAGCTGTAGCTGCCCCTGCCCAAATATTGTAGTTGTACGTAACATCCCTGCGTGTAACATCGCGCTGTAGTTGCATTCGGGATGGATACTCTGCAATATCTAATACAAAGTTCACAGGATAGACACCAATACTTGTGTGCAAACCCTGCATACCTTTAGGCACAAGCCACAAGTACACTGTACCCAAGTAGGACTCATATAAAGGTATCCGCGCTAATGTATCTGTGTCTTCAGGTAGACTATCCCATGATACGGTTTTAGCTGTCGCTAGAAGATTGCTCGCGTCATCTGCCCAACCAAATGCTTTGGTATAGCTATTCCCTACATCACGATAATGTCCGCGTGCAAACAGTACAGTAGGATTGATACTTGGGACTTGGATGAAATCTCCAAGCCCTTTCTCAAGAACCTTTCTGTAACCTTCAATGCTGGCTATGGCGTAAGCATAATGCAAGAACAACTTAGTCTGTACTGTAGCATCCTTCAGCCCTTCAGGAAGTGCTTTGCGGACTGCTTCATCAGTCTGGTTGTCAAGTGTACTGTAAGGTGCAGAAGCAAGCAGTGCCAAGGGTTTGTAGGGACTCAAGTCCAAAGGTCTCGGCTTCGGTGGCTCAGGAATCTTTGGCTCTTCTGGTACTGCTACCTTATCCCTTACAACAGGCACTACAGCAGTAGGTTCTGTCTGTATACGGTGCAGTATGTGCTCAAAAGCAGCTATAGGATTCTTGTGCACTAAGTGCATCAATGCTTGAGCACCCAAGTCCGATACACGGGCAAGTAAGATTCTGCCCGAAGTAACAAATTGCACTCGGGAAGTGTCCAACTGCGTAAATACAGCAGGGCTTGCTGCAGCTGCCAGTGCTTCATAGAAAGTACCGTGCTGCTTCTGTATCCAAAGCTGCTGGCATTCTTGCAGCTTCTCTGTAGTTACATCAGTAATATCCAATACAACCAGTTCATCATTACATTCTCTGGATACAACAAAGGGGACACTTATCGTGTCCCCTGCTTGTATATCCCAGATAAAGCATGTATCAGATACCCGCCAAACTTGACCCTTACGGTACTTCAAGTCCAATGTATCAACATCCAACCAAGTCATAATTAAACCTCGACGTTACCTTCAGAATCCACCTTGAAACCGAGTGCATCATACTGCTCATTATTGATTTCTTGGAATGGGCGTTTACCACCATACTTGAGAGTCGGTGGACTATCTACGGTTCTAGTGTAACCTAAGCGGTCTAAGAAACCACTATAGTAATCTGAACTTGGACGTGCAATTCCCTTCCACGCTTCAGGATTAGATTCAAATATATCAGGAGCATTCCGTGTAGGTGGTGGAGGTGGTCCATATCCGCCGTCTTCTGAAGGCGCGTCCATATGGTTAGAAGCAGGCGGCTCAGTAGGCTGTGCAGGCTGGGGGTTCGATACAGGAGGTTCCGCAGGACTTGGGCTAGATGCAGGCTCAACAGGTTGCTCTGTAGACTCCTTCGGCAACAAAGTATCTGGCTTAGTTTCCAGATAGCTTGCACTACTACCAGCATCTCGACTGAGCTTATCTCCAAGAGCCTCAGCGTCTGCTGCTTCAATAATATCAAAGCGCACTTCACTGAACTCCTGCTGCACGTACAGCAGTTGCAGCCCAAGCATCTTCAAGTGCTGATTCTTTAAGGGACGGTTTGGAATAGGTTGTACCAACAATCTGTCAGCAGGTGTACTACGGCGGAGCACGTAGTCTCCAGCAGGGAAACCCAGAGCCTCAAAGAGCTTCTCAGGATTTACGCGTACCTGCATTTGCAGTTGCCATTCGGCATCCAGCACAATAGGTTCAAGTGCCTCTGCACCAGCACCTACGCGCTTCCATATATCTTCAAAGCTACGCATCCAATGCACCTTCTGCTCGGCAAGGGTAGCCCCTGATGTAATCAAAAGGCTACTTGCACGAAGCATAGACAGGGTAGCGGTTTGTACTTCGCTAGTCCCTGTCTCTTTGCTGTATTGAACACGCAGGCAGCTTTTATGCTGCTTTGCGTTTTTAATCATCATCTTCCTCATTCAAGAGCTTCAGCAAGCCGAAGGCTTGGTTCCCAACTGTCAACCCCAGCAGCGGAGTAGCATCCGTGTAGTCGTACACCTGCATCTCGTGGTCAGGATTACCTACCTTACGGAACAGCTGATTCATTTTACTCAGTGGGCTGAACACAGCAGCACCCTTCGAGTTCTGACTATTTAAGATACTGTCCAGAGCAATACCGAAGTACCCAAGTGCAGGAGCTTGTTGTACGCTGCCTGCAAAGATGTCCTCGTCCCAGCGCTTACCATTAGTTACGTTTTTGGCAGCAGCAAGCACTGGAGCAAGCATACCGTTATACATCAACAGTACAGCCACTCCGAAGATACCATCTTGATTATAGGTCTTGCGTAGAATCTTCTGATGCCCAGCCATAGCAAAGCGCATGAATGGGAACAGAATCTTACCGGTAGTGGTCTGCTCAAGGAACGCAGGAGCTTCACCTACCTTAGCAGTCAAAGCAATGTCATCACTGGCATTCATCAGCAGTTGTTGAGTACGCAGGCTGATGTCTGCATCCCACTTTTGGATTTGCAAACCGTGCTTACCATATTCCTGCATGATGTTCTGGAAGTCCCGCTCAGTAGCCCCAGTACGCATCAGTAATTCCCTGTGCGTCTTAGAACCCTTCGCAGCCTCTATGATGGCATCCTCGTAGGTACTGACGGTAGCATTCACCAACCAGCGGCGTACTGCCTCTGAAGTATTCAGGTGCATAATACTCTGACCTGCTCTTGCGATGTAACCATGCACACCCTGAATAGGGATAGCGTGATTATCCTCGAAGTGCGTCACAAAGTATTTGATACGCTCATGCGCTGTACTTGTACCAACCAGCACATCCTTGAGGCGCATAGCTTCCTCAGGTGTGTACTTACTGATAGCGTAGAACAGGCTTGGTAATTGCTTCAGCATATACTTAGCTGTACGCAGGAAGCCTAGACGCTGGAATGCTGTACTGATATCACCAAAGGCACTGATACCTGCATTCTGCAGAACCATGCTGCTGGCTACGGTAGTTGCACTACGCAGCAGGGTAGGCACTTGTTCACCAACTGCTTGCCCCAGTAATTGCTGACGAGCAGCCTTCAGGAAATCACGTGCCTCAGTAGGATTGACTCCAGCAGGTAGATTGTCCTGAATCTTGACAAACAGGTTATCCAGTTCAGCAGGGGACATACCATAGTGCGCTAAGCCATTACGGTGTGCCATCTGACGGTTGTAGCTTTGCAACTGCGTCATCACGTCAGTATCCACGAAGTCCTTGAGGCTATACACCTGTCCATTATGCACGAGTTGGCGATTGAAGTCCCAAGAGTTCCTTGTACGCAGATTCTTATGCCCTTTCTGGGTTTGCTTGTGCATAATAGAATCCACAATAGCGTCTATCCGATTGGCTTCTACACCTTGATTCAGCAGTATGTCTGCAATGAAGTCCCGAGTAGCACCTACGGGCATATGCTCGGTAGCCTGCATACTGGTCTTCTGAGTCTGAATGAACTTCTTACCGATGCTATCGGCATCCCTTCCGTATTTAGCCAAATCTGGGAAACGTTCTAATACGTCTTCACCAATAAACCTAGCCAGCACTTCTTCAGGTAAACCTGCATCAAAAGCCTTACGCATTGCAGCATAACTCCACTGCAATGGCATATACGTACCCAGTCCCTCAGCAAAGTCCTCTGGGAGCAACCCGTTCTTCTTGAGCTGCTGAGCATAGAACTTACTGAAGCCAGAGTCCACGAAGGTCTGCATTGCATCTGCAATACCCTTATTCGGGGCAAGCTTCTGAATCAATGCAGGCAAGTCCAGTTCTGTACCTGTAGCAGCAGCTTGACGCTCCATCTGGTACAACTGCAAACGCAAGTCCGATAAGTCCTTCTGTGCAGCGCGTAATGCAGTGATGTGCTTAGGTTGTACTGTAGGATTTACAGCACCGTTGAACCTTCCGCTTGCACCATAGTATTCCTGAGCAGCCTTACCCAGCGCATCATCCAGTGCATTCAGCCTCCACTCCCCGTGCCTTGACAGCAGGGCAGCGTGCGTAATTGCATTGTCTGGATTGTTGAACGCAGGGTCAGCGAACAGCCTATTCAGCTGTTCCCATTCTACATCTGGTAAGTTCTGACCATAGTAAGCCAGTTTGTCAGTTGTTGACATGTACTGCTTGGCACTACTGCTGTACTCAGCTGCTCTACGGATTGCTGCTGCTTCCCCTACGGGGGCAGGGCGGTCAGGCAACGGTATGTGCTCTGTACCTGTACTGGTTTCAATTTCCAGCACCAGCTTCTCTGCTTGTTCCCCAGAAACTTTCTCAGTCTCCTCAAGGGAAGTACGATAAGCTGCCTGCTGTTCCTCAGGGACACGTCGCAGAGCGGTAGGTATCCCTGTATCGGACTTCAAACCCTCTTTGGACTTGGCAGCCTTAGCTGCTTTAACGTTATCAGTATGCACCTTACGCAAGTCCTTCAGGTAATCGCTATTGCGCTCTAAGGCAAATTGCTGAGCCTTCAGATCAGTAAGTTCTTGCTGCAGTTCGTTACGCAGAGCATCTCGTTGCACAGGAGTAAGCTGCTGTGGATTGTAGCTTTGTACCCTTTGGGCACTCTGCAGTTCCTTGTTCTGCTTGTTTACATAGTAGCGGTAATCCCGCTGCTCACGCAGAACCTTACTGTTCAATTCCTTGAAGCCAGCGCGGTCTGCTTCTGGCAGAGCCTTAGTAATATGCTTACCTAAGTCCGCAGTATAAGCACCAGCAGCCAGAGCCTTCTGTACCTGCTCCTGCAGTTCTTGTGGGAGCTTCTGCAGCATTGGAGCAGCAGCTTCTTGGAAACGCAGGGCTTTCTGGTCAAACGCAGCTTTCCATCCAACCGTTCTGGATTGAGCCTTCTGCAGCCCCGCTAGGAGCGCGTCAGAGCCCGATACGGCGTTCAGGTTTGGCAAAGCATCCAGCCGTGGGAGAATCGCTTGGATTTCGTCGATACGGCGGGTTACTCGGAGGCTGGCGTCTGCATGACTTGAGCCCTGCAGAATATCCGAAACCACAGATTCAGCTTCACGAATGCTATTGATTTGTGTTTGCTTTTCTAGACGGGCTTCTTGGGCAATCTGCTCAGCACGCTGACTGAATTTCTGGAATCCCGTAACTTTCCCTTCAGGAAACCCCGTAGAACGCGCAGGAACGGCTTTCTCAGGGTTCGCCTTAGCTACCCCTTTGGAAAGGTCCGAAGCGGCTTCCTGCTCAATTTTGACAGCCTTCTGAGTCACGTGCTCAATCGTGCCCTCAGCGAGCTTCTCGCCATTTTGGGTAAGCAATTTGGATTTCCCAGTTGCCCCAAGGAATGCACCTGCACCCGTTAAAGTCAAGCCATCCAACAGACGTTCAGTTGTACTACGGGTATCGTACTGAGAAGTAGCCGAATCGAAAGCAGCATTAGCAGTAGCGATAGCACCTGCACCGATAATACCCTTCTGCAGTCGGGTAAGATTACTTCCAATCCGAGCAGCTGTAAAAGGTTTCGCCAGAACACCTAAGCCTAAATCTACATCCACAATACTGGCTGCCATAGCAGTCCAAGGACGATAGCTCTGGGTTTCATGACGCATATCGGCATCTGCATACTGGCGTACCAGCCACTCTGTCATGGCTGCACTGGTGCTTGCATTGAGTTTCTGCATGCGCTCAGAATCCAATTGAATCTGAGTACTGATTTTATCCATATCCTGAGCAGAGAGCTTGTAGTTCGGGTCAGCCTCAAAGCCCTGATTCATAGCATCAATACGATTCCAGATGCTACGTCCAATACCGAACATACTGCTACCAATAACCTCAAGGGTATTTGGAATTACAGGAACAGGACTACTAGTCTGGTTGAAGAATTGAGTAGTGCCAGTACGCCCTACGGCAGCATCGGGAGCAGGATTCCAGTTTGCATCCACAACGTCCTGCCAACTAGCTGGCTTCTGCTTTTCCCGTTGCTTAGGGTCTCGTACTTGGACTTGCTGTAACGCTGCTGGCTGCCATTCCTTTTTCAATGTTGCCATAAGGTTTCCTCTTTTAAACAATAAGTTACTAGAAAGTAACTATAGTTACTATCCGAAAAAAAAATGTATCTGCATACGTACCTCCCACAGGGGGGGGGTAGGGAAGTACGTACACGCATACAACTGTATGCTTAGTTACGGGAGATTTCCCGTTCAAGAGCTTTGATATTCTGGATACGGTCTTGTATCGCAGCCTTATCACCTTTCTTCTGAGCTTCTGCAAGAGCACGCTTCTCATTAGCAAGCTCAGATTGCAGGATTGCTTGACGACCTGAAGCTGTTTTGTAGTTGGCTTTAGGAGGTGCAACAGGTGCTGTAGGAGCAGGGACTACAAGTGCAGCTTTCTGACCTATACTTTGCTTAACTTTAGCAGCACGTGCTGCAGCTACCTGTAAGTTAGCTTTGGTACTAGCAAGCTGCCGTGCTTGCTGTTGAGCATGTTCTTTCTTGAGGTCATTAAGCTGTTTGCCCCAAGCGACACCAGTGATAGACGGTGTGCTATACACTTGTTGCTCTTGACGCTTAGCAGTCATCTGTTTAGCAGTAGCCTTGATGTCGCTCCAGTTCTCGAACATTATCTTGTGCGTACCATCATTCTGGAACACAAGGAAACGTAGTCGATTCGGGTCATCCCACGTACCATCCACAACAACAGCAGAAGCCTCTGTGTCGAACTTCTTGGCAACTTTCTCAAGGTATTTCTGCATAACCTCAGAGGCTAGTTGAGAATCCTCACGGATACCCATTGCCTGACGCAGACGTTGACGGTTCTGCTTGTTGAACACGAGGGATTGATTCCCTGTTTCTACAATTAAACCTTGACCCCGCATATATGCAATAGCACCTTCAGGAGAACTCGTGGCTACGCCTTGAGTGACAATATCAGTAGCCAGAGATTGATACACCTGCTTGGCTATACCTGCATTGAAATCAGCAGCACGTTTCTCGTACTTGTCTGTATACAGATTGAACTGACCAGTGAACCCAAGACCCCATGTAGGCTTAAAGAGTTTCTCCCAGTCACCCTTAAGGGCTTCTAAGACAATCTGCTTACGCTCAGTACCACCGTACTTCTTCCACTGCTGTTTGAACTGGATTGCTTCAGCCAACGTAGCATTCGGATTCTGCTTGAGCACTTCAGTAATCAGAGCAGCATTATCTGCACCCAGACCTTGCAGGTACGCATCACGAACAGCTGGGTCTGCTTGATTGTAAAGGCTGAACCATTGCTGGAAGCCATCAAAGGCTGCCTTGTTGTTACTGCTATTGGCGAACTGCTGCGGGTCAGTGTTCTCAAGGAAGTACACGAACTCACGAGAAGCCATTTGTGCAGCTTCACGAGCAAGCTCAGGACTTCGGTTCTGATTGGCTACACCTAAGAGTATAAACCCAGCCTGTGTAGGATTACCTTGCGCCGCAAGCATAGCCTGCTGCTTCCAAGCTTTGCCCCACTGAGTTTCCTTACCGCGTGCTTGAGCCTCAGCTAAGCTCATACCAGTGAGCTCTTGGACTACATTAGTACCATCGCGCTCAGCAGCAGCAGCATCACGGGCAGCTTGGGCAACCATATTCTGCTGACGTTCATACAGGTTAGTTACCTTGCCAATATATTGCTCAAGGTCGGACATATTCAGCTTACCGGCACGGAATTGCTGTATCGCTGCTTGTACTTTACCGTCGTACTCGCTGCGCGGTATAGCTTCACCTGAACTGACACGCTGTTCCCAATCGGACATTTCGAGGTTAAGCTGCAGACCTTCGTAATCCCGAATAGCTGTAGTCGCCTTAGAGAACTCGCTCTGCACTGCATTGTAATCATCAGATTCCAGATACTGACGCAGAGTACCTTCTCCGACCTGCAGGAGCAAATTACGTGCTTGTACCTGCTGCTGGTCAGTTACATCGAAATGCTGCAGCAAACCAATGATGGCATCCTTAGTGCTCTCAGAGGCTCGCTTACGTGCATCTTCCAAGTGCCCAGCGGCGTGCGCAGCAGCATACATGGTTTCATATACGCTTTGGATTGCTGTTTGAGCAGCCTTAGTGTCCTTGATGGCTGCTGCACCAATCAGACTGGTACTTAAGGCATGACCGGCTTGAGCACGCGTCTTGTCGTACTGCTCTTGGGCATAGCCCTTGTCAGCCTGACTACGTACCTTAACGAACAAATCCAGTTGCTCAAGAGCCTGCTTACGCAGTTGCTGCTTGTAGGCATCTGGGAGCACGAGGTCTGTAATACCAGTTCCGATTGTATCAATCGCTTTCTGATACATCTGCTGACGCTCCGCATTAGTCGCACCATTACGCAGAGCAGTCGTGTATTCCTGACTGAATCCTTCGAGGGTCTGGTGCATACCCTGAATACCGAGTTGGAAGTTCCTCCCGATATCGAATCCAGCCAGTTCAGTTTCGTCAGTAATCTCGTTACGGACTTCCAGAGCCGTACCCGCTTCCTGAGCAAGTTGCCCGCGCTCAATAGCCGAGTGCAGCTTCTGGTCTTGACGCTTCTGCAGGTACTCGCGTACACGCTGCAGGCTTTGCTGCAGAGCAGGACTGTCAAATTGCTTATTGACAGACCCTACCTGCAGACTCGGAGTACGTTCCTGTACGCCGTCTGAGCCCAAGATGGGCTGTAAATCAATTTGAAAATCCATACCCTACCTTACTTCAAACCCAATGCCGCGCTCAAATCCACGCTGCCATAGGTCTGTTTACCCTGAATTCCTGCTGCAAAGGACTTCCCTGAGGACTTCCCATACAGCTGCGTATCATTGCGTCGCCAGAACGGATTGTTGTTTCTGGTTTCGCTGCGCCGGTAAATATCCAGTGCCGAGTTGATTGCCTGAGCGAAGCCTTGAGAATAGTCTACATTCGCCTGAATCTGAGGCGTACCGTCGATAAGGCTTTGAGCCTCTGCTTGGATACGCTGATTCAGGGTCAGGTCATACTGCTCTTGGTTACGCAAAGCACGCTGCTTGGCACGGTCAGCCTGTCTATCGATATCCGCCTGCAAGGATTGTACACTGCTGCTGTAGTTCTGGGTCAAACCCTGATTCAGAGCAATCTGGGCACTGAAGCCTCTGGCTTGCCCTTGTATCCCAACCAGAGTTTCCTGCAGTCGGGTAATCTCGGCTACACGTCCCTGCAGCAAGCGCGCAGTGTTCTGCGTACTCACCTCGCGGTTACGTGCAGCCTGCTTGAGCATTGCGTCGGCTTGTTTCTTGGCATCTTTAACACTTCGCAGGCTGCTATAGATGCTGAAAGCAGACTGCGCTATTTGCATATAGTCCATAGAGCCTCCGTACTAAAGTTGTCTTAATGTTTGTTTCGTGCGTACATTGTACCCAACGTAGCTCAAGGTCATATCCCCTGATTCTATGCTACGCAGCTTCACGGTAGTCAAAGCATCGCCTTGTACCAGCACTGGGACACCTTGTGTCGCTGCAGTAACCTGATAGCTTCGATGCAGTATCTCGGAAGTAACCAGCACAGGTGCACGGTCACCAGTAGGATGCTGCACCTGCGTATAGAACTCGGAAGCACTCTGCATACCTAGATACAGCTGTACCCATCGTAAGTGCATTTGAGCCTGGACAATCAGATTATCACCTGATTTGATACTCGGGGCAGCTAAGGTCACTGTACTGATGAATTGCTGCGCTGCAGAATCCTTGACGGCATCCTTAGCAGTAGTCTGTTCAGTAGGGTATACCATCGTGAAACCTACCCACTTGTCATCAAAAATACCGTACAGAACAATTCTAGTATCTAAGTACACAACGAAGTGCAAAACGAACCCGTTGATTTCCCATAGATACCACGCATTCTGTAGGTAATTGTAGCCTTCCTTGATACTACTCTGGACCACGAACTTCGTGTTCCCAGTAGGGCAAATGAGCAAGCCCGAGCTATCATGCCCGTACATTGCTTTGATGATACCCAGAGATGGGCAATGTGCAGTGATACTGCTAGGTGTAGTCGCTGTATCTGCTACAGCCCCTACGAGCATTTGGCGAATATCCAAGCTACCTTTGTCGGCACTGAACAGCAATGTCGTACCCTGCAAGTGCGGTTCAATGTCCGTATTGCAGGGACTGCTACTATTCAGCAGCAGAGAAGCTTGCTTCACAGTCAAACCATTACGTCCCCGAATCAGTCCTTGTGTATCTGAACTGAACACGTACAAGTCCTGATTGAACTCCATAGCCCAACGCCAGTTCCCTACAGCCTGCGGATTGTACACGCTGATTGGGTCAGTATCCTGAGTATCCTTCACGGACTCTCGGTAGAACTGATAAGGCTTGTTGGTTGCGCTGAAGAATACACCATCACTGTTCATCAAGACCAGACGACCTTGATACACGGCAATACCGTTGATGCTTGAGCCCACGAACTCTGGGTCAGGATTGCTCTTAGTATCCCCAGCGAACATAGTAGTCGGCTGCGTGATGTCAGTGAGCTTTCCTGAATTAGCGGTGAAGCTATCGTAGTGCTTGAAGTTGTTACGACGCAGAGCCTCCAGCATCCCGCTAGAGATTTCCAGTTGGTACTGCTTGGGCATATTTGATAGTTCCTGAGGATACACCGTAGTCTCTACCCATTGCTGAGCACGCGGATTGTACTCGTAGTATTCAGGATTGATTTTACCGACACTTGACATAACCCATTGTACGGGGTCAGGTGGCAAGTCCTCGATAGCAGTTACGTTCGGACTGTAGGCACTACCTGAAGCAACACCATAGGTCTTACCTAAAGTAGTGTACAAGCTGGGGATACAGATTGTATCGTCCAATACCTTAGAAGCACCCACGAGAACAGAGTTCTCCGTGAAGGTGTAATCTAAGTCCTCAAGGATACTGCCAGAAGCGGCATCACGACTTGCACCACCTAGCTTAGCCTGCTGCATATTCCACCAACAGTTCCATAACGCCATCAGGATACCTGTCGCAGAAGCGATCGTACCTCTAGTCAACCACACCTTACCTCTGGCATGTTCCCATAAGCCCGTGTTCGGAATCTTAAGGGTTGCACCTGTCTGCGCTTCAGGACGAGCCTCGACATGCACCTCTAGGGTACGCTGAGGGTTCAATGGGTCAGCAACTTGGATTCGATTCTTTGTTGCACCTGCACTGTAGGTTGTACTACTAAGCAGCTGGATGTATTCCTGAATAACACGTTGCTGTCTTGCGGTTTGCACGGCATCAGGTTGCTGTTCCAGCCAGTTCTTCCCGTCCTGCATAGGGGCATCCAGAGCAGCTATACGCTCATGATATACACCCGTAATGAAACCGTCTTGGGATTCTGTACCAGAACCATTTTGAGCATTACAGGTGTAAACACGCTGATGCAGCTGCAGACGCAGGATATTACCCGACACAACGGTTCGGGTGATGTAGTCCTTCACCAGCGTAACAGACCACGACAGATGCACGTCATTGCTCTTGGCATACAGGAAGCTACGGGGAGAATGCACTGCAAACAAAGCAGCATTCTTGAAATCTGGATTGATGCTTGCAGTAGGCGCATTCGTCCAATCCGTAGTATACAGGCGGAAGCTGTTATGGCTTTGCTCTGTATTCCATGAAGCAGGACTGCGTTCAATCACCTTACTGCGGTTCAGGACAATCAAGGACTCGTTGTACACAATGTACTGGAAGTCCGTGATATCCCCACGCAGGTACGTAGGATTGTCATGCTGAGCTAACTGCTGGAACTGCAGAGTGTACAAAGCAATTACACCAGACTGTACATTATGCACAATCAACAACGGTATACCTGCAATCTTGATTGGCTGCAGGTACTCACCAGCACCTCTGTCCAGAGACTTCGTAGCCAGTACCGCTGCATTCCTTCGGCGCAATCCGCGTACTGCATCAGGGAGCATATTCAGCATACCCTGTACTTGACCCTGCTTACGCAGGTGCAACGGTTGCTCCGAAACACCATGCAGCAGGCTATGATTGGGAATTAGGATTTGCATACTTATCTCCACAAACGAGACCACAGACGGGCACTCAAGGAAGTACCAACACTGGGTCGTTGATGCCGTAGGGCACTGCGCTGCAATTCAATGCTCTTCGCAGACTGCATCTGCAGCAGCATCTTGTACGTATCATCTGTTCCAATGATTTGCTGATACACCTGAGCAGCAGTCCCGAATACCAGTACCTGCTGTGCTGCATCTGGAAGGTTATCGAACTCTTTGTCTAATATCAGCGTACAAGGTACAGCCGTATCCCATGTAGCACCCTTATCGGACACCAGAGTATTAGCTTGAAGCCAATAGCTCTGAATACCTAAACGGCACATATCAGTAGCTTCGATGTAGTAATCCAGCACTGCATCAGGTAGCTGCACTTGCTTGTAGAAGTCAGGTTGCAGCTGGTGTTTCTCGGTATTGAACCAGTAACCTTTAGTAAGCAGACTGGTCTTCTGCATCTGCAGGGTCTGACGTACCTGCTCGACAGTCGGATTTTGATATCCGTCAATACTGTCAATAGGGAACTCTCCCAAGTGCGGGAGAATCATGTTGATTGCTTGTAATAGATTCATAAGGAACTCCATGTAGTAAAGAGCCTGCAGTAGCAAGCTCTGTAGTGCATAAAGCTCTAGGTTTTAGGCACGAATGCCTCGTAGTACCAGCCAGTAAGCTGGGACACATAGTTACACAGTACCTCATAACCAGTAGCAGTTACGTTACGTACTTGGTAGAAACGAGGTCCTTCCAGCACTGGCTGCGTAAGCAGAGTAGGTGCTTCTGCAAATGGTTTGTCGAACGTTATGGTTCGCCATGTATTGTTCTCCATGTCTGCAGGACGTGTTACGTAACCAGACTGATACTCTTTGTAAGCATCAGCGGTCTTAGCAATAGCACCTCCGGCACCTGCACCATCTGCACCTTTAGGACCTTGCTCACCCTTAGGACCAATAGCCCCAGTTGCACCTTTAGGCAGACCCAAGTTCAATGTGTAGTCTGAACCTGAGCCTGTAATACTAGCCGTTGCAGACTCCGTTGGCTCAAGGGTCTGGACAGTACCAATACGTAAAGTTGGGGGACGCGTATTAGCACCGCCAGACCCAGAACCACCAGAACCAGCAGAACTCCCTGCAGGATACAGGAAGTTCTGATAATTGCTTTCAGGCATTAGGCAGCAGTGACCTTAATCGGGATGGTCATATCAGGACGGCGAGCAGCAACGGTACGCAGACCCACAACGGTCAGGTATTGCACCTGTTCGTTTTCGTATGCGTTGTGGCTGGTTTGCCAATCCTTCGCCACTACATCCACAAGGGAAGTAGATTTGTCAAACAGAATCATACCGTATTTCAGGTCGTCTACAGTGACGGCGAAGTTCACACCAGCAGGGTCAGTGCTGTGCAGTTCGTGGTTGCTTGCTGCGCTCGGGAAGCAAGATGCTTCAACCAAGTCCACACCATTCAGACGCATAACACGACGGTTTGCATAATCGCCGTTGTTATTGCTGAAGTCTTTGTTGAACAGGATAGGATGGTTCATCAGCGCAGAGTACACATCTGGACGCACCAGAGTCACGAGGTTCTGCATCGGGGCATCGCGTTTAACCATCGTTTCGATGGCTTTGGCGTGTGCATCCGCGAGAGCCATTGCGTTGGCTTCGTAGTCGGCACGGGTCGCTGGGGCAGCTTTGATGGTAGCCGCGGTTTCAGTACCGTCATAGAACGCACCAGTTGCCTTGAGTTCGGTAGGGGCTTTCCAAGAGCGGGACTTAATCAGCTGGATGACGTGCGCAATGTCCCAAGACTTAGCCAAGCGAGAGCCATTGTCTTTGGCAATAGCACCCAAGCGGTCAGGGGAGGTCCATTGGTCAATGAAGTCAAAGACGTTCTGGATGTACAAGCTGCGGTCAACGACAATAGTGAACTTGTCGTTCGGCACTTTTTGAGGGTCGAGTTTATCGCCTACAGAACGCGCCATCACATTGCTTGCACCCATGCGGTCAATGCGGTAGGTGTTAGTGCCAGAGATAGGTACGCGTTTGTGAGTCAAGCGCTCAAACAAGGATGCGTATTGGAACGATTGGTCCAATTCGCCTTGAAAGAGCTCCAAGTGAATGTCTTTACCAGCATTCGTGGTGTGCATACGCGTCAGTTGCGCAGCAAAGGGTTGTTGAGCCATAAAGCCCTCCTAGTAGTTGAATTAAAGACCTGCTTGAATGCCTGCTTGACGGCGATTCATCAGTTCGTTGTAGAGTTGACCAGCAATACCAGTCTCGAATGAAGCGTTAGGATATTGCTGACGCAGCTTCTGTACAGCTTGAATAAATTGCGCTTGCGTCAAACCTTGCGGAGTACCTCCTGCTACCTGCTGCTGCAGTGCACCCTGCATAGGCTGCATTACGCCTTGCTGGGGTACGACACTGCGCATCAGAGCCACAGCAGCATCCAGTTGATTACTGTTAACCAGCTGCTGTACAGCTTCATGCAGATGCGGGGCAGTAGCTTTGAATTGCTGGGTAAGCTGATTCCATTGCTGCTCTCCGCCAACCTTGCTGTAGGCTTCTTGTTGCACACGCTGAGTGAACTGCTGCGCATCGCTGAGCAGACTTTGGGCAGCTTGCAGCGCGTAGGCTGCGTTGTTGCCGAATTGCTGCTGGAAGGCTGCGAGGTTCAAAGGTTGACCTGTACTCAAGGCTTCGTGAGCCAGCTGCTGCACTGCAGCACCATCAACACCGATAGCACCCAGTACCTGAATGGCAGCCTGCGTACCTGTACTCAACTCGAACGGTAAGTTCGGGGCGGGAGTAGGTTGGGCTGCGGGTTGCTGGGTTGTTTGCTGGGTTGTTTGCTGGGTTGCCTGCGGTGCAGTAGGCTGCGTAGGAGCGGTTTGTTGGGGTGATGGAGTAGCAGTTGGCGTGGCACTGGCAACTGCAGGTGCTGGGGGAGAACCTGCATTTGTTTGTTGTGCCAGCAGCTGCATCAAGGCTGCCTGCACGTCCATCGATGATGCTGGGGGAGAACCCGCAGTAGTCGTATGATTACTAGCGTTTAAGGAATTTGTAGGTTGACCGGCGGGCTGCTGGGTATCTAAGTTATCCATCAGGATAAACCTCCAAGCTCTTGGGTTGCCTCAACAAGGGCATCCTGTGAGTTAATAGTACGTTCTTGGTATTGTGTCTGCTGCAGCTGCTGTTGCTGCTGCTCAAGGATAGCCTGCATCTCTTGCGGAGTGTACAGGAACTCATTGCTGACACCATGACCAAGCATGAAGCGTTCGATGATTTTGTCGGTATTGAAGCGCGGGGAAACTTGTTTGAGCGTAGGGATGATTAAGCCAAGCTCTTGGGTAAGCTGCACCCATTGCTGTAGCTCTGCGTTACGGCTAAGGGCTTGTACGCCAGTGATGATTTGGACATTGATTTCACCAGCAGCAACAGCTGCGCCTACATCCTTGTCCAACTCATAGCATAACAGGTACGCCAGCGGTAAGTGCAAGCTCTGACTGAGCAAGCTGTATACACCGCCAAGAGTAATCTCGGCATCCTGTGCCTGCAGCTGCACCTCGTAGGCAGTTACACGCTCACCTTGACGCTGATTCAAACCCAGCATAAAGGCGGTACTCAGACGCTGAGTAATCATGTTGATTGACTGCTGCAGTGCCTGAATCTTCTGATACTGCCCGAACTCCAATGCTTGAATATCCTTCGGCTCACCGAGAATAACCAATCCAGACTCAGGGTCATCCAACTTGTCCACGTCCATGCTGCTGTTTGGACTAACCACTACCTTGACGTTCGTGCTTCCATCTTCGTAGTCCGCTAGAGCACGTGATAGCGCAGAAAGCTTCAGGAAGTCTCCTGCAAACATCTCTACCTGCCCACGACCAAACCATTCCCCACTACGGGCACTCCAGCGCACTGGAATGTAAGGGCAAAGGTTCTTGCTGAACTTACCCTCTTTCTCGTGGATGGCTATATCGTCAATGTACTGACTGCTAATCCATAACTGCTGTTGAGCATCCCAGTACACCAGCGTATACAACTCGAACTCACGGGACGTAGTATCCTGAATCTCAAGATAGCTGCGCTCGGTGATGTTAAGCTGCTGCTTGGCATAAGAAGTAAGGTCTTCTTCCTTCGCAATCTGCTTGATTACGATGGCACGGACGTTACCTTCTAGGTCGCGGTCCACTACATAGTCCAATGCGCTGTATACATTGAACCCAGTAGGTGTACGTTCCAGCAATGTGTTACCCGTGATAATCAGGGATTGCAGAGCGTACATCAACTGCGCATAACTGGCATTGTCAAACAGCTGGTTACTGCTGCTGAGCTCAATCTCGGACAAGGCAGCTTCGATACTGCTGTCATCGGCCATGAGCTTGAAGAAGCTGCTGTTGGGTGGGAATAGCACTTGCGCTAACTTAGCACTCAAGCTATTCACCAGCATTGCACCTACGGATTGATAATCATACTGCAAAGGCTGGTTGCGCTTACGGCATACGCTAGGGATAGTCCAACTGGCATACTCTTCCCAGAAGCTTGCTTGTCTTGCATCATGCAGTCTGTCCCAGATGTTTCTGGCTGAGGTTACACGATTCATAGATTCAAGCTCCGTGATACGATACCTTGCTGCTTACGCAACTTAGTCTGCTGCGGATTCGTTCGGGTATCCGCAATATCAGCAACAACCTTGTTGTTCTGTTCTTGTCGAATCTTAGCAGCATTGACATTGTCTTCTGCTTGGATTCGGTTTTGTCTTTCTGCTTTGGCATTAGCATCCTTAGCAATCTTCGCTTGCTTATTGCTGGAGTATACACTTGCAGCAAGGGTAGCTACTGCCAGTCCTGCATAGATGTAGGTCATACGAACCTCCTTCAAATTCCTGTGTTGCACCTTCCATATTACCTGCAGTAGTAGCATTACAGGTTACGAAGGTACACGCAGTAATAGTCTCTGCTACCCGTACTATACCAGCAGGTTCAAATATTACATTAGTACCCTCTAGGTACTGCAGGGTATCACCTGTACGCAATATACAAGTACCTACCGCAATTAATACAGTAGGTACGCTGGTCTTGTGTCCAATAATGATTTCACCTGCAGGTACTTCGATACTACGAGTATAACAACCAGCAAACAATCTATAGTTGCACTTGTAGTCTGTATTACTTCCTGCTTGTTCTAAGAAGAACTCTGCTAACTCAGTAAGTACAGTATTCGCATCTGTACTACCTATAGTCTTACTACAGTCTACTATAAGCCCATAGAGTTTACTCTGCGTTATAGCAGGAGACTTAGGTAGATACTCGGTAATATCCATTGTACTAAGCTCCCTGTTTGTTTACACAGTTAGCTATATGCTTGATTACCGCTCTACTACCTTGAGCATACAGTATATCCTCCGTACTACCCTTAGTAGCTTCAGGGAATACTCTGTGTAAATACAGTAGTTGTTCCTGAGTAAACGCAGGAATACTACTGCTAGTTCCTGTAGGTGCTATTACTGTACTTACAGGTAGTACACTTACTGTACTGTGTATCATAATGTAATCCTCTAGTAGTTTATTGGGTATACCTAGTGTAATACTAAGTCTACCTAGTAAGCTAATAGAAACTAATAGTAAGTTCCTAGTGTATACCTAGTACTTACTATATTATCACATTCATCTTCTACTACTTTCTGCTTTCCTCCTGCCCCCCTACCCCCCAAGCTTACTGCTGCTTGAACAAGCGAAACTGCTGCTTGCGTAACGCGTACCACTGCGTTTTACGGGTATTTTGGGAGAGTAAGGGATTTTCATCACACCCACTCCATACTGACTTCCTTGCTACCACCGCCCCCCTAGAACGTTGCACATAGGTGGACTTCTAATTTGCGTTTATAAAACAAGGGTTTACAGAAGGTTATCTGCGGTATTCCAGAATCCGAAAAGGTATAGATTATATTATTCTATTATGCGCTGGTCTTGAGTATCTGCTCAGAAATGCACCAGAATGCGCTAGGATTGAATTTAGACCCTTCAGGCTACCCTAGTATACCCAGCAGGGAGAAACGCAATCCTGAGCGTTCCTAGGGCCCTTACTGAAGGTTTCTGAGGCAAATCCTAAATCACCTCAGAAACCAGAGTTCGATATTAATTTATATTACAGCCTGCATTACAGGAATTTTAATGTGCTGTCAAGTAGCCCAGTGCACTGCTTTATAGCTGATCTGAACTGTCTTTTATTAAGTGCTTTTGTACTTAAAGAAACTTCTGTAATTCCCATCTAGCAAGGCTTTCAGGCGGGTGGTGCATTAATGTATTGCATAATGTTCCTTTCTGGTTTCCTAATTAGCAAAAGAAGAAAATACTGTCCCGAACCTCGTGAATCTGATAGCTGCCAGAATCGGGTTGAGGGTGCAACCAGCCATCCTTGACCGCCTGCTCTACCTCAAAGTTTTCCTTTAGAATCAAGCTCTTGATGTCGTTCCAGCCGTACAGTTCGTAGAATCGTTCGCGGATACAGCGTTGCATCTTCGAGACATTCTGGGCATGACAGGCGAAGCTGTCGTGTATCAAAAGCATAGGGAAGTCCGCAGAGTGCACGGTCATCTGCATGTGGCACGCGTCCATACTGTGTACAAAGTTCGGACTGATACTGTTAGCTGCTGCTGCTGCATCAAGCTTTTCTGTACTTCTGCGTACAATGATAGCGTTTACGCCCATAGACCTGAGCTTAATGCTCTGCTGTTCCTGCTTGTCCACCCAGTTCAATACCGTAAGCCCCATAGGTGTAGTCCACTGCAGAGGGAAACTCTGGGCACGTACTGCTTTGCGTAACCACTTCATCATCTCTGCAGCTTTCGGTACGGTAGCTTCTACAGCATAGCGCAAGGCTTTCGCTACAGATACTGCTAGGCTATGCTGGTGCACGAGCACGTTGCCATCAGGGTCTTTAATGGCTTCATAACCAGACTCTATCATATCATCCGTAACGTAGTCGATACTGCTACTTAGTGTGCTTCCATACACATAAGTCATTACAGGACGCTTAGCCATGCTCCGACTGATTTCATGCCGCTTCCAGTACAGAGCTTGCACTTCGTCGCAATATTCAGGGAGTATCTGCATTGCCCTGTTAGCTACCTCACGGTATATGTCTGCTTTCTGCTCAGTGCTCTTGGTATCGCAGTTCACGAACTCTGCACCAATTTCATCTCTGAGCATTGCCGAGAAATGCTGCAATCCACTGCAGGTAGCATCCATTGCCACTGGTATATGGCAGCAGTACGCCTCTGGATTCCCCGAGTCCATCGCCTCAAAGTATGCATCCAAAGCAGCGTACAACTGGAAGCTCAGACTAGGGTCAGGGGCAGGCTTGTTCAAGCAGTCGTTGTACCAGAGACGTAAGTCCTCTGCGTTCTCCAGTACCCACTCTACTCGCTTATCGAAATGCACTTTATCGTACCCACAGCAGTTTGCAATGTGCACCCTGAGCCAGTACAGTCCCTCTGCTTGCATAGGTTCTGCATATGCGAACTCTATACAGGCTTTGATACTATCCACTGATTGCGGATTCAGGACTCCACGATAGTACAGACGACCACGCCAATCAATGAAAGCAGGGAAGTAGATTTCTTCGTAGTCCTTGAATTTCAGCTGCATCTGCACGGCGTTCACAATGCTATAGCTCTTGGCTATCCGCAGATGCTCACGCACGTGCCATTCTCGTGCTTGGTGCTTCCAGACCGTGAACCGCTGCATATCCAGTTCAGTTGCCATCTCCCGCCAATCTTCATTTTGGAAGGGAAACTCGGGCTTCGGTTCGGGGATGGTTCGGGGAAGCCCCATACATCCATCGCCCTGCCCCAGAGCCTCCTGCAGCTTCGCCAGAACGCGTTTGTTGATTCGGTAGGGGACACTCTGCGCTTTGTTCACAGCGGCTCTGAGAAGCTCGGTTTTGGGCTTTCTGAGCTGTTGCACCAAAGGCAGGTACATTTCTTTGGGCATCTTGCGGAAACTGCACAGCGGGGCATACAGTCTGAACCAGTCCGTATAGTACCCACCATCGTATAATCCCTCCCAATCGCAGGGCGGGACAATCATGGGCGGGTACTGTACAAGCGGCTGGATGCTTTCCAGCATCGTATCCGCGTATGCCGTGAGCTCAGGACTTGGGCGCAGATGCCGCATATCCCGACCGTGCTCGCGTTCCCACAAGAACAAACCTGTTTCGTAGGCACTGGCTGCAGCGAGCTTCCCTGTTTGGATACAGGCTTCGGTTGTCCATCTGGGACGCTCTTCCTGCATATTGAACTTGATGGCTGCATGGTAGGCGTTTGCTCGGAGCTCTACGCTCTTTACTTTACCACGCTCAAGATACTCTTCGGTATGCTTGGTCTGCACAGGGTCAATCTTATTCAACTCAGTAGCATAGAGTTCAACCTCAATGGCTCTACCGATTTCCATCAGTACAGATTGCATTGTGCTTTGCAGCTGCATACTGCGGTTCAGTAGTACATGCAGTGCAATAGCAGCAACCTTTGCTGTACCTACAGTACGGATATAGGTGCGGTACTTTGCACCTACACCTGCACAACGTTTCTGCATAGCTGCTTCTAAGTGCTCGTGCGTACTCTGATAGGCACTGCGCATTAAGCTCTGGAAGGCAGGAAGCTGTATAGCTGTCCCACCTTCTATGTGCTTACACCACGAATCCTTCCCTTTGAGCAAGCTACTTTCACGGAAGGATTCTTCAATTTGTATTTGTTTTTGCAGTAGGTCTTGCATATTATTTGCTCAGTAATTTCGCAATATAGTCTTGGATTGATTTGTCGGCAGCTTCAGGGGTACACACGTCCAGTACGGTGTGCTCGCGCTGTAACCGATTGCGTGCATAGTCGATGTACAGTTCATCAATGCTCTGGGTAGTACCGCGCCCTCCCGATTCCAGCACAACGAGTTCACCTTTGTCGGATACTTCCGCGTAGAAGCGAGTATCATCAAAGATAATTACACTCTGTTCACCATGCTGCTTGATGAACTCCAGAGCCTTACGATCAGCAGCCTTGACGAAAATCATATCATCAATCTGGCGTGCAGTATCCCCTACAGTATTCATAAGCATACGCGGGCTCAGTACACGCTGATTCAGCAGAGGTAGTAAATTCTGCCAGTACAAATAGTCAGCAGATTCACCCATACCCACGATGAACTCTTCCAGTGCATGCACGAGTCGGTCAGTGCTATAGACTGTCTGGGCAACAGGAAGGTCTTTCAGGGAAGCATCATTGTGCCCAAATACCTTGTGTGCCAATTCCTTCAAGGGCTCAGCAAAGCTCAGTATCTTACTAGGGATACCGCGTTTTGCCAAAGCATCTTGCAGCTTCTGTGCTGTAGTGCTCTTACCAGAGCCAGTCATACCAACCAAATAAACCAGTTTAGTCATTATATTCTCCAATACTATCTAAGTAATCTGAGAGTCCCTTCTGTACAGCATTCAGGAACTCTTCGTAACCATAATCATACAGTGATGTGTATCCGCGCTTAAATGCCAGCTTGTCTGCATCTGATAACTGTAAACCTTCCTGAGACAACAGCAGTGGCATCTCATAAGGTACAGCATCTGGATTCGAGTAGTGCTCAAAGCGCATCTCGCCTACGTCCAAGTACAGATGCTGCCGTTGTCCGTGCATCACGTCTGCCCAGAACCATTCCAGCGTAGTGCTATTACGCGGGTCAAGCATGACTGCTTGCACTGTCTGCTCTAACTTACTTGGGCGCATACTTACCTCGCAATCTTGGTTGTGTACTGCATCTGCAGCAGCAGGCGCGTGTAATCAGAATGTGGTTGCAGATGCTCTACAGGTGTTCCGCTATGCGGTAGGTAGCCGGATGTATCGTTACCTGCAGGAAAGAACTCATTCCCCCATACGCCAATCTGAGGTGCAAAGTTCGGTGGGGCTTTCTGCCCCAATCCGTACTTCACAGCGCAGTATCGGCAATAAGCCTGTACGCATACACGCTGCAATCCATCATCCCATGCCTTGTGCAATGTATCAAAGTGCACATTGCATTTACAGTATTTGCAGATGTACCATCCGACATGCCGTTTGCTCTTCTTGGGTCGGTCAGACTTCCGCCACTTAGCGGATACGTATTTGAATCGGTGGGTCATGATTCTGCTTTCTGTTTCTCAGCGAGCTTCTTAGCTCGACGCAGGGCTTCTGCCTTATTGCGCTTAACGCGCTGGGCTTCCTTGCGTTCCTCTGGGGTCTTATGGTCAGGGTACATGACACCTGCGCCTTCAGATTCCCAGTAGGCAACTAATCGTTTTGCAAAGGGTACAATATCCTTATAGGACATACTCTTCGCTCCCCAGCGTCCCATTGCATTGGCTGCCTTACCTTCAGCACCATTGCAACTACGATGCAAGACACCGCGTATTTCACCTGTTTCATGGTCATGGTCAACTACCCAGTCTGTTTTGTTACCTCGTGTAGCGAGTTCAATAACTTCCCCACACAGCGGGCACTTCCCGCCCTGCTTGGTCTCGGCGTAGTGCTTTGCCCAGACCCGCAGGGTAGCACGAGGAATCTTGCGCATAGGCTTTGCCATCAAACTACCTCCGCCCAACCGTAGTAACCTGCATTGTGCGGTAAGCAGCACGCGAACTCCGTATCACCCCACTTGAACTGACGTACAGATTCAAGCTCTACTACGTTGCATTTCAGGTATTCAGGTACATCCTTAGGGTGCACCAGCATCTCATAGTAGTAGCCCACAAATGCTTGGATTTGGCGGTACACAAATTCGGTGCTTTGCAGACCTTGTGAGTGCTGCTCGCGCAACCAATGGAAGTGCTCTTGCATTCTTTCAGTTTGCTCAGACAACTCCCCCGCATAGGTCGTAGCCAGCTGCATCAACCAGTTGTCCACTTGGTCTTTGCGTGGAGTCAAGGGACGTACATACTTGGCATCCATACAGAGTTCAGTACGGCTCAGTACCTGCACCAACAGCAGGCTCTTACGTGGGTCTTTGGTAATATTCTGAATGTGCCGTAAGACCTTTACGTTACGGCTCTTGTCCTTCGGGATTAGGTGCTGCATAAATCTTGTCCTTGTAAAATTCGAGTTGCTCATGGTTGCTGCGCGTCAATGCAACGCTATCAAAATACTGCAACGCGGAGTCCTCTGGTGTTCTGAGTAACCACAAAGCGTAGGCTTCAGGTAATGGGTTCTGTTCGTTCCAAGCATAAGCATCGAGCACTAGGTTCACTGCGTCGCTCTCGGTAGTGCACTCATTGAGCACATTGAATGCCAAGCGTGCACCGCAGAGCTTCCCTCTGTACTTCGTGATACCTTTGATGTTGTCGGCTGTATCGCCCATCAGCATTTGTGCAAGGAAGAACTTAGTTCCACGTCCGCTGCACTTGAACTGTCCAGCTTCAGTGTACTGCTCTTCCAAGTACCCAAAGCGGTCTTGGATTACAGAGACTTTACCCTTCTTCTCTTCCCAGAAGGGATGCGGTGTTACACGCAAATCCTTATCAGGAGACCACAGCAGGGCTTCTGGCTGAAGCATATGCTCCATAATCATACCATCGTCTGCCTCGTACTCAAGGCTGCTGCGTACAGTTATATCAGCGTGCTCACTGAAGTATCCTTGCAGAGCATCGCGGAGAGGCTCAAGCAAAGGAGGCTTCGCTTTACCCTTTCGGTTTGCTTGGTAAGGGAATACAGTTTGCAGATTCCCCCGACCAGCCTTGTGGCATCCACATGGAGTGATGTGCACGCTTACTGTACTGCATCGGGTCAAGTACAACCAAGCCAGTACCTGCTGCTCATAACGTCGGAGAGCAGTTTCCAACTTGGCTACACCAGAGGCAGCAGTGTAAGCAATACCATCCCCGTCGATAATCAGATGCCGACCTTGCTTAGGAACTTCAAAAAGCGAGGTGCATTGCTGCACCCCGAAACGGTCTAGAATGGACATACTATTCCTTACTCGGCATCTGGGTCAGGAATTGCGCTCTTCGCTGGCTTCTCACCTGTTGCGTTAGCAGCAAATGTCTGCGCTGCACCCGCCTCACCGACACCCAGCAGGGCAGCCAGCTTAGAAGTCCCGAAGTCCAGACTGGCCATCAGGTGCTCCTGCAGGTAGTTCCGAGATTTCTCGGCATCCTCAGGAGTTTCGATGAATAAGCTGTCCCATTGTTCTTTGGTCGGCGCATCCCAGAGCAACAGCTTGTACGCATCGTCAGGTACGGCAGGGATTGCATATGGCTGCATGGTCATTGGGTCTTCAGGCTTGTCAACCGTAGCAGGGTCGATGTTCGCGTACACAACGTCCTTGCCATCTTTCTTACCTACTGTATGCGTAACCGGCAGCAGGAAGGCTTTACCCAAGAACTGAGCGAAGGATACTTCACCGCCATCACCGTAGCAGTTCTGACGCATACGCTGGAACCACTTGACGGCTTTGGATTTTTCGTTGTTGGTTACTGAGATGAAGAACGTACCAATAGTCGGGAAGTTTCCTTCTTCCAGTACGTAGTCCTCGACTTCACCGTCGACATTCTTACCACGCCCACCCACGATGCTGAAAATCAACTTCATCTCACGGGTCGGTGGTTTGGGTTTACCGTTGAACTCACGGGGCTGCAAGCCTGATTCGATGTAACCAGTCAAGACGGCAATGGCTTTACCAGCAGGCAGGGTACGACCTCCTGCACCACCGCCTGTCGTGGTTTCGTTCATATCGGCTACGTTACCCGCTGCTTGGGCATCTTGGAATTGTTGCTGGAATTGGTTAAGTAATGACATGGTATATCCTTTCGTTATTCAGGGAGGTGTTGTTTGTTTGCGAGGTTCTCGCCGTACTCAGGGACGGCAGGGAATGCTACTTCATGGTATAGGGCTTTCTGCAGGTTCGGGATACGTTCTGCAAGACGCTTCGGAGTTTCCTGCATCAGGCGTTGTACGATACGTCCCCACTTGATTACCAGTTCTTCGCTGGCACAATCCAAGTAGATAGCGTCGTGCACGGTGTTCACTGGTAGAACTTGTCCACCTTCAAAGTCTGCTTCAATCAGAGCTTTGATTACTGCACCACAGGCAGATTGCACGATGAATGATGCTTCACCTTGACACCAGTAGTTTGCAACTTCAGTGGGTTTGTAGTCCAGAATCTGCTGTCCATCACGCCACATATCGCGTTCACGGAAGCTGTAGTACGTACCGCTGTAGCCTTTGAAAGTACCGCGATGGTATATACGGAACATGCCATCATTAGACATCTCGCGCTGAGGATTCCCTGCACCGCTTCGACGTACTTCAGGCATGACCTTTTCTTCAGCGAACACAGAGAGCTCAGGAAAGAGTTTCTTCTGCGTAGCTTTGAACTGCTGGGCTTCCTCTAAAGTAATACCACAGGCGTATGCCAAGCCCTTATCGGATGCACCATACTGGTCGGCAAAGCTAATGGGCTTAATCCATGTGCGCTTGATGCTCCAATAATCATGCTCAGGATGCTTGTCATCCTTGATGATAGCACGTAGGGTATCATAGTCCTTGTTGAAGAATCCTGCAAGGCGCAGCGTGTGCATATCCGTACCTTCTTCAAGGCACTTCAGCATATTGCGGTCATGGCTATATACTGCACCAACCACGACTTCCAGAGAGGTGTAGTCCACTTCCAGCATTCGACCATTCGGGAATCGGCTACGGAACATTTCCTTCACTCGGCTGGTGTCGCCACGGGGAATATTCTGCAGGTTCGGCTTGTTACTTGAGAGCCGTGCCGTTACCGTAGCACAGTTGTTCAGGTTGTGATGAATGATACTGGTGTTAGGGTCAACCAGAGTCAGCATCCCAGATACCTTACCATTGCTTTGGCGTTGGTAGTACGTACCCAAGTCCTTGTCAGCTGCTGCAAAGTCCAGTAGTACAGAACAGATTGGTAGGTATGGTTTCAGGGCTTTCAGGGCATCTGCACCAGTACTGTACACGGGTGTACCGTCTGACAGATTGCGCTTACCTACGAACTGCGCCTTCTTACCAAAGAAGTCCGCTTGTATACTCAAAGGCAGCTTGGTCTTATCCAGCAGACCCTTGAACTTGTACTCTGCTTCACCCCACTTCAGCAGCGGTTCATCGGTATCTACCTTGAATACCTTGGGCACACCTTTGTTTGCCCCACGAATAAACGTAACACATTCAAGAGGATTCGCTGCACCAACATCAACGTACTCGCCCGTCAGCAGCTGCCACTTCTCAGCCTTCACGAACTTCGGTGGGTCACATTGTACACGGGTTTTGTACTTGATTGCCCCACCGAATATCAGGGCTGACAGATGGTAATCGCTTCCCCACTGGAACTCAAAGGGAAGGTCAGCAGGTAGGTACGTACTGAGTTCCTTGATGGCATCTTGGATAGCCTGCTCTTGCAGCTTCTGATTCTCAAGGGCTTTCGGCATATCAATGTACAGACCATTGTAGGTAGCGAAGGCGTTGAACATGAGGCTTGCGCAGCGTTCCCAGAACATCGGGAGCATACCTTGACTGCGTAGGACTTCCAGTTGCGCCCAGAGCACGATACGAGTATTTTCAATGTCCCCTGATTCCCCTGCCAGATAGTCTACCAGCAGGTCTTTCGGGATTTCAGAAGTCTTGTAGCCCTGTTCCCACATGAGCTTCACTTCATCAATCTTCTTCGTACCACCATACTTCACCGCACAGTCTTCCAAGCGCGGATACAGTACGGTTTGATGACTCAGCAGGTACTCGGCATACTGCGTACAGAAGATACGACCACCGTCACGGAAGAACTGCTTGAGCTCTTCGGGGTAACAGGCGTACAACCAATGCAATTCAAACGTAGCATTGTGCGCTACGATTACCTTCGTGCCTTCGAGGGCTTGCTTGAACCAATCAGAGTCCAGTGCTTCCTGTTTGCTGTTGAAGTACCAGCTCTGCACGGGTTCTTGGTTCTTGGCAAAGGCAGCAGCTACGATGTAGTTTTCAGGATTGTGCGGGGTACTCACGTGCCCGCAGTGCTCGATGTTCTGGCACTCTAAGTCAATTACGCACCAAGTCATTGTTTACTCCTTGTCGAAACGACGATACTGTAACTTAGGTAGACGTACTGCCTTCCCTGTACTGCTCTTCTGCAGACCCTTCACGATCCACACTGTACCCAGCATGGTACTAGGGTCTTGCTCGTAAGCATAGGTCATTGCATCACGTGCTTCATCATCCCAACCTGCACCCAAGTCAGACCAGAACTGCATCTCTGGATTGTCAAGGCTTTGGCATCGGAAGCGAGCCAGCTGCTTCTCGCGCTTACCCTTACCGTACTCAACGGCGATGATGCGCACGTCTTCTGTATGCTCACGCACCAGCTTCAACTGCTGCTTACTGCGCTTACCTTTCTGATACACACCCAGTGGGTCTTTCAGCACGATACCTTCTGCACCTGTAGCAATCAAGCTATTGCTGATTGTGTCAATAAACAGGTCGCAACTGGCTTTATCGCCTTGTAATTCCCATGTTACTACTACAACAATATCCGCAGTTTCTTGTACAGAGTCTTTCAGTACCTGCAGACGCTGAAAGTACGGACGACCGCAGAAAGCATCCGCGTCCAGTTGCACCCAGTCATGTAGATACAGTTGCCAGTTCGCCTGCTTAGCTGCAATATCCCACTCTTGCTTACGGTTAGGATTCAGCAAACCAGAGAGTTCTTCTAGTGTCAAATCCGTAGCGACAACTTCAGCGATGATGTAGTCTTCAGGATTCTCAATACCAGCATCTTCATACTGCTTATTCAGATAACGCAGATGCTCTGCCAACTTGCTGTCCTGCGGGATAAAGAACTCTTTACCTGTTCGGCTGAATACTTTACCTGTACTGCGCTGGATAGCAGCGAACACACCATCAAACTTCTGCTGCAACAACCAGCCTGAGTAATCCTGCTTGGGGTCGTACTTGTGCAGTTTCATAAAGTCTTTTTGCATATCAAATTTCCTGCTCTTTGAATCTTGGGTCATTGTTGAGCTGGCGCATGATGCGCTTACGGTGCTCTGCTTTGGATATCGTGAGCACACGGATTTCGCAAGGGAAACCTTTAACCCTCGCGGGTTCGTTGCGCTCTAACCAGAACTCGCGTCGCTTTACGTTACTAGTCTGCATACTTACCTCTAGGTTTGCTTAGGATTGATTCCATGTATTTGTTTCAAATTGTACTTGCACTTGCGCCGTATTGTATCGGCGGAAGCCAGCATGCTGAAGTTTGTTCTTCGGGGTACTGATACCACGCAGCTTTTCATACACTGCATCCGTACCTGTACGAGCCCCGATGTAGATAGCGAGGTCTACAGTATTCTGTATACCCGTCTTGGATTGCTTCAAGGCAGTCAGTGGAGGGAATAGCTGGTCGTGTCCTTCAATACTGATTTGGCTTGTACCAATATGCAGGAAGTCCTTGAGAATAGCCTGCTCTCGAAAATAGTTCCAGACTGCTTCAAGGTCTTGATGCTCACTACCGTACCCACCCATCCAACTGCACCGCTGAGTCATGTCAGTGATTAGCACTTGTGCATTGTACTTCCCTGCTAAGGCAGCTACCTGCTGGGCAGATTGACCGTGCACATTCTGGATTCGGATAGCCCCAGCAGGTACGTGCTCTTCATAGAGTTCCTTTAGGTTCGGTAGGTCGGCCAGTTCATGCAGGCTCTTGTGCAGCACGGTCTGCACTACGCGGGTCAGAATAATATCCGCAGCCTGCTCATTCGTGGCAAAGAGAATCGGTCTCAATTCCGCGTGTGGATTCTCCTTGAGTTCCTCCCGCCACTCTTCCAGAATCTGCTCCAAGAGATGTACCGCCATTCGGCACAGAAACCACGTTTTGCCCATATCGGTCGGCGCAGCTACTAGGATATTATGCCCTCTCCGAACGCCCCTCAGAGCCTCTCCAAAGGGCAGGAAATTCAAGTTCCAGCCATAGTCCTCCAATTCCCTCTGAACCGCCCCGAGAACGTCCGTTTCCCACTCTACGGCTGATTCAGGATTCACGAAATCCTCGAATAGGGCAGGGTATTGCTGCTCTAAATCCAAGTCGTCCTGCTCAAATTTCAGGAGGTCTCGTTTCAGCTGCGAAGCCACAAGATTTTGCTGCAAGGATTTACTGTAGACGGCAGTGAGTTCAGGGGTCAGTGTCGGGATTCCCCGCAGCTGCGCCTTAGCGATTGCCAGAGCCTCTTGAGGAACTTGCTTGAACTGCATATAGGTCAGCAGGTCTTCCTTACTGACTTGCTGCACTGCCGGCTGTGCCTTGTAGAAACTGCCCAGCCACTTCAGCAGGCTATGTGTTTCAGGCTGGAGCTCCAGTTCCTTGATGTAGTTGTAATATCTGTCCCAACCCCAGCGGGACATGACTAGGGTCAGTAGCACATAATCCATATAAGTCCCTTTCTAATTTCAAATCCTGTTGCGTCTTCAACGTGTACACGCAGCAGCCTAAATTTCGTAATCGCTTAGCAGTTACCCTAGCGCAATCCTGACCTGCTTGGTCTGGGTCAAATGCCAGCACAACGGCTTTAGCTTGCATGCATACAGGGATTTGATGCTGCTTCAGCACAGTACCTTGTATAGCTAGGGCAGAACAGCCCAGTACAGCGTGCACTTTGATTGCCGACAGCACGTCTTCGGTCAGGACTAATACGTCATTGCCCTTGATGTACGCTAAACCTTCTTGATAGGTCATCCACTTAGGCTCACGCAGTCCAGTGTAATCACGTCCAAGCCATGCAGACCCGACGTTGATTAGTAATCTCTGCTCTTTGGCTACAATACCTTTTAGGTATGGTTCAAGAATCCGTAGCCACATACCTTTCTTGATGATGAACCGAGCGATGTTTTCTTGTTGCTCGGTCGGGAATGCCGAAAGTGGAATCAGGTTTGCGAGTGCCTCTGGCAACCTATCAATCTTATCGGCTTTGTATTGCACGGCTTCTCTGCGTCCCTTAGGGACATAGCCGTGCTGTTTGCAGGAAAAGCAGTATGCCGACCACCCCTCAGGCTCATTACGAAGTACGAGATTCGGTCGAGTCTCCGCGCCGTGATAGACGCGCTTACTTGCACCTACCATCAAGGATTGGGCTTCACAGAGCCATTCGGAATGGTCAAGCATAATGCTTCCTTAAAATGATTAGTCAATAGCTGGAACGTCAGCTTCGACAGCTTTATCAGCACGGTCGGCAGATTCTTCAGCTTCTTCGGCTTCATTGCGCAGCTGGTTCAGGTTCACTAATTGCAGCTCGTCTTCGGCAATTACTGCGTACTTCGTAACACCATGAGCATCAGTATGTTTCGCCACAATAGTAGCTGCAACAGTGCGAGCAGTATCAGCGCGACCCAGACGGGTATAGGCTTCGTAAGGTAATGCACGATTTTCTTCTTCCAACGCAGCAGCATGGCGAGCCTCCAGTTCTTGCAGGTACTTACGGTCAGACTCCAAGCGATTCAGCAGTTGCTCTTCAGAGAGCTTACCAGCATCTTCGGGCAAGTCCAGAACGATTTTGGTGATGTCAATGGTGTGCTGTTTGGCGGCGAATCCTTCGCCTTCTTGCACTTTGTACAACTGCTTACCGTCAATAACCGCCATATCTAGCACCTGCATAGGGACTTCCTTGTAGGTGTCGGTTTCAGGGTTGTTTGGGCTACGGCGACCAGTCTTCACGGTTACAGTATCACCTACCTGAATATTCACGGCAGCACGCAGCTTCTCCAAAGCAGCAGTATTGCGGTCAATACGTTCTGTTACTATCTGCTTCTTGATAACAGCTTCAACAGAGTTCAGGCGAGATACGGGTTTTACGGTTTGTTTAGCCATTTGTATGTCCTTTTATAGTTAGACTTGGTTTGGATTAAGGTTAAGAAATTCGTAGGTTATTCCACGATGGTAAAGTCTTTGGTTGTAAGTCTATTAGTCTTCTACCTTTCTGAAGTCTTTTAAAGACACGGTGTCTTGTGATGCTTCTAAGTCCACCCAGAATGACGCATGCAGTTTCAGGACTTCGCCTGAAACACCACTAGGGTGTAGTATCGTATAGAGTAAGACTTTATCTTGCATCCAACCAGATACGAAGTACCGATTCCCATTAGCGTCTTCAAAGACCATACCGATGCTCAAGTCAGCAACGGTGTAGCGTACTGCTTCAGGGATAGGTTCAAGAGATTCCAATGTAACCTCGACGTTATCATACTGTTCCTGAGTTACGAAGCGCAATGTTTTGGACTTGTTAAGTCCTGTTACTACGTGGATACACTGATGCCCAGTAGCAAAGTAATCTTTAAATTGCTCGATCACAGATTCAGGTGCAACTACCAAGTGCTTCTTGTTAATAAGCAACATGCAACCAACGTAAGCTTTTGCTTGCGTATCTACAATGTAGGTAGGCATAACACCTACGGGCTGTACAAACTCAGTACATTTCACATGAATATAGGGAATATCTGTATCTACAGATTTATCAAGTATCTCCCACACATTCCCTTTCGGGTCACGCAGGTGCATACCTACCTTTACGTCTTCAATCTTCATAGCTCAACCTCCAAGACAAGTTAAATATACAGCAGCTGCACTAGGTATAAAGATTAAACCGAGTAAGCAGCAAAGCCAGGCTGTAGTCAGCAAAATGTAAAACACAACGTGAACCCTTACAGGATTACTTAATCTAGCGTCAAATGCGATTGCTTCCGCTATTACAGGTAGGAATGGTAACCCACAGGTCAATATAAGCAAGACGAACCTACTCGCAACGATTACATCTCCCCAGTAGTACACGTCAGGACAAAAGAATCTTATCATCATGCACCTCTGTTAGCTTCTGCCCAGCGGCGTAGAACATCTTGAGCTTTCTTCTCGCTGGTGATGTCATTACTGTAAGTACCGCGCACAATATCAGCTGTACCGGTACCTTCACGAATACGATGCGCAATACCCAAAGTATCACGCCAGCGGTTACAGTACAGTGCCCATTCCTCTACTGTCGGCACATAGTTCGGCAGGAATTGCCAAGCCGCCAGCAGCTGCCCCAGCAGGGTCAGGCTACGTCCTTCAGGGGCTTCACGGGTCATACTGTCGGGGATGTAGGTGTGGCACACGGCATTATCCTTGACCCATTCAAGATGCCATGTACCATTACCTGCATCGTGCAGCGTCAGGTATCCACCTTCGGCGGGTTGCGGGTGCAGTACGGCACCCAATTCAGTAATAGCTTTACGCATTGTCTTTCTCCTTGTTTGCAGCAGCATTAGACGCTTTCAGCAATACAAAAAAAAAAAAAAAAAAAAAAAAAAAAAAAAAAAAAAAAAAAAATGTTTTTCATACGTCAACAAATCTTCGCAGATTCAGCTGTCTGGATTTGGAATACTTGCTCTTTGCCCATGTAGTACTCAATCCCGTCAAACAGGATGTAGTACCGCGTGTCAGCATCCGAGCCACGTTGGAACAGGACGCAAGGATAGTATTCCCCTGCGCTATGCTGCTGCACAGGATTGCCGTTAGGTAATGACCTTGGTATTCGGTAGTCATGCCGTATAACCTTTCAGATAAGTGTTTGCTGTCGTTAGCAGGTAATGCACTGCATTGCTTGCAGGCGCAATAACTTCTAGCTGTTCTTCCCGTGTATTCTTGAAACGTGGGAAATCTGCATCGAGTAGCATGTCCATTAGGATTGGACGCAATACGTCTGCGTTCACCTTGAAGCCGAGCTGTTCAGCCACGTCTAGGCAGCTAAGCTCAAAGGCGATTCTAGGGTGCACGTTATGGCGTACAGGGAACTCAAAGCATTGCAGCGTATTGCGGTGTCCAAGAACATTCAAGGTACCTTGCTTGGAATCCCAGTACAGACGCATGTAATTCCCGCCTTGTTTAGGCATCACCATAGTTTCAGGCTGGTAGCGCAATCCGCGTAACGCGCCCAGCACATTTTCAAATACGTAAGCCATGACTGTTCTTAGTTAAAAGCAATGCAGGAAATAAGAATCAGCAGGTTCACCAACGCCAATCCAAGAAAAGCCCCTTTCCATGCTTGGGCATTCAGGTACGAGCGCACGGCAAACTCTTCCAGTTCAGGAAGATTCAGACCTACATGTTCCAACTTCGTGGCAAGGTCGTTCAGGCTTTTTGGTTGCATAGTACGACCTCCATGTTTCTGGAATAACTCTTTCATAATTCACCTATTTTCTTCAAGTACAGGTATTCGTGCATATGGTTGGATACTGAGGCACGAGTACACGGTCTAGTTTGCAGGATATAGTTAGCAATGTCCTCTAGGGCATAGTATCGAAATACACTAGGCATTTCAGCCTTGTACTCTCTAAGCCACGCCAGCAATTCAGACTTACTTGGTTCATAGTGATATTCTAGACCCCAGATTAATTCAAGTACATAGGCAGGCTGTTGTAACATATGTACCAGTATCCAATCTTCTACCTTCAAACCATTAGGATACGTCATCGTGTAATATGCCTTATCACCTACGTCATGTCTACTAAGTACACCATGCTTGACAGTAACAGACTGATTGTCTTTTAGTGTTTGGATTGCTTCCAAGATATTCATTCTTGAACCTCCCAACGGGTGAATAAATCAGGGTCAAAGCAGCCCCAGTCCATAGCATGGCTTGCCTGTGCCAACAGCACGCCCTCGAACTCGCCTTTGCGCTTATTATCCCAACCGATTGTGATAGCGTGCTCCCCGCATATCAGCATGAACGCCTGCCATGCTGGCAGATTGCGCATGAATACGCCAGAGTCAATCGTACCTACCCAGCGGGTATTATTGCGGTCAGCGGGCAATCGACGGATTGCGGTCAACCCTAATGCAGCTGCAAGGTTGCGTCTCATAATGTCAGGATGTTTGGGCATGAAGATGGTTTTGAGTTTAAAGTTCACCTCAAGCGTACCTGCTGCAAGCATAGCACGTTTATGTTTGTTCTTGACTTCACAATCCCAAAGGAAAGCAGGTTTAATCGGATTCATAATTGAATACCTTTCATAATTAATCAAAATCCTCGGGTGTCCAGCCGTAGGCATTCGGCACACCGTGGAGCACTTCGGTTACACTAAAGATAGCCGAACCGTCTTTAGCAAATAAACCAAGTCGGTTACTAGCAACCATCTTACGTATAAGCGCAATCTGGTTAGGATCGGTTATGGTCTCTTTGTAGTAACCTAATCCCCAAGAGTTATCCCGCCGTAACGTCGGCATGGGCAACGGATACTTAGACTATCCCCGTTATCACGAATAGCATAATAATAAGTACCATATATATAAATCAAATTTAACAGGTATGATATGTTCCATTATTGCGGCCTTTAATCAGTACAAAGAAATTTAAGATAGCCCACGCAAGTAAGCATGGGCTAGGTTTAAATATCCTTTAGCCAATCGGATAGGCTTCACGCCCCTATCTGACGCTATGTGTATTTGTCTGAACTAGCTACATAGAAGTTCGGTTCAGAATCCCCGCTGTCTTGTCGGGTTTTTTGCAAGTCTAGTCATTCTAGTTATCGGCTCTAACTTGCTTATGCCTTAAGTCTATATTGTTCAAATCAGTCAAGACTATTCTGAATGCCATCTCAAACCGCTACCTTGCATCCGTACTCAAATGCTTATCCAAGACTTATATTGACGTAGTGCAGGCTTATTGGTTATTCCAGCGTTTTCAATTAAAGAACGATTAAGGTGCATTGTAGCATCAGCTTTGTTATTTGCTGTTAAGCTATTGCAAAGCTATGTTAAGCATCTTGCTCACTGCTATCAGCTTAACTACTGCTATCAGCTTCCTTACTGTAGCCTACTAGCTAAGAGTAGGCTAGGATAAGGGAACTTATTTAGTAGCTTCAAGGACACGGCTGTTAACCGCTGCCTCTAAAGCAATCAATGCTTGCTGTTCCAATGTGTTCAGGTCTGTATGCTGTTGCAGCTGTTTCAGCATTGCCTTGAGATGACGTGTAAAGATTTGACCTGTAGTTACTTCCGCTTTATCAGCTTTCATTGCTTGGTAATCATACCAAGCGCAATCAGACAGGATAGACAGACTAATCTTTTCGCTATCGTCAGACAGTTTACGATATTTGTAGTAGCCTTTGTCTTGCATATCCGCTGCCTTGTTTGGTCTAACGGGTGCAACCTCTAAAAGGTATTGGCGTATCTTTTCTATTTGCACACCTTTTGGCAGTTCTGCCATAAGGCGGTTAATTAGGGATACGTCACCATGCTGCCATGCGTGTCTTACTGTAGCATCGATAGCATCTTGCAGTGCTTGACGGCTAGTACCTACATATTTGACAGCCTTGTTTATAAGAGACATGATTTGTTTGGTTTGTTTGGTTTGCATGATAAGAACCTTTCTTTGTTGCTTGTTTGCTTAGTTACTAGGCTTACTTAGCTTTACTGCTTAGCTTTACTGCTTAGCTTTACTGCTTAGCTTTACTGCTTAGCTTTACTGCTTAGCTTTACTGCTTAGCTTTACTGCTT
>ERZ773010.238-NODE-238-length-41443-cov-9.384508_pt1 | contig 41443 bp, 34 predicted proteins | sample MGYA00580842_ERZ773010 | MGnify/ENA primary metagenome ERZ773010 (study PRJEB29015, sample SAMEA2737982) | human oral metagenome | biome: human oral; feature: human-associated habitat; material: dental | place: China | collected 2107 ... | reverse complement strand
AGAAAGTCAGCAAAGAAAGGCGACCCCAGGCGCAGACTTTCCTTGTCGCGGGTTGGAGTGGTACTTGTGCGGCGGGCTTGATAACTCGCTGCGCTCAGACAATCAAGCCCTTGCTTCCGCCAAGCTGCCCCGCGCTCCTCTGAAATAGCGGCTTCCTTTGCCAAAATACGGCGTTGCCGTGTTGGCCTGGCCTTGCCGTACTAAATGTACTGTCAGCGACTCGCCGCCTTGTCTTTTGGCAAAGTCGAGCCGCTATAGATTGTCTGGCTTTTAAAAAGGGCTGCCCGCAACCCCGTGTGGATAGGGCATTCCCCGGTGCCTCCCTCTGAAGCCCTTATGGATAGGGCGTTTTCGGGTAGGTGCCTCTGGAGCCCTTGTAAATAAAGGGTTTCAGGGCGGGGTGTCTGGAAATGCCCTAAATATGCGGGCTAGCGGGCAGCCTTTTTGAGGCACTTCGTCGCGCAAGGCATAGCGGGCGCGACGGCGTTGATTACGCCACCAACCCGCGCCGCACGCCACATCGCCGTTTAGCCGGGGTGGTTGAATACCTGGCGCAGGTAGGCGAGAAAGGTTTGGTCCTCGCACAGCGTCTTGCCGGGGGAGTCGGACAGTTTGGCGACCGGCTGGCCGTTGCAGGCCGTCATTTTCATGACGATATTGAGCGGCGGATGCGGCGTATCGTTGGTCAGGTTGGTGCCGATGCCGAAGCTGGTATGGATGCGCCCGCGAAAATGGCGGTAGAGCGCCAGCGCACGCGGGATGTCGAGCGCGTCGGAAAAGACAAGCCGCTTGGCGGAAGGGTCGATGCGCAGCGCGTGGTAGTGGGCGATGGCTTTTTCGCCCCAGGCGATCGGGTCGCCCGAATCGTGGCGCAGGCCGTCGAACAGTTTGGCGAAGTAGAGATCGAAATCGCGCAGGAAAGCGTCCATGCCCACCACATCGGTCAGCGCGACGCCAAGGTCGCCGCGAAATTCCTGAACCCAGCCTTCGAGCGCCGCTTTCTGAAAATCGCGCAGCCGGAAACCGAACGCCTGGTACGCCTGCATGTATTCGTGCGCCATCGTGCCGATCGGCGTGATGCCGAGCTTCTGGGCAAGATAGACGTTCGACGTGCCGCGAAAATGCGCCGGCGCGGCGGCGACCAGCGTGCGCAGCACTTCTTCCTGCCAGGCGCCGGAATAACGCCGGCGCAGGCCGAAATCGAACAACATGAAGGCGGACTCGTCATCGTCGGCAATGGCCGAAACGCCCGCTTCCAACAGCGCGATCTTGGCTTGCAGGCGGCGGCGCGCTTCGTCCAGCACGCCTTGCTGCGGCAGGCGGCGAAAATACAGTTCGTTGATGATGTAGAGGACGAAAATCTCAAACCCCATGACATGCACGAGCGGGCCGTTCGCCACGATGTCCAGCCGTCCGTCGGCATGCGCCTGCACGTCGATGAAGCGGCGCTGGAAGCGGAAGACGGACAGGAAATCGACAAAATCGCTTTTGATGAAGCGCAGCCCCGACAGGTAGTCGAGGTCATCCTGCGTGAAGTGCATCGAGCACAGGTGTTCCAGCTCGTGCTCGAAAACCTCTTTCAGTTCTGCCAGCGGGAAGGCCGGCGTATTGCGGCAGACGAAGTGGTATTCGGCCTGCGCCCCCGGATTACTGTGCAACAGCGCCTGCCACATGGTGAATTTGTACAGGTCGTTTTCCAGCAGGCTGCACACGACCGGCGCGGCCGGCTGCGTCGCTGTCTTTGCCATGCGCGGCGTTTCTTTCGTTCGCTTTCCCGAACGGCCGGCCTGTGCTCCCTTGTCGCTTTTCAACATTGCTACCTCGTTTTCTGTCCGCCGCGGGTTCGCATGCGGCCTTAGTGATCCGACACGCCGGCAGATTCAAAGCTCGCCATTTCATTGAGAAAATTGACGGCCGCCAATACCAGCGGGTACGCCAGCGCCGCGCCCGTGCCTTCGCCCAGACGCAGGCGCAGATCGATCAGCGGGTCGGCATTCATGGCGGCGAGCTGGATGCGGTGTCCAGGCTCGACGGAATGGTGACAGAAAATGCAGTACTCGGCAAAATGCGGCGCCAGGCGCGAGGCGACAAGCGCCGCCGAACCGGCGATGAAACCGTCGATCAGCAGGAGCATGCCTGCCTGCGCCGCGCCGAGCATGGCGCCGGCCATCATGGCGATTTCAAAGCCGCCGAATTCGGCCAGCACCGTCAGCGGCGCGCGTGGCTGGCCTGCTCGCGCCAAGGCCTGCGCCAGCAGCCGGCGCTTGCGTTGCAGCCCGGCTTCGCCCAGTCCGGCGCCACGGCCGATGCATTCGTCGAGCGGCGCGCAGGTCAGGCAGTGCGTGATCAGCGAGGCCGACGAGCTGTTGCCGATGCCCATTTCGCCGAAGCCGATGACGTTGCTGCCCGCTGCGGCGAGCGAGGCCACGATGTGCGCGCCGCGCTGCATGGCGAGCGCGCATTGCGCCGCCGTCATGGCCGGTTCGTCGACGTAATTGCGCGTTCCGGCCGCAATCTTGGCGTCGACCAGCCCTGGCCGCGGGCCGAAATCGTGCGCCACGCCGGCATCGACGATGGTGATGCCCAGGCCGTTCTGGCGCACGAACACATTGATGCCGGCGCCGCCGGCGAGGAAATTTTCCACCATCTGCCAGGTGACTTCCTGCGAGGCGCTTGAAATGCCCAGACGGGTGGCGCCGTGGTCGCCGGCAAAGACGACAAAATGCGGTTGCTTAAGTTGCGGCGTCAGCGTGCGCTGGATCAGGCCGATCTGCATCGCCATCGTTTCGATCTGGCCGAGCGCGCCGAGCGGCTTGGTTTTGCGGTCGATCTTGCGTTGCAGTGCGGCGGTCAACGTGCGGTCGAGCGCAGGCACGTTGAACAGGGTTTCATTCACATTCATTCAATGCTCCTGGAGTCGGTGCGGCATGAGGCGGCGGCGGATCGGGTGAGGCTGGTTGGGTGAGCGCGGCTGTTTTGACTGCCCCTTGCCGGCATGCCATATAGGTTCAGGGGAAGCGTGTTGCTAGCGCGGGCGATGCGTTGAACACGGATGCGGAGGCGCGTCGGGCAAAAAAGGGGCAATGAGCGAAATGCGGCCGACCGGCCGCGGTGTCATGGTGACGTGCATGATCCGTTCCTCGGGATGAATGCCATCGAATTGCGCGGCTGCGGAAATGCCTGATAGTGCGGCGCCGGCGGATTCGATGTGTTGACTGAAAACAGGGTTCGAGACGTCTTCTGGCTCCCGGATCGTCCGAACCGCCGCGCCTTCCCATCGGATGCCGACGGTGGCTCTCTTGCGATAGTGCGGCGTTCGTCCCCGGATACAGCGGCGGGCCCGCCACGGATTGGCACCGTGTTCCGTTTCATCGAACCGAACGAGGAGCCGATTATAGCTAACCTGCGCGCGCGCCTGTCAATTGCACCTTTCCGAAAGGGTGGCCGCAAACCCGCGTAAACAGGGCGTTTCCCGACACCTCCTCCGAAACCCGTGTGAATAGGGCATTTGCGGGCAGGCGCCTCTGGAACACTTGTAAATAAAGGGCTTCAGGGCAATGTGCCCGGAGATGCCTTGTTTACAAGGGCGCTAGAGCACCCACCTTGGAGATTCCCTACATAGTCAGGCTGGCGGGCAGCGCGCCCTGGAAATGCCTTATATCTACACGGTTCTACACGGTTGCTGAGCGTTGGTCGGGCGCAATGTTCCAGTTTATGTTTTTTGATGCCCTGAGGCCCGCGTATTTAGGGGGCTTCAGGGCATTTTATGTTTTCTGCCCTGTTTTTATGGATTTCAGAGAGAACTCCGCAAGCGCAAATAGCGGCTCGACTTTGCCAAAAGACAAGGCGACGCGCCGCAGGCAGTATGAGCAGTACGGCAAGGCGAGCCAACGCAGTATTTTGGCGAAGGAAGCCGCTATGGCTCGACGTTGCCAAGACAAGGCGACAAGCCGCTGACAGTACGAGGAGTACGGCCAGGCCAGGCCAACACAGCAGCACCGTAGTTTGCGTAGTTTGGCAAGGGAAGTCGTTATTAAAGCCGCTTGCGCGCTACTGCGCGATGAAGCCGGCGTAGCCGCCGCATTCTGTGCGCGCCAGCGGATACTCGAACAGCGCGGATAAACGTTCGGCCGTCAGCATCTCGGCAATGCTGCCGGTATCGACGCATCCGTCGCCGTACATCAGCAGCGCCCGGTCGCAAAAACGCGCCGCCAGCGCCGGTTCGTGCAGCACCATGACGACGGCCGCCTGACGCTCGCGCGCTTCCCGCGCAAAAATTTCGAGCACGGCGATCTGGTGTTTCAGATCGAGGTAAGTCGAAGGTTCGTCAAGAAAAAACAGGCGTGGCGACTGCGCCAGCAGGGTGGCGACGGCCAGACGCTGCCGTTCGCCGCCGGAAAGCGTTTGCACGTCGCGCCGTTCCATGCCGTCCAGCCCGACGGCGGTCAGCGCCGTGCGGGCAATGCGCACGTCGTCCTCCGACTCCCAGTTCCAGCGGTCAAGGTGCGGATGGCGGCCGATCAATGCCGTTTCCAATACCGTCGAAGCAAAGGCGTCGCGCTGCGCCTGCGGCAGCCAGCCGCGCAATTGTGCGGCCTGCCGCGCACTGAAGGCGGCATAGGGGCGTCCGGCCAGGTGCACTTCGCCGGTCAGCGGCGCGCGCAGCCCGGTGAGTACGGAAAGCAGCGTCGATTTGCCGGTCCCGTTGCGTCCGAGAATCGCCAGCCGCTCCCCCGGCCGCAAGGTCAGATCAAGGTCGCGGCAAAAACGGCGCTCACCGATGCCGACCGACAGCCGGCGCAGTTGCAGGATCGGCGCGTGCTTGTCGCCGGATAGGGGGGAAGATTCCATCGTTTTCATCGGCTTGCCCTTTGTGCCCATCGCTTCTTTCAAGAATGCGCGGAAGAAGCGTGCGGGTCGCGCGAGAGCAGAAACAGAAAAACGGGCACGCCGATCAGCGCAGTCAGCACGCCGACGGGCAGTTGCTGCGGCGCGATGAGCGTGCGCGCCAGCGTATCGGCAACCACCAGCAAGCTGCCGCCCGCCAGCGCCGAGGCCGGCAGCAGAATGCGCTGGTCGTTGCCGACGGCCAGGCGGGTGAGGTGCGGCACGATCAGGCCGATGAAGCCGACCGAGCCGACCTGTGTCACGGCGGTGGCGGTTGCCAGCGAAGCGATGACGTAAACGGCAAGCCGCAGACGGCCGATTTCGACGCCGAGCGTCTGCGCCAGATCAGCGTTGCGCGCCAGCAGATTGAGTTCGCGCGCAACGGGCAGCGTTGCCAGAACGATCAGCGCCAGCGCCCCCAGCCCCGGCGCCGGATTGCCTGCCTGCGAAAGATCGCCCATCAGCCAGAACAGCATGCCGTGCAACTTGTAGTCCGGCGCGATTGACAGCATCAGCGCCACGGCAGCGCCGCAGCCGGAGGCGACGATGACGCCGGTGAGCAGCAGCCGCGTCTGTGTCCAGCCGCCGTTGCCGTGCGCCAGGCCGAAGACCATGAACATGGCGGCTAGCGCGCCGCAGAACGCCGCCGCGCCGACGCCGATGCCGCCGGTCAGGCCGAGAAGCATGACGAGCAACGCGCCGACGCTGGCGCCACCGGAAATACCGAGTACATACGGATCGGCCAGCGGATTGCGCAGCAGCACCTGCAACAGCGCGCCGGAGACGGCCAGCAAGCCGCCGCAGGCCAGCCCGGCCAGGGCGCGCGGCAGGCGCAGACTGCGCACGACCTCAACCGCCATCCCCTCGCCGCGCCCGAACAGGGCGGCGAGCGTTTCCGTCAGCCCGAGAGGAACATTGCCGAGTGAGAGCGCAAGCAGCAGGCTGATCAAGGTCAATAGGCTCAGCGCGGCGAGAATCAGCAGGGCGCGGCGGCGAGTTTGCATGCGCTGTTCCCTATTCCCTATTGCCGGCCGCCGGCCGCCGGCTGCGCGCCGTTTCGAGGTGCTGGCAGAGCCGCTCGGCGCCGTCGAGCAGGCGCGGCGTGTGGCGCTGGATCAGGTCGGGTGGAATGAAAAAGAGGTTTTTCCGTTGTGCGGCCAGCAGGCCGGGGCGCGCCTGCCAGTCGTCCAGCCATTCGGGGCGCGCTTCGCCCATGCCGCTGGCGATGATGGCTTCCGGGTTGGCGGCCAGCACGGCTTCGACGGTCACATCCGGCGCCGTGGCGGTGAGTGTGCCGAACACGTTTTCGCCGCCGCACAGGCGGATGACGCTGGAAATGAACTGTTGCCCGCCGATCGTTTTCAGCGGCTGGTGCCAGACTTCGTAAAACGTGCGTACCACGGGACGGCCGGCGTAGCGCGCCTGCAAATCCGCCAGACGCTGGCGGAAGGTGCGCGCCGCCGTATCCGCGCTCTGGCGGGTGCCGGCCAGGGCGCCGATCCGTTCGATTTCGCTGGCGATGTCTTCGAGCCGGTTGATCTGCGACAGATAGACCGGCAGCCCCAGGCGACGCAGTTTTTGCAGGTGCGCCGGTGCATTCCCGCCTTCCCAGGCGATGATCAGATCGGGTTTGAGCGCCACCACGGCTTCCAGATCGAAACGCGAATAACCGCCGACGCGCGGGATGCGACGGGCGGCTTCGGGATAGTTGCTGTAATCGACCGTGCCGACAATCTGTCCGCCCGCGCCGGCGGCAAACACGGTTTCCGCCAGATGCGGCGACAGCGTGACGATGCGCTGCGCCGGCTGCGCCAGGCTGACCGTCGCGCCGGTATCGTCGCGCACGCTGATGCCGGCGGCCAGCGCGCTCGATGCGGACAGCAGCCAGAAGCAAAGCCAAAGAAGTCTATTCGGCGTCATGCGGCATTACCTTTTCGGACAGGCGGCCAGCGCCGTGTGCAGACGCTGCCATTCGTTTTCGGCGCCCGGCAGACCAAAACGTAGCAGGCCGTGTTCGTCAAAGCGGCGGACGAGGATGGCGTGACGGGCAAAATGATCGGCCATCTCGGCGGTGCGCCGGCTGTGCAGAGTGCAAAACAGCGCCGTGCGGCCGACTTCGCCGAGCGGCGCGAGCATGCCGGCCAGCCGTTGTGAACCGGCGATCAGGCGGTGTCGCGCGGCTCTCTGCCAGGCGGTATCGCACAGCGCCTGGCGCGCCACGACTCGTGAGGGATGCGCGAGCGGCCAGGGGCCGAGCATTTCGCGCAGCGTGGCGAGTTTTTCGGGCGCAGCGAACACAAAGCCGACGCGCGCCCCCGCCAGGCCGAAGAATTTGCCGAGCGAGCGCAGAACGATCAGGTTGGGCGCCGCGTCGCTTCCGGCCAGCGAAACGATGCTGTTTTCCGGCTCGGCATCGGCAAAGGCTTCGTCGACGATCAGCCAGCCGCCGCGCCGGTGCAGCTGCTCGGCGGCAGCGCACAGATCGGCGCGCGGCGTCACCGTTGCTGTCGGGTTGTTCGGGTTGCACAGCAAAACCAGTGGCGTCGCCCCGGCCAGCGCGCGCGCCAGCGTCGGCAGGCGGCGCACCGTGTGCCCGGCGCGTTGCCAGGCATACGGATGTTCTTCGTAAATCGGCGCAACGCAGGCAAGGGTTTGCGCGGGAAACATCGCCGGCAAGCCCATGATGCCGGCCTGTGAGCCGGGCAGGGCAAGCAGGCGCTCGCTGCCGTAATAGCCTGCGGCGGCGGCTTCCAGCCCGTCGTTGTCTTCCGGCAGGCGGTTCCAGCAGGCCGGGTCGAGCGGCGGCACCGGATAGGTGTCGGGGTTGATGCCGGTCGACAGGTCGAGCCAGTCGACGAGCGGAATACCGTATTGCTGCGCTGCGGCGCGCAGTCTGCCGCCATGTTCAAGCACCGGCCGCGCCTCCGATAATGGCAATCAGGTTACGCAGGGCAATCAACGCCCCGCCGAGCAGGAACAGCCCGACCCACAGCATCAGGCTGTGGCGCACCAGCGCGATGGCGCGGAAAATGTCCTCAGCGCGCGGCGGCCGGCCGACGCCCAGCGGCGGGCGTTCTTCAACATTGCCGTGGTAAATCGCCGCGCCGCCGAGCACGACGCCCAGGCTGCCCGCGCCGGCGGCCATCACCGGCCCGGCGTTCGGGCTTTCCCAGCCGGAGGCCTGCTGCCGCCAGCAATCGAGCGCCTGCCGCGTATTGCCGCACACGGCGTAGGAAAGCGCCGTCAGCCGCGCGGGGATGAAGTTAAGCACATCGTCAATGCGCGCCGCCGCCCAGCCGAAATGCAGGAAACGTTCGTTCTTGTAGCCCCACATGGCATCGAGTGTATTGGCCAGCCGGAAGAGCACCGCGCCGGCGCCGCCAAAAAGCGCAAACCAGAACAGCGTGCCGAAGATCGCGTCGTTGCCGTTTTCCAGCGTCGATTCCACCGCTGCCCTGGCGACGCCCGATTTGTCCAGATCGTCGGTACGGCGCGACACGATCCAGCCGACGTGCCGCCGCGCCGCCGCCAGATTGCCGGCGGCCAGATCGCGCGCGACGCGCTCGGCGTGCTCGGTCAGACTGCGCCCGCCCAGCGCAAAATAAAGCAGCAGCGTGTCGAACAGCCAGTTGATCGGCGTCTTGCGCGGCCAGGTCAGCCAGGCCGCCAGCGCCACCCACGGCAGCACCGCAGTCCCCCAGGCGAGCAGGCCGATGAAGCGGCTTTCCAGCGCATTGTCGCCCCGCTGCGGCGACGGGTTCAGCAGCTTTTCGAGCAGATCGACGAATGCGCCAAAGCCGACCAGCGGATGAAAGCGCGTCAGCTCGCCGAGAAAGCGATCGAGCAGGACGGCGGCCAGCGCCGCCGTCGGCAGCCACAGCGAGGCGGGTAGCAGGGGAATGGAAAACCACGAAGGAAGAAAATCGGACATGGAAGCAATGAAAGAAACAGAAAAGAAATCGAAAAACAGTCGGCAAAAGTTTCTGCCATGTTCAATGCAAATGCAATGCCGCCTATTTTAGTGCGATGCCGCCCCGTAGGCCACAGCCCGGCGTGCCGCGAAATAAAGCGCCTCTACGTCCGGCCGGAATGCCGCGCTGGCTCCACCTTGTCTTTTGGCAACGTCGAGCCGCTATAGATTATCTGGTTTTTAAAAAGAGCTGCCCGCAACCCCTTGTGGATAGGGCGTTTGCGGGCAGGCACCTCTGGAATCCTTATAAATAAAGGGCTTCAGGGCAGGGGTGCCGGAGATGCCCTAAATACGCGGGCTTTGGGCCACCTCTTTTTGGAGATGCACCTGCGCTCTTTTTATCTTTTTTACCCTTTCCCAAAGGGCGAGAGGCTATTCGGGTGCTCCAAAACCCGCGCGGAGTGGGCATTCCCTGGCACGCCATTCTGAAACCCTTATGGATACTGCATTTCCGGGCATGCTTCTCTGGAACCCTTATAAACAAAGGGCTGGCGGGCAGCCCTTCGGAAATGCACGTAAATCAAGGACCTCCGGGCGCCTGCTCAGAGACGCCCTGTTTACGCGGGCTCCGGCGCTGGTCTGTGCGGCGTGGCGGCGGATCGATCAGGCTTACGGGGAGCGGCTGGCGAACATGGCGCCGGCCAGGACGATGAAGGCGCCGACGATGACCTTTTGCCAGGTGCTGGGAACGCCGGCCAGCACCAGGCTGTTGTTGACCAGCGTCACCAGCACGACGCCGAGCAGCGTTCCGAGGACGGTGCCTGTGCCGCCGGTGATGCGGGCGCCGCCCAGAATGACCGCGGCGATGACGTCCAGTTCGCTGCCGGCCAGATCGAAGGGATTGGCCAACCGGTTGCCGGAAACGTGGATGACGCCGGCGATGCCCGCGAGCAGGCCGGCGTAGGCGAAGACGAAGATCTGCACCGTGCGCAGGCGGAAGCCGAGACGCTCGGCGACGGGCAGGCTGCCGCCAATGGCGAACACGGCGCGGCCGAGCAGGGTGCGGTTGAGAATCCACCAGGTGAGCAGCGCGGCGGCGGCCAGTGCGAGCACAAAGGCGGGCAGGACGGCGAGACCGCCGTCCGCTGTCTGGTAACGCCAGAGCGCCAGTTTGCCGAATGACTCCATCGCCTCGGGCACGTTGATGATCAGGGCGGTGCCGACGAACGTCAGCAGCAGGCTGCGGATGACGTATTGCGTCCCGATGGTGACGATCAGCGAAGGTGCGCGCAGTGTATGCACCAGAATGCCGTTGATAGCGCCGAGCAGCAGCCCGCCGCCGGCGCCCAGCGCAAAGATCGCGATGATGGACAGGCCAGGCGCCTGCTCGATGACCAGCCGCGTGATCGAATACATGGTCAGCGCCGCGATCGCCGTGAAGGAAACGTCCAGCCCGCCGGCGGCGAGCACCGCCAGCACGCCGAGCGCGAACAAGCCGAGCACGACGCAGCCGCGCAAAATGTCGAACAGCGTGGCAAGCTGCCAGAAACGCGGATTGATGCTGCCGACGATCAGGCAGACAAGAACGATGAGCGTCAGCGTAAATACCGATGGGTTGCGCGCCAGAAATGCGTAAAAGGCGCGCAGCGTATGGGGGCGCGGATTCAGCCCTGGCATGTTTTTTCTTCCTCTTTTCTGGGGTGTTCGGCCGTCATCGCTTCGTACAGATCGGTTTCCGACACGGTTTCAGCGGCACCGAAAACCTGGCTGATCTGCCCTTTTCGCATGATCAAAATCCGGTCGCAGTTTTGCAGTAGTTCCGGCAGGTCGTCGCTGACGATCAGAATGCTCATGCCTTGCGCGGCGAGCGACTGGATGATGCGGTAGATCGTATCCTTGGAACCCACATCGACGCCGACGGTGGGGCCGTGCAGGATCAGCACCTTGGGGTCGATGGACAGCCAGCGTCCGAGCAGAACGCGCTGCTGGTTGCCGCCGGAAAGGGACTGCACCGGGTGTTCGATATCGGGGGTGGCGATGTGCAACTGTTCGGTCAGACGGTGCGCCAGATTGCGCACGCGGCTTTGATCGAGCAGGCCGAAACGGCGGCACAGCCGGCCGAGCACGGCGGCGGTGAAATTTTCGCGGATAGGCTTTTCCAGAAATAGCCCTTCGGATAGGCGGTCTTCCGGCAGATAGCCGATGCCGGCGGCGATGGCATCGGCCGGACGGTGCAGGGCGGTCGGCCGGTCGTCGAGAAAAATCTGGCCGGCATCGGCCGGATGCACGCCGGCCAAGGCGAGCGCCAGTTCGTTGCGCCCGGAATCGAGCAGCCCGGTAATGCCGAGAATTTCGCCCCGATTAACGGAAAAAGAGATTTCCGAGAACGCTGCGGCGCGCGTCAGCCCGGTGACGAGGAGGCGCGATGTTGCGGGGGCTTCGCCGGCGGGTTCGCTGCGGTAACGGTGTTCGTCGAGCTGGCGGCCGGTCATCCAGTAGCTCAAATCAGCTTTGCTGTAATCGCTGGCGTCGCCTTCCATCACCTTCTGGCCGTCGCGGAAAATGATGACGCGTCCGCCAATGGCCTTGCATTCGTCGAGTTTGTGCGTGACGAACAGCACGGCGACGCCCTGCTCGCGCAGGCGATTGACGACGCCGATCAGGTTGCCAACTTCGCGGCGCGTCAGTGCGGTGGTCGGCTCATCCATGATGACCAGGTGCGCGTCGACGGCAATGGCGCGGGCGATCGCCACCATCTGGCGCGTCGCGATGGGCAGGGTGTCGACGCGCTGCTGCATGAACGCCTGCGTGGACGGCAGACCAATTGTGGCGAGCGCGCGCGTGGCGGTCTGCGCCAGGACGGCGCGATCCAGACGCCGGAAGAGGCGGCCGCCCGATTGAACGAGCTGTTGGGTCAGGGCGATGTTTTCCGCCACGTTCAGGTTGGGCAGCAGCGAAAAATCCTGATAGACGGTTTCGATGCCGGCGGCTAGCGCCTCGATGGGGGAAAGGCGCGCATACGTGCGCCCGGCGACGATGATCTTTCCTTCATCCGGCGGCTGTGCGCCGGCGATGATCTTGATCAAGGTGCTTTTGCCGCAGCCGTTTTCTCCGATCAGATGGTAAATCTGACCGCTTTCGATCGTCAGGTCGATGCCGCGCAGGGCGTGAACGCCGGCGAAACGTTTGTGGATGCCGCGCACTTCAAGAAAAGGCGGTTGATCGGCAGCTGGCGGCGGGGCGTCGGCTTGCCGGCGGGTGTCGGGCGCATTCATGCGATTACGGGCGGGACGATGGGGCGATCATGTCATGTAGTGATTGGCCGGCGGCGTGGGGCATGCCGGAGAACGCTTCGCTCATGCTGCATGCGCGGCGTCCTCCAGCATGCGGTTCAGGCCAGGCTGAGGCTCAGAACGGGTAGTTCTTGTAGTTCGACTTGTCGACGTCGATCCAGGCTTCGCCAACGACGATAATGCCCTTGCCCGGCCCCTTCTTGACCTTAACCTTGTGATAGCCGGGCACGCCCAGATCCATGCCGTCGGTGATCTGCTGGCCGTCGAGCAGCATCTTGGCCACCTTGTTCATGACAACGCCGGCTTCCTGCGGATCCCAGAAGCCGATGCCCTGGATGGCGCCGGATTCGAGGTATTTGCCGGAATCCTTGGGCAGGCCGAGGCCGATCACGCAAATCTTGCCTTGCAGGCCGGCCTCTTCGATTGCGCGGCCGATGCCCAGCACGTCGATGGCCGCACCGCCCTGGAAGCCCTTGATATCGGGGTGTTTGCGCAGAATTTCCTTGGCTTTTTCGTAGGCCTTGTTGGCATCGTTGAATGATTCGTTCTTGGCATCGACGAGTACCATTTTGGGGTATTTCTTGGCGTTTTCGGCGCCGCCGTCAGCCCATTGCACGTGCGTCAGGCTGCCCAGCGAACCCACGAACGAAGTCCATTTGCCGGCCCCGCCCATGCATTTGGCCAGCCGCTCATTGAAGCGCGCGCCGAACGCCTTGTTGTCGAAGGCTTCGATATCCACATGCGTGTTTTTCGCATTGTCCGCTTCATGCGTCACGACTTTGATGCCGCGATCCATGGCGCGCTTGAGCACGCCTTCCAGCGTCGAAGGATCCATGGGGACGACAGTGATCGCGTCGACTTTTTTGGCGATCAGATCGTCGATGATCTTCGTCTGTAGGGCCGCATCAGCCTTGGGTGGCCCGTATTGCGCCGTAGTGACGCCCGGTGTTGAGGCGCCAAACGCCTTGACGCCGTCTTCCATGCGGTTGAACCAGGTTTCGCCGGTAATTTTGACGACGGTGGCGATCGTTTTGTTGCCGCTTTGATTGCTCTGTGCGCCGGCGATGCCTGCCGTACCGACTAGAGCCGCAGAGACGGCACAGGCGATGGATGCTTTGACGATAGACATGGAATAACCTCCGTGGTGGTGACGAAGCGCTCCCTCTAGACGGTGCGGCCGGCGCGAGGGAGTGACGCCGAGCCGCTGGAACCGGGCCGGTTCCGGAAAAAGGTACGATAGTCGAAACGCGACACGACGAGGAAAATGAGCAGCATCGTCCCCCAGGCGCAATCGCGGAAAAAGCTGGAAACATCGAGGAAGTTGAACATGCTGGCCAGCAGCTGGAGCGCCGTGGCTGACAGCAGGACGCAGACCAGCCGTCCGTAGCCGCCTTCCGGGCGGACGCCGGCGGCGACGACGATCAGGATGGAAATCATCACGTAAGAGCTGCCGTAATCCCATTTCACGCTGGAAGTGCGCGCGGCGATGATGGCGCCCGCCAGCCCGGCCAGCAGTCCGCACAGGGTGTAGGTCAGGAACAGCATCCGCCGCACGGGAATCCCGGCATAGCTTGCCGCTTTGGCGTTGCTGCCCAACAAGTACAAGCGGATGCCGAAAGGGGTGCGCTTGAGCATCAGCGCGAGCGCGGCAGCCACGGCCAGAAATACGATGAAGCAGATGGGCAGGCCGGCCAGCGTCGAGTTGCCGAATGCATCGAGCGGCTCGATGTAGCCCAGGCGCAGCGCGGAACCGTTGGTCAGCACGACGGCGATCCCGGTAAAAAACATTTGCGTGCCGAGGGTGGCGAGAATAGGCGTCAGATGCCCCCAGGCAATCAGAACACCGTTCAGCATGCCGCCGATGCCGCCGGCAAGCAGGGCAAGCGCAATGAAGCTCCCCGTGTACAGCAAGGGGGCGTCGTCAGCCACAATAAAATGGGAGGCCACTAGCCCGGCCAAGACGCCCGACAGATTGGCCAGTGCGATGCCCGATAGGTCGATGCCGCCGTTTCCGGAAACCATCGCCAGCATGACGCCCAGCGCCAGCAGTCCCAGTTCCGGCAGCTGCGCCGCCATCGACTGGAGGTTGTAGGCGCCGATAAAATCGGTACCCGCCAGGGCGACGGCCAGCATGAAGCCGAGGAGGTTGGTCAGTGCCAGAAAGACAAACTGGCGGTCAGCCAGAAATCCGGCGGTCAGATTGCGTGCAGCGCTGTGTCGGCCATTGCCGGTATTGTTGCTGGCGGCGCTGTCTGCTGTTTTGGTTTTTCTTTCCATGCCCTGATCGATGAACCCGTGGTGCGTCTGGGCGGAAACGCCTCAGATCGAAAAGCAATATACGTCGAGTCCGGCTCGCAATTCAACCGTTCGTCGCGCGTTTTATGGGAAATCGGCAAAAACTTCTCCCAATGGCCGTTGTCGTTTTTCTTTGATTTAGCCTGTTGTGGCGCGCTTCCGGTGTCCGCAGCGTATGAGAAAATAGCTCCAAATTTCTAAGACTTTTTTGGAAAAACGAATCATGACTCTGCAAAAAACGCCCTGCCTGATGGTGCAAGGCTGTACTTCGGACGCTGGAAAATCGGTCCTGGGGGCGGCGCTATGCCGCGTGCTGGCGCGGCGAGGCGTGCGTGTTGCGCCGTTCAAGCCGCAGAATATGGCGCTGAATTCGGCCGTAACCGTCGATGGCGGCGAAATTGGCCGCGCTCAGGCGCTACAGGCGCTGGCGGCGCGGGTACCGGCGCATATCGACTTCAACCCGATACTGCTCAAGCCTTCGACCGACAAGCGCTCGCAGGTCATTATCCATGGCAAGACGCACGCCGATCTCAATGCCCGTGATTATCACGAATACAAGCCGCGGGCGATGCAGGCCGTGCTCGAATCATGGCAGCGCCTGTGTGCAGCATACGATGCCATCATCGTCGAAGGCGCGGGGAGTCCGGCGGAAATCAACCTGCGCGCCCGCGATATTGCCAATATGGGCTTTGCCGAGGTCGTCGATTGCCCGGTCATCATCGTCGCCGACATCGATCGCGGCGGCGTTTTCGCTCACCTGACCGGCACTTACGAACTCCTCTCGCCAAGTGAGCAGGCGCGTGTCAAAGGTTTCGTCATCAACCGCTTCCGCGGTGATTTCAGCCTGCTGGAATCGGGGCTGACCTGGCTGGAACAGCGCACCGGCAAGCCGGTGATCGGTGTCCTGCCCTACCTGCACGGCCTGTATCTCGATGCCGAGGATGCGCTGCCGCGCGGCAAGCTGACCAAGACTGGCGCCAGACTCAAGGTCGTTGCGCCCGCTTATCCGCGTCTGTCGAACCACAACGATTTCGATCCGCTGCGTTTTCATCCGGAAGTCGATTTTACGGTTGTCGGGGCGCATGATGCGCCACCGCCTTGTGACCTGATCGTGCTGGGCGGCTCGAAAGCCGTGCAGGCGGACCTCGACTGGCTGCGCAGCATGGGCTGGGAAGAAGCGATCCGACGGCATCTGCGCTATGGCGGCAAGCTGATCGGCATCTGCGGCGGCCTGCAAATGCTTGGCAAACAGCTCAATGACCCGTTGGGGCTGGAAGGGGCGCCTGGCAGCCAGCCCGGTCTGGGACTGCTCGATTATGAAACGACGCTGGCACCGGAAAAACATCTGGAGAATGTCAGCGGAACGCTGACGCTGAATGGAACGCTGAGCGCCCCGCCGTTACTGCGCGGCTACCGTATTCACATGGGCGTGACGCATGGGCCGGCGCTGGCGCGACCGGCGACCTGTCTGGAAGGGCTGCCGGAAGGCGCACTGTCGGCGGACGGTCAGGTGCTTGCCACCTATTGTCACGGGTTATTTGATTCGCCGGATGCGCTTAATGTGCTGATTGCCTGGGCCGGTCACACACCGGAAGCGCGGTTCGATCCGGCCGAGCGGCGCGAACGCGATCTGGATCGGCTGTCCGACGCCGTCGAACAGCATCTGGATTTGCAGCGCCTTGCCGAATGCATTCCGGCTTTTGCGCTTCCCGCGTGCGTCGCCGATACTAAATGAACTGAATTGAGCCGTATTCATTCGCGCAGAATCAATACCGAATACGGGTGAGTCACAGGGAATTGCCTTAATGCCAGGCAGATAATAACCAAGCGCTCAATAGCAATGATATACAACATATTGAAAGGCTGAATGGATCGTTATATTGCATTCGATTGTTTTTTTGCCCAGTTAATTTATAATACTTTCCGCAAATAGGGCGGGGCGTTTATGGTTGGTGGACGCCGGACTTTTTATTTTAACTGGAGGAAGCAATGACTATTAGCTATAAGGAAGCGCTCGAAAATCTGAAAAAAGCTCAGTTCGAAGTAGAACAGGCTCGCCTGGCCGAACTTAGCCTGGTCATAAAAGGAATCAAGGAAAAAATTGCTGAATATCATTTGACAGCCGAAGATCTTGGCCTCAAATCGGGTGCAAAAAAAGGGGCTGCCAAAAAAGGCGAAGCAAAATACGCCAACCCCACGAATAGCGCCCAAACCTGGAGCGGCAAGGGACGTAAGCCCGCTTGGGTAGAGGAATACCTCGCACGCGGGGGCAATATTAACAGTCTGTTAATTCAGAGATAATGCAAGTCCTATAGAAACCGTAACCTGCATATAGCAAAAGCGCCATATCATGTATGGCGCTTTTTATTTGTTCGGCAACTATGACATTACATTGAAACTTTATATCGGCATTAGATGGGGGGCTAAACCTTGCCGATTATTTATGGAAAAGATTGGGTATGGCGCAAAAGATTTTAGTATCTGCGTATTGATCCTGAGGGTTCTGCGACAGCAATAACATACCGACAGTAATGCGGAAGTAAAAACCAGCTTGCTGTATGTAAGGCCATACCCTGTTGATACCTGGCATGCCCAACTAATCACGCATTCGATTCTTGCCAGGTACCGTTTTGCAAGCTATGAGTGCATTTGAGTCGTTAGGATGCGTATCAATCGTCAGCCAAAGAAACAGCGGCTAAAAATAAAACTGCCCGGAAAACCAGGCAGTTCAGAAAGGTAACTATTTAAACTATTTAAATAGATAACCCAAAGAATTTAGGCCAAAACGACAATCAACCGTAGTTGATTGGGTGGCTGCTCAGCCAGTGGCGGTCGCGCGTGTAGCCGATGCGCTTGCCGGCTTCACGGGCCATGGCGGAAGTCAGCGGACGGGTTTTCCAGGCGAAGCTGACGCCAAACGCCAGGGCGGCGCCCAAAATACCGCCTGCGACGACGCCACGTACCGGCTTGCGATCGTCGGCCAATGCGCCCAGTACAGCGCCTGTCAGCACGCCGAAACTGGCAGCCTGCCACGACTGTTCGGCGGCGACGGCCAGAATGTTCGAAGTATCCTCGGTGGCAAGCACGGCTTTACGCGCTTCCCGCGCGCCTTCCAGCCCGGACGAAACCAGCTCTTTGCCGTATTCGTACTGGGAACGGACTTTTTTCTTGCCGTGATCGAAATTTGATTTAAGGCGTTCCGTACCCTGTTCGAGGCTCGATTTAACCTGCTCAAGATTTGCTTTGACGTGTTCGCTGATGCTCATTTTCTGCTCCTGATCGATAAAGCCGAAACTCGACGATAACGCCCGCCCGGCAAGGGATGGCTTCTGGCGCAGCAGTGTGCCGGACTGCCGACGGCTAGTGTATCACCTCATCGATTCGCTATGGTGCCTCATGTGCATTGCCGATGGGATTTCGTGCATCTTTGAGCACGAGCGGCAGACCTGCGGCGACGAGCGTGACCCGATCGCAGACGGCGGCGATCCGCTGATTCAGTCGCCCCTGCTCGTCGGCAAACAGGCGCGACACCGGGTCCATCGGCACGATCCCGCTCCCGACCTCGTTGGAAACCAGAATGATTCGACCCGGCAAGCGTTGCAGGCCTTCGGCCAGCGCCTGGGTTTCCCGCAGAAATAGCGGGCAATTGATCGCCTGGCCGGCCTCCGCCTGTTTGGCCGCCTCCCCGGCGAAGAGGAGGTTGGACAGCCACAGCGTCAGGCAATCGACAAGCAGGCAGGTATTCGGCGCAGCGTTGCGTGACAACGCCGCATAGAGGTCAAGCGGCGATTCGACCAGCCCCCATTGTGCCGGCCGGCGCGCCTGATGCGCGGCAACCCGGCGCGCCATTTCATGATCGAGTACCTGCGCCGTGGCGACATAGACGACATGCAGACCGCTTGCCTGCGCCTGTTTTTCTGCATACGCGCTTTTACCGGAGCGTGCGCCGCCAATAATCAGTTCTTTCATGCCGCGAGATTAACATGGAACACTGCGTCTATAATGGCGCCATTCGCGTTTCATGGCTTCTACCACCCTATCCGCCGGACCTGGCAGCTGGTCTGGAGCCCATAGAACGATGCCGGCATGGAAGCCGCGAACGCCCGGCAGAACGGCGCATGCTGCGCGGCCACGCAGTCACGTCCACACCTCGGTTCACTTGGCTAATCGACAAGACAACAAGACATGATGCATTTTTCCATCCCTCCGGTTGATTTTTCGCTGGCGCAGGCCTTGCAAGAGAAGATCGACAACAAGACCAAACCTGTCGGTTCGCTGGGCAGGCTCGAAGAAATTGCCGTGCGGATCGGCTGCATCCAGCACACGCTGTCGCCGCAGTTGCACGATCCGCATATGCTGATTTTTGCCGGTGATCATGGCGCCGCGCGCGCCGGTATTTCGGCCTACCCGCAGGATGTGAGCTGGCAGATGCTGGAGAATTACTTGAAAGGCGGCGCGGCGGCCAATGTGTTTTCGCGGCTCAACGGAATGACCATGCTGGCGATCGATGCGGGGGTCGCGCATGACTTCGGTCCGCGCGAGGGGCTGATCGACGCCAAAATCGACCCGGCCGGCACGCGCAATTACCTGGAAGAACCGGCGATGACGCGGGCGCAATGTCTGGCGGCAATTGCCAAAGGGGCGGAGATTGCCCGTGCGGTGGCCGATCGGGGCTGCAACATTATGGGGGTGGGGGAGAAAGGCATCGGCAATACCGGCTCGGCATCGCTGATTACCCACCTGCTGACCGGCGCTTCGCTCGACGATTGCGTCGGACGCGGTACCGGACTCGACGATACCGCGCTGGCGCATAAGAAAGCATTGATGAAGCAGGCCATCCAGCGTGCCGGGTTGCCGGCCGATGCTGATGTGACGGAGATTCTGAGCGAGTTCGGCGGCTTTGAAATTGCCATGATGACCGGCGCCCTGCTGGCGGGTGCGGAACGCGGCATGGTGCTGCTCGCAGACGGTTTTATTGCCACCTCGGCCCTGCTGGCGGCGCATCGCATTGCGCCGGCGATTGGCGATTACTGCATTTTTTCGCATTGTTCCGCTGAGGCGGGGCATCGCGCACAGATTCGCTTTCTTGGCGGTAATCCGCTGCTCGACATCGGCATGCGTCTGGGCGAGGGAACGGGCGCCATGGTGGCTTTTCCGATTGTCCGGGCTGCCGTCGCTTTCCTGAACGAAATGGCCAGTTTCGCTTCTGCCGGCGTCAGCAAACACATCCGATAACTCCCGCGATCGATGGCTTTGAGTTCCCGATTTGAGACCTTTATCGGCGCGCTTCGCTTTTTTACGCGCTTGCCGATCCCCGGACAGCTGGGCTATAGCAGCGTCGCGCTGGAAAAGGCCATTGTCTATTTCCCGTTCGCAGGCGTGCTGCTCGGTGCGATCTGCGCGGCGTTGTTCATGGTGTGTAGCCTATTCTGGCCGAAGTCGCTGGCTGTTCTTGTCGCCATGGCCGCCACCATCCGGCTGACCGGCGCGCTGCACGAGGACGGCTGGAGCGATGTCGCCGATGGCTTCGGCGGCGGTTGGGATAAGCAGCGTATTCTCGACATCATGCGCGATTCACGGCTGGGCAGCTTTGGCGCGGTTGCACTGACCATGCTGCTGCTGGCGCGTTATGTCACGTTGCTTGAAATTGAAACCGCCTGGCTGCCTTTTGCATTGATTGCCGGCCATGCCTTTTCCCGTTTGTGTGCGACGGGCATCATGGTTTCTATGGAATACGCGCGCACCGACGGTAAGGGCAAACCCTTCAGCAATAATCTGAGTATCGGCGAACTGGCTTTCGTCGTGCTGACGGGCGTCGCGCCGCTGTTCTGTCTGCCGTGGCAGCAGGCGGCATCCGCCGTTGTTCTGGCATTACTGGCCACGCTGTGGCTGGCGCGTCTGTTCAAGCGCAATATCGGCGGCTATACCGGCGACTGCCTTGGGGCAACGCAACAGTTGGCCGAGGTGGCCTTTTACGCGGGGCTGTTGTGCAGGTTTTCCTGATCCGCCATACACGTCCGCAGCTTGCCGCCGGCATTTGCTATGGCCAGCTTGACGTGGCGTGTGAAGACCCGCTGCCTGTTGCCCGCCAGTTACGTGCGCAGATTCCTTGCGACACGCCGATTTTTTGCAGCCCGCTCAAGCGCGCCCGCGTGCTGGCCGAAGCGCTCGGCAAGCCCTATGGCGTGACGCCATGCATCGATGCGCGTCTCAGCGAAATCAGTTTCGGTGCCTGGGAAGGCAAGCCCTGGGAAGATATTGACCGGGCGGCGCTGGATATGTGGGCTGCCGACGTGCTTCATTTCGTGCCGCCCGGCGGGGAGTCCGTCGCCCAACTGCGCGCCCGCGTCATTGCCTTTGCCGAAACACTGAGGCTGCCGCGCGTTGCCATCGTTGCCCACGCCGGCGTGATGAAAACGCTGTGCGGTTACTGGCAAAAGCTGCCCAGCGAGGATTGGACGCAGCTGGAGTTTTCCTTCGGCGGTCTGGTTGAGCTTACGGTTTGAGACCGCGCGCACCGCGCCTGTTTTATCGCATTTACCTGACGCCTGCCGGGAGCGCCTTTATCCACGGGCGTCTCCGGGGTCATAGCGTTTTCCTTGGCCAAGATACTGGGTTGCTTGCTTGGCCTGGCCTCACCTTTCTGTGTGTACTGTCAGCGGCTTGTCGCCTTGCCTTTTGGCAAAGTCGCGCCGCCATTGGGCGGTGTTGCAAAAGGGGTGCCCGGAAGCCCGCGTCAACAGGGCATTCCAGAGGTGGGTGCCCGAAAGTCCTTTATCTACGCGGGTTTCAGAGCATATGCATCGGAGATGCCCTATCCACGCGGGGTCCAGAGGCGCCTTTAGGGAAGGCGTCCGGCAATGCCCGGCAGCGCTTTTTGTGCTTATCGCGAATTCACTTAACGTTCGCTACGGCGTTACTGCGCCTTGCCGTACTCCTTGTACTGTTTGCAGCTTGCCGCCTTGTGTCGAAAATTAATTCAATCCGCTATAGGACGTCTGGACGCTTTTTCACCAGGCGGTGCGGATCATATCCAGCAGCAGGCTGCTTGTCGCAACCAACACCCATAAAATTCCGCCCAAGGCAATCGGGCGCCAGCCGGCCTGCCGAATGGCGGCGAACGAACTGGTCATGCCAACGGCGGCCATTGCCGCCGTCGTGCCGAAATGCGCCATCAGCTTGATCGTCCCCTGCCAGGATGGCGGGATTGCGCCGAATGAATTGAGCGCCGCCGCCAACAGGAAGAAGCCGAGGAACGGCGGCGCCAGCTTGTACCAGACGGGTCGGGCCGCTTGCTCTGCGCCCGACGCTGAACGGTATCGCCGCCAGGATTCAAAGACGGCCAGCGGAATGATGGCCAGCGTTCGCGTCAGTTTGACGACGACAGCGTAAGATGCCGCCGCTGCGCCGTAGACCGTGGCGGCGGCAACGACCGAGGAGGTGTCATTGACGGCCGTGCCCGCCCAGAGGCCAAAGGCCTCCTGCGACAAGCCAAGCAGGTGGCCGAGCGGCGGAAAAAGCAGCGCGCCGAGCACGTTATAGATGACGATGACGGTAATCGAAAAGGCAATGGCTGAGCTCGATGCGCCGATAACGGCGCTCATCGTGGCGATGGCGGAGGCGCCGCAGATTGCCGTGCCGTAGGTGACGAGCACGCCCGTTTGATGTTCTACGCGCAACATGCGGCCGAGCAGGGCGCCGCCGCCAATCGCGATTGCCAGCGTGCCGATCATCACCGGCAGGCCGTCGCTGCCGATCTGGGCGACCTGACCCAGCGACATCCCTGCGCCGAGCAGGACGATGGCACTTTGCAGGACTTTCCTGGAACAGAAAGCCAGCCCGCTTTTCCATTCCGGGCGCAGGCCAAATAGTTGCCCGACAAGCAGGCCAAGCAGAATGCCGATGACGGGCGCGCCGAGAACCGGAACCCATGTGCCCAGTTGCCAGGCGATCAGCCCCAGTCCCAGCGGAAAGGCGAATCCTTGCCAGACGCGCTTGCTGGGAAAACCGTCAGCAGGCGGGCGTTGCGGCAGGAGAGATGGGGGCGGCGTGCGCATGTTTTCAGATGTCAGTTCGGTGGCTGATCAAGCGCGGCGATGGCGCGTATGCGCGCAGCGGCAATCCGCTCGGGAATTTTGCGCGGGTCGGTGCAAGTACGGGCGATGCCCGCCGCATCGACGGACAAGGCGGCGGCCAGCGCACGCGGAAAGTAATCCGCGTCGGGAATCGTTTTGTCTTCCCAGCCGAGACGGCCGTGGAAATCGCAATCGCAGGCTTGCAGGATCTGCGTAAAACGCTGCGGGCGGCGCAAGGCATCGCAGCTTTGCAGCAGTTTAAGTACCGTGGCGGGACGAAGCTGCCTGCCGCGCCGGATGTCGCCGTGGTAACGGGCGACCAGCAGCGCCAGATCGCGCGACTCAGCCGGCGCCTTGAGGCGGGCGCAAAGGGTTTCGGCAAGGCGGGCGCTGCGTCCTTCGTGTCCGGGATGGCGCGGCAGATCGGCTGCGGGCGTTGTCCCTTTGCCCAGGTCGTGCAGCAATACGGCAAAGCGTACCGGCAATGCGTAGCCTCTGGCGGCCGCGTAATCGAGCGCCAGAGTGACGTGGATGCCGGTATCGACTTCCGGGTGATAGTCGGCGCGCTGCGGCACGCCGAATAGCCGGTCGACTTCGGGCAGCAGCCTGGCCAGCGCCCCGCATTCGCGCAATACGCGAATCATGCGCGAGGGTTTGGCTTCCATCAGGCCGCGCGCCAGCTCTTGCCAAACGCGCTCGGGAACGAGGTGGTCGACCTCCCCTTCATCGACCATGCGGCGCGCCAGCGCTAGGGTTTCCGGCGCAATCGTGAAGTCGGCGAAACGGGCGGCAAAACGGGCCAGCCGTAAGATGCGCACCGGATCTTCGGCGAACGCCGGACTCACATGACGCAGGATGCGGGCGCGCAAATCCGCTACGCCGCCTAAGGGGTCGATCAGTGCGTCGTCAATCGTGCCGTCGAGCGTTCTGGCAATGGCGTTGATCGTCAGGTCGCGGCGCGCCAGGTCGTCTTCCAGGCGAACGTCAGGCGATGTGTGAAAGACAAATCCCGTGTAACCGCGCCCGCTTTTTCGCTCGGTGCGCGCCAGCGCGTATTCTTCGTGCGTTTGGGGATGCAGGAAAACGGGGAAGTCGCGGCCGACCGGCTGGTAGCCCTGCGCCCGCATGATTTCCGGCGTTGCGCCGACGACGACGTAGTCGCGGTCTTTGACCGGCAGGCCGAGCAGTTCATCGCGGACGGCGCCGCCGACCAGATAGATTTGCATGATTCGTCCCGGCGCTCGCGATTATCCGGCGAATACGGCTTGGGCCAGTGCCGCCGCGCTGTGCGCTGGCGCGGATCGGGGAGATGGGCGGGTTGGGTGAATGAACATAGGTGGCCGAGTCCGCGTGCCTAGGGCAGGTCGGGATTGACCGGATCGGTACGCGGACCGACGGTGCCCAGCCGTTGCGTCAGCGTTTGTGCACTCTGACCAAACAGCAAGGCGTAATACGCCGTATTGCTCATGACCTTTTTGACGTAGTCGCGAGTTTCGCTGAAGGGAATGGTTTCGGCGTAAATCGCGCCTTCCAGCGGGGCTGCGGCACGCCAGCGGCGCGCGCGCCGCGGCCCGGCGTTATAGGCGGCGGAAGCGAGCACCGGATGATTGTCCAGATCTTCAAGCACCATGCGCATATAGCTGGTGCCGAGCAGCAGGTTGGTGTCGGTATCGGTCACCATGTCGGGGCTGTAATCGGTCAGCCCGATTTTTTTCGCTACCCAACGCGCTGTCGCCGGCATCAACTGCATCAGTCCGGAGGCGCCGGCCGAAGAGCGCGCGTCCGTGACGAAACGGCTTTCCTGACGCATCAGTCCATATACCCAGGCATCGTCGAGCATCTGCTCCTGGGCGGCGGGGCGGACCTGTTCAAGGAAAGGCGCAAGGTAGCGCAGCGCGTAGTCGTGTTCTCCTTTTGTCCGGTCGGCAGCGGCAATCGCCCGGTCGAATACCTGGGTACGCCGCGCCAGTTCGGCGGCTGCCAGCAGGCCGCGATCGTCCAGCCCGCGCAGGCCCCAGTTGAATTCGCGCACGCCTTCCAGGCGCAGACCGGCGCGCAGTAGCGCCAGCCCGCGGCGGAGGCCGGATATCCCGGCCACCCGGTCGATCTCTGCGGTTGTGACCGGCGTTGCTCTGGGCGGCACATCAATGCGGCGGCCGAGCGCTTCGTCCGCCAGATTGCCGTAGAAGTTGGGTTGTCCGGAAATCATGGCGTACAGCCCTTGGGCGGTTTCGGCCTTACCCGTCGCCGTATAGGCGCGGCCAAGCCAGTAGATCCAGGTCGGTTGCGCCGCCAGTTCGGGCGGCAGCGCTTCGATCGCGGTACGCACGCTTTCCCAGTCCTGCGCACGCAGGGCAGCGCGGACTTTCCACTGGCTCACTTCGTCGGAGAGTGCGGCCTGGCCTGCCTGGCGGAACCACAATACGGCTTCCGGCAGATGCTGCTGCGCCGCTTTCCAGCCGATCTGCCCCCATGCCCAGCTTCTTGCTTCGGCGGGCAGTTTCGCTTCGATGCGTTCCATCTGCGTTGCCGCCGCGGCCGGGTCTGTGCGCGCGATGCGGCCGACGGCCAGCGCCGCCAGTTCCTGATATCTCCGCTCGGAGAGTGTGCTGGCAGGCAACTTGACGAGCCACTTCACGGGCGATTTGTTAAATGCCTGCATCGTTTTGGCGTCCGGCGTCTGGCTTTCGGGCAGATAGTTCATGGTGTAGCGCGCGCCGCTCAGCCGGTTGGTTTCAAACTGACGGCGGATGCGCGCCCAGACATCGTCGATCTGCACGCGCTTGTTGATGATCAGCGCCTCCAGCACGGGATAGCAGGCATCCGGCGTATCGACGAGCTTGAGCCACAAAGGCATCGCTTCATCGAGCGCCGCGACCTCGCCCCGCGCCAGCCGCCGTTGCAGCGCGTAGCAGGTGATTTCCTGGTCCGTTTGTTGCAAGCCCGGATAGTCGGCGTCAAACACCTCCCATCGCGCTTCCTTGCCCATCGCGCGCAGCCAGTCGCCACGCAGTTTGTCGGCAATGTAGCTGCCGTTGTTGCGTTGCAGAAAGTCGCGTATTTGCGCCGGATCGACGTCTTTCAGCCCGGGCTGAAAGCGCCAGTAGTCGAGATAGACAGAGAGTTCGTCCCCCTGAAATCCGGGCGCAAGGCGCTCAAGCGCATCCTGGTCGCCCGCTTTGGCGGCATCGCGTGCAGCCAGCAAGATTTCGGGAGCAACGTCGGCCATCGCGGAAAAGGGCGAAAACAGGCAGATACAGGCAAAAACGAGAGCAGGCAGTGATTTCATGATAGGCTGGACAGGCAAGTGCATCAGGCAAGACAAACAGAGGATGAAGTTTAAATCGCCTCGGCCGGCGTCAGGAAAAACGGCAAGGCGATGAAACAGCCGCATTACGCAGAGAACGGGATCCGGGCCGCCAGACGGCGACTTCGGTACGTTTGGCACGTTTCCGTTTCCGGATAACACAGCGTTTTGAGCATACCACATGGATGAGTGCTTCACGCCGCAGGGAGCGCCCGGGATCGATTCCGGCGCCACGGAGGCAAGGATAAAAGATCAGCGGCGGCAATTGCGTTTGCAAGCGCTGGCTGCGCGCGAGGCCTTGTCGCAGGCGCAGTGTGCGCAGTATTCCGAAGCGATTCGCCACCATGTGCAGGCGGCTTTTCCGCGCCTGGCCGCACAGCGCGTGGCCTTTTGCTGGCCGATCCGCAACGAGCCGGATTTGCGGCCGCTGATGGCGGCTTGGTCGACCGCGGGAATGCCCGGGTTCATAGCGCTGCTGCCGATTGCGGAGGCGCCGGCACGGCCGCTCTCTTTTCGCGCCTGGACGCCGCAAAGCGTCATGACTACGGATCGTTACGGCATTCCTACGCCGGTTTGCGGGGAAGCCGCCGTGCCGGAGGCTTTGCTGATTCCCGTCAATGCCTTTGATGCGCAAGGCTACCGGATCGGCTACGGCGGCGGTTTCTTTGACCGCACGCTGGCCGCGTTGGCGCAATCGTCGGAGCGGCCGCTGGCGATCGGCGTGGGCTACGCGCTGGCGCGTGTTGAGACGACCTACCCACAGGCGCACGACGTGCCGCTCGACGCCGTGGTGACTGAAGTCGGCGTGCATTGGCCGCCCACTCTGAAATAGCGGCTTACCTTTAAAAATACGGCGTGGGCTTTGCCTTGTCTTTGAGCAAAGTTGCGCCGCTATTTAAGCTTGCGGCGTTTCCTCTGCATTCCGAAAGAACAGGCCAGAAAACATAAAATGCCCGGAAGCCCTTTAAATACGCGGGGTTCATGGCATCAAAAAACATAAACCAGAAAATAGCGGTTGCCTCGCAAAGTTAAGCCGCCATGTAAAAACGCCCCGGCGCATGGCGCGGGGCGTTGGCTCTGGATGCTTGAACGGCGGGTCAGACCACACCTTGCGCCAGCATGGCGTCGGCGACTTTCTTGAAGCCGGTGATGTTGGCGCCATTGACGTAGTTGATGTAGCCGTTGTCGGCGCCGTTGCTCACGCAGTTCTCGTGAATATTGCCCATGATCTCGAACAGGCGCTTGTCGACTTCCTCGCTCGCCCAGGACAGACGCATGGCGTTCTGGCTCATTTCAAGGCCCGATGTCGCCACGCCGCCCGCATTGCTGGCCTTGCCCGGCGCGTACAGAATCTTGGCATCGATAAAGGCATTGATTGCGCCCATGGTCGAAGGCATATTCGCGCCTTCCGCCACGCAGGTGCAGCCGTTGGCGAGCAGGGTTTTGGCGTCCTCTTCGTCGAGCTCATTCTGCGTCGCGCACGGCAGGGCAATGTCGCAGGGGACGCCCCAGGGCTTTTTCCCGTCGAAGTATTGGATGCCTTGTTCCTTGGCATAGACGGAGAGGCGCTCGCGGCGTTCGTTTTTCAGCTCCAGCAGCGCGGCAAACTGCGCTTCGCTCATGCCTTGGTCGCCAAAGAGAACGAAGCCGTTGGAGTCGGATACCGTCAGGACTTTCGCGCCTTTCTGAAGCGCTTTTCCCGCCGCATATTGCGCTACGTTACCGGAGCCGGAGACGAGAACCTTTTTGTTGGCGATCGAATCGTTGCGGGTTTTCAGCATGCTTTCGGTAAAGTAGACGACGCCGTAACCGGTTGCCTGCGTGCGAACCAGGCTGCCGCCGTAGGTCAAGCCCTTGCCGGTGAGCACGGAGGTGAATTCGTTGGCGATGCGCTTGTACTGGCCGTACAGGTAGCCGACTTCACGAGCGCCGACGCCAATGTCCCCGGCCGGCACGTCGAGATCGGCGCCGATATGGCGGTACAGCTCAGTCATGAACGCCTGGCAGAAACGCATCACTTCGGCATCGCTTTTGCCTTTGGGATCGAAGTCGGAACCGCCCTTGCCGCCGCCCATCGGTAGCGTGGTCAGCGCGTTCTTGAACGTTTGCTCGAAGGCCAGGAATTTGAGCACATCGAGATTGACGGTCGGGTGAAAGCGCAGGCCGCCTTTGTAAGGGCCGATGGCGGAGTTCATCTGGATGCGGTAGCCGCGATTGACCTGTACCTCTCCCTGATCATCCGTCCAGGCGACGCGAAAGGAAATGACACGCTCCGGTTCGACGAGGCGCTCCAACAACTTATCTTTGGTGTACTTGGGGTTTTTGGCGATGAACGGGGCAAGGCTGCCGAAAACTTCTTCGACCGCTTGGTGAAAGACCGTCTGGTGCGGGTCGCGCTGCTTGATTTTCTGGAATAAAGTGTCAAAACCGCTCATTTCGATGCTCCTATGGCTGAGGTTGTAAAGATTGATGAGGCTAAGAGGTCTGCCGAAAAAATCAGTATGCGTCGACGCACGATGACCATGACGTATGAAGCATGCCGGCAGTCTCGGGGATTTCGTCTGCTATGCATCCCGCGGTGGCGGGACAGGCAGAATGCATTCGATCCATGCATCGGGCCGGCAGACTGCGATTGCAGGGATAGGCAGCATCCGGTGTGGCCGGCGTTGGAGGAAGCGCAGCAAAAAGAACGGAAAACGTGTGGATAAGACGCTGATGGCGCGAACCTGGAACGGGTTCGCGCCAAAATGCTCTGCGGTGTCGATTCCTGCCGTTTCTGCGTCGGGATTCTGCATGGTCTGAAGTCGAATGGCGCTATGCCACAACGGCGACGGATTATGCCTGAATTATATGGTGTTTGTATAGAACATTGTGCTGACAAACACGAATCAAATTCGTGTCTTCGTTGGTATGCTACCGCGTGCTTTCGCGCATGATCGCGCACAGCAGACACTGGCAAGGTGGAAATTCTGCCGAAATCTGACCGCTAGAAGACGACGAGTGCGTCGTGAGAGCATATTGGCGGCGGCCGTGCCGACGGGCTGAACGGGCAAATCCGGTTGATGGCGCAAATGGCCCGATACATTGTTCCAGGATCGCCGTGCCTCTTTGGGATACGCGTGTTGACAATGATCCGCAGAGGCTGTCAGGCCCTGTTGTCCGTGATAAGAACGATGGGCGAATTTGTCTTCGTTGGCCTCATCAGGGTTCTATGCGCCGGTGAGGTGAGGCTGATACCGATGCAGGTGATTTGACGATCTGTACGCCAGGGATGTGGAAGGCCGTTACAAATTGGCGGGTATTTTTGTGTTGCCGGAGAACGCAAAAAATAACTCGCCGGAGGTAGTCATCCGGCGTAGTTAAATGAGCGTCTGGGTGAAATGCCGGCCCTGCCATGCATGGCAAACCGGCGGGAAGATGGGCGGAGAATAAGGTGATTGATGTTAGGCCGCCAGCGGCGTCAGATGCTCACGCATTTTCTGCATGGCCTTGCTTTCGATCTGGCGGATACGCTCTGCCGACACGCCAAATTCAGCAGCCAGTTCATGGAGGGTCGCGGGGTCGTCCGCCAGCCAGCGCGCCTCGACGATCCGCCGGCTACGTTCATCGAGTATGCCCAGGGCCGCCTGCAAGCCTTCGCCCTGCAAGTGATCAGCTGCCTGGCGTTCGAGCACGCGCATGGGCTCGTGACGGCTGTCTTCAAGATAATCGATGGGGGCGACAGCGTCGTCTTCATCATTGCCGGCATCAAGCGCCAAATCGCGGCCGCTCAGCCGCGTTTCCATTTCAGCGACTTCTTCCGGTTTGACGTTCAATTGTTGCGAAATGTCGGCAATCTGCGCCGGACTTAGGGCTTCGCTGCCCGATTTGAGACTGCGCAGGTTGAAAAATAGTTTGCGTTGCGCCTTGGTCGTGGCAACCTTGACCAGACGCCAGTTACGCAGCACATACTCGTGAATCTCGGCCTTGATCCAGTGAATGGCAAACGATACCAGCCGTACGCCCTGCCGCGGGTCAAAACGCTTGACGGCCTTCATTAGGCCAATATTGCCTTCCTGAATCAGGTCGGCGTGCGGCAAGCCATAGCCCAAATAGCCGCGTGCGATCGAAACCACCAGCCGCAGGTGAGAAAGCACCAGTTGACGCGCCGCTTCCAGATCATTTTCCTCATGGAAACGGGTAGCCAAGCTGAATTCTTCCTCTTCCGTCAGGATCGGGAACTGTTTGGTCGACTGAATGTAGGCGTCGATGCTGCCTGTCGAAGCGATCACCGGAAGCGCCAGAGTTTGTGTCATAAAGTTTGCTATCTCCTTGAAGAACAATAACTACAGCTTCATAAGCAATGCGTTGCGCACATTTAAATGTGTGCACGTTCATTGAGGACGCGATGAAGTTTAGCACTCTGCGCATGAGAGTGCTAAATCAAATGAAAGTTCCGTGTAGCAATATGTAATCAGGCGCCAGAAATCCCCGAAGGCATAGAGAAACCCTAAGAAGAATTATGAAATTCACCTTGTAGATCAATGGGCTGTGCGATGTTTTCGACGAGTACGAAGCTGCTTTTCCAGCACGCTTCAACATTCCTCTTTCGTCATGAGCTATAAAGAAAATAGGTAAAAGCCGAAGAAGGCAAGCAAGGAGACAGATATGGTCACAAAAGAAGCGTTCGTGCGGGGGATGCACGTCCGGCTCAATGAGGCGAATCTTGAAATCGAACGGTTAATTACTCGGGAAGACCGAATTGATGCCGCCGCCTACGCTGAATACACGCACCATATCAATGTGTTGCGGCATCGCTGCAATGCTTTGCATTGTGCCCTGGAAAAGTTTCAGGCCTGCCATGACAGTGGCGATGAAGCGAAAATTCTGAAATCCAGCGTGGATACGGCGTGGGAAATTCTTGCGCAAACCTTGGCTTCGGCGCGGGAACATTTCCTTTAGGCGTCTAGCACGGGGGTATGGCCTGACCATGCGAAGTCCGAGGCATAAAGCGCGCTTCGCTACTATTCATTTACGTGAGGACGTGATCTGAGGGCGCGCTGCCTTGCTTGGGGGCGTCAAGAAATTCCGCAAAATTGCGCCTTAAAACCGTTTGCCGGATCGACATCATGTCTGATGGGCGCCGTCGGGCAGGATAATTTTACGGTTGGTCGGCACGTGCCGAGGCATTCGGTGGTGACCTTGGCGCAATGACTGCGCGATCATCCCGCACGGGGTATGCCGAATCCGTGTAAAAAGCGACACCTCTTGGCGATATGGCGCCCGAAATCTGGGGAAGCCGCCTTTTCGATGCGTATCGTTCCGTTCCGTGCCATTCGTAGGCGCTGCGCAATCACAGGCATCGCTAGCCTGTGCGCGCCAGAGTCGGAGCGATTACGCTTGCCTTTGTTGCAGTACTTTCTTGCCTTGAAGGTCGCCGTGCGAGCCGGTGTTCAGGGCCAATCCGGCGAAGATCAGCGGGGAGATGGGGGTATATAGAGTAGCGGGGTTATGCGGGGTGATGGCGCGCCATGATGAAATAGCCGGCAGTCGCCAGCGCGGCCAGTCCGGCGCAGGCGCCCATGGCGAGGGCCAGGCCGAGCGTCGATTGCCAGGCGATTGGTGCAATGACGCCGGCGATGAAGCTGCTGACCAGCGACTGGATGAAATTCTGGCATGAAGCCGCCGTGCCGCGCTGCTGTGGAAAATGGTCGAGCGCCAGCAAGGTCAGGCTGGGCATGATCAGCGCCATGCCCAGTGTATAGATGGGGATGGGCAGGATGCTCAGCGGCAGCGAAGGCGGCCAGATGAAGTTGATGCCAAGGTTGATGAGCGCAGCCAGCCCGACCAGCAGATAACCATACGCGATGGTGCGTCGGAGCGAGATCCGTCCGGCGGCCTTGCCGGAAAGCCATGCCCCGCTCAGCATGCCGGCCATGGCCGGACCAAACAGCCAAAGGAAGGCGGTGGCCGGAACGCCAAGATGGCGCACCAGAAATTCCGGCGCCGACATGAGGTAGACGAAAAAGCCGGAAAAAATGCAGCCCAATCCCAGACTGGCGGCCAGGAATACAGGTGAAGTCATGATGCGCCAGTAGGCGCGCAGCAGATAGCCGGGGCGCAGGCTCTGCCGCTGTTCAACGGGTAACGTTTCCGGCAGGTGGCGCCAGCAGGCGAAGATCAGCGCAGCGGCCAGCAGCATCATGAAGGCGAAGACCGAGCGCCAGCCGAAAGCGGTTTGCAGGTGGCCGCCAATGACCGGAGCGGCAGCCGGCGCGATGGCGAACATCATGGTCATGTGCGACATCATGCGCTGCGCCGCCGGACCATTGAACAAATCGCGCACAATGGCGCGGCTGAGGATGACGCCGGCGCCGGCAGACATGCCCTGGATGGCGCGCAGCAGCCACAGATGTTCGATGCGTGTGGCAAATATGCTGGCGGCGCAGGCGAGCATGAAGACAGAAAGCGAGATGAGGATGACGCGGCGGCGCCCTAGCGCATCGGAAATCGCGCCGTGCCAGAGCGACATCAGAGAAAACATGAACAGATACGCCGTCAATGTTTGCTGGACTTCCAACGGCGTGGCGTGCAGCGATTCGCCGATGCTGTGCAGCGAAGGCAGGTAGGTGTCCATCGCAAACGGGCCGATCGTCGACAACGCTGCCAGCAGCAGGGCAATACCGCCGATGTCGTGCACGGAACGGGAATTCTGCATCAATGTATCCTGCCGTTTTTCTGCTATTCGCGGGCAAGGCGGCGATACTGGACGGCCTCGGCCACATGCGCGGCGCGAATGCTGTCGCTGCCAGCCAGATCGGCGATGGTGCGCGCCACCTTGAGGATGCGGTGATAGGCGCGCGCCGATAGTCCCAGTCGCTGCATCGCCTGCTGGAGCAGGTCGGCGCCGGCCGGATCGGGCTGACAGTAACGTTCGATTTCCTGGTTTCCCAGCCGGGCGTTGGCTTGCCCCTGCCTTGCCAGCTGCCGTTCGCGTGCCGCGCAGACACGCCCGCGCACGGTGGCGGAAGACTCGCCGTCGGCCGGGCCTTGCAGCGCTTCCGGTGGCAGGGCGGGCACTTCGATGTGCAGGTCGATGCGGTCGAGCAGCGGGCCGGAGAGTTTTCCGCGATAACGCGCAATCTGCTCGGGCGTGCACCGGCATTGACCGCTTGTGCTGCCCAAATGCCCGCAGGGACAAGGGTTCATTGCCGCGATCAGCTGGAATTGGGCGGGAAATTCGGCTTGCCGACCAGCGCGCGCAATGTGAATGCGGCCGTTTTCCAGCGGCTCACGCAGCGCTTCGAGCACGCGGCGATCGAATTCCGGCAGTTCGTCCAGAAACAGCACGCCGTGATGCGCCAGTGAAATTTCGCCCGGGCGCGGCGTTGTGCCGCCGCCGACCAGCGCCGCCGAAGAAGCCGTGTGATGCGGCGCGCGGTAGGGCGGCCAGGCGAAGCGTTCGGCATGGAACTGCCCGTTGAGCGAGAGCATGGCGGCTGATTCGAGCGCCGCCTGCCGTGTCATCGGCGGCAGCAGGCCGGGCAGGCGGGTGGCCAGCATCGATTTGCCCGTGCCCGGCGGGCCGACCAGCAGCAGGGAATGTGCGCCGGCGGCAGCGATCTCCAGTACGCGCCGGGCTTGTGTCTGACCGCGCACGTCGGCCAAATCGGCCAGATCATTCGTCGATAAGGCCGGTGCGTGTTCGGCCTCTGCCGGGCAGGCGGTCAATGCGGTCTCGCCGCGCAAATGCTGGCAGACCTCCAGCAGGCTGTAGGCGCCGAATACGGGCGCATCGTGCACCAGTGCGGCTTCAGTCGCGCTGGCCGCCGGCAGGATAAAGCTGCGGCCGGTGTGGCCGGCGGCCAGCGCCATCGCCAGCGCGCCGCGGATGGGACGCAGCATACCGGAAAGCGAGAGTTCGCCGGCAAATTCATAATCATTCAGCGCTGTATCCGGAATCTGCCCGGATGCGGCGAGGATGCCGAGGGCGATGGGCAGGTCGAAACGCCCCGATTCCTTAGGCAGATCGGCGGGCGCCAGGTTGATGGTGATGCGTCTGGCGGGAAATTCAAAGCCGGAATTCTGCAAGGCTGCGCGCACGCGGTCACGCGCTTCCCGCACCTCGGTGTCAGGCAGTCCCACCAACGTCACGCTCGGCAGCCCGCCGGCCAGATGCGCTTCGACGGCGACTGACGGCGCGTGGATGCCGTCAAGGCTGCGGCTATGGACAATGGCGAGCGACATGGACGGGGCGTTGTTTTGCAGGAGACAGAGGGGACGGCGAATGGGTGGTCAGAGATTTCGGCCAAGGGACGCAGTCTAAACAATCTAGCCGGAAAAGTGGGAGGGAGGTGGGGTGAAAGAGGGAAGAATCGGGGCAGAATATGGAAAAAGCACGAAGGAGAAAAGGCACGAAAGAAGTACGAAAAACGAAAAGCAGCCGGCCGGCGGTGTGGGAAGACGGTGGCGGCATCGGGCGTCGATCTATTGGCTGCGGTCGTTATCGTAGTCTTTTGACTTGTTTTTATCACCCGTGCGCCGTGCCCGCCGGGTTTCGTGCTTGCCATGCGCAGACTGCTCGATCGCCGGGGGAATCGGCACGCCGGGAATGCTTCCTGCGCGGGTACGAAAAAACCACGACTGCTGCGGGCGCGTACCGGTAAAACAGGCGAACGATGTTCGTCCGGAAAAGCCAAAAAATTGGCGGTGCCTGGCGGGCGGCGCAGGTATAATGCAACCGGTTACTTTTTAGTTTCACCGGCATGCCCGCCATGCCATTTGCGGCAGTTGATCTACGTACTTTTCAATCCCGACTTCACCCGATTTTTCTACTTCCGACGAGGGCGTCATGATCAAGCGTATTCTCTTTCAGGACACTACTTTCCGCGATGGATTCCAGTCCATATTCGGCGCGCGCGTGCTGACCAAGGATTTTATTCCCGCCGTAGAAGCGGCGGTAGACGCCGGCATTACGCATTTCGAGTCGGGCGGCGGCGCGCGCTTCCAGGCGCCTTTCCTCTATTGTGGCGAATCGGCCTTTGACATGATGGACACGTTCCGCAAGGCGGTCGGCCCGGATGTCCGCCTGCAAACGCTGGCGCGCGGCATCAACGTTGTCGCGCTTGAGCAGCAGCCGGCCGACATGATCGATCTGCACGCCAAGATGTTCAAGAAACACGGCATTACCCGCATCCGCAATTTCGATGCGCTCAATGATGTCAATAATCTGATTTATTCCGGAAAATGCATCGTTGACGCGGGCCTGGAGCACGAAGTCGTCGTGACCATGATGGAACTGCCGCGCGGTTGCTCGGGCGCGCACGATCCGGCGTTCTACATCAAGGTGCTGCGCCAGATTCTCGATGCCGGCGTGCCCTATACCAGCGTCTGCTTCAAGGATGCCTCGGGGACTTCGAACCCGCGCAAGGTATACGAAACCTTCAAACAAGCGCGCAAGCTGCTCGGCGACAAGGTCGAGTTGCGCATCCATAGCCACGAAACCTGCGGTACCGGCCTGGCGCAATATCTGGCGGCCATCGAGGCCGGTTGCGACGGCGTCTGTGTGGCGCGCGCGCCGCTTTCCGGCGGCACCTCGCAGCCGGATCTATTCTCGCTCTGGCACGCGCTCAAGGGCACCGATTACGATCTCGGCATCGATATCGATAAGCTCATGGAAGCCAACCGCATCGCCAAGGAATGCTTTAAGGATTACGAGTTTCCGCCGGAAGCGCTGGGCGTCGACTCGGAAGTGATCTTCAGCCCGATGCCGGGCGGCGCGCTCACCGCCAACACGCTGATGATGCGCAAGGACAAGACCTTCCACCTCTATCCGAAAGTGATCGAGGCGATGTCCGAATGCGTGGCGCGCGGTGGTTTCGGCACTTCGGTGACGCCGGTGTCGCAGTTCTACTTCCAGCAGGCGTACGCCAACGTGCTGATGGGCAAGTGGGAAAAAATGACCGACGGCTATGGCAACATGGTGCTCGGTTATTTTGGCAAAACGCCGGTGGCGCCCGATCCGGAAATTGTCAAGATCGCCTCGGAGCAGCTCAAGAAGCCCGTGTTTACGGGCGACCCGATCAAGGATCTCGAACCGGGCATTCCCAAGGCGAGAAAACTGCTTGAGGAAAATGGTCTGCCGGTGACCGACGAAAACATCTTCATCATCGGCGCTTTTGCCTCCAAGGCGGGCAACAAAGGACTGGATTTCCTCAAAGGCAACTTCAAGGTTGACGTGCCGAAGAAAGACCCGAACAAGGCGTCTGCCCCTGCCGCTGCGCCCGCGCCTGCGCCAGCACCCACTCCCGCTCCCGCGCCGGCAGATTTTGGCGGCAATCTCTACCACGTATCGATTGGCGGCCAGGCATTCGACGTGCGTGTCCGGTCAGAAGACTAAGCAACGTTCCGGCCGGGCACATCGGCGGACGTTTTATCTTCATTTCGCGGCGTTTCCGGAACACCGCGCCGCTCAACAAGGCTCCCCCTGCGGGAGTCTTTTTTCCAGGAACCGTTTCCTATGCAGATCGATCCGTCCCAACATTCCGGGGCCGACAATTACAAGCTGTTGAGCAATCTGGTCGTGCCGCGCCCGATTGCCTGGGTGAGCACCCTGGGCGAACACGGCCTCGTCAATCTTGCGCCGTTCAGCTTTTTTAATGCCGTCAGCGCCGCACCGATGTATGTGATGTTCAGCGTCATGCAAAACGAGTCCGGCGTGCCAAAGGATACGGAACGCAACGTGCGGGCGCGGAAGGAATTTGTCGTCAATCTGGTGACGGAAGACCTGCTCGATGCGATGAATCTTTCGGCCGCCGACTTTCCGCCGGACATCAGCGAGGTGGACGTGGCCGGCCTGCATTGCGCGCCGTCGGTCAAGATGGCGACCCCGCGTATTGCCGAAGCCAAAGTGAGCCTGGAATGTTCGCTGTACAGCGAGCAGCCGTTGGGCCATTACACGATGTTCATCGGCGAGGTGCTCATGTTCCATGTCGCCGATGAGTTGCTCGGCCCGCGCCTGCGCGTCAATGGTTTTGCGCCGCTGGGCCGTATGGGATCGCCGTCGATGTACTGCCGCACGACGGATGCCTTCAATACAGCGCGCATCAGCTACGCGCAGTGGCTGGAGAAAAACGCCGGTACTTCGCCGGCGGGCGGGAACTGATTGGAGAGATGCGCGGGCTGCCGGCACCTGCCGCTGTGCCTGTCCGGGCGGCGGGCATAAGCCGTGTCGGGTGGTGGGCTGAAGCGGTCGGGCAGGTAGCCTGGCGCGCCGGATAAGGTATCTGACAAGGTGTCAGAAAGCTGCTATTCCGGGTTGTGGGCAGGAGCCGTTTTTTCTTCTCCCAAGGCCTGCTCCATTTGCGCTACGCGGGTTTCCAGCGCCTGGAGGTTGGCGCGCGTGCGTTGCAGTATGTTGGCCTGCACGTCGAATTCCTCGCGCGTCACGAGGTCGAGCCGGGTAAACACACCGGAAAGCAGAGCGCGGATGTTTTTTTCGATGTCGGCGGCCGGACTGGCGGCGATGACGGCGCTCAAGTGCTTGCTGAGTTCGTCGAAGAATTTGGAGTCGATCATGGCGGCGCTTTCAGTGGGGAGCGGAACGAAAAGAGTCGGAAAAGCAGCGGCAAAGAGTCTAGCACACGCCTTCTTTCGGCCGGCGACACGCCGGCTACTGGCTGACAGGTATCGCCGGCGTCCGCATGGATAAAGGGTTTCAGGGCATCCTTCGGAAACCCGCGTGAATAGGGCGTTTGCGGGCAGGCACCTCTGGAACCCTTATAAATAAAGGGCTTCAGGGTAGTGGTACCGGAGATGCCCTGTTTACAAGGAGTTTACGGGCACCTCCTCTGAAACGCCCTAAATACGCGGGCTTCAGGCCACCGCTTTTTGGAGATGCGCCTGTGCTTCAGCCCCAGCATTTTCCAATTCTCCCCCTGTGGGGAGATGCCCGAAACCCGCGTGGATAAAGGACTTCAGAGCATGAGTTTTTTTATCGGCGGGGACGGGGGAAGTGTGACCCATGTTTTCGCACGCCGTTACCTATGTGTCCGGTCTATGCATGGGAAAGGGCTGGAGAGAGGGCAAGGCGAGTGAAAAGAGCGAAAACCCCTCCGCCCTTTGGGCGGCGCCCCCTTTAAAAAGGAGTGCGAGATGCACGGCGGCAGAGCGTAATTTTCTAACTTATATTTTTTGATGCCGTGAGGCCCTTATTTTTAAAGGGGTTCCGGGCATTTTATGTTTTTTGCCCTGTTTTTTTTAGAGCGGGTGGGGGCTAATAAAGCGCCCTAATGCGCGGCTAAGTTTGTCTGCGTATCATGCGCTTTCGCGGGCAGCCTTGCCGCGCCTTGTCTTTTTTCGTGATAGAGGAGTTTTTCGTGCGTGTGCTTCTGGTTGAAGATGATGCCATGATTGGCAGCGCCGTACAGTCTGCGCTGAAGGATGCGGCCTATGCGGCTGACTGGGTGCGGGATGGCGTGGCGGCGCTGTCCGCGCTGGCGGCGCAACGCTACGATCTGGTGCTGCTCGATCTGGGGCTGCCCGGCAAGGACGGCCTGGAAGTGCTGCGCGCGATCCGGCGCAAGGATGATCCGATGCCGGTGCTCATCATGACGGCCCGCGACGGGCTGGATGACCGTATCCGCGGATTGGACGACGGCGCCGACGATTACGTGCTCAAACCTTTTGCCATGTCTGAATTGCTGGCGCGCATGCGCGCCGTACTCCGCCGCAAGGGCGGCCGCGCTGCGCCGGTGCTGGTCAGCGCCTGTTTGACGCTCGACCCGGCGACGCATGAAGCGACGGTTCGCGGGGGTGAGGCCGTGCCGCTGTCGAGCCGCGAATTTGCGCTGTTGCAGGCGCTGATGGTGCGGCCGGGAGCGATCCTCTCGCGCGCCGATTTGGAGGAGCGCGTCTATGGCTGGGGCGAAGAAGTGGAAAGCAATGCCATCGATTTCCTGATTCACGCCCTGCGCAAGAAACTCGGCAGCGATGCCATCAAAAATGTACGGGGTGCGGGATGGATGGTTGCAAAGAACGACTGAAGCATTCCATTTATTTCCGCCTGGCGCTGGCCTTGTCGGCGGCCATTGTCTTGATGGCGCTGGTGGCGGGGGCGTTTTCCTTCTACAGCGCGTTTGAGGAAGCCCATGAATTGCAGGACGACATGCTCTCGCAGGTTGCGGCCTTTGTGCAGAACCAGCCTGCGGCGGCGCTGGCGCTGATGGAGCTGAACGGCAAGCGCGACGACGATTCGGATCTGGTCATCCAGCTGCTTGCGCCACGCGGCAAAGCGGCTAAACGCAGCTTGCCGATTCCAGATCACCTGAAAGACGGCAAGCATACCCTGAAGCTGCGTGGCGACACCTACCGCGTCCTGATCCGGACACTGCGTGACGGGCAGCGTATCGCCGTCGCCCAGGAAACCGAAGTGCGCGATGACATTGCGCAGGACAGCGCCTTTCTGACCGTCTTGCCGCTGCTGATTCTGGCGCCCACCCTGCTGCTGGTCGTCACCTACCTGCTGCGCAAGATGCTGCGCCCGGTCGCCCAACTGGCGGCGGAAGTCGATGCGCGCAATGAGCAGGCACTGCATCCCTTGCAGACCGTCAATCTGTCGTCGGAAATCCAGCCCTTTGTCAACGCGATCAATCGCCTGCTTGGGCGCGTTGGCGAGGCGATGGAAAGCCAACGCCGCTTTGTCGCCGATGCCGCCCACGAGCTGCGCTCGCCGCTGACGGCGCTTTCCCTCCAAGCGGAACGCCTCAATGCCGCTGAAATGTCCGATGAAGCGCGACAGCGCCTGGCAACGCTGCGTCAAGGCATCGAGCGCGGCCGCAAACTGCTCAAACAACTGCTCAGTCTGGCGCGGGCGCAAAGCGCCGTGCCGGCGCCGGCGCAGGCCGTCTCCGTTCGCGGCGTGTACCGGCGCGTGCTCGAAGATCTGCTGCCGCTGGCCGAGGCCAAATCGCTGGACATCGGCATGGTCGACGGCCCGGACGCCAGGGTGCTGGCGCACGAAATGGATTTGTTCACCCTGGTGCGCAACCTGGCGGATAACGCCATCCGCTATACCCCCGATGGCGGGCGGGTGGATTTATCCGTCCGGCAAGCAGGGCGGCAAGTCATCCTGGAGGTGGAAGACAACGGCGTCGGCATTCCCGCCGCCGAGCGCGAACGCGTGCTCGACCCCTTCTACCGCGTGCTGGGCAGCGGGCAAACAGGCTCAGGACTCGGGCTATCCATCGTCCAGGCGATTGCCCAGAGACTTGGGGCGCGGCTCGAGCTGAGCGACGCGACGCAGTTCCCGAAAGGATTGAAGGTGAGGCTGGTTTTTGAATCGGCATGATGCGCGCTCCGTCTTTTAGCGCCCCGTTTTTTGAGGCTTCGTCTTCTGATGCCGCCCGCATGGCTGGCAACATCGGCGCGGATTATCGATTCATCTCAATATCAGCGAGGATTCTGCGCATGCAAAAAGCCCCCGCCTTTACCGATAACGCGGCTGCTGCCTGGCGGCTTTTCCCTCACTGGCATCCGGACGATGAAAGGGAAGTGCGCGGCAAGCGCATTAGCATCGTCGTTAATACCGGCAATGTCGATCTAAAGCGCTTTTCCGAATCGCTCGCGGAAGGCTAAGCCTATCCGCCGGACGGGCAGATCGCCCGGAGATCTGCCGTATCACTTCTCCCGCGATAGCGTTTTAGTCGAAGTAGCTGCGCGCCGTTTCGTAGCGCTGGGCGAAGTAGCGGCTGTGCATGCTGTCGATGCGCACCCGTCCGTTGGTGGAGGGGGCGTGTACGAAACGGTTGTTGCCGATATAAACGCCCACATGCGAGAGCGGTGCATTGCGCGTGTTGAAAAAGACCAGATCGCCGGGGCGCAACTGGCTGCGGTCGATGGGCTGGCCGCGGCGGGCGATGTCAGCGGCGCTGCCGCTCACCTTGAGGCCGAGAGAGCGGTCATAGATGTAGGCGACCATGCCGCTGCAATCGAGTCCCGCTTCCGGGTTCTTGCCGCCAAAGCGATAGCCGGTGTCGATAAGCCCCAGCGCGAATAGGACAACTTCGCTGCCTTTGCCGCTTTCCGGGCCGCGTGGCTTGTACCGTATCGTGGACAGGCTGCTGCAAGCGCCGAGCAGGAAGCAGACCAGCAGTACCGCCAGCAACGGCAGCCTGCGCAGAGAGGGAGAGAACAAGTTATGCATGGGGCGGAGTATAGCGAAACCGCCGCCATTTTCCTTGCCGCGGCGGTATCGGCGGAATGAACGTCGCCGGCGTTTCCCGCTGGCGCCGCTGTAGCCCGCGTGGATAAAGGCGCTCTGAACCCCGCGTGGATAGGGCGTTTCCGGGTGGGCGCCTCTGGAAACCTTGTAAATAAAGGGCTAGCGGGCAGGTGCTCTGAGATGCCCTTTTTATAAGGGGTTCAGAGCACCTCTCTCGGAGATGCCCTAAATACGTGGGCTTCAGGCCACCTCTTTCTGGAGATGCGCCTGCGCTTCCGCCCCCTGAGTTTTTCCAATTCTCCCTGTGGGGGAGATGTCCAGAAACCCGCGCGGATAAAGGACTGCAAGGCAGGTGCACTAAAACTAAAAAACAAGAATCGCCACAGCCTGCGCGCTGACTTCCACTCATGAGACTTCTTTTAATGCCGTTGCGCTGAGCGGCAGCGCGCCCCGCTGACTTTCTTTGGCGAGGCAAAG
>ERZ773010.236-NODE-236-length-41870-cov-12.189812_pt1 | contig 41870 bp, 59 predicted proteins | sample MGYA00580842_ERZ773010 | MGnify/ENA primary metagenome ERZ773010 (study PRJEB29015, sample SAMEA2737982) | human oral metagenome | biome: human oral; feature: human-associated habitat; material: dental | place: China | collected 2107 ... | reverse complement strand
CCCACACCCCCACCCCCCTAGGGGAGGGCCACGCGCACGCACAGACACCAGGGGGGAGAGGAGCGAGCGAGCAGCGTACGAGATGATACATGCATTAGGTATCGCACAAGGGCATTGAGAGGCTGTAGGATCGCGTAAAGCTATGGAGGATGAGCTACAACTCATGTTGGGGAATGATTGCATACTTCCGATAATGGAGATTGTACGAAGTTAAAGCCTCTAACAGGGGTAGAGTGTGTGAGAATGGCGAAGATTAACGATAGAATGTGGCGGATTACAGCGGTAGCTTTAGTATCAAGCTTTGATGAATGTCGAAGAATTAGTGGTAATTTGCAACTAACATGCGTGTGACACTGGGATTTAGCTTATTTTATTGATAGTTCTTAATTTGTTTGTCATATTAGTTTATGTATTTGTTGTTAGTTCTTTGTTCATTGTGGTTTATGTATTTGTTGTAGTTTCTTGCTTGGCTGTTGGTTCTTTGTTTGTTACGTTCAATGTATGTATCGTGTTCATTATGTTTGTTGAGTCTATCGTGTTGGTTGTTGCTAGCTTGGTTGTAGTTTGGTTGGTTATTGATGATTCATCTAATGTGTATGTAGTTTGTATTGTTGATTTTGATTCATCTAACGTAGTTTACTTGGTTGTGTTGGTTAGATTGGTTTAGGCTGATTCATCTACTGTGTTTGTATGTAGGTTATTAGTTGTTTAGTTGGATGTGTTAGTTGTGTACGTATCTATGTATGAGGGGCGAGCTAATTACCAGTACTATGCATTACAAGGTAGTGAATAGTAGATGTTAAGTATCAGGTAGATATGAGTTATCCACAGGGCTAACAATGGTGGAGTGGGAAAAATCAAGGAAAATGCGCAAAAGGGGTTGCAAAAGAGAGAATGAGGGAGTACTATAAAGACAGAACAAAAGAGAACGCAAGGAGACAAAAGCAATGGACTACTACTACATCAACACAACAACTGAATACGATGAGATTATGAACTGGAATGGTGAGACATTCGTAGAGTACGGCCTAAATGTTGTGAGTATCAAGCAGTATGACACTATGGAGCAGGCACTAGCTGCTTGGGATGAGGCTATCAAGACAGCGCGAGACATGAATGCACAGAGTGTACAAATCACAAAGGTTGAGCTGGCTCCAGAGACGCTGGCAGTGAGTGACAAGGTAGTAAAGCGTATCGAACTGAAGGGCTACAAGACAGACAAAGAACACTTTGAGCTGATGCTAAAGCTCACCAAGAAAGCACGAGGTGACTACTTGATCAAGCATCGTGACCTCATCGAAGAGTATGTGACTGTGTGGGCTGATGGTCGACACTGGGGACAAGTGACTACCGAGCTTGAGGATGAGAACAGTACCATTTACAAGCAAGTTAACGCGCTTATCTCTATAGCCAAGGCTTACGCTTACGATGACTACAAGACAGAGATAGAGGACTTGAGCGAGGCGGCTCGTATGCGGTGCGTGTTTAGGGCTGTGGCTTTTCTACAGATGGAGGACAGCAAGCAGATGGCAAAGGCTAAAGTGCAATACGGTGTTGATTGGGGTTTAGTATTCTAGAGTAGGACTACAGGGGGGTAAGGCATCAGTGAATAGCTGGTGCTTTTTCCTTTGGTGTCTAACGCAAATAACCACACGTGGTTGTGTGGGATAAAAGGTAATCATACATATTATGGGTGATATGTATGTGTTTGATCAAATTTGTATAGGTTATGACTTATACCAGCGTTTGTGCACATTGGCATCACCTCTATGCATGTATTCGCGGATGATGTCGGCTACTGGGGTTTACAAAGTGCTAGATAACCTAGTGCTTACTATTGTAGCACTGTGGTTTGTATTAGTCCAGGAGGTCTTGAATGTTCACTTTTGCGTGGGCTGTTACTGAGCGTTGGATAGCCTTTCCGCGTACATGATCTAGAACGTAGTGGACATTTTGGGTGGCGATCTTCTCATTTTCAGAGTTTACGAGCTCCTCTAGCCTGTTAGCTGCTGTAATGGCAGATTGTTGCATGTACATATCTAAATACTCATTAACGTTTTTAGCACCAGAGGGTTTGAGCATCTCTAGTATTTGCTGTGCTGTGGCGGTTTTAGGGTCTTGTGGGCGTGGCTGAGCATCTGCCTTGATGACCTCCGCTAACTCCTTGGTGTCTTCCTTGGAGACTCCAGGAGGTGTGAGGAAGTCGTAAATATCTTGGTGGTCTTTGGTTTGTTTCTTAATCTTTTGAACATTAGCCATTGTGTGTGTCCTTATTTGTTATGTGTCTACTGTATTATACCACTAGGGTGGGGCTGTGGATAACTTGGGCAATTAAAAGAGAGAAAGGGGTTGCATTAAAAGAGAGGACGCGCTACAATAGAGACAGTTCAGAGATGAACAGGAAGCGAAAGCAAGGTGGCGCAACTCCACCAAGAACCAACTACATAGGGCTTGACCTTCCGCGTTAACAATAAAGCCAGGTGCGTGGGTGAGTATGCGAGGCTCACCCACCCTGACTAGAAATAAAGGGGTCACATGACAATAAAGACAACAGGTAGTACATTCAAACTGAACGGCTTACGAGTTGTGGCCGGAGTAGAAGCGATAATAAAAGGTTAAACGGAGATATAACAATGCAAGCACGTAAACAATCATGGATCACAAGCGCAGTAGCATGGGTACTGATGGTGGTAGCATTCACGGCAATTTGCTACGGGTACACAGCACCAGACAGTAGCACAGAACAGCGACAAGCACGAGTGACCTACACATGTAGCACTTACACAAAGGATCATCTAACTAGCTACGAGTGCGACAAGAACTAACTCACTTGCAAAATACAACTAACTCAATCAATAATAGGAGAACTGAAAATGAAACTCAAAGCAACACTTTACGTACTAGCTGTAACGGCTATCACCACATTGCATGCACTTGCTGCCCTCTGGTGTTACCATCACTGGCTAGACAATGTACTAATTCTTATCTTGTCTGTCGCTGTTATTCTATCCTTTGTAGGCCAAGCACTACACTGGGGTACGGTATTCACACTATGGCTTAATTACATGATTTGTCCAGAACACGCCAATGATAACTAAATACTACATAGAATCAGTACAAGGCGATGTGAGGCGTTTCTGGGGCGGTAGGAAGTGGAGACAGTATAGAAGCTGTGCCAAGGAATACAACGCAGCAGGCGACGCCCTACGAGCTCACAAGGCTATCTGTGAGGAAGGATACCAAACAAGCGTAGTGGCAACCAACATAGATAGGGACGGCTGGCCAATCATGAGTTGGGATGTCATCAGAGTGAATGGGCCAATCAATCAACAAACTAGCATTAAACTATAGGAGATATTACAATGAGTTACGAACAAACGGGCAGCACAGGCAAGATGATTAAGAGCTTTATCAAGGCAGCATGGCATGAGGCAATGCCCTACGTAGTGGCGTTAGCGTTTGGTGCATGGGGCTTGATCACATTATGGTTACTTGCACAACCAGGCCAAATTTAGTAAGTAAATATGAATAGAAAGTAGCAGGTATCGAGGTATGAACAACCAATGGCTGGACGGTATGCGTCGCTGGTGGGCCATGCGGGCATCAAAGATGAATAGGGCAGGTATGATTTATGGTGCAGTTAGATATTGATGATTGTATTGCCATCTGTGAAGCGGTTGGTGGATTTGAAAAGAAAAATATAAAGGAAGGGGAAGGGGAAAGTGAAGTATAAGCTACGTCCATATCAAGAGGAAGCCAAGCAAGCAGCGCTTTGGCATATCTCACATAGGGAGAAGCCAGGCATTGTGGTAGCCGCGACCGGTGCGGGCAAGTCTCTTATAATAGCGGCAATTTGTCGTGAGTTAGACGATAATATTATTGTACTACAGCCTAACCGTGAGTTGGTTTTGCAGAATTACGAGAAGTTCACGAGCTATGCACCAGACATTGACGCTGGGATATATTCCGCTAGCGCTGGAGCTAAAGACATCAGGAAGGTAACGTTTGCTACCATTGGTAGTATCTACAAAAAGCCTGAACTATTCCGCCATTTCAATTACGCTATCCTTGATGAATGCCACGGGTTGAACCCTAAACAACTCGGTAGCACTATGCTTGGTAAGTTTCTCAAGGGGGCTCAAATTGGCAACGTAATTGGGCTAACCGCTACGCCATATCGTGTGGAGACTGTGTATACATGGGAGAATGGCCAACTTAATGGTAGCGCTGGGCTTAAGATGCTTAATCGTATTGGCAAAAATTCCTTTTTTGGCAACATCTGTTACAAGATCGAGCACAAGGAATTGGAGCAAATGGGTTATCTAGTGCCCATCAAGTATTACCAAGACAATGTGTCATGGGACGACTTGAAAGCCAATAGCACTGGTGCTAATTTCACAGATGAATCACAGAAGGTGTTTGGGGGGCGTATCATTACACGAGCTATTCAGGCTATCCAATACGCTGAGAAGCATCACAAGCGATGTTTGGTATTCTGCCAGACTGTTGGACAGGCTGAGACTATCCAGGGGCACTTGGCTGATATGGGTATCACTGTGGGGCTGGTAACAGCAAAGACTCCAGGTGAAGAGCGCAAGCAGTTGGTGGCTGATTTTAAGAGCGGCAAGCTTAAGACAATGCTCAATATGGGTGTGTTCACTACTGGCTTTGATGTGCCAGAGCTTGATTGCATTGTGATGGCTCGGGCTACTATGTCGTTAGCTTTGTGGTATCAAATGGTGGGGCGTGGTGTGCGTCTTGATCCTAGTGACCCCGACAAGGTTTTACATGTGTACGATATTGCTGGTGTCACACAACGGCTAGGGCGTGTGGAGACTATTCGTGTTCAACGTGAGGCTGGAGGTTTTCGTGATGAGGTGTGGAGTGAGAAGGGCCGACTAGATAACAAAATCATGTACACCTACACGATCAACCGCAAGGGTTCGGACGCCAAAGAAAAACCAAAGTCTAAACCTAAATATCAAAAGCTTGTGCCACAAGTGGGTACATTCATGCGTAAGTAGGCCTACAATTGCGTTTACACATTGAGATGGGAGTTTACCCATCTTTTTGTGTTTGGCTTATTCTGTAGCCTCTCACGCTGTCTGAGCGGGTATTGCCCTATTGTAGCGTGAGTGCTATTATCAGATTGATATCAATTTTAGCACTACAAAGGAGAGCTAGTGGATAAAAATACTAATATCAAATTGAGGAAGCCACGTGCGTTGAGTACGAAGCACTATTTGCTGTGCGAGCCATACATGGCTATACGGTATGGACTCCAGGCAGGTATGGTGTGGGCGGCGCTGGTTGATTTTAGCAATGAGCGTGATATGGGCACTGGGTTTAAGATTTCCTACGAGGAGTTGGCTATTAAGACAGCTACCGTGGGTTATTCTGCTTGTAAGAGGCTGTGCCGTCTGTTTTGTGCAGATGGTTGGCTAGAGGACAAGCGAGGTAATCTCTACTATCCAGAGTATCGTATAGCCCGTATACCACCAAAGGTTAGTAGGGACTTGAACGACAAGCGACTTACAAAGCCCGGTAAGTTTGGTAAGGGAAATTACAAGTCAAATGGCGCGTATAGCCATAGACGTCAGAGAAAATTAGATAATTTAATTAAACAGATAAAGGAAGATGAGGAGTAAAGGATATGGAAATTGATCCACGCGTGACAGAGGAACACGGCGTAATAGCTGGACTACTCATGCCAGACTGGAATTTTATGGTAGTGAATTACCACGACGGTAACTATTTCTATGAGACGTCAGTGGCTGAATGCCAGAGGTTTTTGCCTATGAAAACAACATTTAAAGAAATCAAAGACGCTATAGTGAGCCTAGAGGAAGATGGATATATCGAAACTATCGGGTTTACTAGGTCTATGCCAGCAGAAAATAAATTTAAAGTAACAACTCACAGCAAGGAGTAGAAAAAATGACTAAAAAAGAAAAGAACCCCAACAATAGAATCGGTGACGCCTATATATCGGGGTATTATGGCAACAGCCTTATGGGAGTTGTCTATAACAATATAGCATACTCAATCGTGGAGATCCAGAAAAAGCAAGATGTTGATGCTGTCTACAGAACAGTAAAGCAGATTAGAGAATGGGTATTTTGGGCCAGCGAGAAACAGATCAAGCGATGTGTCAAAACCCTAATCGATGATGGGTGGATCACAGTAGTCTACAAGAAGCACAAAAAACGATACTTTGAGCTTGGTCGGCCCGTGCCAACATTACCCAAACCCAAAGACCCTGGCTATCTAGAAGCTGTCCAAAAATGCATTGAGGATGGCAAGAATAAAACAAAAACGACTAAAGATCAAGGGACATTTTGTCCCCCAAAAAGCACCCAAAATGAGGATGAAAATGTTCAAAGTCAGGGGACATTTTGTCCCCCAATAATTGCTCGTCAGGGGACATTTTGTCCCCCAAACACCTCTATATATAAGATTAATAATAATAAGAAAAATATCTGTCGAGATTCTAGCGAATCTCTCCAGATGGCGTCGCGGCGCAAGCAAGCTTGCACCACTCCGCCCCTCGCCGGCGCGCAGCAAGCTGCTTGCCTCGTGCCTCCGCCAGCAGAGCTGGCTACCGCACAGCCCTCCCCAGCTTCGCTGGGTGAGGACTCCAGGAACAAGCCAAGGCTTATTCCTGACGTCCAAGGGGATGCCTTACGGCATCCCACCCCCCCAAGTGTGGCCGCCCCCCCCACAAAACAGACACAAAAGAGAAAAACCACCCCTGGCCTGCCTGCTAGCCACCCGGATGTGAAACTTCTCGTGCCGTTGCTCAAGCAAGTGCACGCCAAGATCACTCCAAACGACCCACGGCGCGATTGGACTAAGAACGCCAACGTCATGTTAGGCCACCTGAAGCGCTCAGAGGCCGCGTATGCGTTCCAAACCCCCCAGGAGGCTGCATCATACCTCCAGATGGTTTTGACGTTTCCTTGGGCCGCCTACGCGGCTCTCACGGCGTTTCCATTCAAGTTCGACAACCTACGTGGGATAATCGACTGGAAATCTGCCAAGATGCTACGGGCTATGAACCTATTTCTCAATCGCCCCGTCGACAGTGCACCGCGTGAAATCAAGCTGCTAGAGAAAAACAAATATCTCCAGATGGTGTGCCCTCAGTACGACATCGATTGGCCAGTGGAAGCTAAGGCCAACGTGCGCAAAGACAGGGTGAGATACTTCCGTGGCATGCAAGTTGATAACGAAATGGGGTTGCTATTCAACAAAGTGCGTGATATCATGGAAAAAGAAGCAGAAAAGATGAAAGGAGAACAATAAATGGCATTTTTAAAAGAGGTACAAGCATTAAGCTCGTACCACAAGGCAGCAGAAAATCAACGGCATACTTTCGGTGTCACTGACCTCTACCGTGCCGACATCAACAGTGCAAAAGGGCATGGCCTCAATGAGTATATCGGTGGTGGCTATGGCCGCCCTGGCAATTACGAGATTGTTATTCTCTTTGGTGACACTGGTATTGGTAAGTCAACGGTGGCCCTGAATATGCTGTGTGACCCAATTCTCAAGGGTGCAAAGATTGGCATGATGATCCTCGAGGATGAAGGGGCGGACGTTTACCTCCGTATGGAGGCAGCACTGGGTAAAACCAACTTTGCTGAGTACGTGCTCAAGCGTGGTGCTGACATCCAGATCGCTACAGACAAGGAGCTTGGCCGTGGTGAGTGGACTCTCGAGGGTGCACTGGAGTACCTGGAGTGGATGTTCTTGGAGCGTGACCGTGACGTTGTGCTACTTGACCACCTCCAATTTCTCTTTGAGACGGTGAGTATCGGCCAAGAGGGCGAATGGCGATCGCAACAGGTGTTTATGCGCAAGCTGAACCAGCTCATCAAGGACGTCAAAAAGACCGTTATTCTGGTGTCTCACACCAAAAAGGGTGACAGCAGAGGTTCAAGCCGTATCCGTGGCTCAAGCAGCATCGCAGCGGCAGCAAGTAAGATCCTTGAGGTACAAGAGAATGAAAACTCTTGCACGCCTGGTGCTATCACGATCACAATGCGAAAGTCGCGTTTTACTGCTCGCCCCAACTACGGCTACAACATGGTGCTACGTAAAGGAAAGATGATCCCTGCTGCCAGCGATGTCGGAGTATCAGACCCCTTCGGCGTCTAGCATTGAGCGCTGGCTTGATGAGCACTACCTCAAGCACAGGAGGTACGGCAATACCATCGTGTCTCAGTGCCCAAATCCAGATCACGCCGACAATGAGCCAAGCGCAAAGATTTTTCTGGACAATGGCTTTGTGAGTTGCTTCGCAGGTTGTGGGAGATTCCATATCTGCAAGTACGCGGAGGAACTACGCACAAAACACCCCGCAGGAGGCCGTCAGAAGCCGTACAATCGCGATTACAAGCCAAGATGGGAAAACACCCACAACCAGGACAAAGACGCAACACAAAGCCCCTCAGTAGGCAATAACAACATGAACAGTGGTAAGATAGCTATCGAGCAGCAGAAAATGATGAATACCTGGAAGTCTCTCCCAGAGATCCCTGCTGATCATTCATTGCACAAAGTCTCAGCCTCCACCCTCAATGAGCTTGGGTGGCGGTATGATGCGGTGCACAAGCGGTACTTTATCCCGTACTGGAATAGTGACCGTAGCAAGATTTTATTTGCCCAGTGGCGTAATCTCACTGGTAAAGTTCGCTTTAATTTCTGGCCGGGTGTGCCAATTCGTTTATATGGCCAGTGGAATATCACGCCAGACACGGACAAGATTTTGATCTGTGAGGGCTCTAGCGACTTTGCTGTCCTCACAGAGCTTGGTATGCCAGTGATTGCCACACCATCGGCATCACAAGACAAGTTGATCAAGCAATTTGCAGAGTACTGTAAAGAGAATGGCATCACCATCTACTTCGCTGGTGACAACGACAGGGCTGGTGAAAAGGTGGCCGAGTCAATCAGCAAAGTGTATTATTACTCAGACCTCAGACCTGATGACGGTGAAGGCGTCAAGGATTGGGGTGAGTGGTACGAACGGGGCGACACTGAACAGGAGATGCTCGACTATTTACTCATGAAGTTTGATCCTGAAACGTATTTTGATACCTATAGTAAACCTCAGATGATCACCACTATCGCACCAGCCGAGCCTGTTGCGCCTGAAGCCCCGAAGCCACCAATCATGGAGGCTATCGAGCAGACTCCAGAGGCAGAGGTGGTGGAGAAGCCACAACCTGTGATACCGACAGCTGATCAAAAAAGTAAGATCCTGGAATTGTTCCCAGGATCTATGGAGATTAGCGTTGTCGGTGGAGGAAAGGAGCAAAACTCCCCGACATCAAGCATTATACAGCAAAGTGGGGGTTTACAAAAGCCTTCTGGTTTGATATCATCAGGGTAACATAAGTTAAAAGAGAGGAGCTAAATGCCCAAGAGAGAAGAAATCACGGACATCATCGACGAGCAAGCGTATGATGATCCAGAATTTAAGCGAGGCTTGGTACTCAGGTTCGCCAACGCAACGCTCAAGATCACACGAGTTGATCGCAAGAATAAACGAACCTGGGCCGAACACTGGGAGCTTTACCTAGCAGAGGCAGCAGTAAGCCACTACGGACACATGTTAGAGCGCCGCGAGGATGGCAAGAGCTGGTGCAAAGACTGCGATCTAGAGATCTCAGAGATGGCAACAAAAGAAGGTGAACGAAAGGCAGCAGAACGAAATGCAAGCAAGTAATCTACAATCATGGAGCTGGCAAGCCCTGTTTAGCACATTTAAAGCATATCACACTATCGCATTGAACTATCAAAAGGTGTTCGATATGGTGGCAGCTCAGCCAGAGCTTAGCTACAACGAAATGAAGCGCCTCATTATCTCTGGTGACCTAGCTATCGCCAACTCGATGGCTTGCTGGAATGAGATGGAGCGTCGCCGTAAAATGGTGGGATTTTGTGGCTAAAAGGGGTTGACTTTTAATCCCTCTCTCTATACAATAGAGATATAACAGAAAAGGAGTTATACAAAATGGATTTAAAAGGTACAGTGTTTGAGGATTGGTGGGAAGCCCTACCAGCTCTCAAGAATACACCGATCCTCATCAATGAGATCATCGATGAGGCATGGGAGAAAGACAAAGGGCTAACAATGCGCTTCCTGTTTTTCACCCGAGACATCAAGGAAGGTGTGGGAGCACGAGAAGCATTTCGCATCGGGTGGGGTAAGCTATCACAGATCGCCCCAGAGTCAGTCATCAAGAACATTGAACTAGTACCAGAGTATGGCCGGTGGGATGATCTCTGGCACAGCGACACACACCCGTTAGTGCTCATTAACATGGCAGAGTTTATTAGCAAGAAGCTTGAGGATGAACTAGCTGGTGGTGAGGTTTCGACCCTAGCCAAGTGGTTGCCGTCAGAGAATGCAAGCTCAGTGGAGACACGAGAAATGGCTCGCACTATGATGAGGCTACTCCATATGACTCCACGAGACTACCGCAAAGCTCTGTCAAAGCTACGTGCTAAGGCTGATCTTCTGGAGTCCAAAATGTCCGCCCGCGAGTGGCACGGTGTAGATTACAGTGAAGTGCCATCAGTAGCAATGAGCCGCTACAATAAGGCTTTCCGTAGGCACGACAAGCACCGTTACTCGACATACTGGAAGGAGGCTTCCAAGTGCCAGCAAAGCAGGCATAAAATGCCAGAAAACTTTGAAAAAGGGGTAGACTTTATCAAAGGAGAGCGCTATAATAGAGTAAAGGTGTAAAATCCTTAGAGCAGATCCAGCACAGCACAATTTTGTCTCTCTCAAATATTAACCACAGCTGCTCAGAGATCATTAACAATTTAGAATTTTTAGACCCGTGCATCACTAAAGATTTACGAATCTTAATCCACGTAGTTAGTAAGCTTTTCAGTCTATTCTTTCAAGTTTACAGTTTTTCATCTTGGTTACCCTCCGGACGAAAAACCCCATTTTTTCTTCAATTCTGGGTCTAGCTCATGTCAGTTTCTTAAGACGCACACAGCTCGTAAATAGTCACACTTGGCTAGTGACTGTATCAAACTTGCGTAATATGTACTTAACGTATATATACCCCTGTATATAACCAACCAGAGCGTCTTGTTTTAAGTAAGTTTATTAAAAAAATAAGGAGAGTAATATGATTACAATTACCGCATCAGCTTCTGGTGGTGACTATGAAGTCGCACCAGCGGGTGTATTTCTAGCTCGGTGCTACCAGATGGTAGACATCGGCACACACACATTCAACTTTATGGGCAAGGACAGAGACCTGCGCAAGGTGTACTTGTTCTGGGAGCTTCTCAAAGACTCCAATGGCCAGCCAGTAGATGGCACACCAACAGTCATGGGTAGCTACACCTTGTCGATGAATAAGAAGTCAAAGCTTCGCCCATTCCTCGAGCAATGGCGCGGTAAGCCTTTCACAGACCAAGAGGCTTCTCAATTCAACCTAACTACCTTGCTCGACAAATATTGTACCGTCCAAATTGTTCACACAGAGAGTGGCGATCGCACATACGCGAACGTCAACACTATCATGGCGACACAGGATAAAGCACCTGGTGTCCGTCCGGTGGTAGCCTTCTCGGTGAGCGATCCAGACGGGGCTGTCCTTGGCGAACTTCCTGAATGGCTACAGAAGAAGATTGAAGCCAGCCAGGAATATCAAAAGATGATGGCCGAAGGTGAAGCACCACAAGTCGAGGCTGTACAAGCAGCAGCGCAAACTAATAATAACGACGTTAATCTGGCAGACCTGCCATTCTAGGAGAACATAATGGGTTACTCACACATCAACAAAAAAGGTAAGCGTTACTACCTCAATGTACGGTATGTACAACTTAAAAACTCGGACAAGAAGACTCCAATTTACTTCTTCTCACGTGACCAGCGCGATACTAACTGTCCTCTACCTGAAGGCTACAAGGTATCGGAGTACCGTTTCCTAACTCTTAAGAAGGCCTAACGGTGGCTAGACGAGACAGCTTGGAGGGGGTAGGACATATCCCCTCCGCTTACAGTAAGGCGAAAAAGAACGCCGCTAAAACTACAAAGGAGAGACATGGATCAGATTTCTACAAGAGAATTGGTCGCATGGGTGGTCGCACTAGGGGGCGTGGGTATTTTGGTTACCTCAAAGATACGAACCCTGAACTACTCAAAGAAATCTCAAAGCGAGCCGGTGAAAAGGGAAGACGTGCCAGCGGAGAGCTTAGAGAGTTTAAGCGAGCTATTGCCAAAAGCCTTGCCGAAGATCAAGACCGGGGTCAAGGGTAATGCTCAGATCAAAGCCCTTGCAAAAGCGCTCAAGTTTGAGGCGCTCCCCGTTAAGAAAAGTGGGGCGAAAGCAGGAGCAATGGCGCGAATTTCGAAACAAAAAGGCAGCAAGGGATAGAGATTCAAATGGACTTCTCTGGTGTCAGTGTGAAAAGCTTGGCTTTGAGCCATGCCACAGAGCATCAGAGAGTCTGGATCTCCACCATATTATTAGTAGGAACGCGAGGCCGGACTTGTATTACACAGAAAGTAATCTTGTCTGGCTCTCGCGTTCTTGTCATATGAAGGCACATAAACAACTATGAAAAGCGTTAAAGTATTGGTATTACCTGGTGTCGTACCATCTAAGAAGAATGGACGAGCTAACACTAGGACGGGGCGTAGCTTCCCCAATAAAAAGTTTATAGCGTGGGAGAAAGGCGTCAGGCAGTATGTCAAAGATGAAGGTTTTACCCGCGTGAAACACTACCCGTGTCGTATGCAATTCACGTTCTATTACCCCGACCACGTGCGTAGAGATATGGACAATGCCATCTCATCCATCCTTGATGCCCTACAGCCCAAGAAGGCTCTTGTGGACGGCAGGAGAGTGACAGTAGACGAAGGGCTCATTGATGACGACGCATGGCGTTACGTGTCAGAGATTAGCGCCAAAGGTTATCTTGATAAAGACCATCCACGAGCAATCGTGGAGATTTTCGAATAAAGGGGTTGACTCTCTTATCAAAAGGGAGTAAGATGAGAGTATAAAGATAACGAAAGGAGAGACGCACTGATCACAAAAGAGCAGATACTACAGTACCAAGCCATGAATGTACAGGCTAATGGTACTACAGAATTATTAGAAGAATTAAATGAAGGGATAGCGTATGAGTGGTGAAGAATACAATGTCGATTCAGCAGTAGCTGATCTCGCTGATGCCCAGGACTGGTTAGCCAAGGAGTTATCAGACCCAGACAACGATCATCGTGAGAAGCTGGCAAAAGCAATCATACTGATCGGTGACGCGATCGACATCATAGTAGATTACGATGAACGGAGAGGTTCGTATGGTGGGTGAGGATGAGAAAACCCGGGAGATGGTGGACGCCATAGTCAAGAGCGGTGACACTATCCAGAATATTCTCATCAGACTACAGAAACTAGCAGAGGAGTATCACATTGGAAAGTAAATTAGCATACATTCTGAACAGCGACATGTCGGAGAAGGAAGTAATAAAAGCCCTAATCGACATGCTGCAAGAGGCGATGGTCTATGACGTCAGAGAGGTGCGAGACGCGTTTAAGTCGGTGTATGATTCCTCTATGATGTATGAGTCTGTTGCCGAGCGTCGCCCAGAGGATGCACTCAAAGATATCAGGGAGCATCTCCTAGAGACTATCAACAACGTTGATGAGGTCATCGACAACTATATCAAAAAGAACAATCTAAAGGTGTAAGAAATGAAACAACAAATTATAGCAATTCTAGACAAATCAACTAACAACGGCATGAAGGCTGATGAGATCATGGAGTTGATTAAGGAGCGGGCAGGCGATGTGGCAGCCAAGTGGATGGATATCCTTGAGGATGAGGAAATGACGGCAGACGATGTGCTACACCGCGTCATCCACGACATGACATGTAGCCAGCAGGTGTTTGACTATGGAGAGTGATATAGCTGAAGCAAAAGCCTTTTGTGCTGGCATGAACATGACAAACACTAACGATGATGAAGGGAATTTTCCAGATGCACAATAAATGGCGAGGCAGCGCACTATGCGCACAAACAGACCCGGAAGTTTTCTTTCCGCAAAACAAAGCATATGTAGATGATTACAACGGGTACGACAATTACAAGATCGCACGTAAGATATGCGGCGATTGTCCAGTAAAAGGTGAGTGTTTAGCAGATGCGCTGATGACCGGCGATGTAGAGTACGGCATGAGAGGTGGCCTTACACCGCGTGAGCGTATGGGTATATTGGCAACAAAGGTGGCAATGTATGAATAAAGTGAAGTACACAGCAAAGCTGCTGCTAGCCCTATTCTCGCCAGTCATAGTGATAGTAGCAGCAAGGGTAATGCATACCGTCTATATGTGGATACTAGCTGGTGCTGTGCCCTCACAAGAAGCTTGGTACTTCGCGCTACTACTAACAGTAATATCGTTTACCGTTATTGGAGTCTACGCTTTTTGCGAATGGCTAGAACCGTAAAAGATGAGAGTAGAAAGGTTGTACAAATGTTACTAACAAAATACAAAATCCAAGACGTCGTAGAGGGCGTGCAGCTTGACATCAATGACATTATGAAAGGCTTGAAAGAGCATGACGATGTGCAGGAGTGGGACAACTCACATGCCTTTGTCGCCGGCTACGTAGAGCAGCGCGTCAAAGACGCCATCATTGATCAGCTAGGTAGGATGTGATGGATGTAGAGGCTGAATACTATGCCGCCCAGCGGGACATCGTCAACAAGATACTAGAGGCTGGATTGTTTGATGAGCACACTGTTGAAGATATCGCCGCAAACGCAATGCTACGCCGTATCTCAAGGACAGACAAGAGTTTCGCCAACGTATTAGTGGCTTATCTGAGCGGTCGTGTTGATAAAGATAAAGTACAAGCAATAATAAACGAAAGGTTAAAGAATGAGTAATAACTTGCCAACCATATTCTCCGAGTCGGAATTCAAGGCCGTCATGGCCAAGACCGGTATGACAGCAGAGAACATGGATCAACTTATCAAAGCCTACGGTGCACCGTTCGAGGAGATCGGCGAAGCCCTGGCTACTTACCAAAATATTAAGGTCACTGACGCCAAGCAGGTAGATGTGATGAAGCAGGCCCGCCAGGAGCGACTGAAGTTCAAGGCCTTCCGCGTGGCCATCAAGAAGCGTCACGATGAGTTGAAGGCTGGTATCCTCTCACGAGGTCAGGCTATCGACTACATCAATCGTACAGTCGCCAATGAAGTTAAGAAGGCTGAGGAATACCTGCAAGAGCAAGAGGAGTTTCTGGAGCGTCTCCGTGAGAAGCTACGCAAGGAACTCATCGAGGAGCGTACAGCTGCTGCCATGGCCGTCACCACTGAAGATATTCGGATGTACACACAGACGTTTGCAGACATGACTGAGGGTGAGTTTGTCGACTTCCTGAACGGCCTTAAAGAAAAAGAAGAGGAGCGCAAGGCTGAGGAAGAACGTAAGAAAAAGCAAGCTGAAGAGGACGCGAAGATTGCCCAGCGCCTCCGCGAGGAACAAGAAGCTCGTCGCCTCGCAGAACTAGAAGCCGCCAACGCCCGAGCAGAAAGCCTCCGAATACAGCAAGAGCTTGCTGAGAAGCGACGCCAGGAGGAAGAGGCAAAGGCAGAGGAAGAGCGCAAAGCACAAATGGAGGCCCAGCGTAAGGCTGATGAGGAACGCCGTCAATCCCTGTTGCCTGATCGTAATAAGATCCTTGAGGCCATCGCCAAGATCGATTGGGATCGCCCAGAGATGACGACAGAGGAAGGTAAGCAATTCGCTGGTGAACTGTTCGACGCACTACATAAATTTAAGCAGGCTTGGTCTGAGAAAGCTGATCAGGTACTTTAACAAAGTTAAAATGAGAGGTAAAAAACTATGAACAAACTACGAGAACTATACTACTCAAAGGGACATGTGTTGTATTTCAGCTTGATAATTGCGTTCATGTTGTTCAGCTCTATCTGCGCAATTGTCGACGCAATGGAGCTGTACATGCGGACGGTATCTATTATTGGGACGTTTCTCATCCCGGGTATCCTTTTAAACAAATTCTCTGATGCCTTATCTATAGCGCTTGCACGCAAAGCAGTTAAAGAGTTAGAGGAAAGCGGAGAGCTTGATGAAATATTCAAGAATGAAAAAGATACTCACGAGCGATAAGTTCCACGTAATCTGTGACGAGTCGACAGTGAAAGTGTTCGACAAAGATGCAACGATGGTGGGTGTTGTGGACAACACAATACCCCACCTCATGAGCACAGACTACGACCGAACCTACTACCTTGACGACAAGAGGCGAGCCAAACTATTCGCCGCCATGTATGAATACTGTTCAACACCAATAGAATATAGGGAGATTAAAAAATGAACTACAACACACCAAAACTAGGCCAAGAAACTAACGACAAGTGGGCGCAGTTCGACACATTGAGTGATCACTTGCGCGGACATTGTAAACATCAAACGGAGGAAAGTATGAGCGAATATAAGAAACACATCGGCCAAGGTAATGACATGATGGTAGACCAGCTGGCATTACCGCGTGACGTCTTCAAAGGTAACACAGTAGAGCCCCATGATTGGGAGACACCAGAAGCTGAACCTGTCCAGCCTGCAATGTTTGAAATGCAAGAGGTTGTAGATGGCCTTCCAGAGAGTGAACTACAGGCCTACAAGGATCAGATGCTTGCAGAGATTAGCGATCGCGAAGCCATTGTGGACGCTATCAATCGCCGACTTGATACTGTACAGGCTAAAGCATACACAGGCGGTGTACGCAACGCAATCACTAAGCAGGTAAAGATGTAATGACACTTAGTGAATTTAAGGAATTAGCCCAAGCTGCTGGTTTTAGGGTACGAAGGGGACAATATTGTGTCGACATCTCCATAGGGGGCGGGACATGCGCCGGCGTATCACTTAGAAAATTCGCCAACGGGTGGGTGGACTCCAGTGAGATCGAGAACGAAGTCACCCGCGCCGAGTTGATCAGCCTTGTATCAGAGTTTGCAAACACACCTTTAACCGATCGATATAATAAGGTGGTTGCCAAGCACAAGAATGGTTCATACGTTAGGCAATTGACTGTTGTCATGATGGGCAAGCCAGCTCTTGAAATCGAGATGACGAATGACATTAGAGAAGCTAACGATAGTATCTCTGCCTGTGAGCGTGATTGGCTTGATGACTTCTTTGGCGACAAGATCAGTTACATAGAAGAATACTAGTAACCCTCTTGTAAATACTCCTCTCTTTTGGTAAACTGAGAATGTATACCAAATAAAGAGAGGAGTATTTTAAATGGTAAAATCATCAACTGAAGAGCCCATGAGATATCCCCAGTTCGTGAAGGCTATCAGGAACATGGGCTTTAATATAGATGTTGATCCTGAATGGATCTGTGTCACCAAGGATGAATACCTTGGGCTGACGACAGTGCTAGGAAAGGTGAGTCGCAAAGAACAGTATGTCGTATGGATCACCTCTAGTTTATCTATCAATGAGAAGCAGCGTCGCAAGCTGTGGTTCACGATATGCCAGTTTGCTGCCACACATCCTAATGATCGTGCCCACAATGTCGTTCTGAAGGCCACAATCAACGGCATTGATGTCTATATTAGAGAGTACTACCGGTCTACCCATAGCTATGTGCTCACTGACAAGTTCGTAAACGCTGATGTATTCCACACTGCTGATGCCGGTAAGATCTCAACCGACATTATGAATAGGACTGGTATATCGTTCGAGCTAAAGGGTCTACAATGACAAAGTATAAGTTCAAGGTGTATGCCGACCAAAACGACTTCAAGGAGTACACAGTCTACGCTAAGGATGGGGCGGACGCTATCGGTGAGCTTGAGCATCTCCTTGGTGTCGACGGCCATGATGGCACAGCTTATTATGTATATGTATTAGAGGATTAAAAAATAAAAGAGAAAAACTATTGACATCTCTCTTTTGGCGTGATAGTATGGATAGTAGCAAACATAAGGAATGAAAGGAGAACCGAATGTTTGAAAAGCTAACCAATATTATCACGCCTTTTGCGTTGTCTCTTATTGTCATCGCTGGGCTTGCCCTCGTCGGCTACATGCCTGTTGCCGAGCGTAGTATACTAGGGTATGCGACCATCTTTGCAGCGTCGCTGCTCATCGTGGCACACGTCACTAAAGAGCTAAAGAAAAAATAATTAAAACGAAGGAGGTTTAGTTCATACCTAACGTGTCCGTTACTGAACATTGTTATGCGTAAACTAACCAAAACCACAGTCCAAGTTGCTGCAGTTGTAGCCCTCACCGCAGGTCTCGTGGCAATGGCGACGCCAAGTAATAATAGTAAGATCAAGTACGATAGCCAGCAGAGCGCTTCAGAGGCCGCAGGATCGTCGAAAGCTCACAAGATGGATAAGTTATCATCTGAGCGGGAAAGGCTAGCCAAGGAGGCTAAGCGAAAGGCTGACGACAAGAAGAAACGGGAAGCTGAGAAGGCCAAGCAAGAAGCTGAAGCGAAAGCTAAGGCTGAGGCAGAAGCTAAGAAGCAACTCACCTGGCAAGACAATCCACAGAAATGCGATGAGAGCAAACAGTGGATTGCCGCAGACGCACCTTTCAATTGTATCGACAAGCCGCAGGCACAAGCTCCTGCAAAGCCAGCACAGCCTGCTGCCGCTCCTGCCCCACAACGGCAAGTAGTAGCAGCTGCACCAGCTGGTTGTCAGGCTATCAGTTCGATACTACTGGCTAACGGTATCTCGGCTGGTGACCTGCCATACGCCCTGAATATCGCACAGAAAGAATCTGGTTGTAATCCAAATGCAGTCAACCCTAATGGTGGCGCATGTGCTTACTTCCAGGAGCTGCCGTGTGGTAAGTGGGGTGGTACTGGCAACATCGCTGGTCACATCCGTGGGGCTGATGCCTATGCAAAGGGCCGCTACGGCGGTTGGGCTGGGGCCTGGGCTGCCTGGCAAGCTAAGCGCTGGTGGTAGCCACCAATAGTAATACCCCTCCTAGTTGAGGGGTATTTTTTTGTTTTCGGTGTTTGTGTCTACAGCTATTATAGCACTACTGGCCGATATGGAACACGCGTTTTAGCATATCCATCAAGCCCTTGAGAAGGTCTCGAACTTCAGTGAGAAGGGTGGTGTCGTCTGACTTCTCCTCTTTTTTCTCTGGAGTCGTAACCTCTTTTTCTGTTGCCTCAAGCACCTTCTGGGAAGCTTCAGCACGAGCCTTTTCCTCAGCTTGCTTTTGCTTCATAGCCTGCAGTTCTTTGTACTCGGCGCTGTCGTACAAGTCTTGTGCGATCATACCGTAGTTCCAGCCATTACGGAGTTGTGAGCGGTAGTGCTCAACACCATTGTCGTCTGCCTCACGCTCTAAGATAGTACGGTAGAGACGCTTAATCTCGTTGGTCTCTGACTCATATGCAGCGTTCAACTCACGGGCTTTTTCTTTAGCTTCCTCAAGACGACGTGCAGCTACTTCCTTACCTTCTGCGCTGTTCATCAGGTCGGCACGGATTTGATCCCAGTTCCAACCTGCATCGATCTGCGCAAGGTAGTGATTGCGTCCACTGTCGTCCACGTCCCGGCCAAGGACTTGGCGGTACATATCATTGAGGTAGTTGATCTCAGCTGTGCGGTCACGGTTCGCTGGTACGTACTCAATGTAGCTACGCACGCGGTAGGCTACGTATGGGCCAACACGGCGTGGATCATTGATGCTTGCCACATCTGCAGCATACACCAGGTCACCAGCAGCGTTGATCATGCTACGGCGCTGGCCTGTGTTGAAGTTCTGACCGAACGACGTGCCATCACCCATAGCGACCTCAATGTGACCGTACTGACCACCATCGTATGGCCATACAAGGATGTCGCCACGACGAACGTCACCAACACGATCAGCCAAGCCAGCATTGACCAGGCTATCACCAAAGTCCTTAGCGTGGCCACGAGCCATGAACGGTGCAGGGATATCCTTGCAGCATTCCTTTAAGAACCATTTTATCTCACTAACACACTGACCTGTTAGATCACCATCACGACCGGTACCGTCGGTGTCGGCAGGGAAAAAGATCCCAATACGTTTGCTTGCCCATTCCTGAGCGTTCTCTCCTAGCACTATTTGTCCTCCTCTTTGATGTCCTTGTAGACATGCTCAACTACGTTGTATGCATAGCTCACTGCACCTGCCCATACTGGGAATAGGCCAACTGCCTGTAAGACACCAAGGTCAACTAGCTTTTGCTCGAGCCCTGGGGTGTTCAGCACTGCAAGGACAGCAGGGAATAGTGCAATCGCAACCTGTAAGGCGGTACGTACAGCGCGGCCAATACGAGTGTGTTTGCTAATAAATGGTTTTAAAAGTTCCATGAGAAACCTCCTAGTTATGTTTATTAGTGGAAGAACTTATCAATTCCGTACTGTGCAAGTAGCATCATGACGAGACCGCAAGCCACGATGTAGGTGATGTTCTTATAGAGCTTCACCTCATCGCCTTCCTTAGCCTCTTGCTTTTGCTCAACACGACTGATACGCTGTTCGAAATCTTGGTGGATGCGGTGTGCGTCTGCCATTTCATAGTCTAGTTCCTTACGCACCACTGCAGCACCAATGTGTTTATTGATCATATCCTTTATCTCATTGATGTCATCACGTAGATAACCAATGTGGATGCCAACCTCCTTAACTGTTGTGGGCACTCCACCGTTTTGATCGTCAGGCATTCTCTTACTCATTATATTTTGTATCCGATCAATTATACACTATTCACTCCACCGTGTGTACCACAATGTAGCGTGGGCTGTACCAGCTGTTTTGGTGTTATATGCTAGCACACGGTTGTTACCAGACAACACAGCCAGCTTGGCCTGGAAGTACTGCAACGATGGGGCTGATGGGTTGGTGTAACCATTTGGGTAACGCTCACCGCTTGTGGTGTTCACAGCTGATTCAAAGCTGATAAGGGTGTCAATCTTATCAAAGATATCATCTTTGAACGATTGCTCTACGCCGCTACCATTTGTCTGCCACTCCAGTGTCTTCTTATAGATAGGCTTATTGTCGTGCCAGTACTGACCTGTGAATTGTTCGACCTTACTGTAGTTCACGAGGCCAGGATACATGTTATGTGGGTTCAAGGCGTATAGTTGGCGTAGGTCGTCAACATGAGTGACACGAGAGCTATCTGTAGTCACACGAGCCAGCAGGCTAGTGCCAGCCACGGATGGTGGAATACCTGATTTAAGGGGCTTAGCATTGTAGTTCATTGTACCGTTCGAGTTCACATACACATATGTGTCACGGTTCTGTTGAAATTCCTTGCTTGAGATAGCCTGTACATCAAGAAACTTACCAGTTGATGCGAAGTACTTACCTGCTGTCATCGATGCATTAAGACCGTTGAGAGGACTCCAGATCATACCCTCGACAACAAAGTAGATCTTGGCGTCCTTACGGAACTTCTCAGCATTCGCTGCGTCCTCAAGTGATGTGGATGGAATACGGTTGTTGGTGTCGCTCATGACTGTCCAGTTCAAGCTACCAGGCTTAATGTTCTGGAGATCCAGTTGGCCATTGAGCAATGACACAATCTGGTTGAATGGCACATTGACGTCAGAGGCGTCAATGCTTTCGCCATCGTTCGGTAGTGGTGGTGAAATTGTTGGCATTGTTTATTTTTTCCTTGCTTGTTTGGCTCTCGCCTTAAATGATTTAACGCTGGTCGACAGGTACAATTTATTGATCTTGTCGTTCCAACTGTCGTCATACCCAGCCGAGTCGGCGTGGTCATGCATGAAGCTGCTGAACCGCTTGGCTATAGTTTCATTATACTCGTTAGCTCGGCGTTTTGCTTCATTTATCTTGCCTTGCTGAATAAGACTTGTGACCTGCTCAGATGCTTTCTTACGGGCGTTAGAGGCTGGATTATATGCATCATAGAACGCAGTGGTTGCAGCCCCTCCAGCAGCCCCAGAGAACCGCCTCGTGATAGACCTGTCCATACTACGGCCACCAGCCCACTCATCATCAGCACCTGCTAGACGGTCGGCAGCGTTCTGGATGTTAGTGCCAAGCTCACCAAACTGGCCTTTGATGAAGTGGTCAATGTGCTTAGGAGCAACCCCAAGCTGGTTAGCTAGGGCAGAACCTAGTAAGCTCTTCTGCTTGCTTGTCTGCTCTTCTAGGGGATTCTCCGCTAGCTTGTCAGACACAATGTCGCGTCCTGTGTACATATCTTTGTTGAGGGCCGCCTCAAGAGCAGGCTTCACAGCCACAGGGACAACAGAGCCAGCAGTACTTAGGAGGTCAAACTTACCGTCCCTACTAAACTTCACAGGCCCTTGGTCGCTGGCAAAGTCCATTGCTAGGCCACCGCCATTCTCTTTGAGGAAGTCTGATAGATCCTTACCGGTAGCGTGTTGGTACTCCATGAACTTACGCACAGGCTCTACAAACGCGCCCACACCAGCAGGCTTCTTCACCTTGATGACTCCCTCGTATGAACCGTCCTCCTTCTTGTGAGCACCAGGCATCACAATAATGAAGTTGTTTTGCTTCTCATACTCTGGAATATCCTTGTAGACAGCAGCCCGATCCTTGTCTGATAAGTTCCACGCAGTGGAGGCAACAGTAGGAGTACCAGCAATAGCAGCAATCTTCATAGAGGCAGACACTGGGTTGTCACGCAGAGTACGAGCCATTGCACGAGAACCTTGGATAGACGAGTTGAAGTAGGGGATGAACGCGTTAGCTACACGGCCGATCTCACCTGCCTCATTGAAGTCGATCGAGTTCTCACGAGAAGCTACCTTAGCATGTGACAGGGCAGCACTCTCAGACATACCATCCTTGAGAGCTTTGTTGTATGTGCCACGGAAGTTCTGGATACGAGTGATGTCCTCAGTCAGACCAACAGCATCCTGGAACTTCTCCCATGCAGCTTTACCAGCCTTCATAGGGTTGATGTACTCCGATGTCTTCACCTTAGCCCGCTTAGCTACGTTGCTGATATCGCCAAGTGCTTCCTTGGGGTTCTTGGCCATCTCCTCGAGAGAGCGACCACCCTTACCGGCATTGTTGATCCAGTCAGATACCTGGCCAGCTGCGTCCTTCTGCTTGCGGTAGATGTCAATCTCCTTACCGCCAGAGTTGAACTTAGCATACTGCTCAAGGATCTGTGCATCCTTCTTAGTGAGAGGCTTGCCTGCTGCCATCATAGTGGCCCGCATGAAGTTGATTGGGTTGTGGGTCGACAGAACATGCTTCGAGTTGATAGCTGACTCTACCTGGTCGCCAATGAAGTTAGGGATAGCAAACCCTGGGTTCACTCCTGTTGTCCCAGCCTTGAACATCTGGTTCGTCCTACGAGCAAACTCAGTGAGAGCGTTCACATTCTGCTTGCCCCACCCATGGATAGCATGAGCAATCTCTGGTGATGTCTGAACAATATTCTTCTCCCCATCCTTTAGGAATGAGAAGGTTGGAATGTCACCAGTGGATGGGTTAGTCTTGATGCTATTAGCGTCCCACCAGTTCTTACGGTTAGCTTCGTGCACCTTCTTGAGCTGCCCATTGAGGGTTTCAATACGATCCAGGAACGGCTGCATGTTCTTGTCTCTGGTGGCGATCTTACGTGAGAGACGGCGCAGCTCAGTAGACGACATAGAGGTGAGGACATCTGCCATCTGACGGTCAGAGAACACCCCGTTCGGGTTCTTCTTGGCGAGGTCATCAAGGTAGTCAACTGTCTCATTCATCTTACGAGTAAGCTTATCACGTCCCTCAGCCTTCAACGCTGTGATTTCCTTACGTAGGTTGTTGGCTGCGTTCTTGTTTGTCCTCAAGGTGCGATTAAGCTTAGCAGCAATCTGCTTACCTTCTGCCACCTTAGTGAGCAATGCTCGCTTCTCATTGATCATGTCAGTGGTGCGGATGTACTTACCTGCACCAGTCTGACTCAACATCTCACCAATCTCGCTAGCTGCCTTATTCCTTGTGGCCTCCAGATGGGTGTTATTCACACGATCCATCATCACCTGTAGTGGTGACAGCTGCTCACCCTCTGCATGCTTGTCGAGCTTTTGGAGCGTCTCAGAGCTTGATAGTGAGGCCTTACGGCTACTTGTCGCCCCACTATTGGGCTTCTCAGTGAGCCATTTAGGCTGCTCACGCTGCACACGGACATAGTCAAAGCCATTATTAGCCAGCTCATCGTACTTAGTCTTAGAGATGAGCCCGTTATCTAGACGGTTTTTGAGGTCATCCTTGTAGACATTAGTGAGAAGGTTGTATTCCTTCTCGTAGTTGACACCCTTGTCCTGGAGCTGTTGCCACCGCTTATTCAGGTTATCAACCTTCTCCTTACTGAAGTCCTTCTTGCCAGCGTTCATGAGGTCAAACTCAGAGCGTATCTTGGCATACTCATCAAACTCTTTAGAGACCTGCTCAGAGCTACCACTACGCATACCAATCTTAGTGTCAGCACCACTGCCGCGGATACGATGACCCTTACCAGCAGCTGCACGATCAAGTAGGCTCTGTGAGAGAGCTTGGGCGTTAGGGTTATTCTCAAGCCATGAAGCTGCCTGCCCTGATGACCGGGAGATATCCCCCATCAACTCACGAGCACGCATCTCATAGCCTGGGCTTTTACCCATACCGGCTTCAAAGTCAGCACGTCGTAGATCCTTGAGGATGTTGTGCTTGTCAGTCACCCATTTCTGCATGAAGTTGTCTTTGCCTTCAACAAGCTTGCTACCAAGCTTTGTCTTGTTCAAAGCGTCTTCAGTGGCATAGCCGGCCTTCTTGATACCACGCGAGAGGAACTGATCCAGTGTACCGATCACACCATGCTTGCTGAACTGATCTACCCCAACAGCCTTGCTAAGACCCTTGCCAGCTAGCTTGTCAGCCCCGCCGAGAGCCTTACCAGCCCCCTTGAGGACACCAGGAGCAGCAGCACCAACTGCAGCACCAAGGCCTGCGCCCTTGAGGACATCATCAATCTTAGCCTCTGAACCCTTGTTCATGAGCTCATTGTTAGCACCAAAGGCTGCACCAATAGCTGCATCCTTACCAACATTCTTAGCAATTCCCTTGATGCCTTCACCGCCGAGAGCCTTGAGACCTGCAGAGATACCACCCTTGGAGAAAGCAGCCTTACCGGCAGCCTTGGCACCAGCAGAAAGGGCTTTGCCACCGACACCAAAGGTAAGAGCAGAGCCAATAAGATCAGCACCAGCTGCGAGGTTTCGCACTGGGTCAGCCTTTTTCTTGGTCTCGTTCATGTACTCTTTGTACTCACGAGAAGCCCTGTCGCCAATCTTACGGATATTATTCATACCCTCTAGGGCGCGCTGTCTGTCCTCCTCGTTAGTGGCTTTGTCTGCCTGCTCAGCAAGCTGCTTGATGCGTTGGTAGCGATCACGACCAGCCTTGAGCAACTGCTCTTGGCGCTTCTTCTCCTCACCTGTCGCCCAGTTCCATGTCAGGGCAGCAGAGTCGGCAATAGTACGAGCGCTCTGTGTAGCTGCATCAGAGATACCTTTAGCGACATCAGAGATGCCTTTCATCAGGTCAAAGCCACCGCCCTTGCTCTTGTTGCCTTGCTGTTGAGCTTGCTTCTCAGCTTCCTTGGTCTTAGCCTTGATAGCTTCCTCCCGCATCTTAGCGGCAGCGCTTGCTTCCTCTTCCTTTTTCTCTTTTTTCTTCCTCATATATGACTGCTTCATAAATGAGTTAAAGAACTCATCAGACTGACCGAGAGAGCGAGCGCCGCGGCCTCTATATGAGGAGCGACCTCCACCACCTGTCATTGATGAGAAAAACGGATCGCCCCCGCCAGAGGAACGCCCACCACCATAAGATCGACCACCGCCAGAGGAGCGGCCGCCGCCGCCCCCTCCAGTCATGGCTGAAAAGAAAGGATCATCCATCCTAATAGCCTCCTACATATACCGTTCGTAACCTTTTTTGTAGTCCTGCCAGTGGCTGTCATTAGCATACTGCCACATCTTAGAGGCAAAACCGCCTGCCCCACCAAAGCGGAGACCATTGTCTGCAGCGTATGCAGCAATCTGACGCCAGGTAGTAGGTGACACCTTGCCGTCACGACCTGCGTTAGCCTGGAGCATTGCACGAACCCGCTCAACAATGTTAGGAGCTGCCGCACCACCGCCACCGTAACGCATAGATGCAAGACTTGCACTAGATGCTCGGCTTGCTGCGTTCTGCTGGGCTTGCCATGCACGCTGTTCACGAGCCAGGGCAAGCTGTCGTTGGTAAGCTTGCTCTGCCTGTTGTCGTTGAAACTCTCGCTGCTTTTCAGCTTCTGCTGCCTGGAAGGCACGAGCGGCTTCTGCTGCGTCCCAACTACGCTTAGCACTGATGTCTGACTCACGTGTGGCAAAGGCTTTATCGTAGACGTTCTTGTCAATATCAGCCTTTTTACCGAGCAGGCTTGTCCTTGTATTAGCAATAGCAGCCTGAAGCTTAGCTAAGGCTGGGAGATATGTAGATGCAGTGTATTCTGCTTGGGCATCAGGAGCGAAGCCCGAGAATAGCATACCTTTATTTTGAGCAGACTGGGTGATCTTATTAAATGCACGATCCTTTGCTGCGCCTAACCCCTCAATCTGTGATTGCCCTGACTTTTCGTTGTTGGCAATGTCTGTGTCAATTAATTGTTTTTGAGGCTCAACCGACCTTCCGTATTCGGATACCAGTTGGTTGAGATCTCGTACTACTGGTGCGGCCATTTGTTTATTTTTGTCCTATTTGTTTTAAATTTTGTCTAACTAGATTATATCACGCCACCGGTGGTACAACCACTGATACCTCAAAGACGAACTCCTCATCGGCATTTGTTCTGTAGTTCTGTCTCCAGTCATTGACGACAAAGACAGAGCACCTGATGGTGTCTGCAGATGATCTGGTCACTGTGGCGTAGACTGGTAGAGTCACATCTTCACGAAAATAGCGTAGGGTGGAACATACTTGGAACTGTGTGCCATTCCTCCTAGAGGCAATACGAGAGCGCACTAGCCAGCCATTACCACCAACCCTCCATTCCTGAAAGGCTGTGGCTGTACCATTGACTGGGATGTATGTGCCAGCTGGGAGCTTCACTATGATCTGGTGACTATTGGTTTCCTTGGTGGTAGCAAAGTCTGTGACGATTTGAAAGTTATCTGGATTATACATTACCGTAGATCCTATAGTGTAAACGTCGATTGATAGATGGGGCTGTGGCTGTGATCTCCAGGGTGTTCACAGTGGACTCAATACCAAGGCTGTCGCGGCCTCCCCCAAAGGCAGCAGAGACATGCGGCTGCATATAACCATCGATATCCGTCCATGCCATTACCTGAGGTCTGTAGCCTAGCCTGTGCTCCACAGTGTGTCTCCATGTTCCTTGACCAGGCTGCAGGTATGGGGTATCCACGTAGCCTTGATTGATAAGCTGTGGCTGGATGTAGTCTGTATTAACCATGAAATCGTCCACACCTTTATTGGTAGGAGAGAATACATGGGTGTCCCCTACGTCGGTAGGCTTGAAAGCAAACACCCTGCAGTACAAAGACACATTGGCCCTATCTAGTGAGGTGATAGTCAGCTCCACCACATTCTCATTAGCCCTGACGCCAACACGAGGTGAGATGATCTCACCAAATGACGGCAGGGCAGCAACTGGGCCAGAGAAATACTCAAAAGCTAAATTGAAGTTTCTATCAAATGACCAGTTACCAAACACAAGAGGTTTGAACTTGAGACCATGGGGGATGCTCACCGTAAGGGAGTACTGCCCATTGTTGCTAATTCTCAGGTCATCAATGATAAAGATAGTCTTATCAAGAGGATGATCCGAGTTGAGGTTGAAGTCGTTGTACATTACTGATCAATCAACACCTTAAGGTCTTTACCTTCCACTGATGTCCAGACACCTGGTCGACCATCACGACCTGCCACACCAAACCGGTTGCGGTAGATACCGCTGTTCGGGTCAACAGTAGTGATACCTTTAGTGTCAATGAGGGTCATTTCTTTGCCCATGTCATTACGGAACGACTGCTGGCCTGTGGTGAAATCCCAAGAGAACAACAGCCCCTTCTCGCCAGCCTCATCAATATCGACACCAGGTAATGAGATCTTCATGCCGAAGTCCCCACCTGGCCAACCAGATTTTTGGTAACCCATGACAAACCGCTTTGTCTGCCCATCTGAATATGTCTGTGTCTTCAGAATAGCGTTGAGACGGTTGATGATGTCATTGATAGCCGTGATCTGCTGCTCGCGTGATGCGTTAGGAGGGACTGGGTTGAGAGTCCCCCCTGATAGTGATTGTCCTAATATACCTAGATTAGCCATTAGCGTGCCCTTCCTGATTTAATTACTGCGATGTAGCCGATAAGGAATATTGGTGTCTCCACCCCTTTCTTTTCAAACCTGAACTGGGTGGACTTACCTCGGCCTGACATTGGGGCTGCCTTCTGTACGAGAGACACAGAACCCCATGTCTTGCCCCCACCCCAGGTGTCGCCTCCACCCCAGGTACTACCTTCTGATGCTACAAGATAGTTCCTCATAGCTGGCTTATTCTGCTCATCGATATCACGACCAATGAGCATGTTGTAGCGTGATTGAGAGGCTCGTAGCACTGGCCTGAAGCGTTTAATACGATCCTTGGCTGAACCTGATGTGTAGATCTTGTATGGTGTCCAGTACTTGAAGTCAATAGCTTTGCCCATATCTGAGTAACCTCGCTCCCCTAGGAATACCCAACCTGCACGAGATGAGATCTCGAGCAGCTCTGTGCGATCACCAATACGAGCTGGCATAGAGCCTGCCACGGGGTGTTCAGTGTCCAAGAACCATTGCTGGAACACCATATCGTACATCAGTACGCGGTCAACAAGGACAGATGGCTTCTTAGCGTAATGGATACGTAGCTGGTTATTGTACACACTCATAGTGGCCGTATCGAGGTTCTGGATCTTATCTAGCTCTGGCTGCACACGGTCAGAGATAAGTTGGTCAGACACGCCATTGAAGCGGTAGATCTGGTTGTCATCAGCCATGAAGTAGATGTAGTTACGATCAGCGTAGATAAGCTCCTGGCTCACCCCACCCTTTGTACCGACAGCTTCCTTCATGGTGAAGGTGGAGATGTCGTTACCAGAGAGGATGTATTTGGTCTTGGTAGTAAATACCACTAGGTTGTCCTGAAACACTGTCCAGCCAATGATATGGTCAGCGGACTTAGGGTTTGGAACATAGAAGAAGTCGACAGAGCGATATGATTCGAACTCATAGAGGCCAGAGAAATCCACTCGGTTTGGGTCTTCTTTTTTCACCCAGAACAAACGGTTCTTGTGGGCAATCACATGGGTTGGTGTGCCTGACATACCGCCAATCTTACTAGACCTTGTACCGTCATACCACATAGCTGGGGAGAAGCCGTTGCACCAGATAGTCTTGTCATCGATCTGCTCAAAGCGGTACTTGGTGGCTTCTGCTGGTTGGTTCTCTGCGATAGGTGAACCAGCACCAACCCCTTCGTCTTCAGTAAGTTCAGACAGGGCATACACGCCATTGTTGAAGGCCACAATAATCTTATTGTTGCCGTTCTGAGGGCGACGCCTTGTCCACCCCTTAACTCTACCTTCCTCGGCGACTTCAAGGTCATATGGGAAGGCTGGGCCTGGCGTCCATACATTACCTGATGTATTCGACTTGAAGCCTCCTGTGTTGCCTGTCATGCCCTTAATGTGGTACAAACCAGTACCTTCATCCTGAACATACACTACAATCCAGTATTGAGTGCTATGCTTCAGGTAGGGAGCATCAATAAACTTGGCTGCCACCTTAGTGTATGTGGACGTCACACGAGAGAGGGTGAAGGATGATTGGGCAATAACTTTATCAGGCTTACCCGCCTTGTCGTCTCGGATCTCCACAAGGATCTGACCTGCTGCCCCGTCATTACGCTTGATCATCAGGGTGAGTTTGGAGGCAATAGCCTTAATACCGTAGTCATTAATCTTAAATGGTGTAGCCACCCAGTTTACTTTGTCGACAGGGATATCAGCTTTAGCATCGTCAAAGTTACCGTGCATAGCGTCAAACGCATTGATTGGGGAAATGTAGGCTTCACAACCCTTACGTGTGGACATAGCTGGCCGGTGATCGTTCTCAGTACGAGACTGCATACGACAGTTGATAGCGTATGGAGACTCATTCTTAGGGACAGTACGAGATGACGCAATGAGGTTGATACCGCGTAGGTCATATACCTCATCGATAGTTTGCTTGGAGGTTTTAGTGATTGGTCGCTTTTTCTTAGTGATACCTGACCGCATAGTTACCTCCAGCCTGCGCCACCACGTCGGTTAGACTTCATACGAATAGGGCCAACATGCTGCATCGCACGTGACTCATTGCGCACAAATGTGGTGATGAGGGCATCATTGTCATCAGCCTCTTGAGCTGCCTCCTGGTAATCCTCATTCATTTTCATGATCTGCACTGTCGCACCGTTCACCACCATCTGCTTGTAGTTGTCTGGGATGACCAGTGTGGGGTTGTCCTGGGTAGCGGGGGCTGGGCGTCGTACATAGTCCAAGACAAGCGTGCCAGCCTCTGCAGCAGGCGCTGAGAGACGAATCTTATTGCCGTAGTAGCACCACTCACAAACACGCTGAGGCGAGCTGTTAGTGGGGTCTGGGAACGTCTCAGAGAACACTGCGTACTCTAACCGGTTGTTCCAGATAGAGTATGATTGGTTACCCGGGATACGCACCACTGCATTAAGGGATACCTGATGGTCTTCAGGGAGAGGAATGTCGACAGCCCCAGCGCTGAATGGAATAGCCGCAGTGGTCTCCATGAAGGCGATGCGGTTGTTGTTGAGGACTTCAGCGATGAATGAGTTGATAGCTTGGTCGATGTTGTCGCCATCGTACTCGAGGTCATCGAGCTTCTTTCTCACTAATTGTCTTACTTCTTGTAATGTCATATTTGTTTCCTATATTAGTACTAGGTATATTCTATCATATAGAAAACACCCTGATGTGGGGTCAGGGTGTTTCGCATCGATGCACTACCATAGTAGCAAAGGTTTATTAGGGTGTCAACCAAGGGCTACGATAGCTTCCATGGCCCTGAACTGTCGACAAGCCAGAGAAGGCTTGTGTCGGCAAAGATAGTGACATAATCACCGACTTGTGCTCCGTCCTCTGGAGAGATAGACAGGGTAGTAGGAGAGCCCCAGTTGTCGTAACCAACGAACTTCGCAGGCGCGGTACATTTAATGGTTACCTTATTGGGGTTGATTGCACCAGCCGGGCCCATATCGACAACTGGCTCGCCGCCAACACGGACGATATAGCTACGACCGTTCTGGAGGTTGCCTCCTGATACATTGAGGACTACATCTTTGCCAACGGCATTCAACACCTGACCATGCTTACGGGTAGGAAGTGCCTGGTTGCCAGCCAAGTCTGCCATGTTGACGTTCAGTTCTTGAGAATAGGGGGCGCTCATAATGCCCCCCCCTAGAACCGTTCCCAGTCGCCGACTGCTTCGACAACCTGCCAGTAGTCTGCGCTGCTGCGGGTGATCTTAATATAGTCACCAATGAAGGCGTCCTCTTTCTTGAGACGGATTTTCTTAGTACTAGTTCCACCGTCAAGACCAAGGAATGGGCCATCAAGGACGATACCCACTGGGTTGCGTGCGCCAGCTGGGTTACCTGGAGTCACCAGTGAGCCGGTGTCTCGGATTGTGAAGGTCATTCCGGCGTGAGTAAAGCTAGGCATTTTTAGTGTGATGTCGCGCCCATCACCTTCAACACTGAGGACACCAACCTTGTACTGGTCGAGCGTGGTATCTTGATCGATAGGCGTCGCCCGAAGGCGAGCCGTCTCATCTAATGGAACTTTGTAATTATCCATGACTACTTAGCCTCAGTGCTTTCTTGGTTTTCGGCAGCCTCGTCCGTCTCAGGTTTAACTGCATCAGCCTCAACCTTAGCTTTTAGTTCAGCGTTTTCCTGCTCAAGGAGAGCGAGACGGGCCGCAATACCCTTTAACTCAGCGTCTTGCTCACCAATGTGGGCAGCAGTGTGGTTTACTGATTCGACACTCTTGAATGGTACAAAGTCTGACTCTTCAGCAGGCCGCTGGAACTTGTACCCAAGACGGGTGACAGCAGCAGCTTGAGCGTCGCCATACAATGCATCGTTCTGGCAGATCATAGTGTCTAGGATCTGACCTTCCTCACCCTTGAGCACATACACGCCCTCAGGGAGGAGACCCGTGCTGGAGGTCTCAGCAGAGCTACCAGCACGCAAATTTTCTACTTCTTGATTCATTATAGAAACTCCTCGTTAATTTATTAGGCGGTTGTGTGGATTTGGATACCAACACCCTTGTTCTTCGGGATGAAGCAGTCGTAGTAACGACGGCCCTCAGCAACCCAACCATCGATACCTTGAACTTCATCAAGCGTACGGATCATGTTGAACTTAGTAGGCGCAACCAAGGTATCTTTATGGATCACCATGAAGGCAAAGTTCGCAATAAAGTAGCTCGATGGAGCAGTAACGATAGTAGCACCATCGACCTGACCAACGATACCACTCTTGAGGTCACGGTAGCTGGTGTCACAGTCACGGATGAACTCAGGGTCACGCTTGAGCAATGCGTAGAAGGTCTCGGTCATGTAGATGTAGCGACCCATCTTAGGCACTTTGCGCTCAGTAACTTTAACCTGGGCATCAAGGAGTGATTTGTAGGCGTTGGTGTTAGTAACAGCGCCGACAGTCTTAGCGTTGTTAGCAGCAGCGTAGGTAGCCGCAACGTTCAAGCGGTAGATGTCAGTCGTTGGGACTGAAACCTCACGCACCTGACGCTTCACAGCCTTGTCGACCTCTTGAGCCATCTTGCTGTCCTCGAGGTTACCGCGGTCAACAGTGAAGGTAAAGGCCTTGTCCTGCGAGAGAACGAAAGTTTGCGTACCAGTACCAAGCTCTACGAGAGCACCGAAGCGGTTCGCACCAGTACGGACGTAGTTGCTTTCAGTTACGACGTCAACGTTGTAGATAGTACAGCTGTTAGCACCGTTGTAGTCCAAGCGGATGCTGTTGTTGATAATAGGCTTGGTGATACTGTCGATAGTGAATCGCTCGTCAATAGTACCAAGCACGTTTTGGGCATAGTTCTGTGCCATTGTTTGTTTTCCTTACGATTAGCTTAATAATCGTCAGACGCAAAGTATGCGGCTCGATCGTACTCTGCAGGCTTCTGTGTTTGCGTGATAGAAGCACTGCGAGGCGATGCAGCTGCAGCCTGACTTTCTTTAGCAATTCGTTCCCGCTCAGCGCGGGCAGCTTCAGCTTCAACAGACGACAGGTCGGGTTCAGTGGCAAGGCGAGCTTTCGCTAGCATATACCAATCGCCCAGATTATCAGGGTTTGTCCAGAAGTCGTAAGCAGCGCGCCCGCCCTTATCAATTTTTTCCTTAAGGATCTGACCCATCATATCAGCCTGTTCGCTCGTCACGTTATGTTCCTGGAAGAACTCACCGCGGAGACGGTTCGCACGCTCTTCGTAGAACATGCGCTCCAATCGGTTTTGTTGTTCCTGATATGGATCATACTCGCCGTCGCCTTGCTTATCATATGGCTCTGGTTCAACTTCACGTAACGTCTTCTCAACGTCATGTCGTGCAGTTTCACTTTGCCGTGTACGCGTGTATTCACGCTGACTGTCGCGGATCTCTTGGTATAACTCACGCTCCCTATCCGTAGTAGGAGCAGAGCGGCCCGTCTTAGCAGCCCATTCGTCAAGGTCACTGTCGAAGGTAGGAGTGCTCTCTGCTACCTCCTGTTGTCCGTCGACTTCAGGGGTCTCAGATTGCGTTGATGTATTTTCCAGGTTGTTCTCCGTGGGGAGAGTCTGCTGGTCTGTCACTTCCGCCTGCGGAGCGTCAGTGGTTGTAGACTCATTGTCCATCTATTTTTCCTTTGGCTTTTTATTTTTAACGATTGCTAGCTGCAACTAGCAGCTTCACCCAAAATGATATCAATTATTTATTCTTTGGTCAATATAGGATATCAATTGCTCGATCCCTTTCGCCTGGTCGAGCTCACTACATCTCTCTTCAGGAGAGAGGCGGTACTCCTCATTGATCTTATTACCATTACTGTCGACACCATTCTGCCGCATACCCACACCGTCTCGTGCGATCTGGTTGTGGTAATCAACGAAGCGGCGAGCTTTCTCGAGGACGTCAAGGAGCGCAGGGTTAGTCTTATTGGCTTGGTAGATAGCCTTCACTCGCCTAGCCTCATCCTCACGCTCCTTTCGCTTTCTATTATGAGCCTCGATGACCTGCTTGCGCCGGTTCATCTCATCGATGTCTTCTTGTGGTATTTGCATGGATTGCTCCTTTCTTTATTGTTACTTCTTTGGATAGGGCCGCTTACCCTCTGGGATTTCACCAGGATGATCATTGATCATCGGGCTAGTACCGTCTTCTGCCGCCGCTTGTGCCTGGGCTAGAGAGGCCATATCTTTCTCCGACATGCCGATTAAGTCGTCTCCACTCGGCTGCTCTAAGGAATTCCCGCCTTGCCCTGCCGGTGAGCCCTGGGACGGAGGCATGGATGTGGATTGTCCGTCCAGCCCTGCGACTGGCGAGCCATCCGCGTGGAGAGTTGGATCGAGCCCATCCACGGAGCGTTTGGCTTGCAAAATCCCGTTCACTTCCATTTCCTTGAGGTGGCTCGGGTCTGGCTGCAGCTCCAGAGCCTGTTCGATCTGGTACTTCGTCCATGGTGATGCATCCTTATAATTAATAGTAATGTGCTCGTATGGATCACGCTCCTCAGGTTCAGCAGGAGGAGCAAGCATAGCGTTGAACTTCTCATCTGTGAGGTCTGGGTCATTCTTCTGAAGGAAGTAGCGAGACAGTTCGATCTGATCAAAGATTGGATTACCAAGCATGAGTTCCTTATTCTTTTCATCACGCATACCCACCTCAATCTCTTTTTGCTTGAGGGTACTGTCTAATTCAACATGTGCTTCCCATTCACCGTCAAACTCGTATGGATCATAGTCATGGAAAAATACACCACGAGGGCCAACGATACGGACAGTGGATCGCTTCGTGACAAACACTTGGATGAGCTTGAACAAAAGAGAACCGAGCTGGGCATACCCTTCAGACTCCATGTTAGCAGTCTTAGTAGCGAAGCGTGTGTTGGCCTGGTTCACTTGGTTCTGAATCTCTGTAGCAGTGGCAGAACCCTTCTGCTGAGCCACGCCCTGCACTGCCTCATCGGCTGCAGTAGCACGACGCATACGCTGGAGAACCGCGAGCTTCTTGTTCTCGAGGTCACCAGAGAGTTGAGGTCGTTCAATTACACCCATTGCGTTACGAGGAATTGGATATACAGCACCTGGAATAGTCTCAATCTCAGTAGCAAAGTCAGCATACTGCGGGTCGACCCAGTACATTGGGGTATTCTGGTAGGCATTGTTGTCGATGTCCATCGCCTCGTAGTCATTCACCAACTCATTGTCACGGTAGATAAGCTCCATCTCACCAGAGCCATAGAATTGCGAAACGTCTACGTAATCACGGAGGACAGCAAAGGGCAGGAATGGCTCAATAGCCTTGAGCTTTTTCTTAGTAGGGATTTCTTTGCCTTCATATTCCGTCATCCCCTCTACCTCTTGCTCATCTCGCTGACACCAGGTAGGAGCAGAGAACACAACCTTCTTACGGTTCGCTACCTCATAGATACGGCCAGTATCGAGGTCGTGCAGGAGAATCATATACACCTGGTTCTTTGGTGCGTTCTCGGACAGTGTGGAGTTAGAGAACATGTCCTTGAACTCCTTGTCCATGCTGCTATTAGCGTTCTCACCTTCCTTGTTGCCTTCTGTAGTGAAGAGGCCGGCATCATCTAGACCTGTGTATTTAGGAACAAACTTGTCCTTCTTGGGGTCGTAGATCTTCTGCCGCTTGAGGTCTTCAATGTTGGCCAAGTAATGGAAGCCTGCGTACCGTGCGTTGTGCATTGTCTCAACCAACCCGGTAGAGGTTGGGTCGACAAAGAAGTCACGCAGAGGGATATTCTGAATTACGGGGCGGCCCTTGGCCCAGGTGACGTATAGGACACCAGTGCCGTAGAGCAGTGACTCACGTACCCATTCCTGGTTCTTGAGCCCCATACGGTTGACTATCATGTAGTAGTCAAGCATGTTGTTGAGGACATCAACGTCGTCTGTCTGCTCCTCATTTGTCTTAGTGAAATGGAACTTAGGTAGCCCACCTGCCAGGTTGGCTACGAGAGTTTCAATAATAGTGTGGGCTTCACGTACTGATGGATCTGAGATACCATCATAGTTACGAATAACTCGCTTACCCTTGTAGACTTTGTAGCACTTATCCCACAGAGGGCGAAGGCCATTGTCTACATATCGCTTTGCGGAGTCAAAACGCTCCAAGATATCCTTGAGCTGGAGCTCACCAGAGGCTTTAGCGTCCTCTGTGAACCGCTCGTGATCGTCTTCTGCGCTCGATGGCTTTGCTAATTCCGCTAGCGCCTTGGTATTTCTGTCCGGTTTTTGTTGTTCTTGTGGTGGCATTCCTGTACCTTTTTACTGGTTTTTGTATATATTTTGCTGCATATTCCGTGTTATATGGAGACCAATCTGCCATCTGTAAGGCAATTGAGGTCGACATCACACAGTTGTGCACCAGAACACTGTTCGCTACATACTCATGGCACCATAAAACCTGAAGGTTGTACACCGTTTCGGTGTCGTCGCCAGCAGAGTGTCCGGCAAAACTTCGGAGTCCTGATAAAGTTTCGGTGCTCAAAAGTTTTTCCGCAATACTTGTACTGGCAAACTGCCTTACGAGTTTTTTGCCTATCTGCAACATGGTGGGCGCAATGCTCTTCGGATGTAATACAAGCGAGGTTGTCAAGCTCGTTATTGAGCGGGTTGTGGTCTTTATGGTGTATGATGCATCCATCAGGAATTTCACCATGTGCATCAATCCATATCTGCCTATGAAGAGATTGAGGCGCTTGCTTCCATTTATCGTGACGCCAGTAGTAGCTCCTGAGAGCCCATCGCTTTGACTCTGGGTATCGATGATACTTTTTGCCTTTATATACGATAGTATCTCGAACTGTTGCTTTTTTCTGTTCCATATATTTAATAGATCCTCGTTTGTCACTTTGTTCAGCGGTTTGACTATTCCGCTATTTAGTATTACGGGGTGGTCAGGGGTGCCCCTCAACCCGATGTTAGATACGACTTTCTTTGGCCTTGCTCTTGTGAGGACGACGGGACAGTAACCATTTGACGTCAGTACCCAGTCACCAATCTTGATTGTCTCAATAGGCCGTGGCCCGTTGATGGTCTCGATCATGGTTCCTTTGACAAAACAGTCATCGTGTTGTCCCTGCTGTGCCTCCATGGCTCCATTATCTTTTCGTATGTAACTCATTGCTTCACGGATGAATACAATGTCTAAGTCGATTATATCACCTTCACGAATAGATCGCTGCAGTTCGGAGATCATAATCGGCTTAGTCTTCTTGTTCGTCTGCCAACCAAACTTAGTAGTACGTACCTGGAACTGCTCATCCTCTGCCGTCTCACGCATATATAGGTTGCGGTAGAACATATTACGCAGCTTGGCGGCAGTGGCAATACCGTGGTTGTTGATCTCCACCCCAACAAGAGCGGTATTATAATATGTACCAATATTGAACACGATCTCACCAAGTTGGTCAGGGTCAGCGTATCCACGCCAGCGCGCCACAACCTTGCGGGCTAGGACATCAAAGACAGTAATCACAGAGAAGTCGGCTTCCTTGCCTGATGACGCTTCCACCTCAATACCCTCTGACACGTCCACACCAATCACATACTTACGTGAACGATCAACATCCCACCACACACGTAGTGGAGTTGGGTCATTATCACCTACCCGGCGTATCTCAATGAACTTGATACGCTCCATACCAGTGTCTGGGTCAACAACCTTCTTAATATCGCCACACATATACGGGTGAGTCTTCTGCGCGTCCACTGCGATACGCTCCATCTCCTGGAGCATAGGGACATCAAAGACGGGTCGGCCAGATGCAAGGAACGCTTCCTCTGGGGTAGAGGGGTATTCCTGGTAGAACTTCTTAGGGTCGGTACGAAATTCCTTCTTTTTTAGCCTACGCCAATAGATCTTACGAGGCCATGACGCACGATCGTACCCCTCGTGCTCAAACAACTTGTAGAGCGCCTCCTCTTCGGCGTCTAGGTCACCAAGATCATCATCAATGATATTGGGTGTCTCATACTCATTGTGTGAGTGCCATGGGAAGAACACTGGGCGGAACTGTGACTCACCACGCTTGGCGGCATTCCACTCATCGTAATAATACCCACCAATACCATTAGCGGTGGACTCCAGGAAAATAAAGGTTTCTGGGGCCATTGGTACAGCCTGAACCGCAGCAGACGTGACGTCCGCAGAGTCATCCCAGAACGCGACTTCACTGCCGTGCAAGAACTTAATCGTGCTAGAACGCCCCTTGCCCTCTGTAGCCACCATCGTCTTAATCTCAGACTGCAGCCCAGGAGATGGCAGATTCTGCGCGTCATACGTCTTCTTGACTTCGTCAGAGACATCAAAGGTAAGGTCTTGCTTTGTGTTATATTTCCGATCAGGCTTGAACGATGGGTGAGAATACTCATAGTACCGACGGAACATCTCATAAAGGTTCTTCGTGGCTTCCTTTTCATGAGCAATAATCACCGTAGTGGTGAATCGGTGAGTAGATGTCCACCAATACCCCATCGCCTCAATCAACGTGGACATGCCCATCTGACGAGCCTTCAACACAATATACCGAATAGGACGCCCCGTAGCGAGATCCTCTGCCACCATCTTGATAAGCTCCATCTGCTCCCAGTTCAACACATCATAAAATGGAATCAGCTGATTAGAATACTTATCACGAATCATTAGATTACGCTCACAAAACAGAAGAAAATCACCCGCAATAAGCTTCACCGTTTCACGGATCTGGTCATCAGGAGAGAGGAGGCAGAAATTAGGGATACTATTTACAATCCTCTCCCGCGTCTTCTCACTAAGCTTTGGATGCTTCGCCATTGATTTCCTTCAACATCTTCTCATGCTCTTTCTGTCGCTTCGCCAAAAACCGGTTCTTAGACTCCACCCGCAGAGGGTGCAACTCATTGAACGCCTCCACAAGCAACTGCGATGGCCGATCAAGAGGCCCAAGCCCCATCATGTGAGCATTCACCTCTGTCGCCATAATAGCCGAAGCATGCTTCAAAGCAATGTTACAGAACATACTGAAATTCTGAATACTCATATATGTCTCAAAATTATCAGCATAGATACCCACATAGGCATCCTTCACCTTCTTACCCATGTATCCGGCATTCTTCTGAGGGCCACTCTTAGTCTTCCTAGAACCATACAGAACCTTCGAAATATCCTTCTGGCTCTTAATAAACTCTGGTGTTAGCCCATACTTCTCATACAAAGTTCTTACCATCTAAACCGCCTCCAATCGAACCTTAACGTAACAATAAACAAATGCACTGCGAACGTGTACTGATACTCCCCACAGCCAGGAAATCGCTCATCAGGCCGCGTGATAAGCCGCTTGCCGTAAGCAACCAGGGCATCAGGTAGAATACCATCAACTACCGGAGCATACAGATTAAGCCAATTAGGAGTCACTCTCATTGTCTTCCTCCTCACGCGGCTGTGGATAATACAATTTAAACTTAGCCTTCCGCCACGGTGTATTCACCTTGGACTTAATAATCGTAGCCTCAATGAAATGCCCAATGAAATTCCCCGCCTGCGTGTCCTTAGTAGTGCGACCGAACCGCCAGGACTTCATAGTCTTCAGTGAGATCATCAACGACGCGGCATACGGCACAGCCATACCACCTGGCGTGTATTTCTGTGGCACATACCCACCAATAACCTCCCGCTCCTGGTTGATAATCACTAGGGCAGTATCGTTCTTAGCCAGAAGAATCGGTAGCACCCGCATCATCTTATTCACCATCTTAGCCTTCTGCCCAATATTCGCATTAGCAATATTATCCTCAGCCTCAGTCTTTGTAGTACAAGCAGCTAATGAATCAAAAATAATCATATCATACGACCCATCCTCTGCAGCCTCTTTGATAGCCTCGTAGATGTCCTCTAGAAAGGCCGACTTATTATACAAAGTGAAATTAGCAGGGTTAAGCTTCAAAGCAATCAACAACTCAGGGTTTAAAGATGCCTCAGAATCCACATAAAACACCTTCTTATCACGAAGCCCTGCCACCATATTGAGGGCAAGGGTGGTGTTGTGGGTCACAATATAGTCCTCAGAGGCAACATAAAGGTTCTTTGGCCCATTAACCCAGATACACCGGATATTCTTGGTTTCTCCCGTCTTAGTCACAGACAGAACACGCCGAGAAATAGCCTCTGGTGGGGTGTACTTACTCTGCCCCTCCTCAGTCATAAACGGGTTGTAAGGTAATTGGAATACAACATAAGGTGAATCCTTGAGATGCTCTGTAGATGTGATCGTACCACCAAGCGAATAGACAATCTTACAGAACTGCTCACGCTTCTTTTTGTCAGCGATAGTCACATATATCATACCCCCCGCACCGACAGTACCAATTGAGGTAATCACACTATTGAGGAAGTTATATCGTGACCAGAGATTAGCCACTGTCCACCGATCAAAGATAGAGGCAGGAGTATCAGCCTCAACAAATCGACGGGCTACGTGCTCAGGGTCTTCCTTCAATGTGCCATTGTCATAGACAACAGAGGCAACAATAGGCAAACAACTCCCCCATAGATGACGTTTCTGAGCCAACTCCCGAGTCTCAACAATCTCCCACGGGGAACTAGGATCTTCCTTCCGAATCATCCACAAGTGGTCTCCATCAACTTCAAGTGATGAACCACCAGAGATAGAAACCTTATATGTGGGCAATTCACCTCGATCGTACACCCCTAAAACCTCAGCAGGATGACCGTCCCAGCCGATAACGTGGTCGCCAGGGTTAATATCTCCCATACGCTTTGTGGTGCCATCTGCCATGGGAATAATAGAGTCCACTGGCTGGCCTTTCCCAGTAGCATACGGAGCTTGTAGCTGTGTCACACGCCCCCTCGGTATCATAGTGAGCGAATCAAACGAAGGCACTCCCGTAGAGATCCACTTCACCTCATCCACCCCCATCTTCGTAAACTCCGCTAGGGCTGAACTAGCGTCATAATCAATATCCTTGATACGCTCAAACGGGTTGTCTTGGTCTATAGATTTAGCCATATAAATCCTTTCATGTAAATGTATTACTAGTAGCCTATGAGAATCGTCCTGAGACGTGCCTGAGAGGCTCTGTGAGACGTCTAAATGCATAAAATGCATGTGTATACGTCTATCCCGAGTACCGTCCTGTAGCGTCACGAAGGACGCTTGTGGGACGGTCTGGGTGTGACTAGAGTATATACCATCGAGAGGGTAGTAGTCTAGAGGGCGTCAGCGAGTAGGGAAGTTAAAAATTGGGTGGAAAAAAATTTGGCAAGGGTATTTGGCGGGACTCCAGAGTGAATAAAATGACGGCCGTGTTCCGCATTCGGGAAACTCACAATAATAGCCTGGTGTTAGGGGAAGGGCGACGCACCGCTTCCTTTCGGGGTGTACCCCCACACCCCCACCCCCCTAGGGGAGGGCCACGCGCACGCACAGACACCAGGGGG
>ERZ773010.233-NODE-233-length-41954-cov-17.638917_pt1 | contig 41954 bp, 42 predicted proteins | sample MGYA00580842_ERZ773010 | MGnify/ENA primary metagenome ERZ773010 (study PRJEB29015, sample SAMEA2737982) | human oral metagenome | biome: human oral; feature: human-associated habitat; material: dental | place: China | collected 2107 ... | reverse complement strand
AGTTGTTCGAACAGTTGGTTACGATGGTCGGCAGACCGTAGGTGCGCAGCCATGCGCGGACGAGATGGTCGCTGGACGCCTTGGAAGCGGAATAGGGGCTGGACGGGGCGTAGGGCGTAGTTTCGGTAAACAAATCGTCCGTACCGTGCAAATCGCCATAAACTTCATCGGTGGAAATATGGTGGAAACGGAAAGCTTCGCGTTTTTCAGACGGCATCCGTTGCCAGTAGGCACGTGCGGCTTCAAGCAGGTTGAACGTGCCGACGATGTTGGTTTGGATGAATTCGCCGGCGGAATCGATAGAGCGGTCGACATGACTTTCCGCCGCCAAATGCATGACGGCATCTGGCCGGTGTTGGGCAAACACACGGTCAAGTTCGGCGCGATCGCAAATGTCCACTTGCTCAAAGGCGTAGCGCGGGCTGTCGGCTACGTCGGTCAGCGATTCGAGATTGCCCGCATAGGTCAGTTTGTCGAGGTTGACGACGGAATCTTGGGTATTTTTGATGATATGGCGGACGACTGCCGAGCCGATAAAGCCCGCGCCGCCGGTAACGAGGATTTTTTTCATGCTGGTATGGTATATAACCTAAAGAAATAAGCTTAGACGGAACTATACTATCAGATAGATAACGCGGCAAATAATAAGGAGGCCGTCTGAAAATGTTTTCAGACGGCCTTTCGGGTGTTTTTGCGTGTGCTGTCGGCTGAATGCGGTGCACGCCCGTATGGATATTGTCAGAAATAATTTTGAAAATCCGGTACGGCGCAGGCCTGCTAAAACAACAGCATTCCAACGCGGCGGATTCTTTCTTCGTCTCCCAATACGCCGGCACTTTGCAGCAACTTCAGATAGGCTTGGATGTAGGTGTATTTCGCCTCGGCCAGTTTTTGTTCGGCATCGGCTTTTTCCTGCTGCGCCTGAGTTTCTTCCAGATTATTCCTGACGCCTACCTGACGCCCCAACAAAGTGGCTTCCAGTTTGGCTTGGTTGCTTTCCAACAGGCGCTGCTGGGCGAGTGTCTGGATTTTGCTGCTGCGGGTGGTTTGATAAGCCTGCCTTACTTCGAGTTGCACTTTCCTTTCGGTAGCGGTCAGCAAATCTTTGTTTTGCATTTCGCGGGCGACGGCTTCGCGGATTTGGCTGGAAATTTTACCTCCGGTGAACAGCGGTACCCTGAGCTGGACATTAAACATACCGCCTTTGCTGCGGTAAGTCAGGTCGGAGCTGCCTCCGTAATATTCTTGACGGTAGGTACTGTGGTCGTCTTGATAACCGCCGTTGACGGTGAGGGTGGGCAGGCGGCTGCCTTTGGCGGCTTTTACCGCTTGTGTGGCGTTTTCCAGCGTTTTGCGCTGCAACTGCCATTCGGGGTTGTGCTGTTCGGCCAAAGCCTGCCATTCCTGTTCTTGCGACTCTCCAAGAAAATCGGCTAGATTTTTATCGCTTTTCACCGGACTGATTTGGCTGGGGTCCAGTCCGGTCAGGTTGGCCAACGTATTTTCCGCCACCTGTAATTGGGCGAGCGTACTGATTTCCTTTGCCAGAGCGGCATCGTAGCCGGATTTGGCTTCGTTGGTATCCAAAATAGTGGCTGCACCTTGTTTGAACATTTCTTGGGCACGCTGAAGCTGTCGGGCATAGGCGCTTTTTTCTTCGGTTATTGCGGCGAGTTTGTCCTTGTTCAGCAAAATGTCGAAGTAAGCCTTTGCTACATTTATCCTTAGTTCGTCTTCGCTGCCGTATAAACGTGCATCTGCCATTTCCGCATTAATTTTACCCTGCTTATATTGGGCAAACAGGCTTCTGTCGAATAAGACCTGCGTCGCCTGTACATTCCAGCCGCGGCTTTGGGTGTTGGAAGAAAGAGAATAAGGCTGTTTTTGGTAAGTGGCGTTGGCATTGACTTGAGGCAGCAACTCGGCTCTTGCTTGATTCTTTTTTTCCGATTCTGCATCACGTTCATGTTTTGCAGCTGAAAAATCGGCGGAATAACCTAAAGCCGCCTGCCAGGCATCTAATAAGGTAAAACTATTGGCAATGGTAGGGAGGACGGAAAAGAGTGAAAAAAACAACGGCAGTTTTTTCAATTTCGGCATGGTGGATAATGATTATGAAATAATGATGAAAACTTAGAGTCCCCTTTTTCGGATTAGTTTAATTTTTTTTGAAAATAACCCGAATAGAATAAATACCTTACTTAATCATACATATCTTAATTATCTATATAAAATTTTACGGGTAATTATTTTTGTAATTTTAAATTTACATCCTTAGAGAATTTCCCATTTGTCGTAACTACCGTTATATTAGTGTTTATGGGAGGTAAATATTTTATTTAAAAAGATAAGTATGATGATATATGTTTTTGAAGTATAAAAATACTGATTTATTTTTTCGGAAAAATAACGGAATCAAACGAACAAAGTCGGTAATTTCTACTCACAAAAGTACAGAACCCAAAAGTAGGGTGATGGACTATCTTTTAACCTAGAACTGAGTATAGGAGCTTATGATGAAAACTTTGAATCAAAAAGAATTGGAACAGGTTGCCGGCGGCTATCGTTGGAGCGATTTCCGTAAAGACTGGAAAGATTTTTGGGAAGAAATGGGCAAAGGTTTTTCTAAAGCAGGCGACGACATCAGTGATGCTTGGAAAAAAGCACGGGATGCAGTCCATGGCAATTAAACCAAAGTCGGTTTAATTGATGAAAATATTATTGTTGTGAAAACCTTGAGGATTTGATAGAGGCTGTGTGGCAGAAGGCGAATTGTGTGTCCGTAGCAACAGGTTTCTTCATATATTTATTGCACAACGTAATATTTTTTGGCGGCGGGCGAGGACGCTTGCCGCCTTATCTTTATTTATATTTGGTGGCGGCTTTCAGTAAAAAAACCGACTTAAGTTACAGAAGGAGTAAAAACAATGAAAGAATTGAATATGCAAGAAATTGAGCGCGTGGGCGGCGGATTTCGCGAAAACCGCGACTCTTTAGATTCACTGCTCAATATCTTGAATATTGTTTGTTTTTGAAGCGCTCGGGAGATTTGATTTATGAAGGTTATCAAACTGTTCGAGATGGAAAAAGTTGCAGGCGGATTAATCTTATCGAAACCAGTTTACGGAATCAGTCCGTCTCTCCCCGTGAAGTCGATCCCCCTTTGGGAAGACGGAGACGGAATGTATCCGCTACCGCCGATACGGCAGGAGGTTATGTAAACCAAACCGTTTTAGAGGCCGTCTAAAAAATCCTTAGCGCAGAGCGCAGGATAAACAGACGGTTTGTATATCTGAAATAATGCTAAGGAAATAAATATGAAAGAATTGAACACATCTGAACAACACTATATCTCCGGTGGTGGAGTGGTGTTTTTCCGTGATGCCGACGACGGCAGCGTGGTCGGCGAACCCGATAAACGTGATTTGGCCGCAGGTAGGGTCAGGCTTTCCACGCCGACCGGCGGCAGTAATATTACGACGCTGGCGTTCAAACATACACGTTATTAAAGACGGGGTGACTGGGGTGGACGATATGGGGGAAGCAGGGTAAGCCAGCCGGTAACAGAATGGTACAAGAACAGGCATCTGATCATGTGGATTTGGGGAATTTTTGCCATTGTCGGATTTTTAGGCGGTTGGTATGGGAGTTGGTGCAATAATAGGTGGCTTTTTTGGATAAGCCAGTAATACTATGATGGCAAAGAAGTTTAACTATACATATATACATAGTTAAACTTCTTTCTGCTATGAATCATTTGGAGATTTAATTATGAGTTTAACAGTGAAACATAGAAATACTAGTATTGTAATTTTTGTTGTATTGTTTTGCGGATATTATTTTCTTTCGAATTATGGCGTTGGAAAATCTTTGGGTTATGGATTTATTATTGCAGTATTATATTTCATTCTTGCGGCTTTATTGAATAAAATGGCTTCTAAGTAATTCGTGATTTAATTTTATTAAAAAATATTGTAATTACGTTTGAATCATTTGTTGTATGGTGTCTATTGCTGAGTGAGATAGAGTGTTTTTATAGTCTACTTTTGCCGCTCCAAGCAACCGTCTATTTTATTTTTATCTTTCTTGTTGCCTATTTCTTGACTTACCCTGAAAACAGTCTGAAAAGAACGTTATTATTTCTTACGTCAATGGTAACAGAGCTTTATGTGTTGTTTATGTATTTCGGTAACCGTTTCTTATCGAAATACAAAAATAACCTGTTTTACGGTTGTTTTATATTTTATATCAAATATTTGTTCAAAAAATTGGAACTGTCTGCCGTATCCGCTGTCCCCTTTAAGGTAGTTCCTGTTTCTAAAAAATTCCCAATGGGTTGACGATGGCCGACAACAATAGTTTTTTCCGCCCTGAAATTTTCGAGGCGAAGAAGAATAAGTGGACGGGGCATGTGGTGTTGTCCCGGCCGTTTTCTTTTGTGTTTTTGACCTGCTGCGCGGCGGCTGGGGCGTTTACTTTGATTATTTTTGCCTTTTTCGGCAGTTACACGCGCAAAACTACGGTGGAAGGGCAGCTTCTGCCTGTATCCGGTTTGGTGCGGGTATATGCGCCTGATACGGGTGTAGTAACCTCGAAAAAAGTGGCTGACGGTGATTATGTGCAACAGGGAGACGAGCTGCTGACGATTTCTATGCCGCGATATAGTGGTGGCGGCGATGTGCGGGCCAAGTTGGTTAAAGAGGCCGAGATGAAGAAAGACATGCTGTTGCAGGAAATCGAACGGCAGAAAAAAGTTCAGCAGGGAGAAGAACGTACTTTAACCGATACGGTGGCCAAATTGGAAAACCAACTGTCCGATATACGCAGTCAAATCCAGGGGCAGGAGAAACGGGTGCAACTGGCAAAGCAAATCATTGAGAAATATCGGCCGTTGCTCAAGCAGGGGTTTATTTCCGAGCAGCAGATGATAGGGTATGAAAACGAGCATTTGGACCAAGTGTCGCAACTGAATGCGTTGAAGCGGGAACAAGCGGGTGTTTTGCGTGAATTGAATACGCAAAAGCAAACCTTGGAGAGCCTGCCGGCCAAGCAGGAAACGGAATTGAGCCAACTTAACCGTACAGTATCTGAGATTACGCAGGAAGAATTGAATTTGGATTTACAGCAGGAACAAACGGTTCATGCCAGTAAGTCGGGCTACGTGAGTACTTCCAATGTGGAAGTAGGTCAGCAGGTTAGTCCCTCTCAACTATTGTTGAGCATTGTCCCGGGAAATACGGAGTTAGTGGCGAATTTGTATGTGCCTAGTCGGGCGGCGGGTTTTATCAATCCTAATGATAAGGTGGTATTGCGTTATCAGGCTTATCCTTATCAGAAATTCGGGCATGCGCAAGGGAAAATTATTTCTATTGCGAAAACCGCTCTAGGAAAACAGGAATTGGCCAGTTTGGGTGGAGCGTCTGCCGACAGTGAAAATCAAATGGTACAGGCTCAAGCTAACGAGCCGGTGTATTTGGTGAAGGTTAAGCTGGAAAAACAGACAATTAAGGTATATGGCAAAAATAAACCGCTGCAAATCGGTATGGTGGTGGAGGCGGATATTCTGCACGAACGTAAGAAACTTTATGAATGGGTGCTTGATCCGCTTTACAGTATCACGGGGAAACTAAAACAATGAATTATTTAGAACGTTTATCTTTTGGATTTAGCAAAAAACTGCCGATTGTCTTACAGACCGAAATTGCTGAATGCGGTTTGGCGTGTCTGACGTCAATTGCCGGTTATCACGGCTATCACAGTGATTTGCGCACGATGCGGCAGAAATATTCGCTTTCGCAAAAAGGTTTGACGCTGGCGGATATTGTGCGCTTTGCCAATGACTTGAATCTGACTTCGCGTGCCCTGCGTCTGGATTTGGATGATTTGCCTAATTTACGCACCCCCTGTATTTTGCATTGGGATTTAAATCATTTTGTGGTGCTGAAGGAAGTGCGGAAAGACGGCATCATGATCATGGATCCTGCCGTAGGTTTGCGTAAAATCAAGCAGGATGAAGTATCACAAAAGTTCACCGGTATCGCGTTGGAACTGTGGCCGAACACGCATTTCGAAGAAAAAGAAGAAAAGCAAAAAATTAAGATTCTTTCTTTGCTTAAGGGTGTTACCGGTATCAAGCGTTCGTTGGTACAGGTATTGATATTAGCATTTGCACTGGAAATTTTCGGTCTGGTTAGTCCGTTTTTGATGCAATGGGTAATTGACCATGTAATCGTTACAGCCGATAGGAATCTGTTGTTAACGCTGGTTTTGGGCTTCGGTCTTTTGAAAATATTGGAACAACTTACCAGCTTGTTGCAGGCGTGGGTGAATATGCATCTGACCACTACACTCAATGTGCAATGGAAAGCCAATATATTCAAAAGGTTGCTAGAACTCCCCGCCGATTATTTTACCAAACGCCATTTGGGTGATGTGATTTCTCGATTCGGTTCGATTGACAATATCCAAGAAACTTTGACTTCCACGGCGTTTAAAACGGTTTTAAGCGGCATTATGGCGGTGTTTACGCTGATATTGATGTTTTATTACAGTTGGCTGCTATCGGTAGCAGTGCTGATTGCTTTGGCACTGTATATCATCATCCGTATTGTGTCTTATTATCCGCTGCGTAACGCTACCGAAGAAAATATCGTACATGATGCCAAGCAGAATACCTATTTTATGGAAACGGTGCGCGGTATCCATACGGTAAAACTATTTGAAAAAAATGAGCAAAGACATAGTTCTTGGATGACTTTGTTCGTCGATACGATTAATACTAATCTGACCAAACAAAAGCTGACTAATATCTTTGACTTCGCGAATAAACTATTGTTTGGTATTGAAGGAATCCTGATTGTATATCTGGGGGCAGATAAAATTTTGGACGGCGGTTTTACCGTAGGTGCGTTGACGGCTTTTTGGGCTTATAAAAACCAGTTTGAAACCCGAGTGGGCGAATTGGTCGACCAATATATCAAGATTCGTATGTTGAGCCTTCATGCCGAACGCTTGGCCGATATTGTACTTACAGAAACCGAAGCGGAGAAAATCGAAGAAATTTATATTCCGGAAATCGAAGGTGATATTGACATTGTTATTGACGACGTGTCATTCCGTTATTCCGATGCCGAACCATATATTTTGCAAAATATTAATTTGCATATTAAACAAGGCGAATCTTTAGCATTTACCGGTAGTTCGGGTTGCGGTAAATCGACGTTGATGAACATTTTAATCGGTAACCTTACCCCTGAGTCGGGGAAAGTGTTGGTGAACGGGCACGATATTCATAAACTCTCACCGCGCTTTATCCGCGGGTTAAGCGGCACAGTAACGCAGGATGATGTATTGTTTGCCGGATCTATCAGTGAAAATATATGTTTTTTCGATGAAACACCCAATCAGCAGAAAATTATGCAATGTGCGGCGATGGCGATGATACATGAAGACATTATGCAGATGGCTATGGGTTATGAAACTTTAATTGGTGATATGGGTAATGCCTTGTCCGGTGGACAGAAGCAGCGAATTATTCTGGCGCGAGCCCTTTACCGCGAACCGAAAATCTTGTTCCTTGACGAAGCGACAAGCCATTTGGATATGGAAAACGAGCGTGCGATTAATGAAAACCTGAAATTTCTCAACATTACCAAAATTATGGTGGCGCATCGTAAGGAAACCATAGAATCTGCCGATAGGGTAATTGATATGGAGACGCTTAATCGGAAGGGATGAGGTAGCTAGCTGGATTGCGCCTTTTCCTCTATGTATCAGGTGTATGGTTAAGCAAGTGATTAAATTTAATTGAAAGATTATTATATTTGTGTAAAATAGTAACTTTAATTATAAATAGTTGGTTACTATGCAGGAAAATCAAATTGGCTTCTCACTTGCCGAACTATTGTTTACTATCGTGATAACGGTTATTTTGGTAACAGTAGCTTTTGTCAGTTACCAATCCTATATAAAAAGTGCCCGCCTGAGGGAAGCGCAGACGATGTTATTGTCTAATGCTAGGTTTATGGAGCGGTTTTATCACCAACATAGCAGTTTTAAGAAGACTTCCACCACATGGCCCGACTTGCCGGATGGCGGGAATGGAATCTTTTGTATTCGTCCGCATGGAGATGCTCGGGGGGCGTTGAATGACAAGTTTACCCTTAAGGCGGTTGCTTACGATAAAGATAAGGAGCCGCGCATCCTGAAAATTAACGAGTCATTGATAACAGTTATTTGTGAGAGTTCAACCAGTATCTGTGAGGAAGGCAAAAACTATTTTTCCGGTAGCGATAAGAAATGCACAGTGTTCCAACCTTAGTTGTTAAGGAGGCCGTCTGAAAATTGATTTCAGACGGCCTCCTTGGTTTTTCGAATTGTAAAACTTTAAGTCAGTGCGTTGTAATACTCATAGGCCTTGTCCATGTCTTCAAATGTGTGCATATGACCGTTTTCCAGGACCATGGCGTTGTCACAATATTGCTTCATAGCACTATGACTGTGAGAAACCAAAATAATCGAACGCTCTTTGCGTTTCTCAAACAGTTCGTATCTGCATTTTTCGGCGAAACGCGAATCGCCTACGGCAATAACCTCGTCAATCAAATAGCAGTCAAATTCCACCGCCAGCGACAGAGCGAAAGCTAGACGTGCTTTCATACCTGAAGAGTAACGTTTGACCGGTTCGTATAGATATTGGCCCAATTCGGAGAATTCTTCGGTAAAGTTTTTCACATAATCGATATCGACATTATAAATACGGCAGATAAAACGCAGATTATCCATTCCAGTCAGGCTGCCTTGGAATGCACCGGAAAAGGCCAAGGGCCAAGAGATACTCATCGTACGTTTGATTTCACCTTCGGAAGGCGGCTCTACACCGCTGATAAGACGGATCAGTGTAGATTTGCCTGCACCGTTCCGCCCTAAAATACCGATTTTTTCGCCTTTTTGCAGAGTGAAATTAATATCGTGCAATACCGTTCTCCAGCCTTGGCGCGTCAGATATCGTTTAGACACATGTTCAACAGAAATCATTGCGGTTCGACCCCCTTGCTGAACTTGGTAACCATAGCCAATCCCAGTAGCAGCAAAACTAAATTGCACAACAAAATAAACCACGGATTCCCGTATGTTGTTACACTGTTGCCGAAATAGCCTGCACGGAACATTTCTGTACCGTGAACCATAGGGAGCATCAACACATAATGCTGCAACTGCTGTGGCAGATTATGAACAAAGAAAAATACGCCTGATAACGGCATCATGACAAAACTGATTGTCCCCCATACTTTGCCGAAAGGCTCAAAATGAAATGCAACCGAGCAGATAATCAGGCCTAATCCTATAGCAAACATTGCCATCAACAACCAGGCCAACAGCATATAAAAAATATCAGCCGGCATCTCAATCCAGCGAACGGCAATCAAAACGCTCATAATGGCAATCTGAGCAATGGTCGCTCCCGCGATTTCCAATAGCATACGTGCAAAAATCGTATCCAATACACGGACATTCCGGTGGTAAAGCAGACTCATATTGGCCGAGATGGATCCGATAGCACGGTTGGACGCGTTGCGCCACATCATCATCATCGGATAACCCGTAATGGTAAAGGCAACGATATTTAAAGTGGATATGTTGTTGACCTTAAAAAATTTCCACATCAACACCATTATCAACGTCATTAATAGGGGTTCGACAAACAGCCATAAGAAGCCGATGTTGTTACGCCCGTAACGGGTAATGATTTCTCTCATCAGAAGAGCGCCGATAACCCGTTTTTGGATGATCAGCGACTCCCAAAACGATGTTTTATGCAGCTCTTTCATCAGTTTTTGTGCTCACGTATGCTTGCGGACAACAGACTGGCGATACCGTAAACGATTAAGCCGATGATGAGTGTTGCCACAATGTTGTAAATACGTTTGGGTTCGTGCGCCAAATCTGGTTTGTTCGGTTGGGAAATCACTTCAAGATATAGCTGTTGACGGTCTGCCTCCGCTTTCGCGCTCTCCAAAGAAGTCATGGCCGCAGCCAGTTGCTTTTCTGCCAGCTCGTTTTCCAAATAAACCCTTTGGTATTCGGCGGCCTGATTGGATAAAGAGCTTTCGCTGCCACCTGAAATCGCTTTCATTTGTTGGGTAATCTCCCTACGCAAGCTCTTTTCGCGGGCAATCAAACCGGGGATTTGAGGGTTTTCCGGTGTTACTGCCTTGACCTGATCCAACTGGGTTTGAATTACAATCAACTCATCTTGCAGTTTCGAGACCAAGTTCATCTGTACGTCGGATTGTGCTTTCAGGTCGAAAATACCGTTGGAAATACGGAATTTGGTTAATTCGGCCGAAGCCTCTTTTACCTGTTCTTCAGCAGATGCCACCACTTCCTCTGCGTAACGGATGGTGTCTTTTCGCGCCCGCTCGTTCAACTGGTTGATTAATACCTCGCCTTGTTTTAAAAGCGCATTATTGATTTTTTGCGATTCTCCCGCATCAAACGAAGTAACGTTCAAATTGGAAATACCCGATATGGAGTCAAAGTGAATGGCCACCTTATCCTTATAGTATTGATAAAACGCTTCATCTTCGCCTTGAAAACCGAAGCCGTTAAAACGGCTGAAAATATCCCCCTTAGTCTCATAGAATTTGCGTACGGGCATTTTTTTCGACAAGGCCTCCAAAGCCGAGCGCGACTGCATGTATTCTTGTACGGTATAAATATCATCTTGCGAACGCGAGAAACCGGAACCTTGCAAAATCGCTCCCAAACCGTTTAGGGAAGACTGGCTTTTCGGAGAGCGCACGACAAAACTGGATTGGGACGTGAATTGATCAGAAGCGAATAATCCGAAATATACCGTTGAACAAACAGTCGGGATAATGACTGTTATCCACAATAAGGGGCTGATTTTTTGTAATATACTCTTTTTGCCGTTCGGTAACGGATTAGAGAGGGCCGGTTCCGTTTTTATCTCAGATTCGGCAACAGGGAACTGCTCAGACATAACCAAAACTCCCGCAGTTAAAATTAATTAGTAAGATTATTGATGCTGTTCGCACCGTTAACTACAGGTGAGAACACAAAAGACAAGAATTTTTGTACTTCAGACAAAGGTGCGTTCGAAACATATACCACATCTTTATTTTTGATTGGAAAGCGCTGCATCCAGAATAAAGAATGGGCATCCGATAAATTTAAACGGTACACCACGGGGATTTCTGCTTCGCTGCCATAACCTTGGGCTGTCCATTTCCCTTGTTTTTCAGACGGCAGCTCGGCCACCGGTGTATAGCGGAATACAAATACACCGCGCGCATCCGCTCGATAATCCTGTAATCCTCCCATACGACCGACCGCTTCCGCCAACGATAGGCCTTTCACGGAAAAACCAATCTGTTGGGTTCGGCCGACCGCACCCATCGAAGTAAAGCTGTTCGGATTAGTAATCATCGTTACAATATCACCGCGACGTAATAAAATATTTTGGCGCGGATGAGAAACCAAGTCTTCGAGTGCTACCGTTTTTACCTGATTTCCGCGAGTAAGCTGTACATTTGTATCTTGCACATTGGCCGTAGAGCCACCCACTGCAGCCACAGCATCAAGTACGCGTTCTCCCGCAGTCGTCAACGGCATACGCACGCTGTTTCCCGCACGGATAACCGATACCGTCGCCGCATTGTTCTGTACCAGCCGCACTATGACTTGAGGCTGGTTTGCCATTTTTTTCAGACGGCCTCTAATCATATTTTGAACTTGAACAGGTGTTTTTCCGGCTACAGAAATATCGCCTATAAAGGGAACGGAAATCATACCTGCCGAGGTAACCATTTGATCAGGCAACTTCGTTTGTTGCGCATTACCGGAGCCGACAGACGATAAGGCACCGCCAAACAATACGGCTGGCGGAGCTTCCCAAACCGTAATATCCAGCATGTCGCCGACATTAATCGCCCCCACGGAAGCATAGCCGTCTCCAAGTTGGGCAAACGACTGATTGGTTTGTGCCTGATACAAAGATTTAGATACCGCATCGTTGACTTCGATCAACTCTACTGCGGGAACCTGAGCATTTGAGTTTTGTTGGTTAAGCGCAACAATTTTTCTTGCGCTGGGTCCTGCGGAAGGAATGGAACTGCAAGCAGTTAGCAAGCCGTAAGCCAAGAGAAACAGGCTGTTTTTGAAGAAATATTCTTTGGGGACCATTGTTTATACCTGTATATTTCTGTAAATTCGCTATTGGAAATTGTTATTATAGCAACACAAGCAGCAAAAATGTAATTTATAGTTAAAAATTACAAATGCATTTAAAATGTATAAAACATGAAGAAAATCAAAATGTTATAAGGAATTCTAGGATTTTTGCTAGGGATTATTTCAGATATCCTATTCATCAATAGCGAACGAGACTCACCAAAGAGTCTGATGAGCGTGTGTTGATTAGGACACCCCCCATCAACATGATTGCTATTGAGATTGGGTCGGATGTTCGTAATGTTCGTCAATGTCATTTTTATTTGGGTGGACAATACCTATTCGCAGTGACAAGAAAAATATCAAACCTATCTTTCCGCAAAATAGAGCAAGTATGCGCGAAAGGGGTGTAACCCCTACACTCAAAGCTTCTTTAAACAGCATTAAGTTGTTAAGTCGTTACAGTAACATTTCTAGAGATAGGCGGCTGTTGGTACATACCTATATACCGTTGTACAAAATGGCTTTTCAAATAGCTAGAACCTACTACGGGAAAAATTTACCAAATTTCACCCTAATAAATTCCGTACCGATGCGGGATGGTATTTGGAGGGCAAATTTGTTCCTTCATGGGAAGTTGTAGTTGGCTAAAATTCCCATAATGCATAATTTCTTGCAAAAAAAACACGGAGTTCGCGCCACATTCTATCTATACAAATAACTTTAACAATAAGCAGCGATTACCGGATTATTGCCCATAACCAACAATAACTTAAAAATATTACTCACTTTAATTTAATAGGTTAAATTATCAAAATTATGAACAGGAAATTTAGAAAACTTCTTCGAGATCCTAAATTATTTTTTAGGGATATGTATAACAAAAGAAGTGTACAGATCAAAAAATATTTACCGGTAAAATACAACGGTACGCAACAATATACAGTTGTTTCTGCTGTGTATAATGTTGAGAAATATCTAAACGACTACTTCTCTAGCCTGACGAAGCAAAGTCTGAATTTCAAAAAACATATCCAACTGATTTTAGTGGATGACGGTTCGACCGACCGTTCGGCAGAAATTATCAAACAATGGCAAGCTAAATTTCCAAAAAATATTCATTATTTTTACAAAGAAAACGGCGGTCAGGCTTCGGCACGCAATTTGGGATTGCAATATACGCAAACTGAATGGGTAGTATTTACAGACCCTGACGATTACCTTCACCCCGATTACTTCAAATCAGTGGATACCCAAATTAGTCACCATCCGTCGGCAGTAACGGTAGCTACTAATATAAAATTTTTCTTTGAAAATCAGAATATTGTTAAAGATAGTCATCCTTTAAAATTCCGCTTCAACAAAACTCAGGTTGTTGATGTTGCTAAGCTCGACAAATTCATCAATATGTCAGCCGCTTCAACCTTTTTCAAAGTCAGTCATATTAAAAAACAAGGCTTGGCGTTTAACCACAATGTTAAACCAAATTTTGAAGACGGCAAATTTATTGCCGACTATCTATTAGGTTTGCAGGACGCAAAAGCAGTGTTTGACAAAGATGCCGTCTATTTCTACCGCAAACGCGAAAGCGGTACATCTACTTTAGATACTTCTTGGCAGAAAGTGGAAAAGTTTTCTAATGTTTTTGAGTATGGCTTTTTGCCTATGCTCCAAAACTATAAAAACCGCTTGGGAAGCGTACCATCTTCAATCCAAAAAACTGCATTGTACGATATGGCATGGTATATCCAACAATTACTCAATAGACCTGAGCGTCTGGAATTGTTGAATGCTGAACAAAAAGCACACTTTTATGCCTTAATGAAGCAGGTTTTTAATTATATTGATGAAAAAAACATCATGGAGTTTGGCTTGGCAGGTATATGGCTGTTCCATAAGGTTGGTATGCTCGGTATGTTCAAACAGAGCGAGCCACCATTCCAAATTGCCTATATTGAAAACATCGACCATGAACGCAAACAGTTTCTTGTCAGCTATTTCACTCATTTCGATCTGCCCTATTCCGTGCAGGCTAATGGGAATGACATTATTCCCGCTTACACAAAAAGCGTCATTAACAATTTGAACGAGCAATTATTCGTTTACGAAAAACGCCTTTGGATTCCCTACGGCGGAGTTGCTGAGAATGCCAAAATCAATATCCTGCTCAACCAAAAACCGATGCGAATTTCAATTAAAGGTAAAACCTTTATGCACGGCATCACTTTGAACGAGCTGACAGGCTTATTCATGCCGTCTGAAAAATATCTTTCGGACGGTAGCTGGCTATTAATGGATAGAGAAACCAAAGCAGATGATAACGCCGAGCATTTCTACCGTTATATGATGCAGCACCACCCTGAACAGACCTGCTATTTCGTGTTGAACAAAACCGCGCCAGACTGGGATCGCCTTAAACAGGAAGGTTTCAAGCTGGTAGAATTCGGCGGCAGTGAATACGAGAACCACTTGCGTAAAGCCGAAAAAATCATTTCCAGCCACTTGGAAAAACATATCAATAATTATTTCGGTGATTTATACGAACACAGCAAAAAATTTGTTTTCCTCCAACATGGAGTGACCCAAAACGATCTTTCCGCATGGTTCAATACTAAGACCAATCTGCATTGTTTTATTGCCACTGCTACTCCTGAATATCAAAAAATCATAGCTAATCCTAGCCGTTATAAATTAACAGAAAAAGAAGTAGTGTTAGCAGGCTTTCCGCGTTATGACAATTTGGTGTCAAAGAATATTGCTCAAAGTAAACAAATTCTGATTATGCCTACTTGGCGGAACAATATTGTAGGACAAAATATTGGTAGCGGTAGCAATACACGCGCTATAAATACCGATTTTATGAAAACTTCCTATGCACAGCATTGGTTTAATTTTTTACACTCTAAAAATTTGAAACAATTGGCAGAAAAGTTTAATTATGAAATAACATTTGCCCCACACCCAAACATTGAGCCTTATTTAGATTTATTTGATATTCCTGATTACATTCAGGTTTGGAGAGGAGCAAGTGCTACAGAAAGCATACAAAACTTATTCAGCCAATCATCAATTTTGATTACTGATTATTCCTCTGTAGCCTTTGATATGGCCTATCTGAATAAATCTATTATCTATTATCAATTCGACCAAGAAGAGTTTTTCTCTGGTGCCCATACACTTCAAAGAGGGTGGTTTGACTATGAAAATTCTGGATTTGGGCCAGTTACGCTGACTGAACAAGAAACATTTGATGAACTAGAAAATATTCTAAAAACGGGTTTAAAACCGGAATATCTTGAACGTATTCATGCCACCTTCCCATTCCAAAAAGGCGGTAACTGCGAACGCGTGTATCAGGCTATTATGGCACTTGACCAGCCTGAAACTGCCGATAGCCTGCCTATTCTTCAGGATATGATTACCCAAGCCGAAAACCATCATGCATGGAGCTTGGCTGCAAGCCGTATTCAGGCACTGCTTGATACAGGCCGTCTGAATGCGGAAGAAAGCGCTGATTATCGCCAGCGTTATCTGAATGCCTTATTTGCAAACAAACAGTTTGACGTATTGCAAAATCTGTTACCTGACTATCCCGATATTGCGGATTACTGGCAGGCAAAAATGGATTTGTGTATCGGCAATGCCGTGAAAGGTGCAGAATTTTTTGCGGTACACGACCAAATTGGTACGCAAGAAGATATTTTAGCCGCCTTGCTTGCAGCCTCATTCAATCAAGAACAAACACTATCTGAAAAACTGTTTGCCCGAATCGGTACAAACCTGCCCGATTCATACAAACCTTTGCTGACCGTAGCACAAAAGCTGTTGGAGCAGAATTATTTTACGGCCCTGGCTTTGCTAAGAACTTATATTGATAGTTTGGATAATCATGAAAAAAGCCGTCTGAAACCCGAACTGTTGGCTTCCTATCTCTGTATGAAACTTGGCAATCTGCAAGGTGCGCATCAGTATTTGGTTGCTTTTGAAAAACACACGCAAAACGACCCAAGTTGCCGTATTGCGATTGCAAGACTTGCAAAATTACGCGGTGATTCTGAAAAACTGTTTACCCAGCTCAACCGCGCTTTTGAAGAAAATCTGCTATTAATTCCTGAGGATTTAACGGTTAATTATCTAAAAAAAATGTACGATACCGGCAATACTGACGGCGAAGCGTATCTATTGGCTCAACTACGCCAAAAATACCCTGAAAATCAGTCGCTAGCTTTGTATGAAGCAGAGAAACTTTCCAAAAACCAAGATTGGGAGTCCGTAGCCAAAATATTGGCTGATTTCGCACAAGCCTCACCCGAAGCTATGTATCTTTATATAACTGCTTTGTGCCGTCTGAAAAACCGTAAGGTAGCACAGCGTTATTTTGACGGACTGGCTCTGCAAAACACGACAGCCTACTGGAAGCTGGCAGCGGAAGTGGCTGAAGCTAAAGAAGACAAGGCCTTACAGGCTGAATGTCTGCAAAAACAGTTGGCTTGCTTAAAGTAAATTCTGTTTTATTTAAAAAAGGCCGTCTGAAAACATAAGTTTTCAGACGGCCTTCTTACGTTGAAATTCTTCAGTCGTTTTGATTTCCATTGTATTCCCCGAATATTACAAATATGACTTAAATGTTTAAAAAAATAGACAGTAAATTTGAACTTACTGTCTATTTTACCTTGCATTTAGTTGAGATTAATGTCCGAATCAGTAATGTGGATGCCCAACAGCAAATTATTGATGATGGTATTGGACAAGAATACGGTATTTCCTGAAAAATCAAGGTGTTTTTGAATTTTTTCAAAGTCAAATTCGCACAATGTAATCGTAGGCAATGCTTTTTTCAGCTCTTTAATGTCAGGATAAAATTCCGACACTTTAGCTGATGAAATAACTACTTGATTTTCTAGGTTATGATCAATTTCATTCGGTAGCTTTTTGAAAATTTCCCCAATCGGCGTACGAATAGAGCGTAGGTACAATGGATCTTTACCGCCATAATATTTATGATTGCCTAAAAATGGGTCAATCGCAAAGGTTTTGTACCCGCCTATTAAACCGTGATATACCGCCCCCGTACCGCCTGATGATGCACCGCAAATGACTACGTTTTCCTTATCTACGCTATAAATATTCATCAAGCTCTTGATGAAATTCTGGATATTGGCTTCGATGTTTTCATCAAATTTTGTGTTTAAACCATGACTACCGAACGCATCTGACACATCAGCCATACGGATAATGTAGGTGTTTGGCATAATGCTGTTGCTTATAAATGGAAACGGGTGGCTGTAATAACGGTCAACCATGTTTTCATTACTCTTATTGGTATAAGAAAACAACACCAACAGGTTTTTCTTGTTGGTATTCAGCACTTTTGGCGCTTCAACGGTATAAATTACATTTTCTAGCTCATGGAAAGAGTCTGGAAAATAAGCTAAGAGATCTTTATAGCTGTGCTTGTTTATGCGACGGAACACACTCACGCCCATTTTGTGTTCAACAGCCAAAAAACCTTTGCTGTTTAACTCGTAAACATAATCATTTAAACCATGATTCCGAGCATAGCTCAGGAAAAACTCATTACTATTGCCTTGAATGCCAATGTATTCGACTTCTGGTTTATCCAAGTATTCGGCCAGATTGATGCCGTTGTCTCTTTCTACATTAAGGATGTAGCAAAGTTTGCTGCCAAAATAAATGGAAGTAACTTCCAAAATTTCACTGAATTTAGCCTCAATTTTTGCCCAATCGGCCTCAGCAAATTTGAAAGACAATACAGTATTTGCCTGATTAACCGATTGCGGGTAGCTTCCATAGATTTCTGAAATATATTTCAGGAATTTTGGGAAGCTGGAAATTTTAGAAACCTTGCTCTTATTACGTTCGATAAAGTTAAAGGTTTGACCTAATACTGTATAACTGATGCTAAAGAAATAGTCGTTCAGTAGAAAATCAAACACAATGCTTTGATCGTTATAAATCCAAGCAGAGACTTTTCTAGAATCAATTTTGGCTTTTTGTAAAATATTTTTTTGAATTTGATATAAATCCATTTTTATAAACCCTGCTGATATTTTTCCAACAATGCTTTTTTGTCGGTTTTGTGGTTGGTGCTGACCGGAATTTCATCAATCTTGATAAATTCAGACGGCATCATATAAGACGGCAGATTTTTTGCCAAAGCTTCCTTGATAATCGTGGATTCGGTTGCTTCTTTTGAGGTGTAAAAACATACCAACCGTAATACTGTGCCAGTATCGCGTTTTAATGCGATGACTGCTGCGTTTTCAAATCCAAATTGTTTTAAATCTAAAATTTTTTCTTCTATTTCAGATAATTCAATCCGGTAGCCGTTTAATTTAATCTGTTCGTCCCTGCGTCCCAATACATAAAATACATTGTCTTTTACAAAGCCATAATCGCCTGTTTTGTATGTTCTGGTTTCATCGTCGTGAATAATAAGGCGTTTGGTATTTTCGACTTCATTATTCAAATAACCGCGCATAACATGGATACCGCTAATCCAAATTTCCTCATCGACAATGTTCAAATCTGAATTTAAGACGGCATAGCCGACCGGCAATTCTTCTTCAGCCTCCAGCATTTCTTGGGTAATATCGATGTAAGTAGTTGCCACTGTTGCTTCAGTAGGGCCGTAGGTATTAATAATTCTTGCTTGAGGGAATTTTTGGAAAATCATTTTGACAACCGGTTTTCCTAATTTTTCTCCACAAAAAAGAAATTCTTTCAAACTTGGAATATTTTGCTGATTCAATTTGGGATTGAGCAATTGCTGCATGGCAAACGATGGGGTTGAAACCCATGTCGAAATCTGTTGCGTTGCTAAGAAATCCGTCCAAGTGCTTGAATTGGCTATATCTTCACGGCTGTTTAATACTATGCATCCACCGTAAGCAAGATTACCAAATACTTCATACATAGATAAATCGAATGCAAACGGCGCTTGATTCATAAAGATGTTGGGTTTTGCCAAATTAAGTTGCATTGTCATCCATTTCATTAGGTTGAATACTGCTTCCCTGCCGATTTGGACACCTTTAGGTTGCCCGGTAGTGCCTGAAGTAAACATGATGTAGGCCAGATCTCGTTCGCTCAGTTCGTGCTCTTCGTCGTTTTTCTTCTCGAACGAATCATTTTCCGCACGGTAAACGTATTGTGCCTTGGATAAATTGCAGATATGTTCCAAGCGCTTTTCAGGATAGATACTGTCTACCGGAATAAAAGGAATTTTATTTAACAAGCAGGCGTATATAGCTATAACAAAATTTATTTGTTTATGGCCGTGCACAATTAAAGGGATATTTTTGTTGATGTTGGCAATTTTTTTATATTTGTTAAGAAACTCATCCATCCGTTTGAGTAGTTGCTCCCATGAGCAATTTTCTTGGGAGTTAGCAATGGCGATACCTGATGTGTTGTTGAACAGATATGCTAAATAATCTTCCAAGGAAGAAAAATCTGTTATGCTTTTCATATTTTTCTTATCCTTTGTAGTTTCGCTCTACAAATTCAATGATGTTGGATGTATTTGCAAATATGTTCACTACTTGTTCGAATGGAATTTCAACATTGAATTTTTCTTGGATGGACAGCATCAAATCCATTGCACTGATCGAATCAATTAAACCAGATGCAAGTAGTTCTTCATGTTCGGATACTTGCTTTTGGGCGGCTTTTGAGACAAGGGTTAAAATTTCGTTGGTGATGGACATCGTCGTTCCTTTTGTTAAAAAGTTGTGATTTTAGGTAAGGGTTTCGAATTATACTATAATGTATTGTAATTAGTGGGATTGTCCAAATTTTAATTTTAAATTTTTTGAATTTTACTAAATGTGGAAGCGTAAAAAATGACCATATTCGTTACCGGCGGTACCGGCTTTATCGGTTCGCACACCGTTATCTCCTTACTCCAATCGGGATTTGATGTTGTAATTTTGGATAATTTATGTAATTCGTCCGCAAAAATTCTGCCCCGCTTACAGCAGATTTCGGGTAAATCTGTGCCGTTTTATGAAGGCGATATTCGTGATCGTGAGGTTTTGCGGCGGATTTTTGCGGAACATGATATTGATTCGGTGATTCATTTTGCCGGTCTGAAAGCTGTAGGCGAGAGCGTGGCCGAACCGATGAAGTATTACGATAACAATGTGTCGGGTAGCTTGGTGTTGGCTGAAGAAATGGCGCGGGCGGGTGTGTTCAACATCGTGTTCAGTTCGTCGGCCACGGTGTACGGCGATCCGGGTAAAGTCCCTTACGCAGAAGACATGAAACCGGGCGACACCACCAATCCCTACGGTACATCCAAGGCTATGGTGGAACGGATTTTGACCGACATTCAGAAAGCCGACCCTCGCTGGAGCGTGATTTTATTGCGTTATTTCAACCCCATCGGTGCGCATCAAAGCGGCTTAATCGGCGAGCACCCCAACGGGATTCCGAATAACCTGCTGCCGTATATTTGCCAAGTGGCCGGCGGGAAACTACCGTATCTTTCCGTATTCGGCGATGATTATCCGACTCCTGACGGTACGGGTATGCGTGACTATATTCATGTGATGGATTTGGCGGAAGGCCATGTTGCCGCAATGAAGGCCAAAAGCCATGTTTCCGGCGTACACCTGCTGAATCTGGGTTCGGGGTGTGCTTATTCGGTGTTGGAGATTGTCCGTGCATTTGAAGCCGCCTCAGGCTTAACCATTCCTTATCAAATCAAACCGCGCCGCGAAGGCGACTTGGCCTGCGTGTATGCCGATCCGGCCTATACCAAACAGCAAACCGGCTGGGAAACCAAACGTGATTTGACTCAAATGATGGAAGACGCCTGGCGTTGGGTAAGCCGGAATCCGAACGGATACGGCGATTGATTGCAAGATAAGATGAGGCCGTCTGAGAATGTATTTTCAGACGGCCTCATTACTTATTGTGCGCAAATATCTGGAATTATCCTGCCTTTCCATCGGCCCGCGGTTTGATCAACCACGGAATGTAGCGCCAAGCGTATAGCAACAACGAAGCGGCGAACAGTGCGGCGGAACAGCGGATGCTGTGTGTGTATGCCGTGCCTGAAACAAAAGTGGCGAGTATGCGGATGAGGGTGGCGGCAATCATCAGCCAGAAGGCAAGGGGGATGGGTTTGGGGGCGGGGTAGATAGGGTGTCCGGTATGGCCCAGTGCGGTACGTGCCATCATGCCGAGAGTGAGTACGCCGATGCCGCCCACGCCGATGAGGTGTACGCCTAAATTAAGCAGTTGCAGCTTGAAATGGCTGAGGCCGATGGCGGTGAGGCCGAGTGCGGTAAAGAAATAACCCGCAAACAGAATCCACAGCATGGGTTCTTTCAAGACGGCGTTGTTCCACCAGCGGCAGACCTGTATGAGGTTGATAATGCCGGCGGCGAATGTGAAGAGGGCGGCCAGCGGCAGCAGGAACTGGTGAGCGGTCAACATGGCGGCAATCATGGGCAGAACCAAGGCGGAGAGTGCCAGCCATTGCGGGCTGGGCACTTGCGGGATGTTCAGGCGTTTGGAGGTGAAGAACGAGATGATGCGGGTTCCGATGAGGCCGATAAAGGCGGCGACCATAATCAGGCCGGCGACGAGTCCGTTGAGGAGCGCCATACCGTCAAGCGGGCTGAGATGGCGGTGGAATGCGACATGTGTTCCGCCCAATACGAAGATGGCGAACACGGCGATGTAGTTGCGTTTGTTTCGGCTGCGATATACGGGGATGGCCATGCAGACTGCGCCATACCAAAAAAAGACGGTACCGGCGATACCGCTGGCAACAGCCCCCCAGCCGGGAATAAATGCGGCAATACGGGCGGCCAGCCAAAACGCGGTCAGCCCGGCCAATGCGCCGCCGCGGGTGGGGGGCTGTCCGGTCCATGTGGCGACTGCGGTCAGCAGGAAAGCGATAACGACCAAACCGGCATAGCCCCAAATCATTTCATGGGCGTGCCAATAGAAACCGGACAGTTCGGGCGTGCCTTGATAGCCGAAGCCCCAAAGTAGAATGGACAGCGCGCCGTACAGTGCTGCCAGCGAATAAAACGGGCGGAAAGCCATTGCCCAAATCGGATGTTTGAACAGGGTGCTCATGGTGGTTCCTTGTGTTTTTTATTGTGGGAGGTGGTTTTTATAGGTGAGGCCGTCTGAAAAGGTGCCGGCCATGTTTTTCAGACGGCCTCATCGGTTTATAAGACGGGAAGGTAAGGTTTTATTCCGGTGTGTCCAAATAAGCTTCGACGGCAGGGAACAGTTCGCGTTCTTCAAAACGGGCATGATCGCGCAAGGTGGTGGCAAAATCTTTGTTCCACGTTTCGCTGGTATGCTCGGGCGCGGCAATCATGGCGCGTAGTTTGGCATGATCCGTTTCAAAACGTTCGCGCAACGCGTTGTCGATTCGCGGCCAGTACGGTGCGAACAAAGTTTCTTCTTCAAGGAAATGTTCCAATAGCTCGGGAAAGTGCGGTTCCAATTCGGCTCGGTGGCTTTCGGCGGGAGTGCGCAGAAGACGCACGCAGAGAGACAGCGAACGGTGGTGGTCGCGCGAAAGCTTGATGAGTGCGGGGTGGCGTTTTAGCGGTTTCATAGGTTTTATTGACGGTATGCCGGGTTGGAACGGTAAAGTATGATTTTAATGATGGGCTGGATTAATGTTTAAGTTTCATATATTATGAAACTTAAACATATATAAAGTCAAACACATACAGCCGTTGCCGAAAGCGGCTGTATGTGTTTGGGAATGAACCCGCAGGCCAGAAGAATACCATGTATTTAACCCAACATACGGATTACGGTTTACGCGTATTGATCTATACGGCGATAAATGATGATGCGTTGGTCAATATCAGTACGATTGCCGAGACTTATAATATTTCCAAGAGCCACTTGATGAAGGTCGTTACCGCGCTGGTAAAAGGCGGATTCCTGACCAGCGTCAGGGGGAAAGGGGGCGGTTTGAAACTTGCGGAACCGCCGGAGAAAATCAATATCGGTTCGGTGGTGCGCCATTTGGAACCGATGCAGTTGGTCGAATGTATGGGGCGGGACAACAACTGTCTGATTACGCCGTCATGCAGGCTGGCGGATATTTTGAGCGGGGGGATTAAGGCGTTTCTGAATTATCTGGACGGTTTCACCCTGTCGGATTTGCTGAATAAACCTACTTACGATTTACTCTACATGCCGAAAGTCGATATTTCGGTCGAACGGACGAACTGAGCGCGGGACTTCCATAAATCAAGCAGGATGGCCCAAAATTTTAAAAAAATTTCTTTGGAATGCAACGTATTGTATATCAGTCGGGAACTTACGTCTGTTTCGGGCTTCATATTCCACTTAAAGAATGCACAATGCGGTTTGAATAATCCGTTTCGTTTTCAGACGGCCTTTCTCTGCTGAAAACCATATTGGGAACCTTACCGAACAGACCGTTTGCCTATGGCTTGAAGGTACGATTTTTTTGAAGATTATCAATGACGTAACTGATTGTATTCAAAATCCTCCGTTTGTAGAAATAAGTTGCAAACAGAAATAATTGCTATTACTATGCTGGCACTATGAATAAAGAACGAATTTTAAACCCCACAGTGGTTGCCGCTGTGGCGCTGCTGCATGTCGGCCTGATGTCGTTGTTGTGGCGCGCACATGTGCCGCCGCCTGTGGAAGTTGAGCACATCGAGTTTGTCGATTTGGGCGATTTCGGTGGCGGAGACGGGAATGCCGAAGGAGCAGGTTCGCCCGCCCCCGCGGAGAATCCCGCTCCGCTTCAGCCGCAACCGGAGCCGCCGAAACCCAAGCCTAAACCTAAAAAAGTAGAGCCGCCGAAACCCAAGCCGGTAGAACGCCCTAAACCGGTTATCAAACCTGTCGTAACGAAAAAGGCGGATGCCGATATTGAGCAGCCTAAAGAAAAACCTAAGCCGGTTGAAAAACCGATTCCGCAACCTGAGGAAAAACCTGTCGAACCACCCAAACCGGTTGAAAAACCGGCTCCCGAATTCAAACCTGCAGCGGAAAGTCCGACAACCGATACTTACGTCCGCAGCAGCAGGGCTGGGGCTGCCGGCGGTAAGGAAGGCGGCAAAGGCCAAGGCGGCGAAGGCGGCGGTTCGGGCAAAGGCTTTAAAGGCGAAGGTACCGGCCGTGGGTTGGGCGACGGCCCGGGCAGCGGCGGCCGACCCGGCGACCACGGCAGCGGTACGGGCGGCGAAGGCGGCGGAACGGGACCGGGCAGCAGCCGCGGTAATCCGATACAGTCGTCCGGCATGATTCCGACCCCTCCGTATCCCCAGCTTTCTGAAGAAAACGGTGAGGAAGGTACGGTAGTCGTGAATGTGCTTGTCGCTCCCGGCGGGAATATTGTGTCGGTGACCAAAGTCAAGGGGAGCGGCTATCCGCGTTTAGATAGGGCCGCGATGAATGCCGCCAGAGTAGGTAGTTACAAAACTAAGGGTTGGATGAATTTCAGAGGAACCGTTGTTTTCAAAATAACCAACTAAAGGCCGTCTGAAAATCGGAAAGCCACCTTGATGATTTAAAGTTTCATTTTTTAAACTCAGTTTTATATTTTTGGAAAAAAACATGAATTTAGCGTTAGTATTTCAATCGGGCGATTTCGTATTGATCAGCGTGTTCATCATACTGGTTATTATGAGCATCGTAACTTGGAGCATCATCATTCTGCGTGCCATCAGATTGCGCAAGGCCAAAAACGGCAATGCGGCGGTTAAAAAATTGGTGTTGGCTTCGTTCACGCTGAACGAAGCGGTGCAGAAAGCCAAAAGCGTCGATTCGCCTATGGGGCGTTTGACTGAGGAGGCGGTTAAGGCGCATCAGAACTACCGTCAGAGCGATGCCAAACTTTTAGCCAATGCCCTGCCTTTGAACGAATACCTCGTTACCCAAATCCGCAACAGCATGAGTCAGATTATGCGTCAGTTTGACGGCGGTATGACCTCATTGGCCTCCATCGGTGCGACTGCGCCGTTTATCGGCCTGTTCGGTACGGTATGGGGCATTTATCATGCTTTGATCAATATCAGCCAAAGCGGCCAAATGAGTATTGCCGCTGTGGCCGGTCCGATTGGCGAGGCTTTGGTATCGACAGCCGCCGGCCTGTTCGTGGCGATTCCTGCGGTGTTGGCCTACAATTTCCTCAACCGCAGTACGAAAACCCTGTCGCAGGACATGGACGCCTACGCTCACGACCTGCATGTACGTCTTTTGAATCAGAAGGATTAAGTTATGGCATTCGGTTCGATGAATTCGGGTGATGATGCCCCGATGTCGGAAATCAACGTTACGCCGTTGGTTGACGTGATGCTGGTGTTGCTGATTGTGTTTATGATTACCATGCCGGTATTGACGCATTCGATTCCTCTGGAGCTGCCGACCGCTTCCGAGCAGGCGGCGAAGAAAGAGAAGCAGCCGACCGACCCGCTGCGGCTGACGATCGGTGCCGACGGTTCTTATTATTTCGGTACGGAATCGGTTTCCAAAGTCAGTATCGAGGGGGTAGCTGAGAAACTGAAAACCGCTAAAGCGGAAAAAGAAGATTTGATTGTCGCCATCGCCGCCGATAAATCGGTGGAGTACGATTACGTCAACAAAGCGCTGGAAGCGGCGCGTGAGGCGGGTATCAGCAAGATAGGCTTTGTAACCGAGACCAAATCGGTAGCCAAGTAATCAAATAAGTAATGCAGTCTTCTGTAAAACGGAGAGGCCGTCTGAAAAACGAAATTCAGACGGCCTCTCCGTTTTATCGGTTTACCGAAGCATTACGTTTTTTTAAAGATATGGGGAAACACCAACCTGATTCGGCCGTCTAACCGATACAAGAAATTCGCGGAAAAGCGGGCAAGGCGGATGGTGGCGCATCTGCTGTTCATAATCCTAAAGATGTCGTTTGGAGAAGAACATGCCTGAATGGTTGGGTATCGTATTGTGGATTGCTGCGGGATTGGCGGCAGTGTTGGGCGTATTTGCGGTGGTCGGATTTTTACGATTCATCGTAATGTCGGCGTATAACAAAGATTTTTAGGTGTTTGCCGGGCGTCGTTTATTTTGACGGGTTTAAACGATGAGGCCGTCTGAAAAAAGATATCGCAAATCTTTTTTCAGACGGCCTTTGAATGTTTAACGGTTATCCGCCGCCGCTTGCAGGCGGGCTTCAAAATTGGTCAAATCCACGCCGGCCCTGGCTGATGCGGTTTTTACTTCGGCCACGCTGCTGCCGTTTTGAATCTGGCGGTAACCCCATAACAGAGAACAGCGCGTTCCGGTTCGGCAATAGGCCAGTACCGGCGGCGGCAGTTCCGCCAGCAGCTTGTGGAACGTGTCGATGTCGGCATCGGTGATGGCCGGAGCGGTAACGGGCTGGTGGCGGAAGGCCGCAATGCCCGCCTGTTCCAGCCATTGCCGTACTTGGGCGGCTTCGGGCTGGCCTGCTTCTTCGCCGTCGGGCCGGTTGCAGATAACGCTTTTGATACCGAGTTTTGCGGCTTGTGCTGCGTCGGCTTCACTCAGTTGCGGGGAGATATAAAGATTTTCGCTCAATTTCAAGATTGCCATGATGTTTCCTTTCGGTTGTTTTCAGACGGCCTTTCATGTCTGAAGGTTACGGACGGTCAAACAGCCATTGTTCCAGCAGTTGTCTGTCGCTTACCGCCAGCAGGGCGGTTTCCGCACCGGCCTCCTCTACGGTGATAACGGTTTCGTGCAACACGCCGGTGCGGAAGAAGTGAACATGTACCTGGCTACCGACCGGTTGCTGCGACCATTGTAAGGCAAGGTCGGTACAGGCGAAGCCGTTGAGGGCGATGATTTTGTCTTGCGGGCAGAGGGCGGCGTTTTCCGCGCTGCCGCCGTTGAAGACATGAGTCAGGGTGGCGCCGTCGCCGTTTTGTTTGAAGCGTGCGCCGAAGTCAGGTGCCGGCGGGAAAGAGTCAGTCTTGGCGTCCGCCAATCCGCCGCCGTGGCTGCGGGGCAGGGCACACCATGTCAGGACAACGCCGGCTGTGGCGAGACATTCGGCCAGCGGCAGGTTGCGGGTACTGTATAAGGCCGTCTGAAAAAAATCTTCCAAGTTCAAGCCGGTGATTTCCTGACAACGCACCTGCCATTGTTTTTCGGGAATGCCTTGCCGCGTTGCACACCAGTCGCGGTAGTGTTGGCGCATTACGCTGTCGAGCGAATGCCGTCCCGTACTTTTGCTTCGGATGAGCAAGTCAAGGCAGAGGGCAGCAAGGGCGCCTTTCTGATAATAGCTGACGATGGCGTTAGGGCTGTTTTCATCCTGCTTGTAAAACTTGTTCCATGCGGTAAAGCTGGATTCGGCAAGGGTTTGTTTCAGACGGCCTTTGGTTTGTTGTACGCGGGTAATGCCTTGCGCAAGCAGGTTCAGATAGGCTTCAGGCGAAATGCAACCGCTTCGGGCGAGGAACAGGTCGTCGTAATAGGATGTAATCCCTTCGAAAGCCCAAAGTTGCTCAGTGTAGTTTTCGCGGTCGAGATGGTAGGGGACGAATGCTTCGGGCTTGATGGATTTAACATTCCATGCGTGGAAGTATTCGTGGGAAAACAAGCCGAGCAGTTGTGTATAGGCGTCGTTCGCCGCGCCCATTTCAAACGGGGGCAGACTGTTGCGGTCGGCAAGAAGGGCGGTACTGTCGATATGTTCGAGGCCGCCGTAGATGTTGTCGCCGACATGAAGCAAGAAAAGATATTGGTCAAACGGTGCGGGGCTAGGGAAAGCCGCCAGTTCGGTTTCGCATATTTTGCGGATGTCGGACACCAAGCGGTCGCGGTCAAACGGATGATAGAAACCGCTCAAAGCAATGCGGTGCGGAATGCCTGCCGCTTCAAAGCTAAGAAATTCGATATTCCCCAGTTCGACGGGATGGTCGATCAAATCCATATAAGAAGCCGCTTGAAAAACGTGCTCTCCAACGGCCGGCAGAGTGGTCGCTATCCGCCAGTGTTCAGGGAGCTGCGACAAGGCCACACGGTGGGCCTCATGCTCGTATCCTTTGACTTTCAAGAAGATGCAGGCTCCATCAAAGAAGCCCCGCTCCGTGGTTAGGAATGCGCCGCGGACGGACAAATCGAAAGCGTAAACGGTGTAGCAAATCCGCCACTCTCCGCCAATAGCGGCGGTATGCCATGTGTTTTTGTCGATTTGGGTCAACTCGGCCGGAATGCCATCGCAAAAAGCCCGGATTTCAGTGATATGACGTGAGAAATCACGAATCAGATAACTGCCCGGAACCCAGTTCGGTAAACTGATTTCTGTCGGCAGTTCATTGTTTTTAATAAAAGAAAGAGTGATTTCCCATTGGCGGGAGAGTAAATTTGGCGAAAGGGTGTAATTAATCATAGCTATTATTCTGTTTGTTAAATTTTAATATTTTGCCGGTATTTTAATACAGCTCACAGGCTGCATCAAAAAAGGCCGTCTGAAAAAGAAGGATGAAGGATATGACAAAATTTTAGTAAGTATTTTGTTAATAATTTGATTTGTATTGTTTTTATTTTTCAAAAAAATATTTTTGACATATTGTCAGCAATGTAATATCGCTTGGCGCATACCGGTATCTATGTTAAATTTAGAAAAATAGCCCATTGTTTCGCTTGATTTGACTCAAAAATCAGAAATCGGCTGTAATAAAAAATTCTTATTGCCATGATTAATGGAGACTTTTATGGACACGCAAACTTACAACTACAAAGTGGTGAGGCAATTTGCCATCATGACCGTAGTTTGGGGCATCGTGGGCATGTTGGTAGGTGTTATCGTTGCCGCACAACTGTTTGCCCCTTCCCTTGATTTATCCGATGTCGGCCCGTGGTTTCACTTCGGTCGCCTGCGTCCGCTGCATACCAATGCGGTGATTTTTGCTTTTGGCGGATGCGGCCTGATGGGGACGTCCTATTATGTGGTGCAGCGTACTTGTAATGTGCGTTTGTTCGGCGGCAACTGGCTGCCGGCGTTTACGTTCTGGGGGTGGCAGGCAGTTATTGTGGCAGCCGCAATTTCACTGCCTATGGGTTTTACCCAAGCCAAAGAATATGCGGAACTGGAATGGCCGATTGATATTTTAATCGCATTGGTTTGGATTGCTTACGCCGTAGTTTTCTTCGGTACCATTGCCAAACGCAAAGTAAAGCATATTTATGTAGCCAACTGGTTTTACGGCGGTTTCATCTTGGCTGTAGCCTTGCTGCATATCGTTAATAATATCAGTGTTCCAGCCGGTTTTATGAAATCCTACCCCGTTTATTCCGGCGCTATCGACGCAATGGTGCAATGGTGGTACGGCCATAACGCCGTCGGCTTCTTCCTGACTGCGGGCTTCTTGGGCATGATGTATTACTTCGTTCCGAAACAGGCCGCTCGTCCGATTTATTCGTATCGTTTGTCCGTCGTCCATTTCTGGGCGTTGATTTTCACTTACATGTGGGCGGGTTCGCACCACCTTCACTATACCGCATTGCCCGACTGGACCCAGTCTTTGGGTATGGTTTTGTCTCTGATTCTGTTCGCGCCGTCTTGGGGCGGTATGATTAACGGCATCATGACCTTGTCCGGTGCGTGGGACAAACTGCGAACCGATCCGGTTTTGAAATTTCTGATAGTTTCCCTCTCTTTCTACGGTATGTCGACTTTCGAAGGCCCGATGATGTCCATCAAAACCGTTAATTCCCTGAGCCATTATACCGACTGGACCATCGCGCACGTACACGCGGGTGCGTTGGGTTGGGTAGGTTTTGTGACAATCGGTTCGGTGTACTACATGATTCCGCGTCTTTTCGGTAAAAACGAGATGCACAGTACCAAATTGATTGAGGCGCATTTTTGGATTGCCACTATCGGTGTGGTCTTGTACATCGCCGCAATGTGGATTGCCGGTGTGTACCAAGGTCTGATGTGGGGTTCTTTAAACAAAGACGGTACGCTGACTTATTCGTTTGTAGAATCCGTGAAACACACTATGCCTTATTATCAAATCCGATTTGTGGGCGGCATGCTGTATTTGAGCGGTATGTGCATCATGGCATACAACGTTTACCGCACGGCGGTCGGCGGCAGGCCGGTGGATGCGGAAATCCCTGCGGTTTCCCAAGCGCAGCACCACTAACGTATAAGAAAGATAGGCTACCAAAATGAAATTGCAACACTTAGTCGAAGAAAAAGTCGGGTTCCTGATAGTGTTTACCGTTCTGGTTATCAGCGTCGGCTTGCTTATTGAAGCAGTACCGTTGTTTTTTACCAAAGCGGTAACCCAACCGGCTCCGGGCGTTAAACCGTATAATGCTTTACAAGTGGCGGGAAGGGATATTTATGTGCGTGAAGGCTGTTATAACTGCCACTCGCAGATGATTCGCCCTTTCCGTGCCGAGACTGAACGTTACGGCCATTATTCAGTAGCGGGGGAGTCGGTTTACGACCGTCCGTTCCAATGGGGTTCGAAACGTACCGGTCCTGATTTGGCCCGTGTCGGCGGACGTTATTCCGATGAGTGGCACCGTATCCATCTGCTCAACCCGCGCGATGTCGTCCCCGAATCCAATATGCCTGCATTCCCGTGGCTGGCCCGTAATAAAGTGGATGCGGAAGCCACTGTCAGACATATGAAGGCTCTGCGCTCTGTCGGTACACCTTACAGCGACGAAGAAATTGAAAAAGCTCCGGAGGCTTTGGAAAACAAATCAGAGCTGGACGCCGTAATCGCTTACCTGCAAGGGTTGGGTTTGGCATTGAAAAACGTAAGGTAACATCATGGATGCTAACTGGGCGCGCTCGCTTTTTACCCTTTGGGTATTCGTCAGTTTTATTTTGGTTATCTATATTGTGTTTAATCGGCGCAATAAGAAAAACTATGATGATGCCGCAAACAGTATTTTCGACAATAACGACGATAATACGTCCGATAAAAACGGGCGATAACCGGTTAATCCGCGATAACGGAGCAAAAGAATGAACACAACTTCCCAATTTACCAGTAATTTCTGGAATATATACATTGCCGTCATCGTCCTGTTCAGTTTCATCGGCTTGGCTTGGCTGCTGCTTTCGCAAAATGTTGTGAAGCCGCTGAAAAAAGGCGAAGAGGTTAAAACCACAGGACACAACTGGGACGGTATTGAAGAGTACAATAATCCGCTGCCGCGTTGGTGGTTTTGGTTATACGTCTGCACTTGGTTGTTCGGTATCGGTTATTTGATTATGTTCCCAGGTATCGGCGACTATAAAGGCTATTGGGGCTGGAGCAGCCACGGGCAGTACGAAGAGGAAATGCAAAAGGCGAACGAGCAATACGGAAAACTGTATGCGAAATTTGCCAAAATGCCGATTGAACAGGTTGCCAAAAATCCTGAAGCACGCCAAATCGGTAAGAATATGTTTGATACTTATTGTATCCAATGCCACGGTTCGGATGCGAAAGGTTCCAAAGGGTTTCCGAACCTGACCGACAATGATTGGCTGTGGGGCGGCGAACCTGAAAAAATCCATGAGACCATTGAAAAAGGCCGCATAGCGACTATGGCTGCATGGGGGCCTGCTTTAGGTGAAGAACGCGTTAAAGACGTTGCAAACTATGTGATGTCTTTGTCCAAACCGAAAGACCAGTATGACCAAGAGCGTGCAGCACGCGGTAAGGCCTTGTTCAGCGGTCCGCCGGCCAACTGCTTTACCTGTCATGGAGATAAGGGGCAGGGTATTCAGGGCTTGGGTCCGAATCTGACTGATAATATATGGCTTTGGGGTGGAACGCAAAAAGCCATTATTGAGACCATTACCAATGGCCGCCACAGCCAAATGCCCGCATGGGGCGGTTTCTTGGATAAAGACAAACTGCACATTATGACGGCGTATGTTTGGGGTTTGTCAAACAAAGACGGTAAAGCGCCGGCCAAGAAAGCAGAACCCGCACCGGTGGCAGCACCTGCTCCGACAGCATCGCCTGCGGAAAAAGAGGCCGCCGCTCCGGCAGATAAAGCAACGTCATCGGCCGATAATAAGGCCGGTTCCGCTACTACTGAAGCCAAGCCAGCCGATAAGGCAGAAGCAGCTCCGGTAGCCAAGGCGGATGGTAAAAAAGTCTATGAGGCAAGCTGCAAATCCTGCCATGGCAACGCTATTCCAGGAATCCCTCATGTCGGTACGAAAGCAGATTGGGCGCCGCGTATCAAGCAAGGTAAAGAAACTTTGCACAAACATGCCCTTGAAGGGTTCAATGCCATGCCGGCCAAAGGCGGCAACAGCGGTCTGAGCGACGATGAAGTGAAGGCTGCCGTGGACTACATGGCGAATGAATCCGGTGCAAAATTTTAGTCTCTGACTGGATTAGAATAAAGGCGTATCTGAAAGGATACGCCTTTTTGTTTGTTGTAGCTGCGGGATAGGAATGGGGAAACAGGTATTTAAGGGCACCATGTTGTGTCAGCCAGAATGAATTGAGGCCGTCTGAAATTTTCAGACGGCCTCTTTGGAAATGAGCAGACAGTTAACCGACTAATCAGATTCAACCGTGCCAGTAATACCGGACAATGTGGAAGAACACTGGTGCGGCGAAGCAGATGGAATCCACACGGTCGAGCATACCGCCGTGGCCGCGTATCATGTTGCCCCAGTCTTTGACGCCGTAGTCGCGTTTGATGGCGGACATCACCAGCCCGCCGAAGAAACCCATCAGGCAGATGACGAAACCGATAGCGGCGGCTTGTCCGTGGCTAAACGGCGTCATCGGCGACAGCAGCGCAGCGAGCGCGGTGGCAGACAAAATGCCGCCGACCGTGCCGGATATGGTTTTAGACGGAGAAAGCGACGGCATGATTTTGGCACCGCCGACCAGTTTGCCCCAAACGTATTGCAGCACGTCCGAAGCCTGCACCACGAAAATCAGGAACATCAGCAGCAGGATATTGCCGCTGCTGTCGAAATCGTCCAAGTTCAGGAACATCAGGGCGGGAACGTGTGAAAGGCAGAAGATGCAGATCATCGACATCCACTGCGTTTTGGCGGCGCGTTCGAGGAAATGGGCGGTTTGCCCGCTCAGGCTGGCGATAATCGGCAATACCAAAAAGCCGTACACGGGGATGAAAATGCTGAACATGCCGTACCAGCCGTCATAGACGAAATAATATTGCACCGGCAGTAGCAGGTAGAAACACACCACCATGCTGTAATAATCGCTGCGGCGGCGATAGACGAGGGTCATAAATTCGCGCAAAGCGGCAAACGAAATCAGGAAAAACAGCGCCACCGTCCCCGTTTTGCTGAACCAAAATGCGACCAACAGTACTAGCGTCATCAGCCACCAAGCGTAGATGCGGGCATTGAGGTTGGAGATGGTGGCATTGTCTGCGCCGTTTTTGCGTTTCAGCCATTGCCCGACGACGCTGGCGAAAATCAATATGGCAAATACGCCGGTAAAGATATAGCCTGCCTGCGGGGTCAGATGTGCGGCGGTTTGTTCGGTAATGATTTGGCTGGACGTGTTAACAAAGCTCACGATGCAGCTCCTTTGTTTTGTTGAGACTCGTTGCACCCGTTTTCAGACAATCCCAACGCCAGCAAGGCTTCGCGGGTGCGCATCAGGAAAGTGTCTTTGTCTTCATCTTCGCGCAGGGTCAGCGGTTCGCCGATGTGGACTTCACACAATAGCGGCACGGGCAGCACTTTGCCTTTGGGCAGGACGCGGTTGATGTTGTCTATCCATATCGGCACAAACTCGGTGTCGGGCTTACTCTTCGCCAGATGGTAAATGCCTGATTTGAAAGGGAGCAGGATTTCGTTTTCGTCCGTATTTCGTGTGCCTTCGGGGAAAATAATCAGCGAATCGTCCGCTTGGAGCGCGTGGTTCATCTGTTCGGTAATCGACTGCGGATTGTCGCTGTGGCGCGGAATCAAGAGCGCGTTGAAGACGTTTTGGATGATGAAGCGTTTGAGTTTGTTGGTCAGCCAATAATCCGAACCGGCAACGGGACGCGTCGAAAGCCGCCAGCGGCGCGGCAGGGAAATCCACACCAGCAAAAAATCGCCGTGGCTGCCGTGATTGGCGTAATACACTTTCCGCTGCGGATTGAATGCCAGTTCGCGCGGGCTTTTGGGGCGGACGCCGGTGAGGAAGGATACCGACAGGCACAATGCTTGGTCGGTCAGCCATGCAAGTTGTTTTTTAAGAAAATTTTTCATGACATCAGAGGATTTGGATAAGGAAAACTGCCGATTGTGCCGCAGTCAGGTAAAGGCTTTTGCGCCACAAGGCAATCGCGCCCGCCACACGTTCCGGCATGGAGGGGTCGTCTGAAACACGGCGCAAGCCGGTTTGCCGCAGGGTTTGGTCGAAGGCTTCGGGCGTATAGCGGCCGTCGGCAAAATCTTGGAACACGCGGCGGTCAAATTCGATGCGGATGTGGTAATACAACAGCGCCGCCGCCAAGACAAGCTGCACCGCCGACCACGCGCCGCCGCGTTGCGCGGACAAAACGAATAGTAAGGCATTGAACACGGCGGTATAGCGGGCGGTGGCAAGCAGGCGGGCGGTAATCAGGCTGTCAGTGGAATTATCCATTCACATTCCTTTTGGGTGTGGATCCGTCATTCGGGGCATATCATGTCCAAGGGGCGTCTGAATTTGTTATCGGGATGGAACAGGCTTATCTAAAAACAAATTCTTTTCTGCAATCAAAATATAAATGGCTACTAACGACAAAATGGCCGTCTGAATAACCTTGCTGACAGGGTGGGTGGCAAAAATCTCGTTACCCAGATTGGCGCACAGGTGGAATATCGTCGCCACGGCGATGCTGCGCCCGCTTTTGGCGTACAACCAGTTCATCAATAGGACGAAGACAAACATGCTGACCACGAAATTAACCGTGTAGAGTGCGCCTTCGGAAACGATTTGGCTGTGGTAATAGCCTTTGACGAAGGCAAGCGGCATGTGCCAAAACGCCCAATACACGGTAAATAGCAAGGATGCGACAAACAGGCTTCTGCGTGCCGTGAGCGCGTCGGTACCATAGCTGTGCCACGCCAATTCTTCGGCAACAGGCGCAATAAGGAGCATGAACCATGGCGACAGCAAGGCGGACGTAAATGACGGATGTCCCGAAATGTGAAACTGCGCCCAACTGTGTCCGGAAGCGATGGAGATGAGTTGCGCCAGCACCAAGGTAACCGGACCGAGCAGCGCGGCAGCGAGCAGGTATCGCTTGGGAAAACCTGTCAGGCGGAACAGGCGGTGTTTCGCGTCTGTCCACAATTTGGGCTGTTTGTACAACATGAATGCCGCCACGAGCATGGGGGCGAACAGCCCGGCCAATCCTAACGCGGCCTGTGCCCACTGGTACTCAACAGCATCAGGGCGGTGGCTGATGTAGGCGGCAGCAAACCATAATGTCCACGGAATCAGCAGGGATAAAGTGTAAAACGTAACGGGGCGGTAGCTTTTAGTCATAAGTTTCCCTCCTTACTTTGGTTCGGCACAGATGAGTCATCGTATCGTGAATTTACTTTAAACTAGGACTGCATTGCCTTGCACAAGCTCAATAGAGAATGATTTGCTCAGCTTGGGCTTTTCATCTACTTATCTTAGCTATCTCGATTAGCGTCGCGGAAACTCGCTGCGTTCATTTTCAGACGGCCTGCCGCCGCTTCTACTGCCTTTGCCGTTTCCGGCGGCAGCACCATCTGCGGGCGGGCCTGTTTCAGCTCCGCCGTTGCCTGTGCCAAATCCCGGCAGCCGCCGTAAACCAGCAGCAAAGCCGCCTGCACCAAATCGTTTTCAGACGGCGCAACCATGTCCAGCAGCGGCAAAGTGCGGTATGCGCCGCGATAACGAGGGTGAGGATATTCGGCGCATACGTCCAATACGGCGGGGAGGTCGTCTGAAATTGCCAGGGGTTGCGGAGATTTAGCTTGTGAAGCGGATTTTTGTGGCAAAAAATGGTAGATGCAAGGCAAAAAGCGCAGCAAGGTTGAACACCTTGCGAGCATTTTTAACGCAGCAGATGCCGTTTTTTTCCCAAAAACTCCGCCACAATGCTGAATCTCCGCAACCCCTGAGATACTGCCAATCAACACATCATCGCGCACCTGCGCCGTCTTCTCCTTGCCGCACAGCCAGTACGCCATGTTCAGCCGTACACCTGCCAGATAAGGCAACAGCAAAACTGTTGCCGCAGCCGACAGCCTGCCGTCTGCCTGTTTTTGGAATACCGCCGCGTTGCCGGTCAGATAGGCGAAAGCGACCACTGACAGCAACACGCCGACCCACAAAGTCCACAACCACGCGCCGCCGAACAAGGACGGCAGAGCCGACAATACCGCGCCTGCCAGATACAGCATGGCGATTTTGATTTCGCGGGAACGTGTTTCGGGGGAAGTTTTGGCTTCGCGGAAACTTGCTTCGCTCGTTCTAGCGAAACTCACTGCGTTCGTTTTAGCTTCGCAGAAACTCGCTTCGCTCGTTTTCAGACGGCCTTGAGTATCAAAAGGCCGTCTGAAAGGCGATACGCCGTGTTGCGGTATTGCCCACAACACCAGCCAACCCAGCAGCGCGCCGGTCGGCACGTCGATAAAATGGTGTTGGTAAGTTGTCAGCACCGACAAAGCAATCAGGCTTTGCCACAGCAAAATCGGCAAACGGATTTTGGGAAACCGCGTCCAATAAAACGCACCAACAATGATAGACAGCGCGATATGCAGTGACGGAGATTGGTTGTACGGCAAATCAAATGCGACCAATGAATCAAACATCACGCCCCACAGCCCGTCGGTAGGCGGCTTCGGCCAGCCGAAATGCAACGGGAACAACATAAAGCAAGTAGTGGCGACAATTTGCGCCGATACCAGCCGTGCGACATAATGGTTTTGTTCACACGCATCTCGACAAAGGAAAAACGCCGCTGCATACATGAGGTTCAACGACCAATAAGGCAAAATCGTCCATTCCCAAAACGGGATGTTGCGTTCCCACGCAAAAGCGATTTCCGGCACATTGGCCAGCGATGCCGCGTAATGGTTGGACAGGCCGTAGCTGGTGTAGAACAGCGCACCGATTAGGGCGAGTTTCAGCAGGGAGGTTTTGAAGGCGGGTTTCATGGGTTATGGTTGTTTGATGCAATTTTATAGCGGATTAACGCGATTTTGATACAAGATGGGCCAGTACCGTCGCAGAAATTAAGTTAATCTGCCATATCGGAAGCATAATATTATTTTACCGTTGCATGAGTTGAATATTATTCTCGGAAGGATACAATACGGCCTGCTGTTTTAGCGCAGCACGGGCGGCTTAGGCTACCTGAAAAATTTCCTGATGCTCAATATGGAGTCATACAATTATGAAATTATTATCTGTTGTTACTGCGGCGGCGCTGGCTGCCGTTTCCCTGAGTGCTGTGGCTGCGCCTGCAGGCATGGTTTCCTATACTTGCGACAACGGCAAACAGTTGAACGCACTGTATGAATTCGACCGCCAAGGCAGAGCGGTAAACGTTGCGGTCAATGCCGCCGGAACGCAGGCTAATCTTACTGTGAACAAAAAGCAGTCTGACAGCACCGGTACCACCTTTACCAACCGTCGCGGCTACTCCTTGTCTGCCGGCTATATCGACAAAAACACCCACACCACTTCCGACGTGGTGGGTTTGACTGCTCCGGGCGGCCGTTTCATCGTGAAAAACTGTTCGCCTGTAAGCAACTAATATTTTTCTATCAAAGGCCGTCTGAAACCGTTTTGCGTTTTCAGACGGCCTTTATTTTTTTATTTCTTCACAGCCAGGCTCACGGTAAAGATACCGTCTTCGTCTATCCACTGATGGATTTTTTCAAAACCGGCTTTTTCTACAAGTTGATCCATTTCCTGCTGGCTGCGGCGGCGCATCACCCAGTTCGGGCTGCCCGCTTTGTGGCTGGTCAGCGCGCGCGCAATCATTTCGAGCTGCGGATGCCACGGCTGGCCGGTATAAATCAGGTAGCCGCCCGTTTCAATCGCATCGCCGAAACCGTAGAGCGAGTTTAAAATCAAATCATTGTCGGCAAACAATTCATGCAGGCCGGAAACGATGCCCAGCGTGGGGCGGGGCTGCAAATCCTGATAATTGGCGCGGTCGTAGGCATTGACTTCGTCGAAGGTAACCGAGTCTTGCAGACCGCGTTCGGCAATCAGCTTGCGTCCGGCTTCAACGTTAATCGGGCTGTAATCGCGCAGGCGCACGGAATCGGGCAGCGTATCGGCAGTCAGCGCGTCGAGCACATAACGGCCGTGCCCCGAGGCAATATCGAGAACGTGTACCGGTTTGCCCGCTTCGCGCAGCTTGGCAGAGGCCGTCTGAATCGCTTTGCCGATATTGGTTTTGCGTTGGCGGATACCGCGCCAGCCGATGGCGTTGAGATAGTGTTTGTCCACCGCTACACCAAAGGCGTTGCTGCCCTGCGGCTGGTTGCGGTACACATAATCGAGCGTGCTGCCGGAGTCATAGCCGGTTTCCTTGCCGATTTTCAAACCTTCGCTCCAACGCGCTCCAAGATCGAGGGAAGCGCGGTAAACTGCCCAAAATGCGCCGCGCGGCGAATAAATAGACAAAGGTGTTGCCAATTCGTCGGCTTCGCGACGGCTTTCGCCGTGCAGGTGGGCTTGGGTCAAATCGACTTGATATAAAGGCTGATTGAAACGTTCATGGATAAAGCGGCGCATTTCGACGAAGGCGATTTCGCGGTTTTGCTCGCCTAAGGTATCGTGATAGAAACCATCCAGAACATGACGTTCTTTGATGCGGCTGCCCAAACGGTTGTAGAAATCGTGTTGCGGTTTGTGATGAACCACCCAGTCGCTGCCGGAAATCAAAAGCTGCAAGGGCGTGGTAATTGCCTGCGCATCGGCGACGACACGTTCGGCGGCCTCATACAAACCGAGCAGAATGCGCACGGAAATGGCGCGGGCGATGAGCGGATCGTTGTCGTAGCTGGTTTGACGCTCTTTGTTGTGGGTCAGGTAATGGGCTTTGACGTAGCTGTTGACAAAGAAATTGCCGCGCCATTTCTGCATGATTTTCAGACCGGTGCGGGCAAAAGGAACGTAGAGTTTGACTTTGAATGCGGGCGATGCCAATACGGCGCAGCGGATTTTCGGCGCGTAGTCGTGCAGCCAAGTGGAAACCAATACCGCGCCGACGCTTTGCGCGATCACGCAGATGTTTTCAGGCTTGATGCCGTATTCGCTTTGGATGTGGCGGATAAAATCGTCCACATCGGCAACGGAAGTACCGATACTGGGGCTGTCGCCGCGTTCGCCGGGGCTGTGTCCATGGCCGCGCGCGTCCCATGCGAAATAGGCAAAATCGTCGAAACCGAGTTCGTCGGCAACAAACATCATCCGACCGGAATGTTCATGACCGCGGTGGAACAGCACGATGGCTTTTTCGGTTGAACCGTCGGCAGCGGGGCGGTAGCGGTAGAAAAGTTCGGTACCGTCTTGGGTGGCGAAGTGTTTTTGCTGTTCCTGCATGGTGGCTCCTGATTGATATATCCTGCGAGGCGCGCATTATGACATGAAAAAAATGCGCAGAGGGTATCGGTAGGACAGGCGGTTGAAACGGATAATGAATGATAAGGCCGTCTGAAAACTGATTTTCAGACGGCCTTTGAAGGATTCTCTGCCTTATTCAACGGCTGCCGAGCCGCTTGTCCGGCCGCGCGAACACAAACACTGCCAGCGAAGTCAGCGCACCCAGCGTGTCGGCGAGCATGTCTTTTTGCGCGTCCCAAATATCGCCTTGCGAACCGAGTACTTCCAGCCCCGCCTCGCCGCCCTCAATCACCGCATACTGCCATTCGATGATTTCGTAAACGGCGGCGACGCTCATGATGAAGAACAGGGAGAAAAACAGGGCAAGGGCAGGGCGGCAGATTTTGCGGCGCAACAGCCATTCCGCCATCGGATAGGCGTAGAAGCCGATAATATAGTGTCCGACGCGGTCGAAATGGTTGCGGTTTTCGCCTAAAAACGGCGCAAGCAGGCGGTTTGCCCAGTCGAAGGGCACATCGGCGAAGGTGTAGTGTGCGCCGATGGTGTGCATAATCAGCCAAAAGCTCATGAATACATAAGCCAAATTGCTGAAACGGAAGAGGCGGTAAGTGGCAACGAGCGCGATAAATACGATCGAAACAGGGATGATTTCGGCGTACCAAACGGCGCGGTCGGACGGATTGATACCTGACCAGACGATGAGTGCGACAATGAAAACCGCGAGCAGCAAAGGGATGGTGTGCGAAGTTTTTTGCATAAAGTTTATCGTGTTATCAATGGAATGGAAGAGAGAGAAACGATTTTCAGACGGCCTTCAAACCATTGACGACGCGTTTATAGCAGGTGTAAACCAATGCCGCGCAAGCCAGCCACATGACGACGTAGAAAACCGCATGGAAGCTGCCCGCCACCGCGTACCACACCGCCAGTACGCCGATAAAGAACGCGCGGTCGCTCTTGCCGAACGGCCCGTCATAACGCCGCCCGTTGCCGTGCACCTGCCCCAACACGCCGCAAAATTCGGTCATTGCCGCAAGCCAGACAAACAGGCCGATTTGTGCGCCGTCAAACGGGGCGATAAAGGCGAAAGGCAGATATAGCGCGGCATCGGCGGCAACATCGGTGATTTCGTTCAGATAACCGCCCAATGCCGACTGCTGACCGAACTCGCGCGCCAGCATCCCGTCCACCGCGTTCAACGCCATGCGGACAAACAGCCACACGGGCAACAGCCAAAATAAGGCAGGAACCTGCGCGCCGAGCGACAGCAGCAGCCCGACCGCGACCGACACCGCGCAAGCCGCCAGCGTAACCTGATTGGCGGTTACCCCCTTCTGATAAAGCCGGCGCACCAGCGGGCGCAGCAGGTTTTGGAATTTGGGTTTGAGGGCGTAAATACTCATGAGAGGCCGTCTGAAAATAAAAAATAAAGAGCCGCGATTATAGGGCAATCCCTTATAATCCGCCTGTTTATCTCCATCAATCCGTGCAATATGACGGCAGGCCGTCTGAACGCCCGGAATCAAACACCCATGCCCAAACTCTACATGTTCTATCTCGGCGGCAACGCGGGCCGCTCCAATATCGAAGTGCACGACATCCAATTTGCCGTTTGCGACAACTACCAAGAGGCTGTCCCTGCGCTAAAGGCCGCATGGTTCGGCGATGCCGACAAAATCCACATCGACGGCTGGCAGGTTGTCGAATGGGCGGACGGCTATGACATTACCGTCTCCGAACAGCCCGCCGAAGATGAAAGGCCGTCTGAAAACACACCGCGCCTGTATTTCGCCAACGTCGGCGGCTATTTGGCCGGACAGCTTGCGGAAGCGCACGCATTCGGCCTGTTTGCCGCCGCAAATCCTGCCGAAGCCAAAACCAAAGCCCTGAACACCCTTTTACCCGGCCATGCCCAACAACATAAAGACAATCTGAAAGACGTAGACAACCTGCTTGCCCTTGACCGCGTCGGCAGACACCGCATCATATTGACACCGAATCCGCACGTCAGGCCGTCTGAAATCGGTTTTCAAGGCTACCTGCCGATTTAGCGGATTGACTGCAAACGGAAAAACACGGCTTTGCCCTGCCATACTGATTCAAAGCGGATTATAGTGGATTAACTTTAAACCAGTACGGCGTTGCCTTGCCTTGCCGTACTATCTGTACTGTCTGCGGCTTCGTCGCCTTGTCCTGATTTAA
>ERZ773010.231-NODE-231-length-42155-cov-95.201995_pt1 | contig 42155 bp, 30 predicted proteins | sample MGYA00580842_ERZ773010 | MGnify/ENA primary metagenome ERZ773010 (study PRJEB29015, sample SAMEA2737982) | human oral metagenome | biome: human oral; feature: human-associated habitat; material: dental | place: China | collected 2107 ... | reverse complement strand
ATCGGCAAACCAAAATCTTTCATAGCATCCCGCACCTGCAATAAAGCAGATTCCGCCTGAGTGAATTTCGGGTTTTCGCCGGAATCCTTCCTCTCATCCCGGCCCTTCTTCGAGGAACCCCCAAAACTCGACCCTCGCTGAGACTTCTTATCCCCTGATGATGCGAACACCGAACTACTAGCATTCACACAACTCGACAACGAACAATTCGAATCCGTCCAATGCGAATCCAACAAATCCTGATACGCAGTAACCACCTTAGTCACCACATCAAGATCCACCTCAGCACCAGCAGCAGACACCACCGGGGCAGACCCCAGCGCAAGACCGGCCGCCAGAATCAGCGTCCCCCCCCCACGCCACAAACGAAGCTTCGACTTCATGACTTACTCCCAAAACCTAGAGAACTTAAACCTATGTGCAATGCTGAGAACATCAACACATCTGCGACCCTACGACACGCACCATCACACCGTCCACCCCTCACCAACAGCACGGGGGTACGAATCGAACACCTAAGCGACATGCACCAACCAGGAATTTTAAGGAAAACATATCACACTACCAGGACATCTTACCTCATAATTAACCCTTGCTTATCCGAAAACACAATTAATAAGCTTTACCCCCGTTACAGCATTCGCACTGACCTATAAAAAATAATTTATATATCCCAACGTCGCCCATATGCTACCGCACATAAAAACGATACAGACGATATAAGCTGCAGAAACATTAAACCATGACGATAGTAAGGTAATCAATACCATTTGAAAATAACTAACAGTAGAAAAATAGACAAAACTTTACCGCCACGAGAGCCAAGTAAACTCATTACAGAAGTTAATAATTAGAACATGCTTTCCCATTCAAATCATACAAATGATATGTATTTCCATGTCGCACTATAAAACACAAAGAACCCTTAGTGTCGAATAACAATAGCTCTATATCATCAACATTCATCTTTCCGGTAATAAGAAAATAATTGCAGACAATCACAATGATATTGGGCTACACATCACCAGAATGCATAATCACCATCAATAACATGTCTAGAACATGCATACGACAGGCCCCATTGCCCGCCCTGGGATCGTCGTAAAGCAGGCGTAAAGCGAAGGGTGAAACCGGATGTCTGCCGCATGGTCTAGGGTAAGTCCATGGCCAAAAAACCTCGCCCTGTTCACCGCTGCACCGAATGCGGCTACTCCAGCCCCAAATGGTTGGGCCGCTGCCCGGAGTGCGGCACCTGGGGGTCCATGCAGGAACACCAACCCGCCGCAGCCGGCAGCGCCACCCAGGCAGCAACCACCGGGGTGGTCACCAAAGGGCTCACACCAACCTCCCCCGCCCAAAAGATCACCACCATTTCCGCAACAAAAGCCACCAGCCAAACCACCGGCATTGGGGAGCTCGACCGGGTGTTGGGCAGCGGCATTGTTCCCGGATCCGTTGTGCTGTTGGCGGGCGAACCCGGGGTGGGGAAATCCACGCTGCTTCTGGAGGTCGCCAGCCGGTGGGCGAAACTCGACCGGGTCGCCCTCTATGTGACCGCCGAGGAATCCGCCGGGCAGGTGCGCATGCGGGCCGAACGCACCGGCGCGCTGCACGACTCGCTGTATCTTGCGGCGGAATCCAACCTCGATGTGGTGTTCGGGCATGTGGACCAGCTCAAACCCAGCCTGCTTATTGTGGACTCGGTCCAGACCATGAACGCCACCGATGTGGAGGGGGTTGCCGGGGGCGTCGCCCAATCCCGGGCGGTGACCGCGGCCCTCACCACCCTGGCGAAAACCACCGGCATCCCCGTGCTGCTGGTGGGACACGTCACCAAGGATGGGAATGTTGCCGGCCCCAGGGTGCTCGAACACCTGGTTGATGTGGTGCTGAATTTTGAGGGCGACCGGCACTCTAGTCTGCGCATGCTGCGCGGCATTAAAAACCGGTTTGGTGCCACCGACGAGGTTGGGTGTTTCGAACAGCAATCCGATGGCATTAAGGAGATACCCGACCCGTCCGGCCTGTTTTTGTCCCACCGGGACGCCACCCCGGACGGCACCGCGGTCACCGTCGCCATGGATGGGGTGCGACCCATTGTCGCCGAGGTTCAGGCCCTCGTGGTTCCCACCGAATCGAAAAATCCCCGGCGCGCCGTCACCGGTCTTGACGCCACCCGGGTGCCCATGGTGTTGGCGGTGTTGGCGGCCCGGGCCGGTCGGCGCACCCACACGAGCGAGGTGTATGTGGCCACGGTTGGGGGCATGAAGGTGGGCGAGCCGGCCACGGACCTGGCCATTGCCATGGCCACGGTGAGTGCAATAACGAAAAAACCACTGCCGGCGAAAACAGTGGTGTTGGGTGAGGTGGGGTTGGCCGGGGAAATCCGGCGGGTGCCTAACGTGCAGCGCCGCCTCATGGAGGCGAAACGGCTGGGGTATCGGCAGGCGGTGATCCCGGCGGGGTCGGATGTGGATGATTCTGCCCTGCCGGGGTTGCGGGTGGTGGAGGTTGCCACGATCCACGACGCGCTGCGGCTTATTCAATAATTGGGTGATCGCCGAAAAGCCGGGTGGTTAGCGCATTATTGCAGGTTGAAGGTGAATGCGTCGGAGTGCACCACGCCTTCTTCCGTGTGGAGCTTGCCGATGGCCGCATGCATGTAGTAGTCGCCGGCGGGGGCGGGCTCCCGATCAATGCAGGCGTTGGGTGCGGAGCTGGTGCGGGACCATTGCACCTTGAAGTAGCGCTCGGAGTTGGCTTTGAAGGTTTGCTTGCCGGTTTCCGCCGGGTCGTTGCAATCGACGTCGGACCATAGGAGTTGGTTGGTGTCCATGGTGTAGATCTCAAACCGGATCACATTGTCGGTGAGGTCGATGATGCAGTCAGCCTTGGTGGGGTTGGCGACCTTCATGTAGAGGTTGGGGAGTTGGCCTTCCTCGTAGCTGAAGTGGTCGGTGGAGGCTTCGATCTTGAGGTCGGAAAGGTCGCAGGTTTCTTTGGCCTGCGCGGCCTCCGACTCGGCGTCGTCATCCTTGGCGTCGTCGGCTTGGGCATCATCGCTTGCGGCGGTGGTGTGTGTGACGGATTTCTTCCCGCCCACACCACTTGCGCCACTTGCCCCGCCGGTGCGGGTGCCGGCGGCCGTGCCGGGTGTGGTGGCGACCTCCGTGGCAACCTCGGCGGCCGGCTCGGAACCAGCCCCACCGCCAGAAGCGGAAGTAGCTTTAGGGCTACCAGTGGGGGTTGCGGGGGCACCCCCGGTGGCGCGTGGCGTGGATACAATGGGCTCCGTCACCGCCACCGTCGCGGACTCGTGGTTGCTCCTTATAAATAGGAGGGTGGCGACCACACCAATAATCACTAACAGTGCGAAGAGGGCGGCGAGACGCCGCCGGCGGTAATACACTTCCGCTGGTAGGGGCCGCCCGTCGTAGCTGGGACGGGCGGCGCTGCGTATATTCGGGCGACGGGGGTAATTATTTCGGCGATCCACGCTTAAAGCCTAAAGCTAAAATTACGGGATTCAGCGGAGCTTCCTCGGTGTGTTGCAAAACCGTGTGATCTACACTGCTTTATGAATTTGTTACCCCCTTTTGCGTGTGTCAGGCTTGTGCTGTTGTGCGCCTGTTACCTTCCCCTGTTACACACCTTCGACGGAGAGGTAGTCGATCGACCCATCCGCCAGGCTGTAGTGGGCGGCGATAAACGCGGTCTTACCACTCTTAACCGCCTCCTTAATCACTGGGGAAATACCCATGATCTTGCTGCGGATCGCCTCCGCGTGAGCGCGTTCAAAATCGAAAGGAGTATGCTTCCCGGCGCTTTTCGCCGAAAGAATGCTGGGCATGATCTGCTCCACAATGGTGCGCTGGTGGCCGGTCGGCACCTCCGCGCCATCGAGCGCCACCGCCGCGGCTGCCTTGACCGCGCCGCAGGATTCGTGCCCCAACACCACCAGCACCTCAACGTCGAGCGCCTCGACGGCGAACTCTAGCGACGCCAGCACCGCGGCATCGACCACTTCCCCGGCGGTGCGGATGGTGAAAATGTCGCCGAGTCCCACGTCGAAAAGCAACTCAACGGGGACCCGGGAGTCACCGCAGGTAAACACGGCCGCCCGGGGGGATTGCCCCATGCGTAACTCCTCGCGGCGGTTCACGCTCTGGTTGGGATGCAGTGGTTTCCCCGCGGCGAATCGGGCGTTACCGGCGAGCAGGTTATCCCACACAAGTTTTGGATTGCGAGCCTCAGACGGGCTGCTGGGTGTTGTAGTCATAGTATTATTGTGGCACCGATGGATAGATTGCGGATAGATTATTAGCAATCATGACCACACCAGTTACCGTAACCCCAGAAAAGTCCGCCGAACTTCGAACCGTCCTGCACCGCCGGCTTCCCACGTGGTTTGCCGCCAACGCCCGCGATATTGCCTGGCGCACCCCGGAAACCTCCGCGTGGGGTGTACTGCTCAGCGAAGTCATGAGCCAACAAACCCAGGTCTCCCGCGTGGAACCCATATGGTTGGAGTGGATCAACCGTTGGCCCACCCCCACCGACTTTGCCGCAGCCCGCATTGACGAGGTGCTACGCGCCTGGGGGCGTCTCGGGTACCCGCGGCGCGCGCTCCGCCTGCACGAATGCGCCCAACAGATTGTGGCGCACCACAATGGCGTGGTGCCGGAAGATGTGGCCGAACTGTTGGCCCTGCCCGGCATCGGCGACTACACCGCCCGGGCCGTTGCCGCATTCGCCTACGGGCAGCGGGTGCCGGTGGTGGACACGAATGTGCGGCGGGTACTCGCCCGGTTCTACCACGGCGAATACGAGCCACGATCCCCGTCGAAACGGGAGCTGGCGGTCATGGAATCCCTGCTGCCGGACGCCGACGGGGGCGTGGATGCGGCGAAATTCAGCACGGCAATCATGGAGCTCGGTGCACTCATCTGCACCACCACCCCCAAATGTGGTGACTGTCCCCTCCGGTCGTCATGCCTATGGGTGGCCGGCGGGTCGATCGTGACCCCGCGCAGCCCCAGCCGCCGCGTGCAAAAATTTGCCGGCACAGACCGACAGGTCCGAGGGCTCATCATGGCGGAACTCCGCGCAGCCGACGGCATAGTACCGCTCGAACGCATCGAAGCCGTGTGGGCGGATGGCACGCAACGCAACCGCGCGCTCGCTTCCCTGCTTGACGACGGCCTTGCGCAGGAAGTCGCCGGCGGCTTCCGCCTGCCCAACTAGCCCCCAGCTAGCCCACCCAAACGCACCACCCGGACTGGCTTACCACGCTTATAACCCTCTACAATAAGCCACCATGGCAAAGAAAACTATGTGCGTATGGTCAATCATCTTCCTCGCCGTCTCAGCCATGTTCCCTGCTGCTGCGACTGCCGACAATGATGATTTTTACCAACCTCCCGCACAGTTTTCCACCCACCCGCAAGCCCCCGGCACGGTCCTACGCACCCAACCGGTCGACAACACCCGAGCCACAAAAATGCTGTATGCGTCCACCGACCAGGACGGAAAACCGGTGGCGGTATCCGGGTATGTGATCGAACCCGACCGACCGGCGATAGGAACCGTGGTGTTCGCACCGGGGACGCGCGGCCAGGGGGACATGTGCGCCCCCTCACGGGGGCCGTGGCTGGTGGGGGCGGTGTCCCCAACGGCAATGTCGGTGAATTATGAGCTACCGATCCAGTATTATGCGGCGTCGCTAGGGTTACGGGTGATTGTCACCGATTATATTGGGTTGGGCACGCCGGGGATTCACACATATGTGAATGCGGCGGAAGAGGCACATGCGGTCTTGGACGCGGCCCGGGCGGGCCTGCGGGTGGCGAAGGCGCCGCTGGATTCCCCGGTGGGGTTGCACGGGTATTCGCAGGGTGGGGGCGCCGTGGCGGCGGCCGCGGAGCTGGCAGAGGAGTATGCCCCGGATGTGCGGCTGGTGGGAACCTATGCGGGGGCGCCGCCGGCGGATTTGTTCGAGGTGTTCACCACGGTGGATGGGTCGTCGATCAGCGGGGTGCTGGGGATGGCCATCAATGGGTTTTCGGCACGCGACGCCCAGTTTCGGGCGGCGGTGGATCGGCACGTGTCGGATGCGGGGCACCGATATTTACAGACGGTTGCCACGAGTTGCGTGATTGATTCGGTGGGAAAGTACGGGTTTATGAAGTCGAATGTGTTCACGAAGACCGGCATCACGTTCAAGGAGGTAGTGCAGCAGGAGCCGGTGATTGCGGAAACTTTGAAACGCAATAGCCTGGGGAAAAAGCCGCCACACACCCCGATTTTTATGATGACCGGCCGATCTGACGATATTATTCCCACAGACCAGGTCGCACGCCTGGCCGATAAATATTGTCGAGCCGGGGCCACAGTATCGGCGACGCAATCGGCGCTGCCGCGGGTGACGCCCACGATCAATTCGGGCATTAATCACGCGCTATCGAGCTGGGAGGACATTCAGCCCTCCATGGAGTATTTGCTGGCCAGATTCCGGGGTGAGCCGGCGCGGAATGATTGCGGCAACTATCAAACCCCGCGTTCGTCACTGTAGGGCGTCGACAAGCAAGGTGCTATGCCGCATCGAGGTAATCGCTAGAGGTAGGGGTGCTTTGTTGCTGGTTAGTGGTTTGTCCGGCAGCAGGATTGCTGGGCCCGAGGATCAGTGTGCCTTCGTCGAACTCCTTGAGCACCCGATCCTTGCCGGCTGGGGATATGACACCGGCGGCTACCGACCTATCCAGCTGTTTCACCAGTTCGGCGCGTTGGGCGGTGTTGGTGGGGTCGGCCGTTTGCAGCTGCTCGGACGGAATATCGGCGGTGACTCCCAAGCCGGATAATTCGGTGGCGCGAGCGGGCTGGAGGCTGGTTGCCGCCACGGGGGATTCGCTGCTTGTTGCGGCGTATTGTGCATAGGCGGTGGTAGCGCCGACACCGAGAACGAGGGCAGCGAAGCTACCAGCAAGAACGAGTTTCTTATTAGCGAAGAGGGTACGCATTAGGAATCTCCTTAAAATCATCGGTGGAGCATGTGGGCTCTTAAGAACATTAATAACAAGGTTAAGCGGCATGACTGGGCGGAAAATGGAAACGACCTTCTGTAAGCCGCAAGGTTTACTTTTAATTTCCTGAGCGATGCTGAAAAGCGGATTCGAGCTCTCTGTGAGAACCCGGGGAACGCCATTCCTAGAACATCTGCTTGCCCGTTTTCGGGGTGGCGCTCTCCCCAAGGGTTATTGCAATCTATACACTTAGTCCGCATGAAGATTCTTATTGTTGGTGCTAACGGTCGTGTTGGCACCAAACTCATGGCGTTACTCTCCGAATCCCACACGGTGTACGCCGGCGTGCGGAACGCGGAGGCCCCTAATGCGGTGGCGCTCGACCTGACCGCCCCACTACCGGAGATCACCGAGGCGGTGAAGTCCGTGCAACCGGATGTCATCTATTTCACTGCCGGCTCGCGGGGGAAGAATTTGTTGCAGGTGGATGCGTTTGGCGCGGTCAAACTGATCCAGGCGGCCAAGGCAGCTGGGGTGCCCCGGTTTGTCATGTTGAGCACGGTGTATGCGTTGCAGCCGGAGCGGTGGAACGAAGGAATCCTGGCGGACCTGTCGGATTATTACATTGCGAAGTTCTTTGCTGACCACTGGCTGGTCCACCACAGCGACCTGGACTACACGATCCTGCAGCCAGGCCCCCTGGAGGAGACCCCGGGCACGGGTCGTATCGCCGTGGATGTGGCAGAGCCCCGTGGCAATAGCATGGATGATGTGGCCGCAACCCTGGCGGCGATCATTACGATCCCAGAGACCGTGGGCAAGGTCATCACTATGTCCGGTGGAGACACTCCCATCGCAGAAGCACTGGCTTCCTAATTTTCATTGCACTCAATCATAATATGACGTGAATTGCGCATGCAGTTCGCTGTTACTGGTGATGCGCATGTGGCCCATGTTGCTTTGCGACGCTCCCCCAGGCGCGTGGGACAGGCCGGCAACCTCGCCCCACTCGACCCTGAGATCCGGGACCACGAGTACTGTGCTGCGATATTGGCCGAAACAGGGCCTGGAGGAGGCCTAAAAACCAGATATCGCAGCACAGTGCCCGACGCAGACGCCGCCCATAAAAAGCACCCCACCACGGGGTGAGGTGAAGTGTGCTGCGATATTGGCCGAATGAAGCTTCACAACCGGCCTGCAACCCAAATATCGCAGCACACACAAAATCACGACCAACCGAATGAAGCCAACCAGACGGGGTGTGAGTGCGAGTTGATGGCCCCCGCTTGCGGCGTCGTAAAGCGGGGGGAACTGATTACTGAGCAGCGCGCTCCGGGCCACCGTGACCGCCGCCGGGGCCACCGCCAAGGACGCCGGCGTCAAACGCCTTCAGCACGGAATCCTTATCGGACGACGACAAGGTACCCTTGGACACTGCCTCGTCAAGGCGGGACGACAACTCGGTGCGGTGCTCCGCCTCACGCTCGCTGTGCATCTCAGACATGGCCTGCTCCACCTTGGAAACATCAACGCCCAGGGCGGTAGCAAGCTTCTGGTTCATGGCGGACTTATCGGGGCGCTCGCCCTTCTGCTCGCCGGAGCCCTCGGAACGCAGCGAATCCATGGCCTCCTTCAACTTGTCCTCGCTCACGCCCAGCTTCTTGGCTAGCTCGGCGGGACCCTTATCGTCCTTGTTGCCCTTGTCGCGGTCCTTGCCCAGCAGCTGGCTGGCGCTTGCGGACGCCGCGGGCACATCAGTAGCGTTTTGGGCATGGGCTGCCAGGGCGCCAGTCCCCAGGGCCACCGCCAGGGAACCGCCGATGATCGCCAACTTGCTGGTCTTAGAAAACGCACGCATGATTTGTCTCCTTCAATGTCGTAAGTGCGTGTTTTTGTGCGTAACCGATCCCTTTATTCAGTGAACCGATCACTGCCTATGATGATAAAGAGCATTACTAAATAATCCATGGCAGAAGGCTTCTAATCTTCCCGAAATTCGCTCGAATTTTCCCGAACCAGCCTGTGAACTCCCCGCCACACCTGGCACCAACCATAAAAACCCCGGGCAACGACTGCCAGAAACCAATTGTTAGAAATCAAAATATAGTACGCTGCACCCAGCCACAATATTTTTTTAGAAAGAGGATCTCCCTGTGATAACCGGACTCATCGGCATTAACGGCTCCGGGAAAACCACCCGACTCAAGAACCTTTATGCCCAACACGCGCCAGGGGCCGCGCAATTCGTCCCCGACAACCCCATCATTCCCATCGAAGTCAGCGCGCACGAGCTGCTGCACCGGCTAGGCAGAATGCACCGGCTGCCGCGCGCCGAAGCAAAACGCAGAGCCACCATCCTGTGTGACGAACTTGCTATCGACGGTGGTACGACCCGCGCCATCAGTACTTATTCTGCCGGTAATTACAAAAAGACCGCCCTGGCCATAGTGTTCATCAAGCCGGCACGCCACCTGTATCTTGATGAGCCTCTGGAAATGGTGGACGCAATCTCTCGGGCTCGGATCCTGCGGATACTGCGCCGCATCAGCAACCTGGGGCACCAGGTGACCATCTCCACCCAGGACTTCACCATTGCCGAACAGTGCGACGCAATCGAAGTCATGGCCGACCTGGAGGTGGTGGCGGAGGGCGCACCCAGCGCAGTGCTGGGCGACGACCCCTTCACCCGGCTCATGGAGCTATCCGGGACCGAATTCACCGACTGCCAGGCGGATTGGTTAGCCGATCCGGGCGGGGTGAAAACTGAGGCGAAACCGGGGTTGGGGTCGGAAGCCAGCCCGGCGGCAGGGTCGGCGGCGGGCGGGCGGGGCGAATAATGACCATGCTCTTGCTGCGCCAACACTATGGGCGCGAATCGAACGGTGTTGGGCCGCTCACCGAATTCCTCATCGCCTTCTACGCTGGCGTGTTCTTCACCAAATCGGCAACCGGGCCGCAATGCCTGCTCGCCCTCCTGGTATGCACCGGTATCTCATTCAGCATGACCCGCCGGTATTCGTCGGCCCTGGTCACACCGCCCATCGCCCTGACCGCACGCCAACTGCTGCCCAGCTGCCTGGCCTTCGGATTCTGCCTGGTGTCATTCTGGGGCATGGTTCTTGTCGCCGCGGCCAACAGTAATTGGGTGGCGCTGGCGCTCACGGTGGTGGGCGTCGGAGTCGGAACCACGGCCGGCCTGCTTATCCCCAAAACAATGGCCCACATACCGCGACGCAAACATTTTCGCAGGGTTGGGGCGATCGTGGTAACGCCCCGACGCGGCGGGGTGTGGCAGTTTTTCGAATTCGATGTGCGCCGCCGACTCCTCCGGCCGGCAACCCGGGTGGTCATGCCGATAGGGTACTTCGGGCTCGTGTGCCTGATTGCGGCGCTCTTCCCCATGGCGCTGGTCCGCGGCATGTCACTGCCGGCCGCCCTCTGCCATGGGGCAGCCCTGTGGCTAGTGGTGAGCTTCGTGTATGTTGGCCACGACGATCGACCCGGCCTGTCCCTGTGGTCGGCCTTCGGGTGGCGGCTCTGGCCGATGCAGGCCGGGCTGATACTAGGTGCCGTCAGCCTTGGGGCTCTCGCCTCGCTTATCGACGCCACCTGGGGGTATGTGATTGGTGTGGGCTGTGCCCTCCTCTTGGCCTCAGTGTTTTGGGCCAAGGTGGCATTATCGCCGGATCACCAGGCCCCCTGCCATCCCCTGGTCCGGGACCTGCCCCGGACCGGAATGGTGGAGTTCATCATGCTCCTCATGATCGTTTCCGCGGGAGCAGCCCCGATCCTGGTGCTGCTCCGCTAGTGTGTTAGTCCTCGGCAGCGTGCCGGGGCGTCACCGAATCGCTGGTGCTGGTGCCGGCGGCAGAGTCGGATGCCCCCACCGGCTTGGCCTCCACAGCAGCCGGGGCCGTGGACTGCAATTCCAGCTCCTCCGGCAGCGGCTTCGGCCGGGGAGTGAACACGAACGTGGCCTTGTCGTTGTGCTTGGCATCGCCGTCCCAACCCTCGACATCCACGGTGACGATCTCACCTGCGCCGACCTCGCCGAAGAGGATCTTTTCACTCAACACGTCTTCAATTTCGCGCTGAATCGTGCGACGCAGCGGCCGGGCACCCAGCACCGGGTCGAAACCACGGGCGGCCAGCAGGTTCTTGGCCTGCTCCGTGAGCTCGATGCCCATGTCCTTGGCTGCCAGGGCCTTTTCGACGCGGCTCACCAGCAGGTCGACCATCTCCACAATCTGCTCCTTGGTGAGCTGGTGGAACACCACAATGTCGTCGATACGGTTGAGGAATTCGGGGCGGAAGTGCTTCTTCAACTCGTCATTGACCTTGTTCTTCATGCGCTCATACTGGCCGTCAGCATCATGCTCGCCAACCGCACTGAAGCCCATGCCCACAGCCTTGGAAATGTCTTGGGTACCAAGGTTGGAGGTGAAGATCAGGACCGTGTTCTTGAAGTCGACAATGCGGCCTTGGCCGTCGGTAAGCCGGCCGTCTTCCAGCACCTGGAGGAGGGTGTTGTAGATTTCCTTGTGGGCCTTCTCAATCTCGTCGAAAAGCACCACGGAGAACGGCTTACGCCGCACCTTTTCGGTAAGCTGGCCGCCCTCTTCGTAGCCAACATAGCCGGGGGGCGCACCGAACAGGCGGGAGGCGGTGAACCGGTCGTGGAACTCGCCCATGTCGATCTGGATCAGGGCGTCATCCTCACCAAACAGGAAGTTCGCAAGCGCTTTCGAAAGCTCGGTTTTACCCACACCGGAGGGGCCGGCGAAAATGAACGAACCGGAGGGACGCCGCGGATCCTTCAGGCCGGCGCGGGTACGGCGAATCGCCCGGGATACCGCCTTGACCGCATCCTCCTGACCGATAATGCGCTTATGCAGCTCATCCTCCATATTGAGCAGGCGGGAGGACTCTTCCTCGGTGAGCTTAAACACGGGAATCCCGGTCCAGTGGGCCAACACCTCAGCGATTTGCTCCTCGCCCACCTCGGCAATGTCGTCAAGTTCCCCGGCGCGCCACTGCTTTTCCTTCTCGCGGCGCTCCTCGGTCAACTGGCGCTCCTGGTCGCGCAACCCGGCGGCCTTTTCGAAATCTTGTGCGTCAATGGCAGCCTCTTTTTGCCGCCGCACCTTGGTGATCCGCTCGTCCATTTCCCGAATGCCCTCGGGGGCGGTCATGCGTTTGATGCGCATGCGGGCCCCGGCCTCGTCGATGAGGTCGACGGCCTTATCCGGCAGGAACCGGTCGTTGATGTACCGGTCGGACAGGTTCGCGGCGGCGGTCAGGGCACCATCGGTGATCGACACCCGGTGGTGGGCCTCATACCGGTCCCGCAGGCCCTTCAGAATGTTGATCGTCATTTCCACGGAGGGCTCGGGCACCTGCACCGGCTGGAACCGGCGCTCCAGGGCGGCGTCCTTTTCAATGTGCTTGCGGTACTCGTCAAGGGTGGTGGCGCCAATGGTTTGCAGCTCGCCGCGGGCCAGCTTGGGCTTCAGCAGGGAGGCCGCGTCAATGGCGCCCTCGGCCGCACCTGCGCCGACCAGGGTGTGGATTTCGTCAATGAACAGGATAATGTCGCCACGCTGGTTGATTTCCTTTAGCACCTTCTTCAGGCGTTCCTCAAAATCACCACGGTAGCGGGAGCCTGCCACCAGCGAGCCCAGGTCCAGGGAATACACCTGCTTATCCTTGAGGGTTTCCGGGACCTTGCCGTTCACAATGTCTAATGCGAGGCCTTCCACCACGGCGGTTTTCCCCACGCCGGGTTCACCGATGAGCACCGGGTTGTTCTTTGTGCGCCGGCTCAGCACCTGCATGATGCGTTCGATTTCTTGTTCCCGACCCACCACGGGGTCGAGTTTGCCTTCCTTAGCGGCCTGGGTGAGGTTCCGGCCGAACTGGTCCAACACCAGGGAGGTGGAGCGCTCGCCGGCGCCGCGAGAGCCGCGGGAACTGGAGGCGCCAGGGCCCGCACCAGCACCAATAGCGTCATTGCTGTCGTTGGAGGTGTTTTCGGGGCTGTCGCCGCCTTCGTAACCGGACAGTAATTGGATAACCTGCTGCCGCACTCGGGGCAAGTCGGCGCCGAGCTTCACCAGCACCTGGGCGGCCACGCCTTCGCCCTCACGGATGAGGCCGAGCAGGAGGAATTCGGTGCCAATGTATTTATGGCCCATTTGCAGGCCTTCGCGCAGGGATAGTTCCAGGACTTTCTTAGCGCGGGGGGTAAAAGGAATATGGCCCACCGGAGGCTCGGTACCTTGGCCGATAATTTCTTCTACTTCTTGGCGCACGGCTTCCAAAGAAATGCCCATGGATTCCAGGGCTTTAGCGGCCACGCCTTCGCCTTCGTGGATGAGGCCGAGCAGGATGTGCTCGGTGCCGATGTAATTGTGGTTGAGACCGCGTGCCTCTTCTTGTGCCAGCACAATGACGCGGCGAGCACGGTCGGTAAAACGCTCGAACATGTTCACTTCCTAAGCTGTACTAATAGTTGTAATGTTCCCAACTCTATAGCGGTTCATAATTTTGAACCAGCTTATGAGACACGCCGCACGTCACAGCCCCCAATTTTTTCGCTATTGTCGCTGGTGATTGGGGGTTTTTGTTGGTGTACGCCTGTAGCGAACAGCTACTAGTTTTTGGCTTGTTTAATGAAGAAGCTTAATAGTACAGCTACTACAGCCAAGATAGTGGCGACCAGGAATGCGCTGGTTGCGCCGTGGGCTGTTGCGTCGACAAGCGGAGCACCGGCTGCCACCTTGCTGTTTGTTTGCTGAGTGAGCACCGCGACAAGAATAGCGACCCCGATGGCGCTGGCAAGTTGCTGCGCGGTGGATAGGGTGGCGGAACCGTGACTGTACAGGTGTGCGGGCAGGCTACTTAACGACGCGGTGTACAGCGGGGTGATGCTGAACGCAATGCCGACCTCAAACAGCACATACAGCATGGCCATGGCGATGGGACCGAACCGCTGGTAGGCAGCCCACGCGAGAAGCCCAGTGCTGATGGCCAAGACGATAATGCCGGGGATCATGAGGGGTCGAACCCCAACCCGGTCGTAGAGCCGACCAATGAAGGGGGCGGCAAGGCCTTGGAGCAGCCCGCCAGGCATAACCACCAGGCCGGACACTGCCGTGGTGACCAGTAGGGCTTTTTGCAGGTAGATGGGCAGCACGGTGACCAGCCCGAGGAGCAGGCCGAAGATCACCATGATGAGGATGATAGCAATAGCAAAACCTGGGACAGCGAAAACCCGCAGGTCCAGGAAAGCCTGATCGCGTTTGCCCAGGCTGAGCTGCCGCAGCACGAATGCGACGAGCGCAATAATGGCGGCCACCCCCACAATGATGGGGATGAAACTGCCGGCCATGAGGGTTTCAATGTCGCTGAGCGCGTAGACGAGCCCGCCAAACCCGATAGCAGCCAATGGCACCGATATGATGTCGAATGGTTTTTCGGTGGATTCCCCAACATTACTAATGTATTTCACCCCCACCAGCAGGATGAATACGACGAAGGGAACCATGAACCAGAAGACAAAATTCCAGCTGAAATAGTTGAGGATGAACCCGGACACGGTGGGGCCGAACGCGGGGGCAAGCGAAATCACGACAGACATCATGCCCACGAAGGAACCGCGCATGCTAGGTGGCACCACATTCATGACGGTGGTCATGAGCAGGGGCATAATCAGCGCGGTTCCGGCGGCCTGCAGCACCCGGCCGCCCAGCAGCGCCAGGAAGACGGGGGCGAGGGCCGCCACCAGGGTGCCGCCCAGGAAGAACACGAAGGCGGTGATAAAGACTTGCCGGGTGGTGAGCCGCTCGATAACAAACCCGGTGGTGGGGATCACGACTGCCATGGTGAGCATGAAGCCGGTGGTGAGCCATTGTGCGGTGGCGGCGGTCACCCCGAAGCTGTCCATGATGACTGGTAGCGCCACCGACAGCGTGGTCTCGTTCAACAGCATCACGGTTGCGGCCAGCACGAGGGTTCCAAGCACAAGCTTGGATTCCCTGGTGAGCCCCGGATTGTCCATATCCATACGTTTCCTTTCTGTCTTCTATCCAGTTAAACAGTACGCCTGCTACTGGGCATCCCCGAAATAGTCCACGCTTTTCGACGCCCACCCCGGCGCGTGGGACAAACACCCTCACCCAGCCCTAAGATCCGGGGCCGCGAGTACTGTGCTGCGATATTGGACAAAACAAGGCCTGGAGGCGGCCCAAAATCCAGATATCGCAGCACACTACTTGTCAGACAACCCGAACAGACGAGAGACCCTGACCACCGAACACCCCTAGCCCCGTTCCCGGGTTGTGTGCTGCGATATCTCACCCCAGAGGCCGGATCCAGACCCAAAACAGGCAATATCGCAGCACAGTACTTGTCAGATGTCCTGGATCCTAAGCGCTCAACCTTGAAACATAAATTTACGTGACATACCCCACCAACTAATTCGATACACCGCAACCCTCACCCCACTCCCTGAAGATGTGTGCTGCGATATTGAACGAAATGAGGCCCCGGGTGGACCCAAAACCCAGATATCGCAGCACACTACTCATCAGACAACCCAAGTCGGACGAGAGACCCCAATTCCAGGACATCCCTAGCCTCGCAACCGGGGTGTGTGCTGCGATATCTCACCCCAGATGCCGAATCCAAGCCCAAAACAGGCAATAACGCAGCACAGTACTTGTCAGACAAGTTGGATCGTAGGCGTCCAACCTTAAATCATCAGTTACGTGACTTCCGTCACTAACTAATTCAATGCATTGCAAACCCTATCTCTCGCCCTGAAGATGTGTGCTGCGATATTGGCCGAATGAAGCTTCACAACCGGCCTGCAACCCAAATATCGCAGCACACACAAAATCACGACCAACCGAATGAAGCCAACCAGACGGGGTGTGAGTGCGAGTTGATGGCCCCCGCTTGCGGCGTCGTAAAGCGGGGGGAACTGATTACTGAGCAGCGCGCTCCGGGCCACCGTGACCGCCGCCGGGGCCACCGCCAAGGACGCCGGCGTCAAACGCCTTCAGCACGGAATCCTTATCGGACGACGACAAGGTACCCTTGGACACTGCCTCGTCAAGGCGGGACGACAACTCGGTGCGGTGCTCCGCCTCACGCTCGCTGTGCATCTCAGACATGGCCTGCTCCACCTTGGAAACATCAACGCCCAGGGCGGTAGCAAGCTTCTGGTTCATGGCGGACTTATCGGGGCGCTCGCCCTTCTGCTCGCCGGAGCCCTCGGAACGCAGCGAATCCATGGCCTCCTTCAACTTGTCCTCGCTCACGCCCAGCTTCTTGGCTAGCTCGGCGGGACCCTTATCGTCCTTGTTGCCCTTGTCGCGGTCCTTGCCCAGCAGCTGGCTGGCGCTTGCGGACGCCGCGGGCACATCAGTAGCGTTTTGGGCATGGGCTGCCAGGGCGCCAGTCCCCAGGGCCACCGCCAGGGAACCGCCGATGATCGCCAACTTGCTGGTCTTAGAAAACGCACGCATGATTTGTCTCCTTCAATGTCGTAAGTGCGTGTTTTTGTGCGTAACCGATCCCTTTATTCAGTGAACCGATCACTGCCTATGATGATAAAGAGCATTACTAAATAATCCATGGCAGAAGGCTTCTAATCTTCCCGAAATTCGCTCGAATTTTCCCGAACCAGCCTGTGAACTCCCCGCCACACCTGGCACCAACCATAAAAACCCCGGGCAACGACTGCCAGAAACCAATTGTTAGAAATCAAAATATAGTACGCTGCACCCAGCCACAATATTTTTTTAGAAAGAGGATCTCCCTGTGATAACCGGACTCATCGGCATTAACGGCTCCGGGAAAACCACCCGACTCAAGAACCTTTATGCCCAACACGCGCCAGGGGCCGCGCAATTCGTCCCCGACAACCCCATCATTCCCATCGAAGTCAGCGCGCACGAGCTGCTGCACCGGCTAGGCAGAATGCACCGGCTGCCGCGCGCCGAAGCAAAACGCAGAGCCACCATCCTGTGTGACGAACTTGCTATCGACGGTGGTACGACCCGCGCCATCAGTACTTATTCTGCCGGTAATTACAAAAAGACCGCCCTGGCCATAGTGTTCATCAAGCCGGCACGCCACCTGTATCTTGATGAGCCTCTGGAAATGGTGGACGCAATCTCTCGGGCTCGGATCCTGCGGATACTGCGCCGCATCAGCAACCTGGGGCACCAGGTGACCATCTCCACCCAGGACTTCACCATTGCCGAACAGTGCGACGCAATCGAAGTCATGGCCGACCTGGAGGTGGTGGCGGAGGGCGCACCCAGCGCAGTGCTGGGCGACGACCCCTTCACCCGGCTCATGGAGCTATCCGGGACCGAATTCACCGACTGCCAGGCGGATTGGTTAGCCGATCCGGGCGGGGTGAAAACTGAGGCGAAACCGGGGTTGGGGTCGGAAGCCAGCCCGGCGGCAGGGTCGGCGGCGGGCGGGCGGGGCGAATAATGACCATGCTCTTGCTGCGCCAACACTATGGGCGCGAATCGAACGGTGTTGGGCCGCTCACCGAATTCCTCATCGCCTTCTACGCTGGCGTGTTCTTCACCAAATCGGCAACCGGGCCGCAATGCCTGCTCGCCCTCCTGGTATGCACCGGTATCTCATTCAGCATGACCCGCCGGTATTCGTCGGCCCTGGTCACACCGCCCATCGCCCTGACCGCACGCCAACTGCTGCCCAGCTGCCTGGCCTTCGGATTCTGCCTGGTGTCATTCTGGGGCATGGTTCTTGTCGCCGCGGCCAACAGTAATTGGGTGGCGCTGGCGCTCACGGTGGTGGGCGTCGGAGTCGGAACCACGGCCGGCCTGCTTATCCCCAAAACAATGGCCCACATACCGCGACGCAAACATTTTCGCAGGGTTGGGGCGATCGTGGTAACGCCCCGACGCGGCGGGGTGTGGCAGTTTTTCGAATTCGATGTGCGCCGCCGACTCCTCCGGCCGGCAACCCGGGTGGTCATGCCGATAGGGTACTTCGGGCTCGTGTGCCTGATTGCGGCGCTCTTCCCCATGGCGCTGGTCCGCGGCATGTCACTGCCGGCCGCCCTCTGCCATGGGGCAGCCCTGTGGCTAGTGGTGAGCTTCGTGTATGTTGGCCACGACGATCGACCCGGCCTGTCCCTGTGGTCGGCCTTCGGGTGGCGGCTCTGGCCGATGCAGGCCGGGCTGATACTAGGTGCCGTCAGCCTTGGGGCTCTCGCCTCGCTTATCGACGCCACCTGGGGGTATGTGATTGGTGTGGGCTGTGCCCTCCTCTTGGCCTCAGTGTTTTGGGCCAAGGTGGCATTATCGCCGGATCACCAGGCCCCCTGCCATCCCCTGGTCCGGGACCTGCCCCGGACCGGAATGGTGGAGTTCATCATGCTCCTCATGATCGTTTCCGCGGGAGCAGCCCCGATCCTGGTGCTGCTCCGCTAGTGTGTTAGTCCTCGGCAGCGTGCCGGGGCGTCACCGAATCGCTGGTGCTGGTGCCGGCGGCAGAGTCGGATGCCCCCACCGGCTTGGCCTCCACAGCAGCCGGGGCCGTGGACTGCAATTCCAGCTCCTCCGGCAGCGGCTTCGGCCGGGGAGTGAACACGAACGTGGCCTTGTCGTTGTGCTTGGCATCGCCGTCCCAACCCTCGACATCCACGGTGACGATCTCACCTGCGCCGACCTCGCCGAAGAGGATCTTTTCACTCAACACGTCTTCAATTTCGCGCTGAATCGTGCGACGCAGCGGCCGGGCACCCAGCACCGGGTCGAAACCACGGGCGGCCAGCAGGTTCTTGGCCTGCTCCGTGAGCTCGATGCCCATGTCCTTGGCTGCCAGGGCCTTTTCGACGCGGCTCACCAGCAGGTCGACCATCTCCACAATCTGCTCCTTGGTGAGCTGGTGGAACACCACAATGTCGTCGATACGGTTGAGGAATTCGGGGCGGAAGTGCTTCTTCAACTCGTCATTGACCTTGTTCTTCATGCGCTCATACTGGCCGTCAGCATCATGCTCGCCAACCGCACTGAAGCCCATGCCCACAGCCTTGGAAATGTCTTGGGTACCAAGGTTGGAGGTGAAGATCAGGACCGTGTTCTTGAAGTCGACAATGCGGCCTTGGCCGTCGGTAAGCCGGCCGTCTTCCAGCACCTGGAGGAGGGTGTTGTAGATTTCCTTGTGGGCCTTCTCAATCTCGTCGAAAAGCACCACGGAGAACGGCTTACGCCGCACCTTTTCGGTAAGCTGGCCGCCCTCTTCGTAGCCAACATAGCCGGGGGGCGCACCGAACAGGCGGGAGGCGGTGAACCGGTCGTGGAACTCGCCCATGTCGATCTGGATCAGGGCGTCATCCTCACCAAACAGGAAGTTCGCAAGCGCTTTCGAAAGCTCGGTTTTACCCACACCGGAGGGGCCGGCGAAAATGAACGAACCGGAGGGACGCCGCGGATCCTTCAGGCCGGCGCGGGTACGGCGAATCGCCCGGGATACCGCCTTGACCGCATCCTCCTGACCGATAATGCGCTTATGCAGCTCATCCTCCATATTGAGCAGGCGGGAGGACTCTTCCTCGGTGAGCTTAAACACGGGAATCCCGGTCCAGTGGGCCAACACCTCAGCGATTTGCTCCTCGCCCACCTCGGCAATGTCGTCAAGTTCCCCGGCGCGCCACTGCTTTTCCTTCTCGCGGCGCTCCTCGGTCAACTGGCGCTCCTGGTCGCGCAACCCGGCGGCCTTTTCGAAATCTTGTGCGTCAATGGCAGCCTCTTTTTGCCGCCGCACCTTGGTGATCCGCTCGTCCATTTCCCGAATGCCCTCGGGGGCGGTCATGCGTTTGATGCGCATGCGGGCCCCGGCCTCGTCGATGAGGTCGACGGCCTTATCCGGCAGGAACCGGTCGTTGATGTACCGGTCGGACAGGTTCGCGGCGGCGGTCAGGGCACCATCGGTGATCGACACCCGGTGGTGGGCCTCATACCGGTCCCGCAGGCCCTTCAGAATGTTGATCGTCATTTCCACGGAGGGCTCGGGCACCTGCACCGGCTGGAACCGGCGCTCCAGGGCGGCGTCCTTTTCAATGTGCTTGCGGTACTCGTCAAGGGTGGTGGCGCCAATGGTTTGCAGCTCGCCGCGGGCCAGCTTGGGCTTCAGCAGGGAGGCCGCGTCAATGGCGCCCTCGGCCGCACCTGCGCCGACCAGGGTGTGGATTTCGTCAATGAACAGGATAATGTCGCCACGCTGGTTGATTTCCTTTAGCACCTTCTTCAGGCGTTCCTCAAAATCACCACGGTAGCGGGAGCCTGCCACCAGCGAGCCCAGGTCCAGGGAATACACCTGCTTATCCTTGAGGGTTTCCGGGACCTTGCCGTTCACAATGTCTAATGCGAGGCCTTCCACCACGGCGGTTTTCCCCACGCCGGGTTCACCGATGAGCACCGGGTTGTTCTTTGTGCGCCGGCTCAGCACCTGCATGATGCGTTCGATTTCTTGTTCCCGACCCACCACGGGGTCGAGTTTGCCTTCCTTAGCGGCCTGGGTGAGGTTCCGGCCGAACTGGTCCAACACCAGGGAGGTGGAGCGCTCGCCGGCGCCGCGAGAGCCGCGGGAACTGGAGGCGCCAGGGCCCGCACCAGCACCAATAGCGTCATTGCTGTCGTTGGAGGTGTTTTCGGGGCTGTCGCCGCCTTCGTAACCGGACAGTAATTGGATAACCTGCTGCCGCACTCGGGGCAAGTCGGCGCCGAGCTTCACCAGCACCTGGGCGGCCACGCCTTCGCCCTCACGGATGAGGCCGAGCAGGAGGAATTCGGTGCCAATGTATTTATGGCCCATTTGCAGGCCTTCGCGCAGGGATAGTTCCAGGACTTTCTTAGCGCGGGGGGTAAAAGGAATATGGCCCACCGGAGGCTCGGTACCTTGGCCGATAATTTCTTCTACTTCTTGGCGCACGGCTTCCAAAGAAATGCCCATGGATTCCAGGGCTTTAGCGGCCACGCCTTCGCCTTCGTGGATGAGGCCGAGCAGGATGTGCTCGGTGCCGATGTAATTGTGGTTGAGACCGCGTGCCTCTTCTTGTGCCAGCACAATGACGCGGCGAGCACGGTCGGTAAAACGCTCGAACATGTTCACTTCCTAAGCTGTACTAATAGTTGTAATGTTCCCAACTCTATAGCGGTTCATAATTTTGAACCAGCTTATGAGACACGCCGCACGTCACAGCCCCCAATTTTTTCGCTATTGTCGCTGGTGATTGGGGGTTTTTGTTGGTGTACGCCTGTAGCGAACAGCTACTAGTTTTTGGCTTGTTTAATGAAGAAGCTTAATAGTACAGCTACTACAGCCAAGATAGTGGCGACCAGGAATGCGCTGGTTGCGCCGTGGGCTGTTGCGTCGACAAGCGGAGCACCGGCTGCCACCTTGCTGTTTGTTTGCTGAGTGAGCACCGCGACAAGAATAGCGACCCCGATGGCGCTGGCAAGTTGCTGCGCGGTGGATAGGGTGGCGGAACCGTGACTGTACAGGTGTGCGGGCAGGCTACTTAACGACGCGGTGTACAGCGGGGTGATGCTGAACGCAATGCCGACCTCAAACAGCACATACAGCATGGCCATGGCGATGGGACCGAACCGCTGGTAGGCAGCCCACGCGAGAAGCCCAGTGCTGATGGCCAAGACGATAATGCCGGGGATCATGAGGGGTCGAACCCCAACCCGGTCGTAGAGCCGACCAATGAAGGGGGCGGCAAGGCCTTGGAGCAGCCCGCCAGGCATAACCACCAGGCCGGACACTGCCGTGGTGACCAGTAGGGCTTTTTGCAGGTAGATGGGCAGCACGGTGACCAGCCCGAGGAGCAGGCCGAAGATCACCATGATGAGGATGATAGCAATAGCAAAACCTGGGACAGCGAAAACCCGCAGGTCCAGGAAAGCCTGATCGCGTTTGCCCAGGCTGAGCTGCCGCAGCACGAATGCGACGAGCGCAATAATGGCGGCCACCCCCACAATGATGGGGATGAAACTGCCGGCCATGAGGGTTTCAATGTCGCTGAGCGCGTAGACGAGCCCGCCAAACCCGATAGCAGCCAATGGCACCGATATGATGTCGAATGGTTTTTCGGTGGATTCCCCAACATTACTAATGTATTTCACCCCCACCAGCAGGATGAATACGACGAAGGGAACCATGAACCAGAAGACAAAATTCCAGCTGAAATAGTTGAGGATGAACCCGGACACGGTGGGGCCGAACGCGGGGGCAAGCGAAATCACGACAGACATCATGCCCACGAAGGAACCGCGCATGCTAGGTGGCACCACATTCATGACGGTGGTCATGAGCAGGGGCATAATCAGCGCGGTTCCGGCGGCTTGCAGCACCCGACCTGCCAGCAGCGCCGGGAAGATGGGGGCGAGGGCCGCCACCAGGGTGCCGCCCAGGAAGAGCACGAAGGCGGTGATAAAGACTTGCCGAGTGGTGAGCCGCTCGATAATAAACCCGGTGGTGGGGATCACGACCGCCATGGTGAGCATGAAACCGGTGGTGAGCCATTGCGCGGTGGCGGCGGTCACCCCGAAGCTGTCCATGATGACCGGCAGCGCCACCGACAGCGTGGTCTCATTCAGCAGCATCACAGTTGCGGCAAGCACGAGGGTACCGAGCACAAGCTTGGATTCCCTGGTGAGCCCCGGATTGTCCATATCCATATATTTCCTTTCTGCCTTCTATCCAATTAAACAGTACGCGCGCCACCGAACATCCCTGAAATATCTCACGCTTTTCGACGCCCGCCCCGGCGCGTGGGCCGGGCTCCAGATCTCCGGACCTCCAGGGATGTGGAGCCGCGGGTAGTGTGCTGCGATATTGAGCAAAACAGGGCCCGGATCTGGTTCAAAATTCAGATATCGCAGCACACTACTTCTCAGATGACCCGGGTTGGACGGGAGACCCTCCAACCACCGAGCACTCCAACCCTGTCCCTGGGAACTGTGGCTGCGATATCTCATCCCAGAGACTGGATCCGGACCCAAAACAGGCAATAACGCAGCCACAGTACTTATCAGATGTCCTGGGTCCTAAGCGCTCAACCTTGAAACATGAATTTATGTGACATGCCCCACCAACTAATTCGATACACCGCAACCCTCACCCGACCCCCGGAAGATGTGTGCTGCGATATTGAGCAAAACGGGGCCCCGGGTGGACCCAAAAACCAGATATCGCAGCACACTACTTGTCAGACAAGCCGGGGCGGACGGAAACCCCCGACCACCGGGCATCCCTAACCTCGCTCCCAGGCACTGTGCTGCGATATTGGGCAAAACAGGGCCTGAAACCGGCCTAGAATCCAGATATCGCAGCACAGTGCCCGGCATGTGACACCGCCCACAAAAACACCCCACCACGGGGATGTGTGATGGGGATGGGGTGTCCACGCTTGCGGCGTCGTAAAGCTGGGGGCTAGTTGTCGCGCTCGGGCTTCACCAGGGGGAACAACACGGTTTCGCGGATACCCAAACCAGTCAGGGCCATGAGCAGGCGATCAATACCCATGCCCGCGCCCGCGGTCGGCGGCATGCCCTGCTCCATGGCGGCCAGGAAATCCTCATCCAACACCATGGCCTCCTCATCACCGCCCGCAGCCAAACGGGCCTGGTCCTCGAAGCGCTCGCGCTGAATCACCGGGTCAACAAGTTCGGAATAACCGGTAGCCAGTTCGAACCCGCGAACATACAAATCCCACTTCTCTGTCACCCCCGGCTCGCTCCGGTGCTGGCGGGTCAAGGGGGAGGTCTCCACCGGGAAATTCCGCACAAAAATCGGCCCTTCCAGCTGATCCTCGCACAGCAACTCCCACAGCTCCTCCACCAGCTTGCCGTGGCCCCAACCGCCCTTGGCCGGCACGTCAAAGCCAACGGCGTCCGCAATCTCGCGCAGCTCAGCCACGGTCGAATTCACCGTCACCTCGGGCTGACCTGGGAACTTCCGCTGCAACGCCTCATTGAGCGACGGGTACATTTCAATCGTGGGCCACTCCGCACCACCCAAATCGTATTCGGAACCATCAGCCAACGTCACCGTTGTGGAACCAAAAACCTCCATGGCAACATCCTGGATCAGGTTCTTGATGAGCTCGGCGCAATCATCGTAGGTGCCCCACGCCTGGTAGGTCTCCAACATGGCGAACTCCGGGGAGTGGGAAGAGTCCACACCCTCGTTGCGGAAATTCCGATTCACCTCAAAAACCCGTTCGATACCACCGACAACGCAGCGCTTTAAATACAGCTCCGGGGCGATCCGCAGATACAGATCAATATCGAGCGCATTCGAATGCGTCACAAACGGCCGGGCCGCCGCACCACCATGCAAAGTCTGCAACATGGGGGTTTCCACCTCCAGGAACCCCTGAGACTCCAAATAATTCCGCAGCGCCCGCATCACCTTAATCCGGGTCAGGGCATTCTCCCGCGCCTTCTCCCGCATAATCAGATCCGTGTAACGATGCCGCACCCGCATGTCCTCGCTCATATCGGCGAACGCCACCGGCAACGGCCGCAGGGCCTTCGCCGCCATATGCCACGACGAAGCCAGCACCGACAGCTCGCCCCGCTTCGACACAATCACCCGGCCCCGCACCGACACGATGTCGCCCAAATCCACATCCGACTTCCACGCCGCCAACAAATCCGGGCCCACCTCGGCCAACGACAGCATTGCCTGAATCTGCGTGCCACTCCCCTCCTGGATGGTGGCGAAGCACAACTTGCCGGTGTTACGAATAAACAACACCCGGCCGGCAATCGCCACCTCATCCGTGGTCTCATCCCCAGCCCGTAAATATGTCACCGGTGCGGCATGGGCAGGAGTCGACTCCGGCTCGTTCTCCCCCTCAGCCAACACCACATATTTGTCCCGCAAATCAGTGATAGAGATTGTGCGATCCACAATCACCGGGTACGCCTCACCACCGGATTGAAGCAACTTCTCCCGTTTCTCCCGACGGATCCGTTGCTGCTCCGGCATCTGGCGATTCTTTGAGGTTTGATTTGCGTCAGTCACGCAATTAAACAATAGTGCACCTAGCACATTTCACCAACACCCCACAGCAACAGCCGCAGCTCATTAAACTAATAAGCATGATTACTGTCTGCGGCGAAGGCCTTGTTGATCTCGTACCCATCCATTCCTCAACCAACACCAATCCCCGATTACTTCCCCTGACGCCAGCCCTCGGTGGCGGCCCGTTTAACGTCGCCATCACCGCGGCCCGCCAAGGAGAACCCACCCAATTTCTTTCCCGTGTCTCCACCGACAACTTCGGGGACGCCCTCGTCGACCGCCTCACCAGCGAAAACGTGGACACCTCCCTGGTGCAGCGCGGTCAAGAGCCTACCACCTTAGCCGTCACCTCCCTCAACCCCGACGGCAGCGCCTCCTACTCCTTCTATATCGACGGCACCGCCGACCGGCTTGTCGACCCGCCCGCCGACCTCACCACCGACATCGCCTGCTTCGGCACCGTCTCCCTCGCCCTCGAACCCGGCGCCTCCCGCTATGCCGCCCTCCTGAAAAACCTGCACCGCGACGGCACATTCATTGCCCTCGACCCCAACATTCGGCCCTTCTACGCCACCAAGGCCCACAGCGATTTCCTGTACTCCCTCCTCCCCTCCGTCGACCTGCTCAAGCTTTCCGACGAAGAAGAGGAGTTCCTCGACCAGCCCGAAGCCCCCATCAAGGTAATCACCTGCGGGCCGGATGGGTTGATTGTGCACTTCAATGGGCAAACCATCGAAGTAACCGCCCCCACCATCGAAGTGGCCGACACCATCGGGGCCGGCGACACGGTCATAGGATGTTTACTGGCCGAAATCCACCGCCGCACCGGGGGAAAGAACGTTCGGAACAAGACCATGGAGTTTACTGGTGAAGACTGGGCGGAAATCGCCAGCTATGCCGCCCGGGCCGCCGCCGTGACCTGCACCCGGGTCGGCGCCAACCCACCCACCCGAGCCGAAATGGAACAACTGCCCGAGTGACTCTTCGCTGGCGCCGACTGGGTCCGGAAGGCAGAAGGTTGGCGGTATGAAGAGTATTGGGGCATAGGCGCCCAGCTACCCAGGGCCAGTCAAGATCCGGTCAGTGCGGCTTGGCACCCAGAACCACTCGCACGCTGTCGGTAATGCACACCCCACCCACCGTAGCGCTCACCACCAGGCGGGCGTCCCCTGCTTCTGGGGCTGACTCCGGGGCCGGGCCCAGCATGAGCGAATAGAGCGCCAGCTCGTCCGGCTCCACCCCAGCCGCCGCCAACACCGCGTGAGCCGCAACCAGGATCGCAGCCGCACCATCTTGCGCCGCATACCTCCCCGCAATCAGGCTGGCCGAAACCGCCACCGCCTTATCGTGATCCGCGGGCGGAATATCTGCGTAACGATTCGACACCGGCAGCCCCTCCGACGTGCGCACCGTCGGCACTTCATGCACCACAACCGGGTAATGCAAGTCAGTGATCGCCTGCTGCACCTGAACCAACTGGCGAATATTCTTCTCCCCCAGCACCAAATCCGTTGGGCCAATGATTCCCAATAACGCCATTATTCGGGTAACCGGCACGCTAGCACCCGCGCCACCGGCAGCTTGACTCAGCGGACTGTTCACCAGCGTTCGGGGGCCGCTGGGCCACAGTTCGGCATCCGTGTAGGTGAAGATCGCGTCCACCCGGGCGTCGATAAGCGGAGTGCAGTCAACATCGGGATGGATAGCAACAATGACTAGCGCGCCGGGGATGCGTTGGGCGGCACGGACCAAGGCGCGATGGCCGGCGTGGATGCTGGTTGTTAATGGGACGAGCACCACGGGCGTGCCCTGTTTCTTCATGACGCTCGCCAACATTGCTATGTGACGGGCGCTGGTTATGCGTGTTGCTTGTCGACGCTCAAAGGCCACCGTACCGCTCCTGTTGCTTCTTTGCCCATGCCACCAGATTTTCCGGCTTGGTGTTGTGTTGCAACAAACCATAGTAGAGCAGGGTGTAAAACACGGAACGTGCGTGGTCAGTGGGCAGCGCCTCGGCGCACCAGGCAAGATGGTGTTCCCTGAGAAGCTGCCTGGGCAGCAGCGGCCGTTCGTCCTCGTGCGGCTCCTGCGACTGCTCGGGTTGCGCGGCATTAGTGTCAGGATGCTCTTGCTCTTGCGGATCCCGCGGCTTGGGCTGGTTCGGTGTTATTGATAGCCACGACGGCAAACCTTGCCTGGTCGGTTCGGTAGGTTCGGCCGATTCGGAATTGGGACCGAGTATGCTGCTCACCGAGTTTCCGCTGGGGTCTTGTAGCGTGGCCCCAAGCTGATATACCTCGCTGGCAAGCTGGCTGAGCACAAAACCGGCAACAAATTCCTGCTGCCGCTCCGCAGGAACATGCTCACACACGCTTGCTAATTCCGTGGTGAGGAGCTCCATGACGACAGTCGATATTTCCTGGTCCGCCAGGAAAGCATAACGATTGGGCGCCAATGGCATGAGCACAATTGTGTGACAACCTTGGGCTGCCAATGGTTCGAGCACCTCAAGCGAATGGCAGAAATCGACCAGGATCAGAATTTGTCCGGGCCGCACACATGGCATCAGCGATTTCACGTCCATCAATTTGAAGACAACCATGTCGGCTTGCGGCACGGCATGCGGTCCCCCAAACACCGCATGGCCCTGGGCCCGCAATCCTTGTATGAAATCCCTAGCATCAAATATGGCCCCGAGTTGTGCGATGCGTAGCCTAGGCGGCCTACGGTATGGTTGCTGGGTCATTAGCCGTCATTTCGCCGCAGCAGATCCGCGACGCTCAGCCCGCCGCCTTCGTCCCGACGCCGCCGCCCGTGCCGCGTATCTTCGGCTTCTTGTTCGGGTCGCCGGTGCGAGCCCCGGTGGTTCTGTGGCTCCGGCTCGGGTTCGCTTTGCTTACGACGCCGCCCGCCGCCCTCGCTCGGGGTCGACCCGGCGGCCACCCGCTGCCGCCAACTGCCGGTGTCCTGCTGACTGCCAGCGGAATCGGTGGAGTTGGTGGTCGCGGAATCCCCCACCGCCGGGCTTGTCGACGACCAGTTCGGGGAGGCGTACGACGACCCTGAGGAGCTGGGAGCTTCATACACCGTGGCGGCCGAATCATTGTTCGAATCGGCGGCCGGGGCGGAATAGTCGGGGGAGGAATATCCGCTGGACCCATAGTTGGAGTAGCTGAAGCTGGTCTGGTTGGAGTCCGTGGAATGCCCGCCGCTGCGGTGGCTGCCCCGATTGTCTTGATTCGAGGCCGAGTAGTCGGTGTTTTCCTGTGAGCCACTAGGCATGGCGAAATTCGGGTAGGTCGCCCGATTGGGGGTATTAGCGTCATTGCTGCGAGCGTTGGTGGTGTCGCGGCTGTCGACTTCACCGGCGTTGGCGTTTGCTGCATTGCTGGAATTCCCGAATGCAAAGGAATCGCTGCCCCTGTGGCTTGTGTGACCACCCGAAGACTGCGACCCCTGGGCGCCCTGTGCGGCCCGGGATCCCTGGGTCGCCTGGGAGGAAGCAGCGCTTCGACCGTAAATGTTTTGCAGGCGAGCGGCACTGAAATCGGCACCATACCCACTGGTAGACACGCCGGAATTGTCGGAGCTGGAATGGGCGCCACCGCTACGGCCGCTGTCGCTGCCGCTGGAACCGGCGCCGGCATTAGCGTTGACGTCGGCGTTGGCGGGGAATGACCCGGTGGGCTCCTCCACCTCGGCGTCTTCGGAGTTTTCCGAAGCATAACGGTTGCTCTCCCAGGAGCTATAGCTGGGAAGATCGTAGTCGGTGGGGATGGGCTCGCCATCAACGGCGGAGTCCTCCATATTGGAATTATTCGTGGCAGTTTCGACCGGGAATTCGCTAAAGTGTTTGGACTCATCCCACTCGGCATCGGGGTCGAATTCCGGTTCGGGATCCGGGACATGGCTAAACACGTCGGTCATGTCGGTGGCATTGCTGCCGGAGCCGGTAAAGGTGGGATAAGTCCCAAACCTGGCATTATTGAACTGGTCGGAATCGACCGAAACATCATCGGACTCACGGTAGTCCTCGGCCATCTCGTGGTCGGATGTGGTGGTATCAAAATCCACGGATCCATAGTCCATGCCGTCGCTAGCACTGATTTCTTTAATCTCTTTGATTCGGTGTGCCTCGGCCCTAATCATGGCGGGTTCTTCGAAGCTCACCCCGGAGAGCATTTCTAATTGGCTCCGCAGATTGTCTAATTGGTCCTTGATCTTGTCGAGGGTCTCCTGCGTAGCGTCGTTAGTTTTTTCGGTAATTCGTTGTTCTAATTCTAATTCTCGCGCCGCCTGTTCCGCGTGGAATGCCAGGCGAGCCTGTTCGATCTGGTTTTCGTGTTCTAGTTTTTGTTCACTGAGTTTATTGCGATAGAAATACGTAAGGAAGATGCCAAAAACAGCGGCCCACAATGCGGCAAGCAACGCGACTTTCAGCAGGTTGATATTGCCAGTGAGCATCATGATGACACTGGCAGCCAGCGCTAAAACAACCAGGCCAACTAAAAGGAGCTGGCCGGTGTCGCGGGTCGCGGGGGCATCGTCCTGTTGTGCGAAGCCATGGTCTTCTGATAGCACACTCATAAATACCAAGCTACCTGACACTATCACCATCTGTTGGAGGCGGGGCGGCGCAAGCACGTTCTAACCACAGTCCGGCGGCACATAACACCACGCCCCCAATGGCGGCGGTAATCACACCGGGAGCGTCGTTAGCTGCGGCAACAAGGTCGCCCATTCGGGGAATGACATACACTCCCATGCCCACATAGATTCCGGAAAAAATTGCCCCCGTCCATGCCGATGTTTTCCCAATGATAAGAAAGGTTGCCACCCGAGTGGGTTCTAGTTGGCTACGATCAAAACCGATTCGATTGTCTTTGATTTGCCCTTTGACCCGCCAGGCTAACATGCAGCACAAGACGGCCATAATGAGGAGCGTGAGCCCCACAGAGATGGGAACGGTGGACATAACATTATAGAGGTTTTGTATTGCAATCAATGTGGCGGCGGCGCAAAATCCGCCCACCCCCACGAGAGCGGTTATTGAGGTGGTTTTCACGCTTCAACCACCGCCTCTACGTCCGCAATATCGAGCTTTTCGACGATCTCCCTCACCGGAACCCCCAGCAACCGGGCCTCCGGGTCGGCCGCCAACCAGGGCACCAATACAAACGCCCGATGCCGCGCCCAAGGATGCGGCAAAATCAACTCCGGGTCCTCGGACACCAGTTCGACACCATTGGCGTCGATCACTTGAATAATGTCCACGTCTAATGTGCGGGGCCCCCACTTGCGGGTGCGCCGGCGTTCCGCCGCCGCCTCTAGGCGTTGCCCACGACGCAATAGCTCCCTGGGAGTTTGGGCCACATTGACGATAAGGATCGCATTGAGGAATTCGTCTTGGTCCGGCACCCCCCAAGGTGGGGTGGAGTAGATCGGGGACTGAGCAATGGTTTCATCCCGGAACTCCTCGAATACAGTTTCTATCAGTGCGTAGCGGTCGTCCATGTTCGACCCAATGGATAACACGGCCCGAATCATATGCGCCTCCGGGACCTGCGGGCCACCACTGCCACATCCGTAAAATCCCGCGGGATCGGGGCTTGGGGTTTATGCACGGTTACCTCCACCGCATACAGCTGCTCATAGCGCGCCATGATGATATTGGCAATGGTACCAGCTACTTTTTCAATAAGATTATAGGGCGGCCCGGTGATGACCTGGTGGGCGATTTCGGCCAAGTCCGCGTAGTTGATGGTGTCTGCCACGTCGTCGGTCTCTACGGCGCGGGTGGCGTCGAGCCAGCAGATGAGGTCGACCAGGAAGTCCTGGCCGTCGCGGTTTTCTTCCGGGAACACCCCGTGATAGCCGCGGGCTTTCAGCCCGGTCAGTTCAATTCGATCGGCCACCAGAGAGTATCCTTTCTGCCACCCGCACGGCCATGGCGGAGCCGGCCACGTCGTGCACCCGCACCGCCCACACCCCCTGGTGAGCGACGATGGCGGTCACCGCGGCGGTGGCGGCGTCCCGGTCGCCGCCCAATTCCGTGAGAAAGCGTTTTCGACTGGCGCCGATGAGGAGCGGGAAGCCCAGGGCCTGGATCTCGTCCAGGTGGTGCAATAGGCTCCAGTTATTGTCGGCGGTCTTGGCGAAGCCGAGGCCGGGGTCGAGGCAGATTCGGGACTGGTCGATTCCCGCCCGCGTTGCGGCGTCGACAAGTGATAGCAAATGCGTTCGAACATCGGCGATGATATGCTCCCCATGATGCGCCCCGGACGCATCGCCGAAGCGGTCGGTTTGCCAGTGCATGAGGCAGACGGGAACCTGCGCTTCGGCCATGACCCGCAGCATGTTGGGGTCGGCCTGACCACCGGAAACGTCATTGATGAGGGAGACCCCGGCCGCAACGGCAGCGGACGCGACACTCGCCCGCATGGTGTCCACGGACGTGACAATGCCCGCCCGACTCAGCTCCGTGATGACCGGAATGACGCGCGCATGTTCGACCGCTTCGGACACGCGCACCGCCCCCGGCCTGGTAGATTCGCCACCCACGTCAATGAGGTCCGCACCCGCATCACGCAATGCGAATGCGTGTTCGATAGCTTTGTTGAAGTCAATATAGCGCCCACCATCAGAGAAGGAATCCTCGGTCACGTTGAGAATCCCCATCACCTGGGTGCGGCGACCCGCTTGTTCGAACATTTGTCTACCCCCGGATCAAACTTAATGCTTCAGCCCGCGACTTCGCAGAATGCGCAAAACCACCACGTACCGCGGACGTCACCGTAGCCGCTCCCGGCTTACGAATCCCCCGCATGGCCATGCACAAATGTTCGCATTCAATCACCACAATCACCCCATGCGGCTCCAACTTAGTCACTAACGCATCTGCTACTTGCCGGGTGAGGCGCTCCTGCACCTGTGGACGCTTAGCGAACAGATCGACCACCCGTGCGAGCTTGGACAGACCGATCACCTTGCCGGACTCCCCCGGAATGTAGCCGATGTGCACCTTGCCGAAAAACGGCACCAGATGATGCTCGCAGGTGGAATAGATAGGTATATCCTTCACTACCACGAGTTCCCGGTGATCCTCGCTAAAAGTGCGATCCAGCACGGCGGTGGGGTCCGTGTGCAGACCGGCGAAAATCTCGGCATAGGCACGTGCCACCCGAGCAGGGGTTTCCCGCAGCCCCTCACGGTCGGGATCCTCGCCGATGGCCAAGAGGAGCTCCCGGACGGCACGCTCCGCCCGCTCATGATCCACCCCTTGTGACACCGACGACTGCTCCCAACCAGGCTCAGCCCGTTCGAACTCTTGTGCCATTAACGGTGCTTTCCTTCGCTCTTGTCGTCATCATTGGGGAACCGGTCAAAAATGTCGGTCGCCTGGTTATCCCGCATCTGCTTGTCCCAGCTGCGGAAATGCTGCGACTGAGATTGAGACTGGGACTGCGACGAAGAATCGGTTTTCGGCTCCTCATCGCGCCACGGGTGTTCGGTGCGCTCATTCTCCGGGAGGCGGAAACCAATCTCCTCCTCCGGGGGCACCGGCGCGCTGTGACGCTGCGCCGAGTTCGCGTAGGGGTTATTGGCGCGATCCCCCGGCACCGTCCAACCAGCGGGCGGCGGGCTTCCGGCGTAACGCCGCTCACCAGGCTTCTCTCCCTGCGGGCTTTGCGACGCCGGCCCCTGCGGCATGCCGGCCGCATTCTGGGAAACGGATTGCTGTTGGCTTTTATCGTGTGCCCCGCCTAGGGATCCACCCAAGCCATCGCTCCGGCCGCCCCGATCGCCTCGGGTACCTCGATCACTCCGGTCGCTATTGGGCCGCTCAATCAGCCGCCTGGCACTCGCACCCAGCACGGAACGGGACAGTGATGTTTTCTGCTTCTGATTATTGCCGGCACCAGACCCGACCTCAGCCCCGGCGCTATGCGAGCCGCCCTGCTGGCCATTATGGTTCTGCGGCACCTGCGGCTGTGGCTGCTGTTGTTGCTGCGACTGTTGTGGTTGTTGTGGCTGCGGCCCGGCACCACGCCCTTGGGGGCTACTACCAGGGCCGTTGAGCCCATTGGGCCCACCCTGGGGGCTGCCACCATTCGGGCCGCCAGAACCACCCTGGCCGCCAGAATTAAAGTTTGCGCCAAATCCATTGGGCGCGTTTACACCCGCACCGACCCCGGCGCCAGCTCCTGCCCCGGCGCCGGCCAGTCCAGCCTCTTCTTTCCGCTTCATCGCCTCCAACTCGGCTGCCCGCTTAGCGCGGGCTGCCTTGGAAGCCTCCAGCAGGCTAAACGGCTTCGGTGGCTCCTCGCCCCGTTCGATGGCCAGCTCGGTGGGGGTCTTCACCGGCTCCCGACCAACCTGGCGGGGGAACCGATAGTCTTCACCCGGGAATACCTCGCCGACTTCCCGCGGGGTGATTCCGTCAAAGAGCGCTTCGAGATCCGGCCGGCGCAGCGTTTCTTTCTCTAGGAGTTTTTCCGCCAGCTTATCCAAATAATCCCGGTACTCGGACAAAATCTCGTAGGCATCGGAATGCGCCTTGTCCAGCAGGAACTTCATTTCCCGGTCGATGAGGGCCGCCGTGTCTTGGGAGTATTCCAGCTGCCCCTGGCCGCCGCGGCCCATGAATGGATCACCCTGTTCGTCACCGTATTTCACCATACCCAGCGAGGGGGACATGCCGTACTCCACCAGCATGGACTTGGCGATCTTCGTGGCCATCTCAATGTCGGCGCTGGCCCCGGTGGTGGGCTCACCAAACACCAGTTCCTCGGCGGCCCTGCCGCCCATGGCAAACACTAACCGGGCATAGAGCTCATCCCGGTTATACATGCCTTTGTCGTCTTCCTGGGCGGTCATGGCATGCCCACCGGTGCGGCCGCGAGCCAAAATGGTGACCTTGTACACACGTTCGATATTTTTGAGGGCCCAAGCGGCCAGGGTGTGGCCACCCTCGTGGTATGCGGTGACTTTCTTTTCTTTCTCCGAAATTACCTTCGAAGAGCGGCGGGGGCCGCCGATCACCCGGTCGGTGGCCTCCTCTAGGGCGTCGGCAGTAATAACATTGCCCCCAATGCGTGCCGTCAGGAGGGCAGCCTCGTTGAGCACATTGGCCAGGTCGGCGCCGGACATGCCGGCAGTGCGGCGGGCGAGCGCGGCCAGATCCACATCCTTGGCAAACGGCTTGCCCTCGGCGTGCACCTTGAGGATGGCCTCACGACCCTTGAGGTCGGGGTTGGTGACCGGAATCTGCCGGTCAAACCGGCCGGGCCGCAGCAGCGCCTGGTCCAGAATGTCGGGCCGGTTGGTGGCGGCCATGAGGATCACGCCTTCACGATCGCCGAAGCCATCCATCTCGACAAGCAGCTGGTTGAGGGTTTGTTCCCGCTCATCGTGGCCGCCGCCCATGCCGGAGCCGCGTTGGCGACCCACGGCATCAATCTCGTCGACAAAGATAATGCAGGGGCTGTTTTCCCTAGCCTGCTTGAAGAGGTCCCGGACCCGGGAGGCGCCCACGCCAACAAACATTTCCACAAAGTCGGAACCAGAAATGGAGTAGAACGGCACACCGGCCTCCCCGGCAACGGCGCGGGCTAAGAGGGTTTTACCGGTACCCGGCGGGCCATAAAGCAGCACGCCGCGGGGGATTTTCGCCCCTAGGGCCTCATAGCGGGAGGGGTCCTGGAGGAAGTCCTTGATCTCCTGGAGCTCGTCGACAGCTTCGTCGGCACCAGCAACATCGGCGAAGGTATTGGTGGGCATGTCTTTGGTGAGTTCTTTGGCGCGGTTGCCGCCGAACCCAAACATGCCCATGCCCCCGCCTTGCATGCGACTAAAGAACCATAAAATCAGCCCAAAGACAATGAGCATGGGCAGGATATAGCTCAACATCTGCACGAGGATGCTGTCTTGGGTGACATTGGTGGTGAATTTATCGGTTTTGGAGGCCTCTACCTTTTTAAAAATGTCTGGGGAGGTCCGCGCCGGATATTGCGTCATGATTTCGGTAACGTTCTGTTTACCATCATGCTCAATACCCTGTTTGAGTTTGAGGCGGAGGCGTTGTTCCCGATCATCAATGTTGGCCTCGGTGACGTTATTCTTCTTTAATTGCGTCATGGCCACTGAGGTCTCCACATTGACGAAACCACGGGTGGTGGAGCTCAATAGGGAAATCAGATAGAGGGAAATTAGCGCTATCGCCGTGATAGCACCAATTTGAATAATTTTTTTATTCTTCACGTTTACTCACCTATTGGCTTTGTTTTCATACTTTCGTGCATACTTTAACGATTTAACGTTCCCATGGCGCGCAGTAGTTCCCGTGTCAGCTCTCCGCATACACACGTGGTTGGAGGGTTCCCACCCAAGGCAGGTCACGGTAGCGTTCCATATAGTCGAGACCATAACCAATGACGAATTCGTTGGGAATATCAAACCCAACATCCAAGAGATCAACCTTAGCGGTGATGGCCTCGGGTTTACGCAGCAATGTCACCACCTCCAAAGACTTGGGCTTGCGGTTTTTGAGGTTTCGCACTAGCCAGCTGAGGGTCAGACCAGAGTCGATAATATCTTCGACAATGAGGACATCTCGACCCGCAATATTACGGTCCAAGTCTTTGAGGATTCGCACCACACCAGATGATGTCGTGGAATTCCCATAGGATGACACTGCCATAAACTCTACCTGCGATGGGATGGTCAGTGCGCGCGCGAAATCGGTGATAAAGAACACCGCCCCTTTCAGCACACACACTAAAATCAGGTCGTTTTCGGAGTCACGATATTTGTCGGAAACCTGATCGGCCATTTTCTGAATGCGGGCTTGAAGCGAGTCCTTGCTGATAAGGACGGATTCCACGTCATCGCCGTAGCGGTTCGGTGGCACGTCGAAGTTTTTATCATTTTGCAGAATAGTCATGCTTATCGCAGGCCCTCTCACAGAATTGTAATAAAATCGCAATACTCCAAAGTCTGCCATGTTTAGAAGGCCATTACCAACCACTTGAGGTACACCCAGGTGCTTCCCGCACCCCACCAGCGCCCTACCAGCAAACTACCTGTAATCCGCGCATGCTTCGCCCATGCCCGTCACCCCTATTTATCGCCCCAAATTTATTGCCTAAGCCGCCCACGGCAGAAAGTGCTTCTTTGGCGAAACTCGCTGAGGGTTCTGCTTCATGATTTCCGTCACTTTAGCAATAAGATCGCGCCACACCTCCCCCGGAGCTAGCCGCAATACTTGGTATCCCTGGTTTTGGATTTGCCGTTCCCGATACCGTTCATCCTCCATAACCTGCCGATACGTTACCCCCCGTTCCTGCAAAAATCGTTCGTCGTATTTAATAAGCCCATCAATCTCAATGACAAGAAACCCATTGACCAGCAAATCTACCCGGCGTCGCTGCAGTTTTCCCTGGCGCGAGCGGGTACTAAACCAGGCTTGCGGCACGATTTCGGTGATACCGAGCTGTTTTTCCACCCCACGCAGCAGCCAGCGCGCCACGGTTTCGTATGGGCTTTCGGCCAGCCCGGTGGCGTCGTCAAGCAGGTTTTGCGCCCGCCGAATCCCCCACTGGCCACGTCTGCTCGCAAGGTAGCGGTGCAGTTCAGTGCGGGTGGTGCGTCTTTCGTGCAGCGCGCCATCGATAAACACGAGGGCTTCAAGCTCGCCGTGGTAGAGCAAAATATCCACATAAGTGCGGGGAATGGTGGTGACATACACCCCATTGACCATGGCAATATCGGTCTGTGCGAGGTATTTGTCCCGATAGACGGTGTGATCTCGCCACTTCCGCCTGCTGGGCGGCCGCCGACGTTCGGGCAGGCACAGTTCCACGTTCTCGTACTGGTTCCGGTTAAGAATGGGCAGGCCATAAATTTCCGCCGCAGACATTCCACACAGCACTGCGGTTTTCACACTGCGCGCAACCGCCCACGCTCTCACTTTACGACGCTCAAAGTTCCGCAACCCATTGAACCAGCCCCGATCCACATAAACCCGCCGGGTCACCTCCACATTAGCCCTATACCACCCCGGCCTGCTGGTGACCTTCTTCCGGGCAGCTGGGGCATCCGGCATTCGCCGCAGCACATTTTCCAGATGGGGGTCGGGACGTGATGTGGGGGTCATAATGCACCTACGTATGGGCATGAGGGGTGGGTAAGTTGTCGGCTACCTCCAGATTGCCCGCGTGCCACACTACTTGGCAACTATTTCTACGGACTGTTCCCAAACTGTTATTATTTTTGCCATCAATAGTAAATATGCTACCTATATTCCCTGGTGAGAGCGCTTTTCTCCACCTAACCCTCGCCCCACGCAGCATTCCCGCAGCCCCTCTCCCAGACCCTATGTGCCGCTTCCCCGCGCTTCCACGCGCTTCCACGCGCCTCCACACACCCCGAACCCTGGCGCCCGCATCCGCGCCTAGCACCTGTGCCTCCATCCACGCGGCGTCCCTTCTTGGTCTGTGTGCTGCGATATCTGGCTTTTTCAGCCCTATTGCACTCCTAATTCCCCGAAAACGCAGCACAGTACCTGCCGGATGACCTAGGGGCAGACGCAAAACCCTGCCTGTGTGCTGCGATATTGGATGAAACGGGATCCAAGGCGAGGCTAAAAACCGGAAAACGCAGCACACAGAGCGGCGACGGTGACAGGCGGCGGGCAGGGAAAGAATGAGACATCGGCAACAGGTAAGGATGCGAGGATGAAGGGTAGTGCGGTGCCGACAGGTGAGCGTCGACAAGCATAAGCGTCTGTGTGCTGCGATATTAGGCGAAACAGAGCCCAAACCTGGCCTAAAAACCAGAAAACGCAGCACAGTACCCGCCGGATGACCTAGGGGCAGACGCAAAACCTGGCCTGTGTGCTGCGATATCGAACAAAACAGGGCTCGGGGCGGGCCCAAAAACCAGAAAACGCAGCACACAACACGGCAACGGGCAGGCCTGGCAAGCTTATGCTTATGTGCTGCGAGGAATAACGCGGAGCTCCGCACCCTGGCGACGCACCTGGAACCCCACCACCGCCACCGGGCCCTGACCATGCCAATCCATCACCAGGGAATCAATCGCCTCCAAATGCCGCGGCCCCAAGGACGCATCCACCAACGCCAGGTACGCGCGACGACGCAACGCAACAGGCAGGCAGGCAATCTCCGCAACCTGAGCCGTAGCAATCGCCTGCGCATCCAGGGCCGCGGCATCATCACGCGCCAGGGACGCGGCCGCTGCCAGGGGAGGCACCGGGTCGCCGCCATGGATGTCCGCAAGCAGGGGCAAGACCTCGGTGCGCACCCGCACGCGGCGAAACCGCGGATCAGCATTCATGGGGTCGTGCCACACCTCAAGCCCCAACTCCGCGCAGGCCGCAACCGTGTCCGCCCGGCGCACACTCAAAAACGGACGGATCACAGTGCCGGACACCGGCATCCCCACCGCACGCCCCCGAAGACTGCCCAGCAGATAGGTTTCCGCCTGGTCATCCATGGTGTGGGCCACCCAAACCGACCTACTCTCCGCCGCGGCGGCGGTCATGAGCGCCTCGTAGCGGGCCTCTCGCGCCTGGGCCTCAATATTCCCCGGCTTGACCTGCACTTTCACACTCCGAGCCTTAGCCCCCAGGCTGCGGGCCATCGCCACCGCCCGATCCGCCACCGTCGCGGAATCCGGCTGCAATCCGTGGTCAACACACAGGGCCAACACATCTCTCCCCTCCGCCAGAGCCGCCGCGACCAGGCCGAGGGAATCCGCGCCGCCGGACAGCCCAATCAGTACCGGATCCTCCGAAGAAGCCAATGCCCGCACTGCTCGACGCAGCTTCAGGAAGGCCGGGCTGCGATCCGGCCAGAAGGGCTGGGGGCGCCGGGGCATCCCTGAACCTGCTGGTGCCGCCAGTGCGGGTGTCTGTACCTGTTGTGTTAGTGCCGGCGGTTCTCCTGTCTGTCCCGGTGCCGGCTTCGCCCCTGCTTGCGCTTGTCCTGGCGCCTGCGCCTGCGCCGGCCCCCGCCCCAAACCCGACCCTCGCCCTCGCCCAAGCGGCGCCGATTCCTCCCGCGATGTCATTGGCATCCCCTCCCTCTACGAATGCCTAGCTAGCTGGATCGGACCGCACTGGCCAGCTCGTCCATGGCCGACCGCGCCTCCAGGATCGGAGCGTCATTGGAGATAATCGCAAAGGTGTACACTCGGCCGGATTCGGATAATATTGTCCCCACCAGGGCAGAAGTATCAGTCAGGGTGCCGGTTTTGGCTCGAACATATCCGCGACCTCGCAGGGTTGTGTAGCGTGATTCCAGGGTGCCAGTCCCGGCCGCTACCGGGAGTGTTGCCAGGATGGCCGAGAGTCGGGAGTTGTCCTTGGCGGCGGCGAACATCAGGGAGTCCAGGAATTCGGCGGGAATTCGATTAGCTTTGGACATGCCGGAGTTGTCGAAAATTTTCAGGTCAGCGGGAATTTGGAAATGCTCCCCCAAAATGCGGAGGGTTTCACCCACCGGATCGCTGCCGCTAAGTTCCCGCCCCACAGCCTCAGCCATAACATTATCCGAGGTCTCCATGAGTTTTTCAATGCGCTCCCGCAGGGTTGGGGATTCCACCTTGGCCAGCTCCTTCACGCCCTCGCCCGCGGGCACGGTACCTTCGGCCTTGGAGAACGCGGTCACGCCGAGTTCCCGGGCCACGGCACCGGCTACGTCGAGCGCCGGGGTGTTTGACCTGGGCACATCCCCGCTGCGGGCCCCGTTCAGGCGGCCGCCATAAATCATGGCGGGTTCCATGGGGGCAATGAAGCCTTCGGTAATGTTTTCGCGTCCCCAGGATTCTATAAAGCTGGGGGCGGTCCAGGCGGAGGTGTCGATCTGGACTTGCTTCACGCCGGGGAGGTTTTTGCGTATTTGTTCGGCCAGGTCTTTGATGGTTTCGTAGGTCATCCAGACGTCACCGGCAGCCTTAATGACGGCAATATCGGACCCGGATTGCACAACCCGGGTGGTGATTCTATCATCCAGGTCGAGCTTGAGAAGCGCTGCGCTGACGGTCAAAACCTTGGTGGAGGATGCCGGCAGGAGGGGCAGTTGCGGGTTTTTGGCCAGCACAACATTGCCGGTGGCCACGTCCCGGAATTGGATGGAGGCTTTGCCGAGGCGCGCGTCGTCAAGCATGGGGGCGAGGTTGGCAAGGTTGGGTTCGCCATCCGGTTTTTTGAGGGGGAATGCGACAGGTTTAGCGTCGACAAGCTGTGGCGCTGGATCGTAATAGAGCCGGTTTTTATCGGTCACAATCACACCGGTCACCGCAGTTGCTACCACTGCTACGGTGGCCACTGCGGTCGCCACCCACCATTTTGCGTTTTTCATCTCTTATAGACTAACGCAGCGCATAGCGGGGTAGAATATCCGAGGGTGGAAAGCCCACCACACAGCTGCAAAGGAGTGCCGCATGAGCATTGAAGTAACCATCGAAATCCCCAAGGGTTCCCGCAATAAATACGAGCTAGACCACGAAACCGGCAAGATTTACCTTGACCGCTACCTGTTTACCCCCATGGCCTATCCGCTCGACTACGGGTTCATTGACGGCACCCTCGGCGAGGACGGCGATCCACTGGATGCCCTCGTGATTCTGCCCGAGCCGGTGCTGCCAGGCGTGATCGTACCCGCCCGTGTGCTCGGTGTGTTCAAAATGACCGACGAGGCCGGCGGCGACGACAAGCTCCTGTGTGTCATTGACGATCCCCGCTGGGCACACCTGCAGGATATTGAGGATGTTTCCCAGTTCCAGCGCGATGAGATCGAGCACTTCTTCGTGCACTACAAGGACCTGGAGCCGAACAAGGAAGTTACGGGATCCGGCTGGGGCAATAAGGCCGAGGCAGAAAAGATCCACGCCGAAGCCATCGCCCGTTACAAGTCCTAAGCTTTACGACGCCCACCGCCCGGGGTGAGAGGCCAGCTACCTACATATGGCGCTGGTCTCTCACCCCGCTCATTGAAAGAAGCCCCATAGAAGATGAACAACGTCACCGTATCCGAAGTACCAGCAGACGCCCAAATCATTGACGTGCGTGAACCCTCCGAGTATGCGCAGGGACACGCCCAAGGCGCCATCAACATTCCCCTCGGCTCCGTAGTGGAGCGCTCCGGGGAATTAGACACCTCCAGGGACGTCTATGTGATCTGCCAACTAGGTGGCCGCAGCGCTAAGGCCGCTGAAGCCTTGGAGTCCCACCTAAAGCCCCAAAGCTTTACGATCCACAACATCTCCGGCGGCACCGAAGCCTGGATTGCTGCCGGCCTGCCCACCGCATAGCCGCAGCCGCAGCCAGCCCGCCTTCGCCTGCCGCCGCACCGCCACGCCGCGCCAGGCCCCGCCCCGCTCCCCTGTCGAGCGGGGTTTACCGCATTGTCGCACTATCAGATTCCGCCCCTCCCTCACCGGCAACCACACAAACCCCGCAAGCCACACGAGTCTCAGAAACCCGCAAAACCCTCGTCCTGTGTGCTGCGATATTGCCTGTTTTGAGCCCAGATTCGCCTCCTGGCGGGAGATATCGCAGCACACAACCCGGGCCCGGGGCCAGGACTACACAGGGTTCACGGCGTGTATGGGTGAGCACTGTGCTGCGATATCTTCAATTTCGGCTCTGAATCCTGGCCCTCATCCCACAAAACGCAGCACACACCTTGACACTTGTCCACGCCCGACAGCGCTTCAAAAGTAGTGTGCTGCGATATCTCGCAAATCGAGCCCCAAACCCGGCCAAAAATCTAGATATCGCAGCACAGTACTCATCAGACCTCATCAAGGGAACTGAACCACAGAGCGCGAGACATTCGCCCCTACCCATGCCTCTGTCGAGCGGGGCTTCTCACGTCCCCGCCCTCCCTCCAGTTCCAGGAACGCCTAGGCCCCTGGAGCCCCTGGGGTCCCGTCCTGTGTGCTGCGATATTGGGGTTTTAGGGCCCCATTTCAGCCTGTATTCCTAGAAAACGCAGCACACAACACAGCGCAGTACGGCAT
>ERZ773010.230-NODE-230-length-42218-cov-5.126106_pt1 | contig 42218 bp, 37 predicted proteins | sample MGYA00580842_ERZ773010 | MGnify/ENA primary metagenome ERZ773010 (study PRJEB29015, sample SAMEA2737982) | human oral metagenome | biome: human oral; feature: human-associated habitat; material: dental | place: China | collected 2107 ... | reverse complement strand
ACAAAAGATATTGTTCTGCTGCCAGTTTTGACCTGCCATAAGGCGTTTTTGGGTTTGGAACATGTTGTTCATCTAAAACTCCGCTTACCGTATCTGCAACAGCTTTTACGGAGGAAAAATAAATAAAATCTTTAATATCAGAATTTAAAAATTCATTAAATAAATCTACCGTCAAATCATGATTTATTCTGAAATATTCTTTTTCTTCGCTTTTGTTTTCAGTATCATGTGCTTTTCCTGCGAGATGAATAAGAACATCCGCATTTTTATCCAAAACCCAATCAGGATTTCGCAGAGAAAGCCCCTGCACTTCAAAACAATTGTTTTTCAGATATTTAGATAAATTCTGACCAACAAATCCTGATATTCCTGTGATGACGGTTTTCATCTATAATAAATCACTATATATTTCCAAATGTTTGGCAATAACATTTTTCACATCAAACTCATTTTCAGCCTTTTTGCGTGAGTTTTGCCCCATTTTAACAATCAAATCTTTATCATTAGCCAAAATTTCTATGGCTTCGGCTAATTTTTCACTGGAATGCACCGGCACTTTATAGCCGTTCACTCCTTCTTCTACGCACTCTCTACAGCCGACCGCATCAGTTGTAACAATTGCTCTCCCTACAGCACAGGCCTCTAAAAGAGACTTGGGCATTCCTTCTCTATACGAAGGAAGGACTACAATATGGCTATTTTGATAAAACCCCACCATATCTTTTTGATATCCGACCCATTCCACATATTCCCCATCGCTCCATTCTGATAGATATTCTGCTGGAACGCCGGCCTTATTGTCTTTATCTGCAAGTCCTGCTAAAATAAACTTTATTTTTCCTCTATATTTCTTTTTAAGAATTTCTGTTGCATTTCTAAGTTCTCTCACGCCTTTGTCCCAGAGCATTCTTGTCGGAAAAAGAATTTTTATTAAATCAAATTCAGGAAAAGGAGAATGACAAAATTTTTCTAAATCTACCCCCGCTCCTTTTATTTTTACAATTTTATTTTTTTCATTGATTACTCCTAAATTTCTGAGTTCCTGTTCATCATCATTATTTTGAAAAATAATCGTCAGCTGCTTTCTATTAAATGCATATTTCATCATGGCGGTCATTATCTTAGATATCAGGGATTTTCTCCCTGTAAAGTTATACCCCAGCCCGCTGATAGCATTCACAACTCCTTTTATACCAGCAAGTTTAGCAACAACAGAACCATATATCACAGGTTTTAATGTGATGTGATGAACAACATCTGGTTTAATTTTTCTATAAAGCTGAAAAATATGCCTTAAACTACTCCATTCTTCCTTAAGATTCGTTCCCGAGCGAGACAACGGAAGATTGATAAAATGAATCCCTTTTTCCGTAATTTCTCCGCTTCTGCCAGTATCTGTGCATGCAACATAGACCTCCCAGCCTTCTTTTGCTGCTGCTTCCGCGATGCACAAGCGATGAGAAATAAAAAACCAATCTACATTTGCGACAAATAATAGTTTCTTCATACAATAACCAACCAACTAATTATCAATTCATTCTATTTAATCAAGAACTTTTTCATATTCCTGAATATAACTATTCACTGTATTTTTTATATCATATTTTTTTGACCTTTCGATACATTTAGAAACGACCTGATTATAATAATTTCTGTCTCTTTCCAGCTCCATTATTTTATCTGCCAAGTCCTTGCTGTCAGACTCTTTGAATAATATCCCAGCGCCACTAATCTGCGAAAGCCCTTTCACATCAGAGGCTATAAAAGGCTTCCCCGATGCCATACCTTCTATAGAGGACAAAGATAATCCCTCGTAATGAGATGACAAAATAATATAATCTGCTATCTGAAAGTAGTCGCATACATTCTGTTTTATTCCAAGAAAATGGACTTTGTCTTCTTTATTTAGTTCTTTAGCCAGATTTTTACATTTTTTCTGCGTTTTTCCTTCGCCTAAGAAAACTATTTTTACATTGTCTGGCAAATATTGCAGTGCATTTATCACTGTCTCTTGGTCTTTCGGCTCCCTGAAAGCAGACACTTGGAGAAGCAGACAATCATCTTCCTGTAAATTTAGTTCTTTTTTTATATTTATTATCGTCTCTTTATCACATTGATAATCAATAATTTTAGATAAATCAACTCCGTTATCAATTACTACAAGCTTATTTTTAGGAAAGTTGTTAAGATAATCAACTAAAATACCATAAATCTCATCGGTTATGCAAACAATTTTATCATATAAAGAGTATATATATTTATCAATAATGGAAAATACTTTTATATTCATTCTTCTATTATCCGTACTGTGCTCTGTATAAATAAGTTTAGGTCTTGCTTCCTTACTTATAAACAAATTAGCCAAAGCAGCATAATAGAATGGAGGAAACAGATGCACATGCACCACATCATATTTTTTCATTACTTTCGCCAGTTTATAGATAAGAATAGGATTATAAATACTACCGAAACTCAAATCTATAATATTAATACCCTTTTTCTGCGTATTCTCTTTAAATCCATTATTTTTCCCATTTAGAAAAAGTAAATCGCATTCATGTCCTTTTTCCTTAATGAGCGGAATCATATCGGAAACCAATTTCTCTGCACCACCTAATGTTGTATCCGCTAAAACATGTAACACTCTCATTTTAAAACACTTTCTGTAATTTTCGTTATTCTTTCTGCGACTTTGTTCCAGCCAAAATTTTCGGATACCGCCATATTATTCTTTCGCATGTTATTATATAAATCTTTATCTTTCAATACCATACGAAGTTTTTCACTATAATCTTCCACCGAAAACCGATGAAGAACAAATCCATTTTCATTATTTTTAATAATATTTTGGATTCCGCCCGCATCCGAAGTTACGATAGGAAGCCCTCTAACCATGGCTTCAAGGATTGCTGTGGGAGTGCCTTCTTCGAAAGATGTTAATAAAAAACAAGATGATTTATCCAAAATCCCCCTAATTTCAGCGGCAGACATTGCCCCCAGCATTTTAATATTATCAAGCCCTAATTTCTGAATTTTATCTTTGATACTGCTATACAAAGGACCAAACCCAATGACAACAAAACTGAATTCCTTGTTATTCTTTGCCAAATCTACGACAAATTCTATATTTTTTTTGGGATTAATATTCGCGACTGTTACTACATCTATTTCTTTCTGCATTTTCCTTTCCTCAGGCACTTCGAAAAATATCTGACTGACCCCACTTGGCTGTACGGTAACTTCCTTATCTTTCATTAATGCCCTTATCTGGCTGCCTGCTTCATATCCAGTAGAAAAAACATGGTCTGCATTTTTCAGGAAATGGGACATTAGCTTATTATAGAGTTTTTTTGTCCGCAATTTATCATGTATAGAGAACAAAACTACTTTTGCATTGGTTATTTTTTTTACAACTTTTGCAAAAACTAAAGAACTCCAATCCCCATGAATATGAATGACATCAAATTTTTCTCTTTTTTTAAGTAATTCAAACAAAACATTAAAATAAAATAAAAAAACGCCCACGAATGCTGGTTTTATCCTTCCGTAAGAGAAACTGCCTATTTTAACATCAAATTCCGATTGTGCCTCTCCTTCATTGAATATTACCTTCACATAATGGTTTTTCCGCTGTTCCTGCGTAAGATAAAATATATGTTTTTCCATGCCTCCTGGCATCGGCGGATAGCGGTTGTATATCCTCAATATTCTCATTATAAGTCTCTTATTGCTTGTTTATAAATCTTAAATGCTTTTGACCATTCATATTTATTCACTGCATCGGAATGGGCATTTCGGGCAATTTTTTCTCTTAATTCTTCATTTTGTGTTATTTTCTCTATTTTATTTTTATATTCTTCTTTATCCAAAGGGTTGTTTATCAATATAGAATTTTCTTCATCAATGAGGATTCCCTCAATAGAGCCTACTTTCGTTGCTACAATCGGCATCCTCATTGCCATTGCCTCTATTATCGTTCTTGGAACACCCTCTGTAACAGATGATTGTATATAAATATCCGAATTAACCACAATATCAATAAACTCGCTCTGATTCAGCCATTGTATCAAGTTGATATTTTTGTGGGCTCCTATTCGTTCCTGATATTTATCAAAAAGATGTCCGCCTCCTATCAATGTCAATTCATAGCCGTTTTCTATACAAAAATCTATCAAAAACTCGTAATTTTTTGCCTCTACAAATCTTCCCACAGAGACTATTTTCACAGGAGCGGATATGGCGTAGTTTTCTTTCACTTTATTAAAAAGACTGATATTCACCCTGTTAGGGATTTCAACGATATTATTTCGTATGCCGTTCAGCTTGAGCTTCTCTGTCATTTTGTGAGACAAAGAACGAATAATCTTCGCATTATTAAAAGTAATCCGCTGTATTTTATCCAATATTTTATCAATAAATTTTTTCTTCTCAAAATACCTAAAATATTCTTCTCCGTGAATTTCAACCATATAAGGAATACTCAATATTTTGGAATAAACGCATGCCGTAAAACCGCCATTTATAGGGCATTGGACAAGCATTTTATTTACTCTGTATTTCAGAATATAATAAATCATTATCCAGCTGCTGAAAACAAAAGACCATTGTTTTTCTGTAATCGCTGGGATTAGATGCAGATGCAGATTTCCCTCGGAATAATTTTCAAACCTATTTCCCTTTGAGCGGGCAAATACATGATATTCCTTAGTTCCTTCCGCCAGTTCTTTCCATATTTTTTGGGTGTGGTGGTCTTCCTGCAACGGAGGATATTGATTGGGAGAAATATGCAGTAAAATATCATTATTCATGATTAAAAATCGTATTTTTATACATCAATGCTACATTTTCCGTGGAAAACCTGATGACATGGTTTCTATTTTCTCGGCCTAAATCTGTTTTGTTCTTTAATTGAGCTAATTCTACCATTTTAGCAGCAAAGGCATCTCTATCTTTTTTATCAACAATATATTCCTGCTGACCAGCTGGCATAATGTCTTTGATTCCGCCGGCATCTGTAGTGGCAACTGGAAGACCTACTGCCATAGCCTCAATAATTACCCTTGGAAAGCCTTCTGCCATCGTGGGATTGATAAAAATATCAGCAACGGAATAAAAATCCTGAATCAGAGCATTCGGCTTTGAGCCTAATATTTTTACTTTTTCCGATAATTTTTTCTGCTCAATTTCCTTTTCTAATTTATCCTTATCCGAACCGCCGCCAATGATGTAAAATTTATAATCTTCGGTATTGTCGTTTTTATAAAATTCTTCTATGATATAAGGCATATAAAACAATGTTTCCCTGACAGGCGACAGCCTATGCACAAACAAAATCACCTTTTCTTCTTTGGAAATGCCCAATTTTTCTTTGTTTTTCTCTTTATCTGAGGAAATAAAAAAACGGCTGATATCTATATCGTTATACAGAATTATTATTTTATCGGCTTTTACATTATGTTTTATGTAATACTGCTTCATTGATTCCGGCCCTGTTACAAACCAAGTCGTATAAGTTTTTATAAACCAAAACTTGGCTTCATCTATAAATAAGCGCAATTTCGGTTTGTGCTTTCTGTCATACTCTAATACGGTGCCGCTATGCCAGTAATAAGTCTCTAATTTAGAGAAGAAACTATAAAAAATAGCCGGAATAATTGCATTTTGAGAAATCCTGATGAAAATTTTTCTGTATCCTTCCGCATATAATTTATTCAGCACTTTCAGAAATTTAAAACCACGAAGATATTTACTGCCCTTGGAAAGAGGATATATTTTTATATTAGGATTTCTAAAAATGGGAAGTTCATCGCTTTTTTCTATAATTAAAGCAATCTCCACGCCTGTATCTGCCAATTTATCCAAGAAATTGATAACATGAAAATAGTGTTCATCCGATTTCTTAGAATAGTTATTCAAAACATAAATCAATCTTTTACTCATCTTTCTTCTTTAGCAGTTTTTTATGTTTAAATCTTTCATAGACAGATGGGTTTTCTTCCTTTTCTAATTGTTTAAACCTCTCAATATTACGATATTTTATAAACTTAGCTGGATTTCCTCCCACCACGGCAAAAGGCTCTACATCTTTTACAACAACCGAACCCGCCGCGATAACCGCCCCTTTCCCAATAGTAACTCCCGGTAAGATAATACACCTGCGCCCTACCCAGACATAATCCTCTATTTTCACACTGCTGAGCCAGCATACATTATCAAAAGGAAGCGCCTGTAAATCAATATCATAATTATGATTTCGGCTATAAATAATCACTTCTGGTGCAAAAATAACTCCATTTCCTATTTTTATCCCTCCTGCTGCATCAAAATCTGCCTTCGGGCCTATGCTTACATTATCTCCCAGCTCTATATTTTGCGGCGAAGAAAACATGGAATTCAAATACTGATAAAGACAATTCCTGCCTTCTTTTTTAAACTTTATTTTTCTATATTTAATTTTCAGCAGAATTTTATATATTATTTTTCTTATGCCCATTTTATTATTTTTCCATTATAATTATTTTCTGCAATACTAAATTTGAAACCACAAATATTGACAGCACCGCCATTATATCCATATCATATAAATAATGACACAATACGGATAATAATACCGACACTAATATATAACTTATTTGGGATATATTAATCAACCTCATGTCAAAATTAGAAAGCATTTTCTGCCGAACCATTATAAATTTTGCGACAAACAAGAAGAAAAAACTTGCTATAATAGTCTCAGCTATAAGGATTTTCCCCAGCATGATGTACATATAAACGATATTAAACAATATAAATCCTACCTGAAAAACAACTCCTATAAGAATGGACTTTGTAAATAACAAATCATAATCGTTCTTAATATTTTTTCTGCTCGTAAAATAAGATTCTATCACCCTGATTAATGAATTAAAAAAGGCGATTGATTTCGTGAATAAAGAAAATATCCCCAGTACTTCCTTAGAAATGAATAGATTAAAGATAATAATATCTATCTGCTCCTTGCATACCTTTAATGAAGAACTAAAATAATATGGGATAAACAACCGAATATTAGACTTCATATAACCAGCTAATTTTGAGACAGATACAAATTTGTCTCTACGAAAGAATTTTATTCTGTATAAATAAATGATAATGATGGACAACTGCGGAACAAGCTGCGAAACAAGTAAATCGTCAATTGTTTTCAGCTGACCAAAATAAAAAAATACGACAATCAAGAGGCATTTGGAAACCGCAATTATGGTTAAAAATTTATAATATTCTTTTAATAATCCCCTCGCCTGAAAATAGACATCAAAATAATTATTCCACGCTATCCCTACCGCATATATGATAAGATACAGCAAACAGACCTCTATTTCTAAAAAAACAAACGCACTTACCGCCAGTATCAAACCTGATATTAGAGAAACACAAACAAAATATGAAGAATGTATCTTCGGAAAATCTACCTCATCCTGATACTTATACACCGCTAAATTAGGCGGAATAACCACAATAATAAGCGCTGAAAAGGCAATATAAACATTAACAACCGTATATTCGCCTAAAATAGATACTCCTAAAACCCTTACAATCAGGAAACTACTAAGAAGATTAAATAATGAAAATATTATATTCCATAAGTTAATCTTCAATAACTTATTCAATAATTCTTTCATATTTTATACTTCTTCCTTTGATAATAAATATAAGGCATGGAGACCATCAGCCAGAATAAAAAAGAATTGAGATTATTATGCGTAAAAGAATACGAAACCGCTAATATAAATAAAAACAAAACGGCAAAATCGTATTTAATCCTGAACAAATAAAATGCATTTTTAAAAATGTAAAATAAAAATAAAAACATCCCGAAAAGCCCCAATTCTGCAAGAACTCTATAATAATCATTATGAGTAACTATCTCATCTATTGCATGAAGCAGAACTATATCTCCATCAAGATAATATTTAAATTCCTCAATAAACCTGCCATATCCTATACCAAATAGAGGCTTGGCTTCAAATATATTTTTCACCACTAAAAAAATCTCATATCTCTGCAAAATACTAGCATCTTCTGCAATATCTTTGACCCGTGCCATCTCGCCAAGTTTTTCTGTAAAGTTTATTACAAGCGGAATAGCTATAATTGTAAGCAGAATAAACAACCAAGGCTTTTTCCTTAAATAAAGGAAAAAATAAAAAGGAAGCGCAATGAACAGAATACTTCTAGAACCTGTGCAAAATATAGCGGCTAAAAGTAACATCGGTGTTACATTATCCTTAATATCAGACAGAGAAATCATGTGTATGAAAATCATACTTGCTCCTAAGAAGAAAGCAAGATAATTGGTATTGGAAAATGTATATTCTACCCTGTATCCAAAACCAGAATAGACAAATATCAGGATTATCAATATAGAATTGTAAAACATCAATTTCCTTAAATAATCAGATAAATGTAATAATATATTTTTCTCTTGTATAAATATAGTGCAAACTCCTATTGATGATATCATTACTAAAATGTAATTTATCAAAGATGTATTTGCGCTGCTGCTATTAAATCCACTATTAATAAAATAAGACAATAAAACCGACACCAAGAAAAAAAAGAAGAAATAATGAAACAGAAATGTTTTTTGCCTTAAAATGATTAATCTTAAAGAATATAGAGAAAAAGCAAAAATAATGAATTGGTATAAATATCTGTAAATCAAAGAAAAATTTGCAGATAAATTAAACAATCCATAAAAAAGAATAATTACAAAAGTAACTTTCCTACTCAGTTTCCTATTTTTTATAAAAACAATAGTTCCTATTAAATTTATAATAGGAATTATCATCTTAAAAAACTCCTCTAACTCCATGGGTTATAATTTCATATCAACATCTTTCAAAAATCCTTTCACATCATACACCACTGCATTTTCTTTTTTAAGGTTTTCAATATCCAAATCCAAGAATTCTTTGTGAGCAACACCAAGAACTACTGCTTCATATTTATCTGATGGAAGCGTTTCCATGCTTTCTATGCCGTATTCGTGTTTTACTTCGCTAGGATTAGCCCAAGGGTCGTAAGTAGTTACTTTAACACCGAAATCCTCCAAAGCAGTGATTACATCGATGATTTTAGTATTTCTGACATCAGGGCAGTTTTCTTTGAAAGTTACTCCCAGCATGAGTAATTTAGCTCCATTGATTTGGATATTTTTCTTAATCATCGCTTTTACCACTTGCTCGGCAACATATTTTCCCATAGAATCATTCATTCTTCTTCCTGCCAAGATGATTTCTGGATGGTAGCCGTACTCTTGTGCTTTTTGAGCCAAATAATATGGGTCTACACCGATGCAGTGCCCGCCTACAAGACCTGGTTTGAAAGGAAGGAAATTCCATTTCGTTCCAGCAGCTTTCAGTACATCGTGAGTGTTGATGTCCATTAAGTTAAATATTTTAGCCAATTCATTCACGAAAGCAATGTTGATATCTCTTTGTGAGTTCTCAATCACTTTGGCAGCTTCGGCAACTTTAATCGTTGGTGCAAGGTGCGTACCTGCTGTAATCACAGAAGAGTACAAGTCATTCACCACTTTACCGATTTCTGGAGTAGAACCAGAGGTTACTTTTAGGATTTTCTCCACGGTGTGTTCTTTGTCGCCTGGGTTGATTCTTTCAGGAGAATAACCTGCGAAGAAATCCACATTGAATTTAAGTCCAGAAACTCTCTCTACCACAGGAATACAGTCTTCCTCAGTAGCGCCAGGGTAAACAGTAGATTCGTAGATGACAATGTCACCTTTTTTAATTACTTTTCCTACCGTTTCACTCGCTTTTACAAGCGGAGTAAGGTCTGGGCGGTTGTTTCTGTCCACAGGCGTAGGCACGGTGATGATATATACATCGGCATTTTCTATATCTTTGAGGTCAGCAGAGCAGAACAGCCCGTTGGCACTAGCATTGAAAGGGTTTTCTTTAACCAAAGCTGATTTTAGAAGGTCATCAGATACCTCCAAAGTTTCATCGTGCCCTGCATTTAGTTCTGTGATTCTTTTTTGGTTAATGTCAAAGCCTACCACAGGGAACTTAGTGGCAAATAACCTTGCTAATGGCAGCCCTACATAACCAAGTCCAATAATTGCTATTTTATGATTCATATTATATATTTTTATATTTATTTTACACCTTTAAAAATTCTATGATACAGATATCCCCATATAGTAGGGTGGTACCAGAGGATAGATTCTAGATTTCTTTCTTTTTGGGAGGATAAAGTTCCATTGAAAAAGTTTTCTATTGCTTTTGTGAGTAGTTTGATGCCGCTAGCCAGCTGTATAAAAGGATATGTTGAAAAATCATCTTGCTCTGTGATTGTGATATTTTCTTGGTATATCACGCTTCCTGTGTCTATTCCTTTATCCACGAAATGCACTGTAACTCCGTTGTTTTCAGCATCATTATTTACCAATGCCCAGTAGGCTCCATGAACGCCTCTATATTTGGGTGTGATGCCTGCATGAGTATTGATAAAAGGGCATTCTACGGCAGAAAGCACTTTTTCAGAAATGATCCTTGTTCCGTTTACAATGATTAAATCAGGATTTATTTCCTTCAATAATTCTATAGTTTTTTTTGAATTTACAGAAGAAACATTTATCGTTTTATCATTGGGAATTTCCGCAGTATTCATGCCGTTTGCCTTCATGATTTCATCTCTTCTCTTTTTAGATGTGCTGCCTAAAAACTTACCGATAATCAGTTGGAATAAAATCTGTCCCACAACGGTAAAAATACCCAATCTTTTTATCCTTCTTTTGATAAATTTTTTGGTGTTTTCTTTGTCTTCCATAATGATTTTTTCAATGCCGAATTTACTATCCAATGCATTGAAAACGATTTTTGAGGAATCACCCTTTCCCGCTAAAATAACGATTTTTTTACCCTTCATTTTTCATCTTTGCTGCCAAACTACTCATCGTGTAGCTTTGGAAATTATACTTTTCATTTAAAAATTTATAATGTTGCAGGATTTTCTCTAAAAATTTAAAATTTTCCTCCATATTTGCCCCAAAATTATGAGGATGCCACCACAAATGGTAGGTTAGATTGTTTTTAGCAGCAAAGGTCATGCTTTCCTTTATTCTTCTTAGCCTTAAATTTTCCAAGAAACTCAGTTTCGGCGAAAATGGTCTCAAGAAACGGCTTGATGGAATATTTATGGGAGTTTCTTTTTTTATGTAATCGTCTGAATAACAGTTGTGTCCAGAAATATTAATGTAAGAATCCATCAGCCTGAAAGCTCGGCGAAATAGGCTTTCGTTTTCGCCACTTTTGGCTTTATACAGCCAAGAGAGCTCATTCCCTCTGTAACAAGTAATTCCCAGCTCGGAGCATACTTGTAAGTATTTGTCATTGAACTGGTTTCGTGGGAAAATCAGCGATGTTATCTCTATTCCTTGTTCTTTTGCTGTCTGCACAGCCATTCTGGTATCTTCTCTGAAAGATTCCAGTGTTTGTCCTTTTTCTAAACAATAGTAATGGGAAAAAGTGTGGGTACCGATTTCCTGCTCAGGATATTTTTTTATTTCATCGATGAGCAGTGGAGCAAAATGATATTTATCTTGGTTAAAATCACTACCCAGACTCTCGAAATAAGAGTTTTCGTAGGGCGAAAGCGATTTGTCTTCGTACTGAGGTTTGATGGAAGGTAAATTTGCCAATAATTCTTCTTTGGTCTTGAAAAAAAGAAAACCAACAGTAGAAAAAGTAGCATAAACGGCATATTTTCTAAATAATTCCAGCGTTTGAGGAACTACTTTATGGACATTCAGAATGTTCTGCCCATAATCTTGAATGGTTCTTTCATCCCGAACTCCCCACATGAGTTCGAAATCCAAAGAAATTACAAATTTACCGGCTTCCATTTTATTTTAAATTTTCCCAATACCAATCTACAGCTTCTTTCAGACCTTGCGCGAAGATGTGGCTCGGCTGGTAGCCTAGATTTTTTTGAGCTTTTTCTATACTTGCCAATGAGTGAGGAACATCTCCCTGTCTGTTTGGACCATGGAGAATTTCCACTTTTGCGATTTCGTTATCATAGGCAGAAAGGTATTCTTTCAGCAGTTCAGCCATTTCTTTGATGGTTGTTCTATCGCCCACGGCTGTGTTATATATTTGATTTAGAGCTTCTTTTTTGTCAGTGATTAAGGCTAATAAATTCATCTGAACCACATTATCAATGTAAGTAAAATCCCTTGAATAGGTACCATCACCATTGATAGTCGGCGATTGGTGGTTGATTAGCTGGATTACGAATTTTGGAATTACCGCAGCATAAGCGCCATTTGGGTCTTGTCTTCTTCCAAAAACATTGAAATATCTCAGCCCTATCGTATCAAAATTATAAACTCTTTTGAAAACATCAGCATAAAGCTCATTCACATATTTCGTGATAGCATATGGAGAAAGTGGTTTTCCGATGATGTCTTCTACTTTGGGCAAAGATGTAGAGTCGCCGTAAGTAGAGGAACTAGCCGCGTAAACAAGTCTTTTTACTCCTGCATCTCTCGCTGCTACGAGCATATTTAGGAAACCACCCACATTCACATCATTACTTGTGATAGGGTCGTTGATAGAGCGAGGAACAGAGCCGAGAGCTGCCTCGTGTAGAACGAAATCTTGTCCGTCACAAGCTTTTTTACAAGTTTCTAAATCGCGAATATCACCTTCAATCAAAGTGAATTTTTCGTTTTTGAAAAAAGGCTCAATGTTATGTCTGTGTCCCGTAGCAAAGTTGTCCAAAACTGTAACCACAGCTCCTAATTCTAGTAGTTTTTCCACTAAATTGGAACCGATGAAACCAGCGCCGCCAGTGACTAATATTTTTTTATTTTCTAATTTTTCTTTGAAATTCATCTTTTAAATACACTTTTTATTTTATCAAATAGCGTTTTTTCCTTTGCACCATAGCCGTAGCCATATTTATTTCCGTAACCTAAATTACTCTTACTCACATCATTAAGCACAAAACCTACATTTTTAATTTTATTTGCCTTAATATTTTTATTAGCAAAATCTATAAGTTTTTCTTCTGTATAATTAGAGCGGGTCACATAAAGCGTAGTGTCCGCCAAATCTGCAAACAAGAAAGTATCTGTTACAAGCATCAGAGGTGCCGTATCTACTATAATATAATCGTAAAGAGGCTTCAATGTTTCTAATAAAACTTGATATCTTCCATTGGTCAGAAGCTCCGTTGGATTAGGAGGAATTGCTCCCGAATAAATCACATCCAAATGAGGGTTCATATTAGACTGATGAATAACTTTATCAAGCGTAATATTTTCATCATATAAAAACTCCGTGAGCCCCATATATACCCTGCTGTTCTTATCATACCTCTGTAACTGAGGGTTTCTGATATCCGAACCTATGATGATTACCTTACGATTTGGATTAGCCAGCGTTAAAGCAAGATTAACCGATGTAAATGTCTTCCCTTCGCCTTTTATTGTGGAAGTTACAAACACCACTTTTCCTTTTTCTTTCTTAGGAATCATAAAGTTCATATTGGTAATCAAAATCCTGAAAGCCTCTGCCATTGGCGACAGGTCATTTCTTCCCACAATATCGCTCTCGCCTTTTCTTATTTTTGGAAGCTCTGCCAACACCACCGTTTCGGAAAGTTTCTCTATATCATGTTTTGTTTTTATCTTATTATCTAGAAGCTCTTTAATGTAAATTACCCCAAACGGAAGCACAATACCTACAAGCAAAGCCGCCAGCATGATGATGAGCTTCTTCGGAGCTACTGGCTTTTCTGTGCTGTGGGCATAATCTACTATTTTTGCCTTAGGTGCTGTAACAGCGAGGGACAGCTGAGTTTCTTCCCTTTTTTGCAATAATAAAAGATAGAGATTTTCTTTTATCTGCTGCTGCCGCTCTATACTTCTAAATAATTTTTCTTGAGTAGGAACTTTTGAAATTCTGCTCATCAATTTTCCCTGTTCTTCAAGGTATTTATTTCTTTCTAACTGCAGTCCCGTTCTATTCTTAGACAAAGTTTCCATTACAGAAAACCTCATGGAGTTGATTTTCTTAGTTATATCAATCACTACTGGGTTTTGTGCAGTAGAGTTTTCCAATAAACGATTTCTTTCTATAATCAATTGATTATAAGAATTTATCACATTTCCCGCTGAAGCATCACTCAGCCCTATATTATTGGGCAGGATTTGATAATCTCCTTGTTTGGAAAGATAATCCATCAAGGCGTTAGTGAGTTCCAATTGAGAATCAACCTCCAGCTGTCTAGCTCTTGCCTGAGCATTGGTTTCTAAATTGATTTTAGTCTCAGTGGCAATATCAGTGATTTGATTTTCAGTTTTAAAACTCTGTTTTTCGTTTTCTACATCGCCAAGTTCTTTGGCAATGATTGCTATTCTTTCATCAATAAAATCTTTGGTTTTCTTCGATTCCGAGTTTTTATCATTTATTGCATCTTGGTTATAAACGACCACCAATTTATTAAGAAAATCCTGTGTTTTGGCTTTTATAGGAAGGTCGAGCGTAATCCCGATTACCGTAGCATCTTTATCTTTCGGTGCTATTGAAAGTATTTCTCGGTAATAATTCACAATCCGCTCTGTATTATATACTTTCAGCAAAAGTTCTTCTATTTTTTCCCCTTTGTAAGCAGGATTTTTTTGAATGATAATATTCGCGTTGGGCAGACTGATGGTTTTGTTATAAGTTGTCTTTATGACATCCGGCATTTTATCAGAAGAAAGGATTAGTTCGCTCCCTTTTATTTCTAATAATATGTCTAATTTTTTCTGCTCATCGGAGGCGTTGTTTTTTTCTCCAATAACATTGATAATAACTGGAGAAGTATCTTTATAAAGTTCTTTTTTTGTGAATGCTGCTTCTTGATAAATCTCGGCTGTGAGGCCTAAATCTTTCACTACCTGTTCTATCAGCTTTTTAGATTTTAAAATTTCTATTTCATTTTCTATGCTGTTCACATTCATTCCTCCAATTCCCGATAAATCAAAAAGACCGGAAGCTCCTTCTGGGAGCTTGTTATTTTTGGCATCTTTTACCAAAATTGTAGTTTCTGTTCTATATATAGGCGTACTCAGTTTTATAAACAAATATCCGCCAAGCAGTGCCAGGAAAGCCCCAACTACAAACCACAGCCACCTATCTAAATAAGGCTTTATAAGTTCTCGGATATTAATATCTTTCTCTTGTAATTCTTGTGAATTATCCATTATTCTAAATTATTTATTTTCTAATTACCAATGCCAAAATTGTCACAATGATAGATGCCACCGAAATATAAACTCCCGCCTGAGGACCAAATAAAGACGATGTCTCTTTGGTTTTATTGGCTGGAACTACAATCACATCATTTTGTTTTAAATAATAATAAGGCGAATTTATAAAATTAGCATCTGTGAGGTCTATTTTATGCGTAGTAATCTGCCCGTCTATATTTCTTACAAGCAGGACTTCTTTTCTCACGCCGTAGATGGTAAGGTCTCCTGCCAGCCCTAAAGCGGAAAGAACCGTAGCTTGTCCATCAGGGATTTGGTAAGTTCCTGGTTTATTTACTTCTCCCATAATCACTATTTTATAATTAGCAATTCTGATATTCACCATCGGATTTTTAATGTACTGGGCAAGTTTTTCCTGAAGTTCTGCTTTCAGATTTTCGGTAGTTTTTCCCTTGGTATTTATTTTCCCTATCACAGGAAAGTCTATATCGCCGTTGGTATCCACTATATAGGTAGGTCCAGACACCGCATCAGCAGCCCTTGTCTGGAGATTTCCGCTTGACAGAGTGTACTGCGAAACCTCACCCGAAGAGTAGTTTTGGTTAAAGGGTTTGGTCACATCCATATCTTTGGCTGTAACTAAAATTGCAAGCTGGTCACCTGTCTGTATCGTGGATTTCATATTCTCCGCAGAAGTCTTGAGTGCTACTTCTTGGATGTTTTTTAAATAATTAATATGCTGATTTCTGCATGAACTCAGAAATATTACCATAATTAAAAATAAAACTGCTTTCTTCATTAAATTTATTTTAATTTTACAAATATACACATCTTTATCGGTCTAAAACCTCGAATACGGAATTATTACTTTTAAACTCAGGAACAATATCTTTCAGAAGACTTACTATTTCTTCATTATCGCCAGATTTTGCTTTCTGGATAACCTGCTCTATAAGAGCATTTATTCTGCTGAAATCCATCGCAGAATCTTTGGAAATCATAATTTTTTCGTGGTGGGTTGCAAGGGTTTTTGCATCATCACTTAATAACTCTTCATACAATTTTTCGCCAGGTCTGAGCCCCGTGATTTTCAGCTGAATGTCTATCCCTGTTTCCAGCCCATAAAGTCTTATCATGCGTTTGGCTAAATCTATAATTTTAACCGGCTCTCCCATATCAAAAACATAAACTTCCCCGCCCTGCCCCATTGTTCCTGCTTGTAAAACCAATTCGCAGGCCTCTGGAATAGTCATAAAATATCGGGTAATTTCAGGGTGTGTGATGGTAACAGGCCCTCCATTTTCTATTTGCTTTTGAAATATTGGAATCACGGAACCGTTCGAACCCAGCACATTACCAAATCTTGTAGTGATAAACTTCGTTTTATTACCTTCTACATTCTGCAAAGACTGGACAAAAAGTTCTGCCACCCTCTTGGTTGCTCCCATTACATTGGTAGGATTTACTGCTTTGTCAGTAGAAATCATCACAAAACGCTCCACTCCGAATTTGGACGAAAGCTCGGCTAAATTCTTACTTCCTAAAATATTAACACGAACTCCCTCTGCTGGATTGTCTTCTACAAGAGGGACATGCTTGTATGCCGCCGCATGATAAACAATAGAGAAATGATGTTCAGAAAAAACACGCTCCATCTTATTTCTATTGGAAATATCGGCAAGTATAAATCGGAAATCCACCTCTGGAAAGGCTTCTTTCACTTCTAAACCGATGTTGTGCAGCGGCGTTTCTCCTTGGTCTAATATCACTATTTTTGAAGGCTTCAGAAGGCTTACCTGCCTTACAATCTCGCTTCCTATAGAGCCTGCACCTCCCGTTACTAAAACAGATTTTCCAAGGTGCAGATTTCTAACTTCCTCATTTTCTATGCTGATTGGTTTTCTGCTGAGCAAATCTTCTATTTTCAGATTATGAAAAGCTTGTTTAGAGTTACCCTCTCTAAGTTTCTGTATATTAGGAGATTTGTATATTCTGATATTCTTTTCAATCAGTAAGTTTACCCAATATTCTATTTCTTCCTTGGTTAAAACTTCTTTTATCATTAAAACTCCATCTACACCGAAGGTTTGTTTATCGCTATTTTTGATGTCAATATCTGTGAAAATATCTTTTCCCAGTAATTTTATATTATCAGCTTTGGATTTTTTAGTTAAAAAACCTACTACTTCATAAGGTATTTTTGCGTTTTCTATCACTGCTCCTGCGATAGCCACTGCCTCATCCGATGTTCCTAAAACTAGTATTTTGTTTTTAGACATGCTTTGGGAAACTTCCTTTAATAAGATAAAAGCCTGTTTTACCACTATTCTGAAAAACACCAAAACCAGTATAGAAATCACGCTGTACAAAAATAACGGCGGTATAAGAAGTCCATAAATAGGCATTCCCAGCCATCTGGACAAGTATTTTATAATAGCTAATGTAAAAAATGTGCTGACAGAAGAAAGAAATATTTTGTTGAAATCTATATAAGTAGAGTGCCTTATAACTCCTGCAAAGGTCTTAAAAACATACATATAGAAAACATTTACCCCCAGAACAAAAGCATATATCCATACCTTTTCCACTCCCACAAGCTGAGGAAAATACTCTCTCAAAACAAAATTAGAAAGCTGTAAAGAGCTAAAAATCAAAAATATATCTATTATAAAAACAAGCCAACGAGGTAGATACCTCAGGCTGGAAACCCGAAGATAATTATCCCCGCTAAGCATTCTTTTTACAATATTTTTAAACATCAGATAAACAATTAATTACAAAATTTCTTTTTCTTCCATCACCCGCAGTTTCACGAATCTTATCAGAACAAGACCCACGAAAAAGAAAACACCCATAAAAAACGCCGCAAAACGCATTCCTGCTGCTGATGGCAAGACAATATCTACTTGAGCAAAACAGTTCTTTATCACATCATATTTATCAATAATAAAAGAAAATATGAGCGTTCCCATCATTATGGCTATTTTTTCTAATACATCATAAAAACTAAAAAATGTAGTATTATCCATACTATTCTCTGGCAAAAGCCTACTATAAGTAGAACGAGACATCGCCTGCAGACCACCCATTACCAAGCCTACCAGCCCAGCTACTGCATAGAAGTGATATTCTACATTAGGATTGGCTTTATTAAGGAAATAAGCCCACACACAGACCACTATCCAAAGGAAAACTGTGATACTAATTACATTTTTATTTCCTATTCTTTTAGACAACCTTGAAAATATAACCGCCCCAATAATCGCTTCTATCTGAATGATTAACAGAGTTGCTATCAGTTTTCCTTCTGCTAAGTTGATTTCACTTTTCCCAAATAATGTTGCCATTAGGAAAATCGTCTGCATCCCGACGCTGTAAAAGAAAAAACTTGACAAAAAGAATTTTAAATTCGCTGTTTTGAAAAGTTCTTTGCCTATTTTATAAAGCTCTCTGAAGCTCTGTTTTACAATTTCTACATAAAATTTCACATTATCTTTTACCACTTCCAGCCAGCCACCATTTTCTTTATGAGCCGAAAAAATATTTTTAAAATTCAATAGTACCAAATCCTTTGGAAGCTGTTCTTTAACCTCTCCAAATTTCGGCAGGTGTTTAAATGTATATTGCGAAAAACCAAACCACCAAGCTCCTGTTAATAAGAAACTCACCCTCGTATAAAACAGCGCCTGCTTACTTGTTTCCGCCAAGACCTGAATAAGTAGCAGACAGATAATCACCAGCACCACAGAGCCTATATAACCATACACATAGCCCTTTGCAGACAATGCATCTTGTTTATCTTTCGTGGCAATATCGGGCAAAAATGAATTATAAAAAACCAAACTTCCCCAGAAACCAATACTCGCAGTAACACTAAAAAGCAAACCTAAATACACCGTTTTCATATTCACAAAAAGCGCCAATCCCATACAAGATGTAGCACCAAGGTAACAGAAAAACTGTAAAAAAGATTTTTTATTCCCGATAATATCCGCCAAAGAAGACAAAATAGGCGTAAGGATAACCACGATGAAAAAGGACAATGTCAAAGAATATCCATAGACCGCATCCGGCTCATACTGCTTCCCAAAAAACGAAATCATATTTCGCATAGGCACTTTTATCCATCTTCCTGTTTCCTGCACAAATTCATTTTTCTGATAAGCTGTCGTCAGAATAGAATAGTAAATAGGAAATATCGTAGAAGTTATTACCAAAGAATAAACCGAATTTGCCCAGTCATAGACTGCCCATGCACGCATTATTTTAGGGTTATTTTTTATCTTCTCCATATTTTAAATTTGCTGTTGTGCAGCATTATTTTTAATTAAAGGCACAAATATACCAATTATGTTTTTCATATTCCTAAAAAATAATACACCGTAGCCTGAACTCTTGCCAAAATCTCGCGGGTATGATTTCTATAAAAACTTTCATTTTTCGTTACATCATGGGCATCATAGCCCAAAGCATTCATATTATGATTTCTCGCAAAGAACAGCGCCCTGAGGTTGTGATAGCCCTGCGATACTATAATCACATTTCTTTCCTGAAAAACATCTTTACACCGAAGAATACTCTCCTTCGTGCTGAATCCCTCTGGGTCTTCTATAATGATATTCTCTGGAACGCCCTCATGGCTTGTTAGGTATTTTTTCATTGCGCTGGGTTCATCATAATAAGGACTTTTTTCGCCGCTTACGATTATTTTTTTCACTTTCCCGTGGTGGTAGAGCGTTGCGGCGGCTCTCATTCTCTCGGTGAAGTACGGATTTGCCTTGCCCGACTTCATTTTTGGGGAAGTTCCCAGCACCAATGCACAACTGCGCGGAGGAACTTTGCTGATTTTATTAAAGGTGCGCCCATTGGTAATCTGAAAAACCCATATATTCGCCCAGAATATCAAAAGCAGCCCCATTTCTGTAAGGAGCAAAAGAAGGCGGAATATATTTTTCAGCTTTATCAAGATTTATGGTTTTTAAGATGATTTTAATACTTCATTTCTTGGGTAAAGTATTTTTTTTATTTACTTTTGAGCCCTTTAATTTTTATAAAAATTTACACAAAAATAATAAATCATTCATAAACTTAAAATAATCGTTTTAAAATCATATGAAAAAGATCCTTTTAGCAGCAGCTGTTATCGCTGTTTTGGCAAGTTGTAACAAGAAAGAAGAAGCCCACACTCCTGAGGAGACCACTGTGGCAGAAAGCTCACCAGCAGAAACTCCTGAGGAAGCTGATGTAGAGCTTAAAGAATGGAACGCAGACCAGATTTCCGATTTTTTGAAAACCAAACAAAATGACACCATCTATGTGACCAACTTCTTTGCTACATGGTGCACTCCATGCATGCGCGAAATCCCTTTCTTTAAAGAGAAAATGGATGAAATGAAAGGCGAGAAGATAAAATTCACTTTCGTGAACTTAGATGAAAGACAAAACTGGGACAAAGTAAAATATTTCGCTAAAGAAGCAGGACTGGATAAGAACATTGTTCTTTTTGATTTTTCTGCACCTACTCCTGATTTCTTCAGCAAGAACTTCACTACATGGAGAGGAGATGCCATTCCTTTTACTCTTATTACAAAAGGAGATAAACGAGATGAAACTCTCGGATCTGTGAGCAAAGAAGAACTTGCCCATAAAATTGATAAGCTGAAATAACCTCCATTTTCCCGAGAACCAGCAACGCGGGACACCAGCCATGAAGAAAAACTTTAAGCCACTCTGCCTTGCCTTATCCGCTTTGATGATGGTTTCTATCCTCATCAATCTGAACACAGGTTTTGTGGATTTATCTTTCTCCGATTTCTGGCTGGGCAGTCCGCTGTATCAGGAGATTGCAGACCTCCGCATCAATAGGACTCTGGCGGTGCTTCTGGCGGGTGTGTCCATTCCTACGAGCGGGTTTCTGCTTCAGGAATATTTCAAGAATCCGCTGGCGGGGCCTTCGGTGCTGGGCATTACTTCGGTGGCGGGGCTTTTCGTTGCCTTTTATCTTTTGGCTTCTCAGAACATTCCGGTTCCGGAGTTCCTGCAAAACGGCTTCATCAGTCTGTCGGCTGTTGCGGGGGCGCTTCTGCTGATGGTTTTTCTGGTATTCCTGTCGCATTTCTTCCGAGATGGGGCTCATCTCGTCATCTTCGGGTTTCTGGTTTCGGCACTGTCGGGTGCGGTCATCAGCATCTTACAGTTCTACGCAGGAAACGAGGCTCTACGGGGCTATCTTCTTTGGTCTTTTGGCGGAAATATCCAGCTGGAAAGACCGCAGCTGTTTATTTTAGCCCTGCTTATTTTCTTGGGGCTTGTCCTTACCTTTAAGAGCATAAAACCTTTGATAGGCATGGGTTTGGGCGAAAACTATGCGAGAAGTTTCGGGGTTGATGTTCATCGGCTCAAAATTCTGGTCATCATGGCATCTTCTCTGCTTTCGGCATCGGTTACGGCTTTTTTAGGTCCGGTGCTGTTCATCGGCGTGATTGTTCCGCATTTTTGTAGAATGATATGGAATCCTGCCCAGCTCTGGCATCAGTGGATGCTGAATATGCTGCTGGGCGTTTTGGTGATGAATATTTTTTCGGCTCTTTCGGAGAAATTCCAGCTGCCGGCGAACATCATCTCCTCGTTGTTCGGCATTCCTGTGCTGCTCGTCATGTTATTAAGACAAAAATTCATAAAATCTTCACTAAAATGAAACTCATCAGTTATAATGTAAACGGCATCCGTGCTGCCTTTGGCAAGGATTTCCTCCTCTGGCTGGAACATGCCGCTCCCGATGTGCTCTGCATCCAAGAAAGCAAGGCACAACCCGAACAAATAGACCAGATAAGCCTCTCTGCACTGGGCTACCAGAGCTACTGGCATTCCGCGCAGAAGAAAGGATACAGCGGCGTGGGCATCCTGACAAAGGAACAGCCCAAACATGTAGAATATGGATGCGGAATAGATTACATGGACACCGAAGGGAGAGTCATCCGCGCTGATTTTGAAGACTTTTCCGCCATCTCCGTGTATGTTCCCTCTGCTACGAATATAGACAGGCTGGATCTGAAAATGCAGTTCTGCTACGACTTTCTGGATTACATCAAAAAACTGAAACAATCCATTCCCAACCTTATCATTTCCGGCGATTTTAATATCTGCCACCAAGCCATAGATATTCATGACCCTGTCCGCCTTGCCAACACCTCTGGATTTCTGCCCATAGAGCGAGAATGGCTCAGCAAATTCATTGATGAATGCGGACTGATAGACAGCTTCCGGTATTTTAACCAAGAACCGAACCAATACTCATGGTGGAGCTACCGAGCAAACGCCAGAGCGAATAACAAGGGCTGGAGATTGGACTACAATTTCGTGAGCCAAAGCTTGGAAAACCGCCTGAAACGCGCCGTAATCCTGAAAGAAGCCATGCACTCTGACCACTGCCCTGTGATGGTGGAGCTGTCGTAAAAAGGTTTTTAATAAAAGAAATCAAAAAACTAAAAAATCAAAAAGATTTATTAGTAAAAAGGAAAAACAATTTTGAAAATCTAAAAAAAATTAGTCTGTCGGAAGTTCCGACAATGAGAAATAAAAAATATTCAGCCCGGCGGAAGTTCCGACAGCGAGAATGGAAAAAAGTTTGCCTTGTCGGAAGTTCCGACAACAAGAAATAAAAAAATTTTAGCCCGTCGGAACTTCCGACGGCGAAAACTAAAAAAAATAACCCTGTCGGAACTTCCGACGACATGAATTTTTTTTCGGGGAGCTTGGCGGAACTTCCGACAGCAAAAAAATTTTTATTTTTAAAAAATGTTGATACTTTTCAGCAAAATTTTTTTTCGGTTTTTAGATTAAAATTTTCTTTTTGATGATAAATCTTTTTGATTTTTTAGATTATTTCCTCTTTTCACTAAGAACTTTTTTTGATTATCTTTGCCAAAACAAAAATTTATGCTCATCATAGGTATCGCAGGAGGAACGGGCTCTGGAAAAACTACCGTAGTCTCCAAAATCTTACAAAATCTGAACGCAAATGAGGTGAATGTCCTTTCGCAGGACAATTATTATCATGACAATGCCCACCTCTCGCTCCAAGAAAGAGAAAAACTAAACTATGACCATCCCAAGTCTATAGATTTTGACCTTTTGGTGAAGCATGTTCAGGCGCTGAAAAACGGAGAAAGCATAGAACAGCCGATATATTCTTTCGTAACGCATACAAGGACAGGAAACCATGTGCTGGTAGAGCCGCGCGAAGTGCTGATAGTAGAGGGAATTTTGGTTTTAACGAGCAAAGAACTCTTGAAGGAGTTTGATTTGAAGGTATTTGTCCATGCCGATAATGATGAGAGGCTCATCCGCCGTATCCGCAGGGATACCCAAGAGCGGGGCAGAGATTTGGAGGAAGTTTTACACCGCTACCAAACCACGCTGAAGCCAATGCATGATGAATTTATAGAGCCGTCTAAATCGTATGCGGACATCATCATCCCGAATATGCGTCCCAACACCGTGGCGATAGATTTCCTGACTACCGTAGTAGGAAACTCCCTGAAAAATTCCTAAAACAACATGAAAAATCTGATAAAACCCATACAAGAGAAACACGCAGAGAAAATAAACTGGGCAAAGAAATATCTGGCGAACAAATATTTCGTTACGATTTCCATTTTCTTGGTCTGGATTATTTTCTTTGACAATACCTCTTGGCTGGTCATCAGTGATTTGGACAAAGAAATCCACAAATACGAAGAGCAGCGGGACTACTACAAAAAAGAATTTGAAAAAAATGAGGCTTTCTACAAAAAACTTATGCAAAACAAGGACGAAAAAGAGAAGTATGCCCGCGAAAACTACTTTATGAGAAAGCCCAACGAAGAAATCTTTATTCTGGTAATGGACAGCTCCGTCACGAAAGCCAAAAACAAGCACTAAAACAGGCAAAAAATGGAGCATTTTCGGGAAATCCTCCGTCCGGAGATACAAAAATACATCCAAGACAACCTCCACGAGAACTTGGGCAGGCTGCTGCTGAAAAAATCGCCTTTCCCTGAGGTTTCCATACAGGAAATTGCTCAGCAAATAAAGGGAAAACAAATCGCCGCAAAGAAATTTCCTTTCCTATTAAAGGAAAATATAGTCTTCCCACCGCATCTTAATTTAGAGCAAGCTTCCTCGGAAAATACCGCAAAGGAAAAAGCAGAAAACCTCAGCGGAAAAACTTTTCTAGACCTTACCTGCGGTTTTGGGATTGATGCTTATTTTCTCTCGCAGAATTTCAGTGAAGTTACACTTTTGGAGCAAAACAAAGATTTGCTGGAAATCGTGCAGCACAACTGGAAAACTCTCGGCAGAGAAGCGAATTTTATCAATGAAAATTTAGAACAATTTTTAGAAATTAGCGAAAAGGAGAAGCAATTTGATTTAATCTATTTAGACCCAGCAAGAAGGGACAAAGACCACCGAAAAAAGTTCCTGCTTTCTGACCTTTCACCGAATATTTTGGAAATTCAGGATAAACTTTTGTCTATTTCCAAAAAAATAATAATAAAACTCTCACCGCTGATTGATTTGAAATATCTTCAAACCGCTGTAAAATCCATCGATGAGATAGAAATCATCGCTGTAAAAAACGAAGTAAAAGAGATTGTCCTCCACCTCGTCCCAAACACTGAGAACAAACTGAAAATCACCACCAAAAACCTCAGCACAGACGAACCGAATTTCAGTTTTTCGCCAGAGGAAGAATCCGCTGTAACGCCTGAATTTTCAGACATTTTGGAATATCTCTACATTCCGAACAATGCCGTTCTAAAATCGGGAGCTTTTAATCTGATTTCTAAAAAATTTGGATTAAAAAAACTGCACCCAAACACGCATCTTTACACTTCGGACAAAGCCGTAGATTTCTGCGGAAGAGTTTTTAAAGTAAAGGAAATCAGCGCCAAAGAGATAAAAAAAGGCGATGTGTTTAACATTATTTCTAAAAACCATCCTCTATCGCCAGAGCAGATAAAAACCAAATACAAACTGAAAAACGGCGGTGAGCATTACCTTATTTTCACGCAGTCCAAGAAAGGAAAAGTAATTTTACAAACTTTGTAAAAATCCGCCTTATTTTTTGCCAAATCATCCAAATTGTTTAACTTTGGGTTCATTTATAAATTTAACCAATGAGTACTACTTTATCTTACATTCAAGAAAATAAGCAACGATTTTTAGACGAGTTAATCGATTTGCTGAAAATAGCTTCTATCAGTGCTGACCCAGCCTACAACCAAGATGTGCTGCAGTGTGCTGATGCCGTAGCAAAACACCTAAAAAATGCTGGTGCAGACAATGTAGAAATCTGCGAAACAAAGGGGTATCCTGTGGTTTTCGGAGAGAAAATTTTAGATAAAAACCTGCCAACTGTTTTGGTTTATGGGCATTACGATGTGCAGCCTGCTGACCCTATTGAGCTTTGGGAAAGCGGCCCTTTCGAGCCTGTGGTGAAAAAAACAGAAATCCACCCAGAAGGAGCTGTTTTCGCAAGAGGAGCTGCTGATGACAAAGGGCAATTTTTCATGCATTTAAAGGCTTTTGAAGCCATGATGAAAACTAACTCACTGCCTTGTAATGTGAAATTTATCATCGAAGGAGAGGAAGAAGTAGGTTCAGCAAGTTTGGCTGATTTCTTGGAATCCAATAAAGAAAAACTGGCTTGTGATGTTATTCTAGTTTCAGACACGAGTCTTTATTCTATGGATCAGCCGACGGTTACGACTGGGCTTCGTGGCTTGAGCTATGTAGAAGTGGAAATCGAAGGTCCAAACAGAGACTTACACTCTGGACTTTACGGAGGAGCTGTTCCTAATCCTATCAATGTTTTATCAAAAATGATTGGCAGTTTGATTGATGAAAACGGAGTAATCACTGTGGAAGGATTTTATGATAATGTAAATATAGTTTCACCAGAGGAAAGAGCCGAAATGAACAAGCTGAAAGACAACCCAGAAGCTTTCAAAAAAGAAATCGGACTGAAAGGCGTAGAAGGCGAAAAAGGCTATACTACACTAGAGAGAACCTCCATCCGCCCTACTCTGGATGTGAACGGAATCTGGGGAGGCTACACAGGAGAAGGAGCTAAAACGGTAATCCCTTCTAAAGCCTTCGCAAAAATCTCTATGAGACTAGTACCGAACCAAACTCCAGAGGAAATCACTGAAAAGTTCACTAAACATTTTGAAAAAATCGCTCCAGACAGCGTGAAAGTAACCGTTACGCCACACCACGGAGGCATGCCTTATGTACTGGAAAGCAACACAAAAGAGTTCTTGGCAGCGAAAAAAGCTATGGAACAGGCTTTCGGAAGAGAAGTTCTTCCATTCCGCAGCGGTGGAAGTATCCCCATCACGGCTCTTTTTGAGCAGATTTTAGGAGTGAAATCAGTTTTGATGGGATTCGGACTAAGCACTGATGCTATCCACTCTCCTAATGAGCATTTTGGACTTTATAATTTCTATAAAGGAATAGAAAGCATCCCGCTTTTCTTTGAATATTATACAAAGGGATAAATTTTCCATATTATAAAAAGTAAAGGCCTTTAAGTTTTTTAAAGGCTTTTATTTTTATTTTTTTATTTTTGACCCTCTAAAAAAATAAAATATGTGGTTTTTTAAAAGCAAAGAAAGTTTTGATACTGTTCTTAAAAAATATTTTTCCGAGCCTTACACTTTGGATTCTGTCCAGCCTATGCGCGAACTTTTCCAAAGTCTGAAACGAACCAATTTCGAAGTGTTTTTGGCTTATCTGAAAAACAATGAAGAAATAAAGAACAATTTCCGAGATTATTTATTTATTCTTTTCTCGAATAAATCTTTTGCGAAAGCTCTTACGGATGCCAATATTTTATCAGAAAATGCCTTCTTCCCAGAGCTGAAGAAAAGAATTTCATACAAATTTCTTCCGCCTGTAGAGGACGAAAACACTATTTCGTACATTATTTCCAAGGTTTTGTTCAATCCTAAATCTGATTCAAACTACATAAAAAACATCAACCCAGAGGACGGAAGCGAGTTTTTCAAACTGATGGAAATAGAAAAAATCAGCACTCTTCCGAAAGTAAAAAAAGAGCTGCTTATTTCCGCTAACATACTGGCACTGAGAAGTGTAGGGAACGCACTAGAAGCAGGAATTGCAAAAATGGTTCCTGAATATAAAAACTTTGACAACCCATTTGTAGCCCTTCAGAGCGAATTGGACTCTCTCATCGGGCGTTTCAAGGAAGATGAAAATCTACAAATAAACTCTAAAGATGTTGATTATAAGCAAATTAAAATCTACCTTCAGCAGTGTTTGGATTTCGTGGATAAGGCTTTCAAAAACGCCTCTAAATTCGGGATTTCTAGTAAAATCAACCAATCCCTGCTCAAAATCCGCCAGCAGTTAAGGAGAATTCAGGATATTATTCCTATTCTAGTGATTGATAACGAGGAAGATATTTTAACCAACTCTAAAAACCTGGTTTCCAACACATTAAAATACAACTCACACCGAAACAATGTCCGTGAACTCATCGATGACAGCACGAGACTCATCTCTCACCTCATCACTTCCCACACGGCAGAAACAGGAACTCACTACATCGCTACCTCATCCAAAGAATACCTGAAAATGTTCTGGAAAGCGAGTGGCGGTGGGATTATCGTAGGTTTTCTATGTATTTTCAAAATGATGATGAGCTACAGCCACGGAAGCGAGTTCTCCCATGCGGTGCTATATTCATTGAACTATGCTTTTGGATTTATCATCATTTATCTGCTTGGATTTACTTTGGCTACGAAACAGCCAGCGATGACCGCTGCTACGATGGCAAAAGTCCTCTCTGATGAAAGCAGTTCTGATAAAAACTACAAGGAATTTGCTAACCTCGTTGCTAAACTTTCACGAACGCAGTTCATTGCTTTCGTGGGAAATGTCCTTTGGTCTTTCCCTGTGGCGCTGGCTATCATCTACGGAATGGACTGGCTTTTAGAGAAAAACTTCGCTGTTGCAAAAGCTGATAAACTTCTGAAAGACCTGAACCCTATCGAATCCAAGGCGATTCTTCATGCTTGTATCGCTGGATTTTTCTTGTTTATTTCTGGGATTATTTCTGGAAACATCAGCAACAGCTCTATTTTTAACCAAGTTCCTGAGAGAATATCCCAAAGCCCTTTCCTAAACCAAGTCATCGGAGCTAAAAATTCCAAGAAACTCTCCGATTTCTACACAAAACACTGGGCTGGAATTATTTCCAATTTTTGGTTTGGGATTTTCCTAGGCGTTATCGCGCCTTTGGGCATTTTTCTTGGTTTGGATTTGGATATCCGCCACATCACTTTCTCAGCAGGGAATTTTGCGCTGGCTCTTTACGGAAAAGGCTTTGATATTGATACTTACACTTTTGCGATTTCATTGGTTACCATTTTCCTGATTGGAGCTTTCAACTTCATCGTAAGCTTTGGGCTGTCCATGTTATTGGCTTTCCGCTCCAGAAAAGTGAATTTTGGAGAATTAACAATAATTTACAAAACCATTTTAAAATATTTCATCAAAAACCCTCTGCGGTTCTTCATTCCACTAAAATCAGAACTGGATGAAGCTTCAAAAGATTTGATTCAGGACAACAAAACTCATCATTAAACAAAAACTGCCCTTTTGGGTAGTTTTTTTTCATTTTAATATTTTTTATTCATTTTTTTTGTATATTTACACACATTTATAACAAAAATTTATCATTTATGAAAAACATTACATCCATCATGCTGCTTTCCTCTTTGGGAGCAGGAACTGTTTCAACAATGAATGCACAAGACAAAACTTTAAAAGTAACGCCGGATTTAAAGGGAAATCCTTTCCTTACGAAAAGTCCGCTGCAATATCAGGCGCCGCAGTTTGATAAAATAAAGACAGAGCATTTCAAACCTGCCTTTGAATACGGATTGAAGGTCCATGAGGCTGAAATAGAAAAAATCGCTAATAATAAGAAACAGCCAACTTTTGAAAACACCGTTCTGGCATTAGAAAAAAGCGGAGAAGTTCTTAAAAGAGCCCAAACTATTTTCTACAACCTTATGGGCTCTATGTCCAATCCAGAGATGCAAAAAATTCAAAAAGAATTTGCGCCTATTTTCTCTGCACATACTGATAAAATTCACCTCAATTCTAAATTATACGAAAGAATCAAAAAAGTTCCCGTTGCCAATTTAGATGCGGAAAGCCGCCGTTTGGTGGAATATTACAGACAAGTTTTTGAGCTTTCTGGAGCAAATCTTTCTGAAGCAAAAAAAGAAGAACTAAAATCCATCAATTCCCAATTGGCAGGGCTTTCCACAGAGTTTTCAGCTAAACTTTTGGAAGCTAGAAAAAACAACGGACTTCTTGTAGAAAATGTAAAGGAACTGGACGGGCTGACAGCTGACCAAATAAAAGCTGCCGCTGATGCTGCCAAAAGCATCGGAAAAGATGGGAAATACCTCATCGTGCTGCATAATACCACTCAGCATCCGCTTCTGCCGAGCCTTCACAACCGTGCTACGAGAGAAAAACTCTTCAAGGCTTCATGGACGAGAGCAGAGAAAAACGACTCTGCTGACACGAGAAGCATCATCGAAAAAATGGCTGCTCTTAACCTGAAAAAGGCTCAGCTTTTAGGTAAAAAATCATTTGCAGAATGGAAACTCCAAGACCAAATGGCAAAAACACCTGAAGCAGCTCAGAAAATACTTGCTGATTTAGGAAGACCAGCCGTAGAAAAAGCCAAAGAAGAGGCCAAAGAAATCCAAAAACTCATCGATGAGCAAAAAGGTGGATTTACATTAGAACCATGGGACTGGGCATACTACGCAGAGCAGGTGCGTAAGGCTAAATATGACCTAGATGAAAACGAAATCAAGCCTTATTTTGAGGTAAAAACTGTTTTAGAAAAAGGGATTTTCTTCGCGGCTGAAAAATTCTACGGAATCACGGCTAAAAGAAGAACCGACCTGCCTGTATATCATCCAGATGTATTGGTTTATGAAATCTTTGACAAAGATGGCAAATCTATGGCGCTTTACTATGTAGATTTCTTCTCCAGAGACAGCAAAAGAGGCGGCGCATGGATGAACAGCTTTGTGAAACAATCTAAACTATTTGGGCAAAAACCTGTAATCGTAAATGTGCTGAACAACCCAAAACCAGCCGATGGAAAACCAGCGCTTGTCAGCTTTGATGAGGCTTCTACGATGTTCCACGAGTTCGGGCATACCCTGCACGGATTGTTTGCTAATCAGCAGTATGCTACCCTTTCGGGAACGAGCGTAGCAAGGGACTTCGTGGAGTTTCCTTCTCAAATCAACGAATTTTTCGCCCTAGAGCCTGAAATCTTGAAAAACTACGCTATCCACTACCAAACAAAAGAACCTATCCCACAGGCATTGGTAGAAAAAATGAAAAAAGCGGCTACTTTTAACAATGGATTTGCTTCTACAGAAATCCTTGCATCAGCAGCTGTGGATATGGCATGGCACAGCATTACCAACGAAAACCAGCTGAAACCTACCACAGAGTTTGAAACAGAAGCCCTGAAAAAATACGGTCTATACCTGCCACAGGTGCCGCCAAGATACCACTCTCCTTACTTTGCGCACATCTGGGGCGGAGGCTACGCTTCCGGCTACTATGCCTACACATGGAGTGATATGCTGACTTCTGACGCTTGGGACTGGATTACCCAGCACGGCGGAATGACTAGAGCCAATGGCGACCACTTCCGTAAATACATCCTTTCCGTAGGGAACACGCTCCCTTATGACAAGGCTTATTTTAATTTTGCAGGAAGAAAACCAAACCTGAAAGCATTGCTAAAAGATAAAGGTTTCACGAAATAAATCCCTTCATTTTCATTCTATTTTTCCATACTTTCCCCAGTGATAAATCACTGGGGAAAGTTGTATTAAGCCACAGGTTTATTAGGGTAAAGTAGTCTTAAACCAAAAGAATACTCTGTTTTAGAAGTTTTAAAACCCAAAACCAGTCTGAGAAAGAAACACAATCAAACTGGTCTAACGAATTATATTTAAACCTTATTTGCTATGCCCTGCAAAACCTTTGCGCAGGGAGCTTAAAAAACCACGCTTAGTTTTTAGAAAAACCACGCTTGGTTTTAGAGGAAACCACAGCAGGTTTCTTACAAAACCTGCTCTTGTCTCATTTAATTATAAATTATAATGTTTTTGGAATATGCAGAATTATTTGCTTCGTTTTATTATCTAAGCTCTCCATAACCGATGAGGGCATCGTAATTTTTTCCAAAAGGCGTGTAATACAGAAAAGCCTGATATTGGTTTTGTGTCTGCCAGAAATTCCCATTGATTTCACCAAAATTTAGTTTTCCATTTCGGTCTTTTGTTGCAAGGATATAGTTGTAAAATCCCTGTTTTAGGAATATTTTAGCGAAATATTTTTGGCTTTTTGGGTCGTAGTGCATTTGGCTCTCTTCATTAGCCTGATAATCATTAAACTGCCCTAAAACATAGATATTTTTCCCTTTCAAAGGATGGCTGTCCAGAGAAAACACTACCCAAGAGTAGTCGCCCTCGTAGTCGGCATTTCTTTCTTGTCCCATGTTATTACTACGGAAGTAGAAAGCGCCATTGACATCTGGCTGATACTGGTAGCTGAGCGGAGAAGTCCAAACGGGAAAAAGATAAGTGTAATTTACTCCATCCACATTCTCATAGCCGGACACCATGTCCATGGGGACATTCAGTATTTTATTATCAAAATAGAAAAACTCATTATTTCCTTGAAAAACAAGGCTTAACTGCTGAAACATCAGCTGGTTTCCGAAGAGGACAGAGGAAGGTTTTAGGTTAAAAATTCCATCATTAAAATTATTATTTTGGATAATATTTAGGCTGATAGAATTGATATTTCGGCTGGTTTCTGGGTCGGTAAGAGTGGCTTTGACTTCTACTCTTTGGTTGAGGTTTGGAGTTTTCGCTGCGGTGTATCGGCTTACATTCAGACCAATTCCAGCTCCGTTTTCTGCCACCGAAAATCTCTTCGTGAAAAGTGGTTTTTTCGGCGAATCTTTATAAACTATAAGTTCAAAATTTCCCGAAATTTTAGGCTGAATGTCCTTGTTAGGAAAGGTCAGAGAGTAGTGTGTGTAGGCTTGGTGGGTGTTGAAAGAATATTTAAAATTATCAATCAATCCGCTCAGTTTTCCAGTCGCAAATTCCGTGAAAAACAAGCCGTCATCTTTCCAGTTTCTGTCAAGATGTTTTATCGTATAGCGATAAATCTGGCTGCCGTTGTCCAAGTCATCAAAACGAAGGACAAGCTGCTCTCCGAACCTTATGACAGGCGTTTCGTCATTGGTCTGTGGGTTAAATAGCTGAATGCTTTTAATATTCTGCCCAATGGCAAAAACGCCCGAAAACAAGAACAATAGTCTAAACATTAGGCATTTTTTATAACAGTTAATCTCGCCTTAGTGTGGTAATTTCCTTGTTTGAAGAAACGAGTGAAAAAGTCTAGTTCTTCTTTTGAATAGTTGTTTTTCTTGAAGAAAGAAATCTTTTTCTCGCTCACTTCTATGCTGTAATCCAGAATTTCTTTGGAGTAGAAATTCGCCAAGAAGATTTGATAGAAATCTTGGTCGATTCTGTCTTTATTCAAGAATTTATTTTGTTTAATACAAAAAGCGTTTTCTATGTTAGAATAAACCTCAAAACCAGAATTGATATTATGGAAAACTACCATCACAGTGTCTGGTTTTTCCTCTTCTTTGCCTGCTTTCGGTTTGTATTTTTTTACGGCTTTTTCTTTTTCCTCTGCGGATAGACCGGCAGTTTCTGTGAAGAAATCAAAATATCCGTTCATAAAGTCATCCACCTCATCTTTTTTAAGGAATACGATAGGAACGCCCTTGTTATAGATAAGGAATGCTTCGTGGTGTTCTTTTAGGTTTTCACGGATAAGGGCTTGGTCTTCCATGAAGCTGAGAGATTCTTTAGAGTGGATGTTTTGTTTTTCTTTTTCTATGAATTCCTCATTGTAGTCGCTCATGATGGAAACTCCTGAGAACCACCATTCTTTATGCCATTCTACGATGCCCATGAAGATGATGCTTTTTTCCTTTAAATCTTTGTGTTTAGGGAAAGAAGATTTCAGAAGTTTGAATTTCTTATCGGTAGCGATATGTTTTATTTTAAGGTGTTTTTCGTCTTCGCCAAGGAAAAGGAAACTTCCCTGAACTCTCGGAGACATTTTTTCTAAATCTTTCGCTACGGGATGTTTTTTACCCAAAATCAGAACAGCCCATTCCTTCGCAGAAAGTGCAAGGAGAGAGGTGCAGGCTTCATGGATGAATCTGTCTCGGTTGTCATCCAGAGTAGCTTCTACTCTTCGTCCTGCTTCCATGATTTCCGCCTCTTGTCTCAGTAGAGCGAAGCCTGTATCTGGGAAGAATAGATAAGTTTTAGTTAGGATATTATTGAGCAGTCTTCTTACTTCGTAGTAGTCTTGGGTAGGCTCTATTTGGTAAGTTTCTCTCAGTAAATCGTTTTCTGGAGCGTATTCGTATTCGGTTTCCAAGATACCCACCAGTCCTTCAGAAATGCTTTGTATAAAAGGATCGTGAGGATTGAGCAGGATATTCTTGTTCACGGCATTGATGAAATACCAAACCAAAAATTTCACATCTTGGATATTAACCTCGCCTTCTACATAGTTTTTGTCAGTTTCGTAGAATGGAAGCGGTTTTCCGTAAAGTTCTTTATGCTTTTTGATGAAAGAATTCCATACTTCAGACCCAGAAATGATGTCTTCTAAATAAGAAGTCAGAAACATACAAAACAAAGAAATCCCTTCTTCTCTTATGAAATTCTGTAAAGGAAGATGAAACTCTTTTTCGTAGATTTTATCATTGATTTCATTGCTTATTCCTAAAAAATAAAGGTCGGATTTAGCGGTTTTGTTATAAGGTTTTATTTCTTGCCAGTCTTCTAATAAAATTCTTTTCTGTGCTGCCATCTTTCTTCTTTTTTTGTTTCCACAAAGATAATAAAATATCTCCACCTAAATATCTGAAAAATATCATACTTTCTAATGGGAGCTGAGTAAAATTCATAACGGATTTTTGCAGTAAAATATTGAGGAAAAAACTATCTTTACACGGAATAAATAGAATTTTCTCTAAAACAATGGACACCTCTGAAAATAAGATAATCCACATCGATATGGATGCTTTCTTTGCTTCTGTAGAGCAGCTGGACTGTCCTGACCTTAGAGGAAAACCCATCGCAGTGGGCGGTTCAGGGAATAGAGGTGTGGTAGCAGCAGCAAGCTACGAAGCGAGAAAATTTGGTGTTCGTAGTGCGATGAGCGGCGCTAAAGCAAAGAAACTCTGCCCAGACCTTATATTTGTTTCGCCTCGTTTTGAGCGGTATAAGGAAATTTCTCTGCAAATCCGCGAAATCTTCTATGAATACACTGATTTGGTAGAGCCGCTTTCCCTCGATGAGGCGTATTTGGATGTGACTTTTAACAAGAAAAATAATCCCTCCGCTACGAACATAGCCAAGGAAATTCGGAAAAAAATATTTGAAAAAACAGGATTGACCGCCTCGGCAGGTGTGTCGGTCAATAAATTCATCGCCAAAATAGCCAGCGATTATAAGAAACCCAATGGGCAGACTACCATAAAACCCAATAAAATCATTACGTTTTTGGACAGTCTTGACATCAGGAAATTCTACGGAATAGGCAAAGTAACTGCCAAAAAGATGTATGCTCTCGGGATTTTTACGGGAAAAGATTTGAGGGAAAAATCACTGCCGTTTCTGCAAAGTCATTTTGGAAACAGCGGAATTTATTATTATGAAATTGCCCGAGGAATCCACAGAAGTCCCGTGAATCCTGTCCGAATTGCTAAATCCATAGGCGTAGAACGGACTTTCGAGCATGATGAACAGCACCAGACATATCTGCTGACACCTTTGGAAACACTTTCTAAAGAGCTGGAACAAAGGCTTAAAAAACGAAATCTCTCAGGGAGAACCATTACTTTGAAAATAAAATATAGCGATTTTACCACGCAGACACGGAGCAAAACTTTAGCAAAATTTGTTTCAGACCAAAATATGCTTTTCCGTATCGGCGAGGAGCTTTTGTTTCAAGAAAATTTGAAAAATTCGGTAAGATTATTAGGGCTTTCCGTGTCTAACCTAAATGTTTGGGAGAAACAAAACGAGCCAAAATATATTCAGCTCCAATTCGAGTTTCCGCCTCACGAGAGAAAAACCGAATAATTATTAAAAATCGAATTTAAATCCTAACACCGAAGAAACTTCCTGCTAAATCACTCACTCCCATAGCGATAGTTCCCCAGAAAGTAATACGAAGAATGGCTTTTAGAGGGTTAGAGCCTCCTGTTTTAGCGGCAATTCCGCCCAAGAGCGTAAGGAAAAGAATAGCAGAGCCGTAGAGATAATACTCTAAATGATGAAACGGAGCAATGAAGACCACCAGCAGAGGCAATATACCGCCAAAGAGAAACGCGCCGCCAGATGCCAGAGCCGCCTGAAAAGGTTTAGCCTGACTGATTTCGGTGATGCCCAGTTCATCTCGTACATGCGCCGCCAGAGCATCATGCTCGGTTAGTTCTTTTGCTACCTGCATTGCAGTTTCTGGTTTTAGTCCTCGCAGTTCGTAGATATGCGCAAGCATTTGTAGTTCTTCTTCGGGCGTGTCTTTCAGTTCTTGTCTTTCCCTCTCGATGTCCGCATGTTCTATATCCGTCTGCGAACTTACCGAAACATATTCTCCCGCCGCCATGGACAAAGCTCCTGCGATAATTCCTGCCGCTGTCGCTAAAATCACAGACTCTGGCGTGGAACTCGCTGCGGCAACTCCTATGGCAAGACTCGCTGTAGATAGTATGCCGTCATTAGCGCCTAATACTGCGGCACGAAGCCAGTTACTACGATGAATATAGTGTTTTTCAAGGTAATCATCAAGGGTTTTCATTGAAGTATTTATTTAAAACTGAAGATTAAATGCAAAGATAGTTTTCTTTTGTAGAAAAATTAATTTTCTATTAAGAAAAACATAAAGTTTATAAGAAGAATAAATAAGAATATTTTACAAAAAAAACTACGGAACAATCATAAAAAACGGGAGAACTCCTAAAAGAGATTCTCCCATTGCATTAAAAACAAAATGAATAAATTATAAATCTATATTAACTTCAAGTTTCTCAGCCAATAGCTTTGCAACTTTCAGTTTCAGAGGTTCTATGTCTATGTTTTCCATAGCATCATTCGCGAAAGCATACAGCAGCAGCGCCTGTGCTTCTTTCTTGGAAATTCCTCTGGCTCTTAGATAGAACAGCGCCTCATCATTGAGCTGTCCTACGGTACATCCGTGCGAACATTTCACATCATCTGCAAAGATTTCCAGCTGCGGCTTGGTGTCTATGGTAGCTCCCTCGCTCAGCAGGATGTTGTTATTCTGCTGGTAGGCATTGGTCTTTTGTGCTATTTTATTTACGAATACTTTTCCGTTGAATACGCCATGCGCCTTGTCTTTGAACACACCTTTGTAGTTTTGGTAAGACTCACAGTTTGGCTCGTTGTGATGTACGGCTGTGTGGTGGTCTACCAGCTGTTCATTTCCGATGATGGTAATACCATTCATGAAGGAATTGATATTTTCTCCTGTGTGGATGAAGTCAAGATTATTTCTCACCAATTTACCTCCGAAAGCAAAGGTATTCACTGTCGCTAAACTGTCTCGCTCTTGTTTCGCGAAAGTGCTGTCTACCAGATAAGTGGTTTGGCTGTCGTTTTGGAGTTTGTGCCAGTCAGCTTTTGCATTTTTGCCCACGAAAATTTCCGTAACCGAGTTGGTAAAAGTATAGGTTTCATCAAAGTTATGATGGCTCTCTATCACTTCCACTTTTGCGCCTTCTTCTACGATGAGGAGATTTCTTGTCGTGTAGAATACATTTTCATCCTGATTTTCAGAGATGTAGAAAAGGTGGATAGGCTTTTCTATCACAGTGTTTTTAGGGACAAAAAGGAAAAATCCATCGCTGTACAAAGCATCATTTAAGGCTGTGAATGCTGTGTTTTTAGGCTTTATTTGGTTAAAATATTTTTCGATCAAATCTTTATTGGAAGAAAAAGCATTATTTAAAGTCAAAAATTCTGCGTTTTCTACGGAGATTTTGGATAGAGCCTTTTGGAATTTTCCATTGACAAAGACAATGAAATCAAAGTGTTCTTCTCCCAGATGCAGCTGGTCTAGCTGCTCTTTTGTGATGTGAAATTCCTGCTTCGGCGCTAGAGAATATTGCTTGTTCACAGCTTCGGACAGGTCGGTATATTTGTATTCCTCATCTTTTTTAGTGGGAAAACCTGCCGCCAAAAACTGGCTGAGTGCCTCGGCTCTCTCGCTGGAAAGTGTGGATTTTAGTTGTTCTATTTGATTAAATAACATAAATTTTGTATTTGATTTGAAATTTTGGAGTTTGAAATTTGAGTTTTAATCTCAATTATTTTACCAGCCAGTCGTAGCCTTTTTCTTCTAATTCCAAAGCCAGTTCCTTGCCTCCTGTTTTTATGATTTTTCCATCCGCTAAAACATGCACGAAATCAGGCTGAATGTAGTTTAGTAGTCTTTGGTAGTGCGTGATTAGAAGCACTGCATTTCCTTGGTTTTTGAAATGATTTACTCCTTCAGAAACGATTCTCAAAGCATCGATGTCAAGCCCAGAATCCGTTTCATCCAAGATAGCCAGTTTAGGGTTCAGCATCAGCATTTGGAAGATTTCGTTTCTTTTTTTCTCTCCACCAGAGAAGCCTTCGTTCAGCGAACGAGAAAGGAAGTCTTTTTTAATTCCCAAAAGCTCTGATTTTTCGCGGATGAGCGCCATCATTTCTTTTGCTGGCATTTCTTCTAATCCGTTGGCTTTTCTTGTTTCGTTGATTGCTGCTTTGATGAAGTTGGTCACCGACACACCGGGGATTTCCACAGGATATTGGAACGACATGAAGATCCCTTTCTGTGCTCTTTCCTCTGGTGCATCTTCGCCGATGTCTTCACCTTCGAAAAGGATTTCTCCCTCCGTAACTTCGTAGTCTTCTCTTCCTGCAATTACGGAAGAAAGTGTGGATTTACCAGCTCCGTTGGGTCCCATAATGGCATGAACCTCACCAGGTTTTATCTCTAAATTGATTCCTTTCAAAATTTCGGCTCCGTCTTCTATACGGGCGTGTAAGTTATTGATTCTAAGCATTATTAATGAAATTTATTTATTGTTAAAATTATTATTTTGTATTTTCTTATTTTGTCTATTGTACATATAGAATGAGATATGCTCCCATTTATATAATTATCTCCATATCTTCTTCATTACCTCCTCCACAGTAGGCTTGTGATATTTGTCCTCTTTATCCTTTATCAAATACTTCTTCGGGAGAGGATACAGCTTTTCTGCTGTTGCAAAATCGGGGCATAGTTCTTTTCTTAGTGTATTCATTTGATATGTTAATTTTTGATAAACTGAGCAATGGCTTCTATAAGTTTAGGTGAAGTAGGTATATCTGGATTTAGGTAAGATTGCTGATTTTCTTCTATTGTTTTTACCTCTTTTAATATATGGTTCATTCCTTCCACAAAGAAGAGTTGTGCCTTAGGTTGTGCTTCTTTGAGAAGTTGTGCTTCTTTTTTTTCTACTTGCAAATCATTAGTTCCTTGTATAATAAAAACCGGAATTTTCATCTTTGCTATCTCTTTAGTGGGATTATATTTAAACCAAGAGATAAGATAAGGTTGTACGCTCTTCCTAAATACAGGAGCCAAATAAGGAGAAATATTATCTACTTGTTCTCCTTTTTTTAATAGATTGAGGACTCTTTGGGCTTCCTCTTTGAGTTGAGGAGCATTCTTCTTTATTTGTTCTTCAATAAGTGTAGCACTATTACTGCCCGCTCCTGAAAGAGAAATTAATTTAGAGATAGGTGTTTTCTGAGCAGCAAGAAGTCCTATTAGAGCTCCCTCAGAGTGTCCTATAATTATGATATCCTTATACTTTTCCTTGAAATAGTTTACTACCAAGAGAGCATCGTTTACTACATCTTCAAAGGTGAGCTTATCCTCTTGTACAGTACCTTTATTCATCTGGGCAATAATACGCTTGTCATAACGGAAAACAGATATTTCTTTTTCTGCTAAACCTTCGGCGAGATATTTTAAAGAATTATTCTTTAGATGTGCTTGATTTCCATCGCGGTCGGTGGGACCTGACCCTGCAATAAGTATAGCTAACGGAGTGTTGTTCTGCTTCTTAGGAGACAAGAGTGTCCCTTGTATTTCCTGATCAATACTCACGAGTGTAGTGCCATAGTTTTTTTCTTGGGCAAAGGCTCCAATGCAAATCAAAGATAATAGGATTGATAATTTCATTATAAAAATAGTTAGAGTTATAAAATATGCCGTAAAGCTACAAATAACACGGTAAATATAGAACTCTTGTTTATTGGTTTATTAAATAGTAGCACTGCACATTAGTGCTTCGTTCTTTTTTGTTTGTGCAAAGCTGATGATTTGCTTTAAAATAGGCACAAAAGCTTCATGAAGGTCTTTACTTGCCTTTTCACCTTTGGGCAAGTGTGATATATTACAAAGCGAATAGGAATATTTTTGTACAAAAAACTCCTGTTCATCAGTAATTCCAGTAGAAAAAGTTTTAGCTATTTCTAAAAAGGCAGGCAGTGCTTCATCGACAGGTATTTCTTCTAATACACCAAAGACAATAAGAAAGAACTCTTTTGGCTTATGAATAGCCTTTATAAGTCCTTGTGTGCCTTCTTCCAGATAAATACAAATTGCCTCTACCCATGCAGCAAAGGGTATGATAAGTTCGTCATTCATCGGTTGCCAATCGTACAGAACCACCATTTCTTGCAAAGGAGCAATGTATTCCTTGCTCGGATTTTTGAGGATTTTTAGAAGATGCTCTACTTCCAAATCACCTTTTTTCTCTAATCGATGGAGTTTTTTAATTTGTTTTTCTACTGCTTCTGTCATATTTACTTTAACTACCAAAAGAAAAAACTTGTTTTTACACTATGAAAATAATTATCAATATGGTTTATCCTACACTTCCCTCCAAACTGATTTCCAATAGTTTCTGTGCTTCTATGGCAAATTCCATTGGTAATTTGTTAAGAACTTCTTTACTGAAACCATTCACAATCAGTGCGATAGCTTTTTCGGTGTCTATACCTCTCTGGTTACAGTAGAATATCTGGTCTTCCCCGATTTTAGAAGTCGTAGCCTCGTGCTCCAGCTGTGCAGAAGGGTCTTTAATCTCGATGTAAGGGAAAGTATGCGCCCCACACTCGTTGCCCATCAATAGGGAATCACACTGGGAGAAGTTTCTCGCTCCTTTGGCAGTTGGGAGAACTTTTACCAGTCCTCTGTAAGAGTTATTGGATTTCCCTGCCGAAATTCCTTTAGAAATGATAGTAGATTTGGTATTTTTACCGATATGAATCATTTTCGTTCCTGTGTCTGCATACTGGAATTTATTGGTAACCGCGATGGAGTAGAACTCACCCACAGAATTGTCTCCTTTCAGAACGCAAGAAGGATATTTCCAAGTAACCGCAGAGCCTGTCTCTACCTGTGTCCAAGAAATTTTTGCTCCCGTTTCGGCAAGTCCTCTCTTTGTCACGAAGTTAAACACACCACCTTTTCCTTCTTCATCACCTGGGTACCAGTTTTGCACTGTAGAATATTTGATTTCCGCATGGTCTAAAGCTATCAATTCTACCACAGCCGCGTGCAGCTGGTTTTCATCTCTTTGAGGCGCTGTACATCCTTCTAAATAAGATACATACGCACCTTCATCAGCGATGAGCAGGGTTCTTTCGAACTGACCACTACCTCCCTGATTGATTCTGAAATAGGTAGAAAGTTCCATAGGACATCTCACGCCTTTTGGAATGTAGCAGAATGAACCATCCGAAAACACCGCAGAATTGAGCGCTGCGTAGAAGTTGTCATTTTGTTTCACCACTGTTCCGAGGTATTTTTTAACCAAATCTGGGTGTTTTTGTATCGCTTCGGAAATAGGGCAGAAGATAATTCCTTTCTCAGCCAAAGTTTCTTGGAAAGTGGTTGCCACAGATACCGAGTCCATCACCACATCCACCGCCACGCCAGTCAGCCTTTTTTGCTCTTCCAGTGAAATCCCAAGTTTTTCAAAGGTTTTCAGTAATTCTGGGTCTACTTGGTCTAGGCTTTCTAATTCTGGCTTTTTCTTTGGTGCGGCATAGTATTTTATAGCCTGAAAATCAGGTTTTTCGTACTTTATGTTTGCCCAGTCAGGCTCTTCCATAGTCTGCCATATGCGGAAAGCTTCCAGACGCCATTCTGTCATCCATTCTGGCTCGTTTTTTCGTTTAGAAATTTCACGAACAATGTCTTCGTTCAGTCCCGTAGGAAACTCCTCGTACTCTATATCCGTATAAAATCCGTATTCGTATTCCTTGTTTTCTAAATCAACCCTAAGGTCATCTTCTGTATATTTTGACATAATTATTCTTTTCGATTTAAAATATTATTTAATTTGACACAAAATCTCTCTTTCCAAACTTTACTAAAATTTGGGTTAATATCAACTAATGAGAAATAATTTATAAAGAAAAAGATTCTCCGCAGCCACAGGTTCTTTTGGCGTTTGGATTATTGAAGACAAAGCCTTTTCCGTTCAGTCCGCCCGAAAATTCTAGAGTGGTGCCCACGAGGTATAAGAAAGATTTTTTATCTACGATGATTTTAATACCGTTATCCTCGAAAACTTGGTCGTTTTCTAATCTTTCTTTATCAAATTTCAGAACATATTCCAGCCCAGAGCAGCCGCCGCTTTTCACTCCTACAC
>ERZ773010.229-NODE-229-length-42272-cov-9.662648_pt1 | contig 42272 bp, 32 predicted proteins | sample MGYA00580842_ERZ773010 | MGnify/ENA primary metagenome ERZ773010 (study PRJEB29015, sample SAMEA2737982) | human oral metagenome | biome: human oral; feature: human-associated habitat; material: dental | place: China | collected 2107 ... | reverse complement strand
CGCGTAGATAGGGCGTTTCCGGACAGGCACCGCTGGAACCCTTATAAATAAAGGGCTTCCGGGCGCCTGCCCGGAGATGCCCTGTTTATAAGGGCTTCAGAGCACATCCTCTGAGACGTCCAAAACACAAGGACTTCAGGGCAGCCACTGTTGGCAGCCGCTTTTCCGGAACACGCCGGGCAGGTCAATCGTCCTGCCCCAGATACCCGCCTGTTTGCCGCGACCAGAGCCGGGCGTAGATGCCATTTTTCGCCAGCAGTTCCGCATGGCTGCCCTGTTCGACGATCTGCCCGGCATCAAGCACGACCAGCCGATCCATCCGGGCAATCGTCGATAATCGGTGCGCAATGGCGATCACCGTCTTGCCGCGCATCAGGGTATTCAGACTTTCCTGTATCGCCGCTTCGACTTCGCTATCCAGCGCCGAAGTGGCCTCATCCAGAATCAGGATGGGGGCGTCTTTCAGCAACACGCGGGCAATGGCGATGCGCTGGCGCTGCCCGCCGGAGAGTTTGACGCCACGCTCGCCGACCTGGGCATCGAGTCCGTGATTGCCCTGCGGGTCGGCCAGCGTTTCGATGAATTCCGCCGCCTCGGCCTGTTCGATGGCGCGCCATAGCTCCGCCTCACTCGCCCCGGGCTTGCCGTAGAGAATGTTCTCGCGCACCGAGCGGTGGAGCAGTGAGGTGTCCTGCGTCACCATGGCGATATGGCGGCGCAGGCTATCCTGAGTCACATGGGCGATGTCCTGCCCGTCAATCAGGATGCGGCCGGACTGCACGTCATAGAAACGCAGCAGCGCATTGACCAGCGTCGATTTCCCCGCGCCGCTGCGCCCGACCAGGCCGATTTTTTCGCCTGGCCGGATATGCAAATTCAGATGCTCGATGACGGACAAGTGCGATCCTTCTTCGGCATTTCCGGCCACGCGGCGTTGATAGCTGAAGCTCATATCCTCAAAGCGGATATCGCCGGCGCTGACCGTCAGCGGCCGGGCGTCGGGTGCATCCTGCACCGCACGGGGCAATCCGAGCATATTCATACCGTCGGCGACCGTACCGACCTGCTCGAACAGGCTGCTTACTTCCCACATGATCCAGTGCGACATGCCGTTGAGCCGCAAAGCCAGTGACACCGCCACGGCGACCGCGCCCGCGCCAACCCGGTCGTCGATCCACAAGCTCAGTCCCGCCGCAGTCACCGAAAAAATCAGCAGGTAATTGATGCAACCCATCAGGATATCCAGATACGTGACCAGCCGGAACTGGCGATAGACCGTTTGCAGGAATCCGTCCATCGAATCACGGGCGTACTGTGATTCGCGCCGGGTGTGCGCAAAGAGCTTGATCGTGGAGATGTTGGTGTAGGCATCCGTAATCCGGCCAGTCATCGTCGAGCGGGCATGCGCCTGCTCCTGCGAAACCTGCTTGAGCCGCGGGATGAAATACCATTGCAGGCAAGCATAGGCGACAAACCAGGCCAGGATCGGCGCCAGCAGATATTTGTGAATGCTACCCAGCAGCACGAACATGGAGAGGAAGTAAACCGCCACATAGACCATGACATCCATGATCTTGAGCACCAGCTCACGTACGGCCAACGCCGTTTGCATCACCTTCGTCGAAATGCGGCCGGCAAATTCATCCTGATAAAAACTCATGCTCTGGCCAAGCAGGTAGTTATGCATCCGCCAGCGCACGGACATCGGGAAATTACCCATCAGCGACTGATGGCGCACCAATGAGGCCAGCAAATGCGCCAGCGGCAACAGCAGCAACAGCACCACGGCCATCGCAGTCAGCCGCCATTTTTCATCGGAAAGAAAGGTTTCACGGTTGGCGGCGGAGAGCCAGTCCACGATTTTGCCCATGAAGGCAAACAGTGAGACTTCCATAGCCGCCAGCAGGAAGCTGCAAATGCCGACCAGAATGACCGGCGTGATGAAGCCGCGGGCATAGTAACGACAAAAGGCAAACAGCGACCGGGGCGGAAGATCCGGGCTGGAAGCCGGAAAAGGCTGCGTCCATCGCTCAAAAAAATTCAGCATGATTCCCTATTCTGTTTTTCCTCGTAGGAGTCCTCTCGTGGGAGACCTTTATCTGCCGCATTGCCTTGTCAGATGGCAGACTATTCTTTGCTGTCACCGCCGCTACCGCCATCCCGACAAGCCAAGAGACCGGGCATCCAAAACCTTACGCTCCGCCCATCGCTTCGCGCACAGCGTCCGCCAGAAACTCGGCCGCGGCGCGCACCTTGCCTTCGTCACGACCTTCAACCATCACGCGCAAGAGCGGTTCGGTGCCGGAGGGGCGCAGTAATACGCGCCCTTCTCCGGCCAGAGTCGTTTCGACATCGCGCTGAGCCGCTGCGATACGCGGTTCATCGTGCAAGCTGAAACCGGGGCGCAGCGGCACATTGATCAGCACCTGCGGATACAAGCGCAAGCGCCCAAGCAGGGTATCCATACTGACGCCCTCTTCGTGCAGCGCCGTCAGCAGCTGCAGGGCTGAGACGATACCATCGCCCGTCGTCTGTCGGTCCAGGCAAAGAATATGTCCGGAGTTTTCGCCACCAAACAACCAGCCCTTTTTGCTCAACATTTCCATCACATAACGGTCGCCTACCCGGGCGCGGGCAAATGCAATGCCCCGTTCAGCCAGCGCATGTTCGAAAGCCAGATTGGTCATCAGGGTTCCGGCAACACCGGTCACCGGCCCATGCCGCAGACGGCTGCATACGATCGCCAGCAGAATCTGGTCGCCATCATAGACCTGACCATTACCACCTACGACCATCAGACGATCCGCATCGCCGTCGAAAGCCAGACCGAAGTGCGCACGCTGCGCCAGGACCGCATCACGCAGCGCCTGCAGCGAGGTGGCGCCAACATTCTGGTTGATGTTAAGGCCATTGGGTTCAACGCCGATGGACGTCACCTCTGCGCCCAGTTCATGAAACACATGCGGGGCGATGTGATACGCCGCGCCGTTGGCGCAATCCAGGGCGATTTTCAAGCCGCGCAGATCAAAATCGTTGGGGAACGTGCTTTTGCAGAACTCGATATAACGACCTGCCGCATCGGCAATCCGGCGCGCGCGTCCCAGCTCGGGCGAAGACACGCAGCCAATCGGCGCGTCGATACCCGCTTCGATCTGCGCCTCAAACGCATCGTCCAGCTTGGTTCCGTGCGCCGAGAAAAATTTGATGCCGTTATCGTAGAACGGATTGTGCGAGGCAGAAATAACGACGCCCGCCTGCAGGCGCAGCGCCCGCGTCAGATACGCCACGGCGGGCGTCGGCATGGGTCCGACCAGGCAGACATCGACGCCCGCTGCCGAAAAGCCCGCTTCCAGCGCCGCTTCCAGCATATAGCCGGAAACCCGCGTATCCTTGCCGATCAATACGGTCGGCCGCTCACCATCAGGGGCCTTTTCACGCAGCACGTTGCCGGCGGCGTACCCCAGGCGCATCACAAAATCCGGGGTAATCGGCGATTGGCCTACGCGCCCACGCACACCATCGGTTCCAAAATATTTTTTGCTCATCGCTACTCTCTTTGCCTGACACCAGCCCATGCCACGAGCTGCACAGCGGGATAGTACTGCAAGCGTATGACAAAATGGCCGTGTCGCCGCCCATGCGCCGTCACGAATAAACCGAGTCGCCGGAAACGCAAAAGGGCGCCGAAACTTCGGCGCCCTTTTCAGAACTGGCGGAGTGGACGGGACTCGAACCCGCGACCCCCGGCGTGACAGGCCGGTATTCTAACCAACTGAACTACCACTCCAGTCACTGCGGCATTACCACACCACAGCGGGGGCGAACTATACCGGTTTGCCGGCAGGCTGTAAACCATTTTGCGGAGATTCCTTGGCTTATTTTTACGGCGGCCAGCCTGGCCGGCGTGTCTGCTGTATACGAGATTACACCCGTCCGAAAAAATTAAGCCCACCGGCTGCTATCGTGGCGCGATAAACCGAGACCTCCTGCGCCGGAAGCACTTTCGCATCACGGCGGCATCAAGGCAGACATTCATGCCCAACCGGCGCCAATCGCATAAAATGCCGGTCGCAAACCCTGTCCATCGGCCATAGATTTAGGGCGTTTCATCCCGAACCTTTCTACTTCATATTCCGCTAAACGAGATCACTATGCTGTTATCGAGATTCCCGCATTTGCCAATGACTCTCTCCCGCATATGTCTGGGTGTGCTGACCGCGTTGATCACACCGCTGGCGGGCGCACAGCAGACGGCGGCGGCCTACCTGGCGCTGAATGCCGGCATCCACCGCATTGAAGCGGAAATTGCCGCCGACCAGCCGACCCGTATGCAGGGACTCATGCAGCGCAAGTACCTGCCGGTCAATCACGGCATGCTTTTCGTGTTCCCCGTCGCCGACCGCCATTGCATGTGGATGCGCAACACACTGATTCCGCTTTCCGTCGCCTTTCTCGATGCGGAAGGCAAGATCCTCAACATTGAGAACATGCAACCGCAAACGGAAAAAAATCATTGCGCAAGCGCACCGGCACGCTTTGCGCTGGAAATGAATTCAGGCTGGTTCGCCAGCAAAGGCATCCGGGCAGGCCAACGTATCGGCGGCATCGGCAAGGCGCCGCCCCCCCGCTGATCTTTGTATAGCGGCTTCCTTCGCCAAAATACTTCGTTGGCTTCGCCTTGCCGTACTGCTCGTACTGCCTGCGGCTTACCGCCTTGTCTTTTGCAAAGTCAAGCCATAGCGGCTCCCTTCGCCAAAATACGGCGTTGGCTCGCCTTGCCGTACTACTCGTACTGCCTGCGGCTTGCTGCCTTGTCTTTTGGCAAAGTCGAGCCGCTATATTTTTGGGCATCTCAAATATGGGTGCCCTGAACCCCGCGTATTTAGGGCGTTTCAGAGGAAGTACCCGTAAACCCCTTGTATTTAGGGCATCTCCGACGCCCATACCCTGAAGCCCTTTATTGATAAGGGTTCCAGAGGCGCCTGCCCGGAAACGCCCTATCCACGCGGGTTTCAGAAAGGGTATCCGGAGATTCCCTATTCACCTATTTACGCGCGGTTGCGGGCAGGCCTTGGTTAAATCTGCCGCCAGTCGCAGCCGGATTCCTGGTCGGCAACACCGATCCAGTCCGCCGTGCAGTTCAGCGCCTCCGCCAGTGCTGCGGCAGCCAGTTTAGGGCGATTGCTTTCCTCGCTCAGATGCGCGGCAACGATGTGCCGTAGCCGGCCTTGCTCGATGCGCTCCAGCAGCTCCGCCGCCTGGTGATTGCCAAGATGGCCGTAATCGCCGGCAATGCGCTGCCTGAGAACGAACGGATAGCGTGAAGCGGCCAGCAGATCGGCATCATGGTTGCATTCCAGTACAAGCGCATCGCATTTTTTCAGCATGGCGATGATATGCGCCGTGACTGTGCCGCAGTCGGTCAGTACGCCCAGTTGCACATCGCCGTCGGAAAAAACGAACTGTGCGGGTTCGCGCGCATCATGCGGTACAGGAAACGGCTGAATATGCAGGTCATTAATGGCAAACGGACGGTGACTGTCGATCAGCCGATGTTCCGGTAAACGCCCGCCCGCATCGGGTAGTGCGATATGCGTACCATGCGTGAGAAAAACAGGGATGCCGAAACGGCCGCAAAAACCGGCGACGCCATGCAGATGATCACTGTGTTCATGCGTCACCAGCACGGCGTCGATATCTTCAGGCGCCAAGCCCAGACGCGCCAAGCGCGTCAGCGTCACACGCGTAGAGAAACCGCAGTCGACCAGAATGCGCGTCGCGCCGGACTCGACAACCAGCGCATTGCCTCGGCTGCCGCTGCCCAGCGAGGCAAAGCGCATCACTTCAACTGTTCAAAGAGCAGGCGGATGATCTGTTTGGCCGTATCACTTTGATCTGCGCCCCCCTCACCAGAGAGCACCTGCACGGTCGTCGCCGCGCCGACGGTTTTCACCTGGATGCGATACGCCGTTTGTTGCGGCGGCGCAGAGGAGCGCCAGAACGCCAGCTTGGAGAGCAGGCCGCCGTCGGGTTTATTACGCTCCGCCGCCTCCGGATCGACATAGCGAACGAAGTACAGGCCGTTCGAACGATCGCGATCTTCGACGGTAAAGCCGACGCGGTCGAGCGCCAGCCCGACGCGCCGCCATGCCCGATCAAACGCTTCCTGCATTTCCAATGTTCCGGCGCCGCCGTCCTTCACCAGGCGGACACGTTCGGGAATGTTCGCCTTGGCGGCCGCCAGCTCGGTTTCAGCACGTTTCTGATCCGATCCCAGACGCACCATCAGGCGGCGCAACATTTCGGCTTCCAGATCCGGATCGGCCGGACGCGGCTGCCAGCGGGTTGTATCCCGTCCCTCCGTCGTAAAAATTTCATACATGCCGCGATGGCTGATGAAAATATCGGTCGTCCCCGGCTCACTCCCCGGTTCCAGACGGGTGCGGAACTTATCCCGCTCCGGCGTCGAATAGAGCGAATCGAGCACCTTGCCCAGCATGTTGCGAATAAAATCCTGGTTGATCTTGGCGCGGTTTTCCGCCCAGTCGGTTTCCATCACCCCCGCTTCGGGTCGCTCGACATTGATGACAAAGCCGATTTCCCGCCAGAAATCCTTGATCTGATCCCAGAGTTTATCGGGCGACTCGGCAACAACCAGCCAGCGCTGACTTCCCGAACGTTCGATGCGGATTTTTTCCACATTCGGCAACACCTCGCTCGGTTGCCCCACGGCGCGCTCACTCGCATACTGCGAAAAAGTCGTCGCGCCGCGCCCGTTTTCGGGAATGACGTAACGATTATCGCGCGTCGGCGAAGTCAGATCCGGCGGAATTTCAAGGGGCGACACCTTGTTCGATGAGGCCGATTTGTAATCAATTTTTTTCGTTTCGAACTGGAATGTGCTGCAACCGGCGAGAATCCCGGCCGCAGCATAAAGCGCAACACGCGACACAACAACTTTCATCGAAAAAATCCTGAAAAAATTAGGCAAGTAGGCCGGCCTGCCGCAAGGCGGCGCGGACACGCTCATGGCACTCGGGCGAAAGCGGCGTTAGCGGCAGACGGATACCGTCCGCCGGGGTCAGTCCGATTTCCTTGCACGCCCACTTGACCGGGATCGGATTGGCCTCACAGAAAAGCTGGCGATGCAGACCGTGCAGGCGGAAATGCAATTCGCGCGCTTTGGCGAGATCGCCTTGCAGCGCTGCCGCACACATTTCGTGCATCAGACGCGGCGCAACGTTCGCCACCACGGAAATATCTCCTTTGCCGCCCATCAGCATCAAAGCAATCGCCGTAGCGTCATCGCCGCTATACACCGCGAAATCCTTCGGCGCACGGGCGATCAGCTCACAGCCGCGGTCGAAATTGCCGGTTGCATCCTTGACGCCGACGATGTTGGGAATCTGCGCCAGGCGCAACGTCGTGTCATTGGACAGATCGGCGACCGTACGCCCCGGCACGTTGTAAAGGATGAGCGGAATGTCGACCGCTTCGGCAATCGTCCTGAAATGGCGATACATCCCTTCCTGTGTCGGCTTGTTGTAATAAGGCGCGACAGAAAGCGCCGCATCGGCGCCGACCTTTTTGGCGTACTCGGTCAGGTCAATGGCCTCCGCAGTCGAATTGGCGCCCGTACCGGCAACGACGGGGATTCGCCCGGCGGCCTGCTCTACCACGACTCTGATCAGCTCATGATGTTCATCGAAATTGACCGTCGGCGACTCGCCTGTCGTGCCGACCACGACAATGGCGTCGGTCCCTTCCTTGACATGGTGGTCGACCAATTGCCGCAATGATGCAAAATCCAGACTGCCGTCTTCAAGCATCGGCGTAATCAGCGCAACAAGAGATCCCGTAATCATCTTCATGACAAGCTCCCGTAGGTTCGAGTGGATAATTCTAACCGAAGGCAGGCAAATGCGTCATGAACGATGCAGAAGCCGTCGAAAGCGTTATGTGATAATTTGTTCCGTCGCTTTACCGTTCCATTCAGCCCCGCCCACGCCTACGCCCAGGACGCCCGCACCATGCCTGCTCCAGAAACGACCGCGCCGCCGGTCAAAACCCCATCTGCCACGCCCAAGACACAAAGCATCCTGCTCGAAGCTATGGAGGAACGGCAGGTCACCGCCGAAGGCGAAACGCGCCGCCTGCCCGAGCCATTCTTCGTCATTGCCACGCAGAATCCGTCGTACCAGGTCGACACCTTTCCGCTGCCCGAATCGCAGCTCGACCGCTTTCTCATGCCTATCGAGCTGGGCTACCCCGATCCGGCCGCCACACACCGCCCCACCCCTGGCTGCGCTGACCCGTCAGGCAGCCGCCGGCTACGCCGAATTGCGCTACGGCCCGGGCGGTGAAGGGCAATCGGCGCACCTTGTAAACCTGAAACGCTGTCTGCGCGAGCTTGAACGGATGCAGCGGCATCACGCCACGGAGCCATGAACCTTGAAGACGAAAAATAATCCGCCTTGCCGCTTTCTGCCAGCCGCCCTGCTTACGACACTACTGAGTTCGGCGGGGTTATGGCTGCCGACTACCGCGCTCGGTCAGGCACCGAACGCATCAGGGAAAACAGTGCCGAAAACGGTCAAAAAACACGCAACCAAGGTGGCCGCCAACACCCTGCGCGCCCATCGGGTGAAGGCAGCAAATCGAACGACTCTAGCGCCCACGCCGCAAACACCGCCGTTCAGCGAGATGCCCGCCGTGGGCGAGTTCATCCAGGAAATGCAGGAACGGCACGGTTTCGATGCAAATGAACTGATGCAGTACTTTTCCACCGTTCGTAGCAACGCCGTTGTCCTGAAAGCGATTCGTCCGGCCGCCGTCCCCGAGCAGCAGCGCTCCTGGCAGCGTTACCGCGCACGCTTTCTCAACGAACGGCGCATCGACGGCGGGCTCGATTTCTGGCGCATGCACGAGGCAATGCTCGCCCGCGCCGAGGCCGTTTATGGCGTACCGCCCGAAATCATCGTCGCCATCATTGGCGTCGAGACCGAATACGGGCGCAACATGGGCAATTTTTCCGTCCTGGAGGCGCTCTCCACGCTGGCTTTTGAATATCCACCGCGCGCGCCATTCTTCCGCAGTGAGCTGGAAGCGCTGCTGCTCATGGCGCGGGAAAACGGAGCTTTGCCTACCGACTATCGCGGCTCTTACGCGGGCGCCATCGGCATCCCGCAATTTATGCCGGGCAGCCTGCGCCGTTTTGCCGTTGATTTTGATGGGGACGGGCGCATCGAATTGCGCCACAGCACGGCCGATGCCATCGGCAGCGTCGCCAGTTATCTCAACCGGCACGGCTGGCAAAGCAATGCGCCCGTGGCGCTGCCTGCCCGTGTCGACGGCGATCCGGCGCCTTTGATCGCGGCCGGCATCAAGCCCGCACAAGCGCTCGGCGAACTGGCACGGCAGGGCGTCACACTACTGGAAACGGACCCGCGCGCTGCGGAGAAACAGGCCGATCTGGCCGAGTGGCCTGTCGCCCTGATCGACCTGGTCACTCCGGACTGGCCGACGGAATACTGGGTCGGCTTTGATAACTTCTACGTCATTACACGCTACAACCGGTCGAGTTTTTACGCCATGTCGGTCTTTCAGCTCGCCGAAGCGCTGCGCCAGGCCAGAGAGGCGGCGCGCGAATAGCGGCGGCGCAATCCTACCAATCCCACCAATACCCCGCCTGCCGGCATCGACCGTGCATTGCAAAGGCACGCGGCACGATCGACCCGGCAACCTGCGGATAGAAGAAAAGACGGTGGGAGCGCAACAAGGCCCATCACCGGCGACATATCCGCCCGCTGTGGCTCATGAAAACGCCCCAGACAAACCCAACCAATGGCCGCAGGCAAGATGGGAGCGGACGAGGCGTGCACGGGCGAAACAGGCACGCGTGAGACAGGCGCAAGTAAGACAGGCACGTTATAGCACCTGAAAAAATATCGACGGATACCTACCGCTTGCTACGCCTAATCCTAACCCTGCGCTTTTAAATGCCGCTGCAAGGAAACGCTGATCGATTGCAGAATCAGGCAGCAGGACGTTGCGCCGGCATCGAGCACGCCGATCGATCGCGCGCCCAGACGGGCTGAGCGGCCAACCCGCGCCTGCATGTTTTTCGTCGAATCCCGACCTGCTTCTGCCGCAGTGCTCATTGCGCCAAGCGCCTCCGCAAATGAACCGCCCTTCGCCAGCACTGCACGGTACGCATCGAGCGCCGGCACCATCGTATCGATCAGCGTTTTATCTCCCACGCTGGCATTGCCCATGCGCTGAACGTTTGCCACGGCCGTCGCCAATGCCTCGCCAAACAGCGCGGCATCCATGCGGGGGTACGGTTCCAGCGCAGTGACAAACCCCAGGAAGAAGCTTCCGTATAACGGCCCCATGGAGCCACCGATGTCGTCCATCAATGCCTGCGAGAGCTGCTCGAATGCCTTCGGCAAATTTTCAGCCGCCGCACCCAGGGCATCCAGGCGTGCGCCGCACCCGGTAAAACCTTTGCTCATGTTGATGCCATGGTCGCCATCGCCAATGAGGCCGTCGATCTCCGACAGATGAGCGCAGTTTGCATTGATCGTCACAATCAGGTCGCGCACGACATCTCCCGCAGTGTTCAGGTCGATGCTCGGCGCCGAAATCGTCCGCGGCATCACGGCGGTTTTTGCGCTGCAAGTTGTCATGCCGCTTCCGGCCACGCCAGCCGCCGTGCCGCCAGAGATTCCATCGATTCGCCGAGCAGGCAGTTCGCCGGCCACCGTAAGGCCGACCGAGCGGCAGGGCGCTTTCAGGCAGAATTCCAGCTCATCATCGAGCTTCATCACGGTCAGTGTGACGCCCATCATTTCCAGCGAGGTAAACAGGTTGCCGACTTTGTTGAACGCCACGACGATATTTCTGGCCGCCAGACGCTGGGCGATTTCGCCGTACAAAATGTAAAGCTCCATGATCGGCGTGGCGCCCAGTCCGGAAACCAGCACGGCGGCACGGTCGCCGGAGCGGAACGGCAAATCGGGCAGAATGGTGTCCAGCATCAAATCGGCCATTTCAGCGGCGCTTACCGTGTTGCGCACATCAATGCCCGGCTCGCCGTGATGACCAATTCCGACCTCCATCTTGCCGTGCTCAATGGTGAAGTTGGCATGCCCAACAGCCGGAATCACGCAGGCCGACAGGCCAATACCAATGCTGCGCGTATTATCAATGGCCTTCTGCGCAACGGCGATCACTTCGTCGAGCGACCCGCCCTGCGCCGCCTTGGCCGCCCCCGCTTTCCACATCAAAATCTCGCCGGCAACGCCGCGCCGCTTGGCTTCATCGCCTTTCGCAGCAGAAGGCACGTCGTCGTTGGCAACGACCGTCTTGACCGTGATGCCCTCGCGTTCGGCCATGGCCATCGCCATCTTCACATTCATGTTATCGCCGGCGTAGTTCCCGTAAAGGCAGGCCACGCCCGCACCACCATTGGCCGCGCGCATGGCGTCAAGAAAACTTTTGGCGGTCGGAGAAGAAAAAATCTCGCCGATCGCAACGGCATCCACCATGCCATCGCCGACATAGCCGAGAAACGCCGGCTCGTGCCCGGAACCGCCGCCCGTAACGATGCCAACCTTGCCGGCCTCGGGCGCCTGTATCCGCTTGATGACGCGCGGGTTATCGATACCAGTCACAGTATCGGCATGCGCCGCCTGCCAGCCTTTGAGCATATCCTCGACCACAAGATTTGCATCGTTGATGATTCTGTTCATCGTCATGATAGGCACCTATACAAAGAAACACGAAGAAAGCCAGTATGTAACTCCGGCGTTTTAGTAATGACGCATCGCCGTCAGCGAAGCAATCAGGTCGGAGAATGTCTCACCTTGAACAATCACGTGCGCATAGGCGAGACTGGCCGCGTTTTCGCCGTCACCGGCAACGATGGCGTCGAGAATCCTTTGGTGTTCATTGCACGAATCTTTCAGCCGGCCTTGGCTGCGCAGTTGCAGACGGCGATAGACAGCCAGCCGGCATTGCATGTTTGAGGTTTCTTCATACAGAAAACCATTGTGACTAGCCGTGTAGATAGCCAGATGAAAGCGTTCGTTGGCCTGGTAATACATTTCGAGATCGCCGGATTCCAGCGCTTCCTCGCATGCCGCATGCGCCTCGCCAATCCGCTCCAGATCGGTATCGTTGTGCCGCCGCGCGGCAAGCCTGACGCTCACGGACTCCAGCTCGGCCATGACTTCGAACATTTCGTACAGGCGCTGCGGCGAAGCTTCTGCCACCACAGCACCGCGCCGCGGGCGATTGACCACCAGCCGCGACGAGGCCAAATGGATCAGCGCTTCCCGAACCGGCGTTCTCGAGACGGAAAATTCGTTGGCGATCTCCGTTTCGTCGAGCCGCGCGCCGGGCGGATAGGCGCCGGTAACGATTCGCTCTTCCAGCGCCTGCTTCAAGGTTTCCGAAATTTTCGATGATGTGATGTTGCGGGTCATGATTCTATGGTGAATGACTAAATGACGAAGGCTGCGTCCGATAGTAATGCAGATTCACAATGTATTCAACACTATACAATTTTGTATACAAAAAATTATTTATAGGTATACAATCTGCTTAAAATCATGAATGAGGATTTGCCCGTCGAAACCTCAGGCATGCACGAAATACCGCTTTTCTTGCAGCACCTTTTCTTCAACTCATCAAGGAGAAAACAATGAACGCATTACAAGGAATCAAGGTACTTGATCTGACTCGCGTTCTGGCGGGCCCGTACTGTTCGATGATGCTGGCCGATTTCGGCGCGGATATCATCAAGATCGAACCGCCCGGCGTCGGCGATGATTCGCGCGCTTTTGGCCCGTTCATCGGCAAGGAAAGCGCCTACTTCATGAGTCTGAACCGCAATAAGCGCTCGATTACGCTCAACTTCAAGCGCGCCAAGGAAGTCGATCTGTTCCGCGAAATGGTCAAACAGGCGGATGTCGTGCTCGAAAACTATCGGCCGGGAACGATGGAAAAGTTCGGCATTGGTTACGCGGAATTGAAAAAAATCAATCCCAAAATCGTGTATGCCTCCTGTTCCGGCTTCGGCCACAGCGGTCCTTACATGCTCAAGCCGGCCTACGACATCATCGTGCAGGCGATGGGCGGCATCATGAGCATCACGGGGCCGGAGAATGGCGAACCAACGCGCGTGGGCGCTTCGGTCGGTGATATCGTCGCCGGGATGTTTACGGCCTATGGCGTCATGCTCGCCCTCTTCCACCGCGAACGGACGGGAGAAGGCCAGGAAGTCGATGTCGGCATGCTCGACTGCCAGCTCGCCATTCTCGAAAATGCCATCGCGCGTTACACGACATCGGGCAACGTGCCCGTCCCGCTCGGCAACCGTCACCCGTCGATCACGCCGTTCGCTTCATTCACCGCCAAGGACGGTCACATCATCGTCGGCGCCGGCAACGACCGCTTGTGGGAAAAGCTTTGCAACATCCTCGACCGTCCTGAACTGGTCAAGGATGCGCGTTTCGAAAACAACGGCAAGCGCACCGCCAATGTCAAGGAACTGACCGACATCCTGAACGACATCTTCAGCAAAAAGACCATCGCCGAATGGCTGGAGCTGCTCGAAAAGGCCGAATTGCCCTGTGCGCCGATCAATACCGTCGACAAGATCGTCAACGACCCGCACATCAAGGCGCGCGGCATGATGGTCGAACAGGAGCACCCCGTGGCCGGCCATCTCAAAATGGCGGGCATACCGGTCAAAATGTCGGGCACACCGGGCGCAGTCAAAACGCCCGCGCCGCTGCTCGGTCAGCATACAGAAGAAATCCTCAAGGAATTTTTCGGCTGGGATAAGGCAAAGACCGAAGCCTTCTTCAAGGCAGACTAAAACCGCTTAAAGCAGTCTGGTTCCGCCTGACAAAACGCCCCGTTGCTTTCTGCAAGGGGGCGTTTTTATCTGCAACAAACAGGGCAGAAAACATAAATCGGCCTGAAACCCTTTATTTATAAGGGCTTCATGGCATCAAAAAACATAAACCGCAGCTGCTCAGGCTTTCTCGAAGCGCATTTCGCCGTCCCTGTACGACACGCGGATCGTATCCTTGACAGCGAAGCGGCCTTCCAGAATCGCTTTGGCCAGCGGATTTTCGATTTCCGCCTGAATCGCGCGCTTGAGCGGACGGGCGCCAAAAACAGGATCGAAACCGGCGCGAGCCACTTCGGATAAAGCGCTGTCTTCGACAACGAGCTTCATGTCGAGCTGCGCCAGACGTTTTTCCAGATACCCGAGCTGAATCCGTGCAATCGACTGGATGTTCTTTTCATCGAGCGCATGGAAAACGACGACTTCATCGATACGGTTGATGAATTCCGGACGGAAATACGTTTTCACTTCGTCCATCACCGCCGCCTTCACCGCTGCATACGCACTCCCCGCCATCTGCTGGATCATCTGCGATCCCAGGTTGGAGGTCATGACAATCACCGTATTCTTGAAATCCACGGTGCGTCCTTGCCCGTCGGTCATGCGCCCATCGTCGAGCACCTGCAAGAGCACGTTGAATACATCCGGATGCGCTTTTTCGACTTCATCGAGCAGAATCACGCTGTAGGGCTTTCTGCGCACCGCTTCGGTCAGATAGCCGCCTTCTTCATAACCCACATAGCCGGGCGGCGCGCCGATCAGGCGGGCGACCGAATGCTTTTCCATAAATTCGCTCATGTCGATGCGGATCAGATGTTCCTCGGAATCGAACAGAAAAGCGGCCAGCGCCTTGCACAGCTCGGTTTTCCCAACGCCCGTCGGCCCCAGGAAAAGGAAAGATCCATAAGGTTTGTTCGGGTCGGCAAGCCCCGCACGTGAACGGCGGATGGCATCGGCAACCAGGCGCACGGCCTCATCCTGGCCGACGACGCGCTGATGCAGTTTCTCTTCCATATTGAGCAGTTTGTCGCGCTCTCCTTCCATCATCTTGCTGACGGGGATTCCTGTCGCACGCGAGACCACTTCGGCAATTTCTTCGACGCCGACCTGCGTGCGCAACAGCTTATTTTTTACCTCGCCCGTAGTCGATTTTTCCGCCGCCTTGAGCTGCGCTTCCAGCTGCGGCAAGCGGCCGTACTGCAATTCGGCGAGTTTTTCATATTGTCCCTTGCGCTGAAACTCGGCCATCTGCGCCTTGAGCCGGTCGATTTCTTCCTTGATGTGCGCACTGCCCTGCACCTGCGCTTTTTCGGCTTTCCACACTTCATCAAGGTCGTTGTATTCGCGCTGCAACCGGGCCAGCTCGTCTTCAATCAGATGCAGGCGCTTCTGTGAAGCCTCGTCTGTCTCTTTGCGCACGGCCTCGCGTTCGATTTTGAGCTGAATCATGCGCCGATCGAGCTTATCCATAACTTCCGGCTTGGAGTCGATCTCCATCTTGATGCGCGAAGCCGCCTCGTCAATCAGGTCGATAGCCTTGTCCGGCAGAAAACGGTCGGTAATGTAGCGGTGCGAGAGTTCCGCTGCCGCCACAATCGCCGGGTCGGTAATTTCGACACCGTGATGCAGTTCATATTTTTCCTGCAAGCCGCGCAGAATGGCGATGGTCGATTCCACGCTCGGTTCGTCAACCATCACTTTTTGGAAGCGGCGCTCCAAGGCCGCATCCTTCTCGATGTACTTACGGTATTCATCAAGCGTCGTCGCCCCGACGCAATGCAGCTCACCGCGCGCCAGCGCCGGCTTGAGCATGTTGCCCGCGTCCATGGCGCCTTCTGCCTTGCCAGCGCCGACCATCGTATGAATTTCGTCAATAAAAACGATGATGCGCCCTTCATCCTGAGCGATCTCTTTGAGCACCGCCTTGAGGCGTTCTTCGAATTCGCCGCGATACTTCGCCCCCGCCAACAGCGCCGCCATATCGAGAGACAACACCTTCTTGCCCTTGAGCGTTTCGGGCACTTCGTCATTGACGATGCGCTGCGCCAGCCCCTCGACGATCGCCGTCTTGCCGACGCCCGGCTCGCCGATCAGTACCGGGTTATTTTTGGTACGCCGCTGGAGAATCTGGATGGCGCGGCGGATTTCATCATCACGACCAATCACTGGGTCGAGCTTGCCCTGACGCGCCCGCTCGGTGAGGTCGATCGTGTATTTTTTCAGCGATTCGCGCTGACCTTCGGCTTCCTGCGAATCGACGCCCTGCCCGCCACGGACTGCGGCAATCGCCGCTTCCAGCGCCTTGCGCTGCAAACCATGCTGTTTGGTCAACCGACCCGTTTCGCCCTTGTCCTCGGTCAAGGCGAGCAAAAACAATTCGCTGGCGATAAAGTGGTCGCCGCGCTTTTGGGCTTCTTTATCGGTCAGATTCAACAGATTGGTCAGTTCGCGGCCAATCTGCACTTCGCCGCCGATGCCTTCCACTCTGGGCAGCCGTTTAACGGCCTGTTCAAGCGCCGACTTCAGAGCCTGCACATTAACGCCCGCCTGCGCCAGCAAGGAAGCGGATGAACCGTCGTCCTGTTGCAACAGCGCCAACAGCACATGCTGCGGCTCAATAAATTGGTTGTCGTGGCCAAGCGCCAGGCTTTGCGCATCGGCCAGCGCCTGCTGGAATTTCGTCGTCAGTTTTTCAAGTCGCATATCACGACCTCCTTGGGTAAATATCGATCTTTCGCAGACTGCACATGCAATCAGGTTTCCTTAAAAATAGGGACAAACCGACAATTTTCAAGGCATCCACCCTCACCCCCGCCAGCCTGGCGATAGTTTTCTTCACACCGGGAAGCGCCCCGGAAGCTATGCCAGAACAACACAGGTACCGCATAAAATCTGGGGATGCTATGATGCATACGCAACATCGTGTCTGATTTTTTGCCCGTCCGACTCATAGTGTCAATCCAGGAGAACCGACATGAAAAAGCTGTTGCTTCCATTACTTCTTTCCGCCGCCCTGCTGCCTGCCGTCGCCCAGGCGCAGCAGAAAAAAGACAGTTACCGCTTCGTCGTCGTGCCCAAGGTCGTGCACCCGTGGTTCGACGCCGTCAATGAAGGCGCCAAGAAGGCCGCCCAGATGATCCAGGCGCAAACCGGGGCGAAGGTCGTCATCGATTACCAGGCGCCACAGAAAGCCGATGTCGTTGAACAGAACCAGATTCTTGAGCGCGCCATCGCGACCAAGCCGGACGGCATCATCGTCGACCTGCTTGACGGCAAAGGTAACCGCGCCGTGCTGCAAGAAGCGCTAAAACGCAAGATTCCGGTCGGCGTATTCGACTCGGTGCCGCCGGAAGGCATGAACCTGACCAGTATCGGCGCCGATTTCTGCGAGCAGGCCAACATTGCTGCCGAACGCCTAGCCAAGCTGCTTGGCGGCAAAGGTGAAGTCGCCATCATGAAGGGCGTGCCGACCGCGCCTAATCATGCGATCCGCGCCGAGTGCCACGAAAAGACCTTTGCTAAATATCCGGGGATCAAGGTCGTCGCCCACGGCATCGACAATGACGACATCGAAACGGCACAAAAACAGGCGGCTGCGATCATGCAGGCCAACCCGAACCTGAAAGGCTGGGTCGCCTGCGATGCCGCCGGGCCGATTGGCGTTGGACAAGCCATCAAGGAAGCCGGCAAGGCTGGCAAAGTCATTCTCGTCGGACTGGATGACCTGCCCGAAATGGTACAACTGGTCAAAGATGGCGTCGCCGATTCGTCATCCGCCAGCCGGCCCGACATGCAAGGTTACTGGTCGGTCATCGCACTCTGGCAAAACACACTCGGCATGAAGACGCCGAAATACATTGATACCGGCACCGTCGTCATTACCAAGGACAACCTGACGACTTACAAGTAAGCGCACCACACACCGCGCTGCCGCTTTGGCGGCGCGGTTTTGTGCTGCATACCAGCCGCCCGATTCACGGCGCTCTGTTTCTGGTTTTTGGCGCCCTGCTTTCCGGCACCAACATTTCTTTTACGAGCGCTTTTTTACTCCGTTGTTTTTCCTTTCTGTACGCCTGCTATGCCGCTGATCGAAGCCCGCAATATCAGCCGCCGCTTTCCCGGCGTCATTGCCCTGAACGATGTCAGCCTGAACATCGAGGCCGGACAAGTACATATCCTTGCCGGCGAGAACGGCGCCGGAAAATCAACACTGGTCAAGATTCTGACCGGCGCGTATGCGCCCAGCTCAGGCAGCTTGCGCATCGACGGCGAAGACCCAACCACCCGGCCTGGACTGTTCGACCGGATTGCCTATGTGCCGCAGGAACTGAGTTTGTTCGAACACATGACGGTGGCGGAAAACCTGTTCATGCCCTTCGACAAATCAGGCACGGCGCGTTATGTCATCGATCGGGCGATGCTCAATACGGCGGCGCGCGAATACATCGAACGTTTCGAGATTCATGTCGAACCGGAGGATCTCGTCAAGAACATTCCTGTCGCCGACCGACAGCTCCTGCAAATTGCGCGCGCCTCGACACGTAGGCATTTCAAGACGATCATTCTTGACGAGCCGACTTCTTCGCTCACCATCCGCGAAACCGAGCGCCTGTTCGGCATCATTCGCCAGCTGCGTGAACGCGGGCATGCGGTCGTATTCATTTCGCACAAAATGGAGGAAATCTTTGCGCTTGGCGATGTCGTCACCGTGTTACGCAATGGCGAGCTCGTCGCCACCCGGCCACTGGCGGATCTCGACGTGCGCGCTCTGATCCGTCTGATGTCGGGCGAAGAAATCGAGATCGACCGCCATTTTCAGCCACGCCATGCCGCTGGCGAGACGCTGCTCATGGTCGATCGGCTGAGCGGATACCGTTTCCGCGATGTTTCCTTCTCGCTGCGCCGCCATGAGATCCTTGGCTTTGCCGGGCTGGTCGGCGCTGGCCGCTCCGAACTGATGCAAACCATTTTCGGCTACCTGAAAGCAAGCGGCGGCTCGGTTCATGTCAACGGCCGTCCCTGGAAGCTCGGGAATACCCATTTCTCGACGCGCCACGGCGTGCTTTATCTTTCCGAGGAACGCCGCCTGCACGGTATTTTGCCGCTGCTCGGTGTGCGCGAAAACGTCGGCGTTTCGATTTTTGATCGAACGCTTAACGCGCTCGGCGTCATTTCACGAAACAAAGAACGCACGGCCGTTGAACGCCTGGTCGCCGATTACGAGGTTAAAACCGCATCGATCGACAAGCAGATCATGTATTTATCCGGCGGTAATCAGCAGAAGGTCATCATCGGCCGGGCAATGAGCGGCCAGCCGACGATCTTGATTTTCGATGAACCGACCAAGGGCATCGACGTCAAGACCAAGGCGGAAATTTATCGCCTGATGCAACGCCTGGCCGAGGAAGGCGTCGGGATCATCCTCGTTTCGTCGGATATGGACGAGCTGCGCAAATGCGCCAGCCGCATCCTGACGATGTATCACGGCACCGTCAACGGCGAATTCCAAACGGCCGCCACCAGCAACCAACAATTGGTCGCCGCGATTCTCGGCGCCGGAGAAAAAACTCATGAATGACAGCACCACTCAGGAAAAAACGGCCGAAATCTCCCCTGAGAATGAACACGCCGGCCGGCTACGCCGACTGATGAGCCAGCCGCTGAGCGGCGTGCTTGCAGCGCTGGCCATCATCTGCCTTGTCTCCAGCCTGTTGTCCAGCGCCTTCCTCGACGCCTATAACCTGTCGATCATCGCCCGCGCGCTGGCATTTGTAGGCCTCATTACCCTGGCGCAGACAATGCTCATGGTACTCGGCGAACTTGACCTCTCGCTCGGCATGATCAGCGGCCTGGCCGCCGTCATCGGCGGCATCGCCATGGTGCATTGGGGCATGCATCCGGCGCTGGCGATCCCGCTCACGCTGCTTGCCGGCGCGGCCTGCGGGCTGATCAATGGCCTGCTCGTTACCGGCCTCGGCCTGCATTCGCTGGTACTGACCATCGGCATGAGCGGCGTCTATCTTGCCTTCAAGCTCGGCTTCACCAAGGGCGCAGCGATCACCGGCATCCCGGAAAGCATCCATTTTCTCGGACAGGCCAATCTTTACGATTTGTTGCCGGCCGTGCTGCAAGGCGCCGTCGAAAAAATACCGCCCCTGCTCAAGCTCTGCGAAGCCTTGCCGCTGCTGACGCTGATCATGTTTGTCTGCATGGGCATTGTCGCTTTTATCATGGCGCGCACACCTTTCGGACGTTATATGTACGCCATCGGCAACAACACGGCGGCCGCACAAATTCTCGGCATCCGCGTCAATCGCGTGCGCCTGGCGGTATTCACCTGCGCTGGCCTGCTCGCCGCACTTGCTGGAATTCTGATGGTCGCCCGCATGGGAACCGCGCAGCCTTCAATCGGCGAAAACTGGGTGCTACCTTCGATCGCCGCCTCGGTCATTGGCGGCGTTTCAACCACAGGCGGCGTCGGCGGCCCCATCGGTGCAATCATCGGTTCGGCCATTGTCAATGTGATTGAGAACATCATCGTTCTGATCGGTATCAACACCTACTGGCAAAGCGGCGTCAGCGGCGCAGTGGTGGTGATCGCCATTTCCGTTGATGCATTGTCCCGACGCTTCTTCCGCAAGGAACGCTAGTTTCCGCAAACGTCGCACCACATAGCGATAACCCCAACACAACACACGACGGGATAGCCGCGGCGCCACCTTGCTCTATCCCGTGGCAAAGACGAATGCGCTGCGGCAGCAGGCTTCCCGCCCCCGCCTGTTGCGGGCATTATCCCCGCTCAATCCACTTCGCGTGTAACGGCATGATGGCGCCGCCAACGGCACCCTCATCTACAACGATACAGCTATTCCCAGACGCCGCTCTGATCGGCAACGCGTCCAAAATACCCCACTCCAGACCAATACAGAAGCAGTGCTGCACAAAATTGGGCATGCAAACAGGAAATATTTCGCGTTTTGCGCCATGTCTCAGATTCGGTACATGTCTGATACAAAAGAGATATATAAGCAAAACACCCTTAACACAACTTGCGCTATACTGCGTTCCGTGAAGTGATACGTCATTTCACATTACGAAAAGCAACGTACATTGCATTGCCGGTGTTGCTGAAAATGTCATGAATTGTCTTGTTAATTACTGTTGTTGATATTGTTGATCGTCATCTGAAAGGAATAAAAGGTAGTTGTATGAACACGAATCACCTTACCGGCCACACAACGTCGAAATCGGTTTCCAGCCTTGCGAAAAGCCGTCTTCTCGCTTCTGCGGCGGCCATTGCCGCGTTGATCGCCGGTGTCGCTACTGTCTCGGCGCCGCTGCTGGTGCTCAGTGGTATCTTTGCCTATGGCTGGCCGTTACTCCATGCCGCTTTCAATAGTTTCAGCGAGCACGCCAGCAAAACAACGAAGCGAATTCACACAAGCGCTGGTGTTGCCCGATAAATCCATGCATTATGGCGTCATCAAGCCGTTGTAGTCCGCTGATTGAAATCGCCGTTTTACTTGAACAAACATGGTGCGACAGCATAAATTTTCAGTACTCTTCCGGAATTCGGTGCGGACCGAGTTCTGGTGCTGCCATTAAGGCTTAGCGCCCCAAACAATCTTGCTAGAAAGATTCGAAGCGAGCATTTTTTACCTCAAACGTGCGGATTTACCGCAAGCAGTCTCTCAGCCCGCCGGCGGAAATCTCCCTTCCCGCCTGTAGCAAGTTCCCTCACCTCGTACCTGCCGATTGACCACCTCTCCCACCCGACTGCGGCGTTATAGCCTCATGAGCACTCAATAACGCTGCTGCTGCCGAACCTCCGCCAGAAAAACAATGGAATCCATTTTCTATGCAAGGCGGCATAACAATCTCTTGATGTCACCAGCAACGCAAAGACTGATCACCTAACCACATCGTTAGGGGCATCGTCTGAAATGCCCGTGGATACTGGGCTACACGACGACCGTTGCGCTGAATCCGCCGCCCGGCGTACGGAAGTTGGTCGTCTGCCCTTGGTAGAGACGCGCCAGGACAAGCTGGACGCGCCCACGATAGACGAAATTGCGCAAGTCGAATTTCAGGTTGCGGGCAAGGCCGTCAATCTGAATACGGCGCTCCGCAGGCGGTGCCAGGGTTTGCGCCACATAAGCGGCATTCATGATTTGCGAGAAGACGCGCCGCGTCAGTTTATCGCCACGATACGCTGCCCGCCCGGCATAACCCGCAGCGGGTTTGAAAAACCAGTTCCGCCGGCTTTCCCAAAAAGCATCTGCATCATCCGGCCGCACCCTGCGCGCCGGCGGCACATTTGCCTGCAATACGGCAACATCGGCAGCAGACGCGCCAATACTGCGCAGCCAGTCCGCGTCGCTCAGCGCCACCAGATTACGTTTGTCGGCATAGAGCGCGTGTGCGTAGGGATGCGGCGTCACCACAGCCGCATCACGCAGCCATGCATCGCGTAACACGGCGTGTGCAGGTTCATCAAGCGCAAAATCGGTTAGGCGGTTATACACAAGGTCGATACGCAGTTCATTCCGCCACAAACACCCTGCGCGCAAGGATAACTCCCGCGGGTCTGCAATCACGGTTTCGATACCGGCAGCAGTGAAGAGCGCCTTGAACAACAAAAACTCCGGGTAAAGAAACTGCCTTTCGGGTGAGTCATCGACGATCGCAATCCGCGTCAGCGGCGCCGCACCACGCGCCAGACGCCATTCTTCGCGGAACATGGCGAGGAATGCCGTTTCAACGGCGGCCGCCTCTTCCAGGCGTCCGGGAAATACGCCATCGACACGCTCATTCCGCCCGCCCACAGTCTGGGCGCGGAGCAACCGCGCACCCAGTAGACCGCCGCCCGCATTGGTATTGATTTCGATCAGCTGTGGCCCGTCTTTGCCCAGATGAAAGTCGTAACCGAGAAATGCGCAGGCAGTCGACGGAACGTGCTGGGCAGTGACGGGTGCATCGGCCAGCGCCCGCGCCCGCCAGCCCGGCAAAGCCACGACGCGCTCGACGGCCTCGATCAGCTGCGTCATGGCCCGGCAATCGGCATCGCCGACATAAACCGGCACTGCGGCAAACAGATGGGGATGCGTCTTGCGTAGCGCCTCCCACGAGATACCGGTATGACCGGCATGGCTCGGATTCGCCGGCATCCCGGCCGGAAGGGTGAATTTTTCCAACGCCTGGCACAGACTTTCCGCATCGGCTAAATCGCACAGATCGTTCTCGTTCAGCCATGCGGCTTTATCCGGGAAAGGTTCTCGATCAAGTGCCTGGTCAGACATCTCCGGATTCATACTGTTCAATGTCCCGTTCGGGGAATCGAAATAAAAATGATAGAGGAAGCGATGCGATGCTCAGCCACCCGGACTATTTCGCTTCACCGCGAATCATGACCAACAGCATCTTGAACTGCCCCTGCGGATTGACTGCGTGCGGAACATTGGCCGGCATGAGCAGGGCATCGCCCTCGGCCAGGATATGCTTGACGCCTGCGATCGGAATCTCGGCCTGGCCTTCGACGCCAATGACCAGCGCATCAAAAGGCGCCGTGTGTTCACTCAACCCTTCATCGCCGTCAAAGGCAAACAGCGTCACATTGCCGACGGGGCGCTTGAGCAGCATTTTGCTGACCACTGAGCCTGCCTGATATTGAAGTATCTGTTTCAGATTCTGTACCTTGGTTTCCTTACCTTCATGATTCATGAGTGATCTCCTTTGTTGCCTGCGTGTTGACTCAACTGCGAACAGCCAGTTCTACGCGCTACTCGGTCAGCCTGTTTTCACGCATAAGCACACATAAGCGGGCGGGCGATTGTATGTGTCCATTTAATCGGATGCGAAAAATGCCCGCGCCTCTTCGGGATCGCGTGTGCGCCGCATCGGCGGCAGGCTGCGCCAGACGCGCTTACCGTAATGTTTGGTCAACATGCGCGGGTCGCAGATCATCAGCACGCCGCGATCCTTTTCATCCCGGATCAGGCGGCCGGCGCCCTGCTTGACATTGATGACGGCGTGCGGCAACTGATATTCCATGAAGGCATTGCGCCCCGCTGCTTTCATGCGCTCGATGCGCGCGGCCAACACGGGATCGTCAGGCGGCGCGAACGGCAGCTTGTCAATGACAACAAGCGAGAGCGCCTCACCGCGCACATCCACGCCTTCCCAAAAGCTCTGGCTGCCCACCAAGATGGCGTTGCCGAGCCGGCGAAAACGTTCCAGCAGTTCATTTTTGCTCCCCTCCCCTTGCATCAGTAAGGGAAGGTTCAATTTGGCGCGCGCCAGAAATTCTTCGAGCAGCTCGCGTGTACGGCGCATGGCGCGCAGTGAAGTACACAAAAAGAAGGCCCGGCCGCCGCTTGCCTGAACAACCGGAAACACCGCCCGAACAACCGCTTCGGCATAGCCGTGACTATTCGGCTCGGGCAGGCCGGGCGGCGCATACAGTAGGGCTTGCCGCGCATAATCGAACGGGCTTTCCCAGGCCGCCGTTTCAGCATCGGTCAGGCCCATTTCGCCGCAGTAATGGCTGAAGTCGCGCTGCACAGCCAATGTCGCCGAGGTAAAGATCCAGGCGCGCGGATGCCCTTTCATCTGCTTCTGCATGATGCCGGCAATGACCAGCGGCGTTGTGTTCAGTTGCAGTGACAGCGTATAGGTCTCGCCCCAGCAGACCACGTCAGTATCCTCGTCCTGCTGCCAGCGATGTAACGCATCGGCCAACTCGCCGCTGCGCCGCCAGCAGTTTGCCAGACCTTCGGAACGCTCAGCCTGCGTTTCGAGCAAAGCCGTCAATGTCTCGACGCTGCCGATCAGGCCAGCGAGCTGGTTATCAAAACCTTCGCGCGCATTCAACTGAGCGCGCGTAAAGCGTGCCGGATCAACGGGCAGCTTCAGGCGCAAATCCCTGGCTGCTTTCTCCGCGGCATCGCACAGAATGGGTAGATCAAGGCAGTCCCGCGCCGAAGCCAGCGCCTCGATGCGCACGTCGCGCGCTAAATCGAGCACCTGCGCGGTCGAAATGTTATCGCCGAAAAAGAGACCGGCGGTTTCTGGCAGCTGATGGGCCTCATCGAAAATAACGGTATTGCAGGCCGGCAGCAGTTCGGCAACGCCTTCATCGCGCAGCATTACATCGGCAAAAAACAGGTGATGATTAACGACGACGAGATCAGCTTCCATCGCCTCGCGCCGTGCGGACAAGACAAAGCATTCTTTGTGATGCGGGCAATCCTGGCCAAGGCAGTTATCGCGCGTTGAGGTCACCGCGCCCCAAACCGGCGAATGCTCCGGAACATCAACGCACTCACTTTTATCGCCGGTCTTGCTGACCTTGGCAAAACGGACAATACGACGGGCATCCGCAGCATCGGCGCGCGAGAAAAAGCGACCGTCGGCCAGCGCACGTTCAAGGTGATAGTGGCAGACATAATTGGCGCGCCCCTTGAGCAAGGCGACGCGTACCGGCGCGCCCAATGCCTGGCGCACGATCGGAATATCCTTAGCGAAAAGTTGATCCTGGAGGTTCTTGGTGCCGGTCGAGACGATCACTTTGCCGCCCGAGCGTATCGCCGGCACCAGGTAGGCGAAGGTTTTGCCCGTCCCCGTGCCCGCTTCGGCAACCAGTACCGCATTGGCAGCAATCGCCGCGGCGATGCGTTCGGCCATATCGAGCTGCTGCGGACGCAGGCGGTAGCCCGGAATATGCCTCGCCAGCAGGCCATCCGGCGCAAAAACTTCGGCCAGTGCAACACTCATGGACAACCGGGAAAATGAACGAAACAGGCAAAAAAGGAAAAACGGGCGAACCATAAGCAGTGGGCGCAACGCCCGAACAGGACGGGACGCACACTCCCCATACGGACAGCACTGCCCGTGCTATCTGTGCCGCCCTGGCCGCTTCCCCTTACTGAAGGCGCATCGTGCCAATCATGGCCTACGGGGGCAATACGGCACGCCCGTAAAAAAAGAGGCCGTTCAAGCAGCGGAAGCACGGAAAACAACAAAAGCGCGGAAAGGAAGGCAACACGCACGATACGCACCGCTCAATAATCGACGGACGTCGCCAGATTTTCAAAGCGCGTATATTCGCCCAGAAAAGCCAGGCGCACCGTGCCGATCGGGCCGTTGCGCTGCTTGCCGATGATGACTTCGGCACTGCCCTTGTCCGGCGAATCGGGGTGATACACCTCATCACGGTAAATGAACAAAATAACGTCAGCGTCTTGTTCAATGGCACCCGATTCACGCAGGTCAGACATCACGGGACGTTTGTTTGGGCGTTGTTCCAGCGATCGGTTGAGCTGCGAAAGTGCAATGACCGGCACATTCAGTTCTTTCGCCAGGCTCTTGAGCGAGCGCGAAATTTCGGACAGTTCGGTCGCCCGATTCTCGCCACTGCCGCTGGCCGCAGACATCAGCTGCAAATAATCAATGACGATTAATCCGAGTTTGCCGCACTGCCGGCTTAGCCGGCGCGCACGGGCCCGCAGATCAATGGGGTTGAGCGCCGCCGCTTCATCAATGAACAGCGGCGCTTCGTGCATCTTGCCCAGGGCAAAAGACAGGCGGGACCATTCGTCGTCATCAAGGCGCCCGGTGCGCACCTTGTGCGCATCAAGCCGGCCGACCGAGGAGAGCATGCGCATCGCCAGCTGCGCACCGCTCATTTCCATCGAAAATATCGCCACCGGCAAACCCACTTCAATCGCCACATACTCGGCGATATTGAGCGCCAGAGAGGTTTTGCCCATTGACGGGCGCCCTGCAACGATCAGTAGATCGCCCGGCTGTAGGCCGGAAGTGCGCGCATCGAGATCATGATAGCCGCTTGGCACGCCGGTGATATCGGAAGGATTGTCCCGATCATGCAGCTCCTGAATACGCTCAACGACCTGTGAAAGCAAGGGATTGATGTGCTGGAAGCCCGTCAGGTGGCGAAACCCGGTTTCGGCAATATTGAAAACCTTAGCCTCCGCCTCATCGAGCAACTGCTTGGGGTTGCGGCCGAGCGGATTTAAGGCACTATCGGTAATTTCATCGCCCACCGTTACCAGTTGCCGCAAAATAGCGCGCTCACGGACGATTTCGGCATAGCGGACGATATTGGCCGCCGAGGGCGTATTGGCCGCCAGCTCACCCAGATAGGCAAGCCCTCCCGTATCGCCGCCGTCACCCGCCGAATCCAGGCTCTCGGCAACCGTGACAGCGTCAACCGGTTTGCCGCGTTCAAGCAGGCTACAGATCTGGCGATAGATGCGCCGGTGTTCGTCCCGATAAAAATCACTCTCGCTCACGCGATCAGCAATTTTGTCGAACGCGGTATTGTCGAGCAACAGCCCGCCCAGCAACGACTGCTCCGCCTCGACGGAATGGGGCGGAACGCGCAGCTGCGCCAGCGCCGGATCTTCCGGCAGATTCGGCGAATGTTTCTGAAATGTAGGCTTGGCCATCACGAATCACCACCGTTTTTTTGAGAAAGCATCTGCTTGATTTTGACGATATGCCAGTTTATCCCGCCGCGACTTGCCATCACCAAACCGCCCAATCCCCGGACTTTTGCGCCAACGTCAACAGGCCAGAAATAAAAAAGCCCTGCCGTCTGACAAGGCTTTTCTTACCGCAACAACACGCAAGACCGGCGAGAATTTTCCAGGATTTTCCAAGACAAGAAAACCGCCGCCAGTGCTTTTTACCCCGCGTTACTCACCAACCACCTGCACCTTGACGTTCGCCAACACATCGGTATGCAGGGCAACTTCCAGTGCGGTTTCTCCCGTCGTCTTGAGCGGCCCTTCGGGCATGCGGATCGCCGATTTTTCGACCTCAAAGCCCTGTACTTGCAGCGCTTCGGCAATGTCGTAGTTGGTCACGGAACCAAACAGGCGGCCATCGACACTCGCCTTGCGTGCAATCGTCAATACAATGCCTTCCAGCTTGTCGGCGATCGCCTGGGCAGCAGCCAGCTTGTCGGCAGCGGCTTTCTCAAGTTCGGCACGGCGCGCCTCGAATTCGGCCAGCGCGGTCGGCGTCGCCCGCTTGGCCTTGCCTTGCGGAATCAGGTAATTACGTGCGTAACCATCCTTGACCTTGACGAGGTCACCCAGATTGCCCAGATTGACGACCTTTTCCATCAAAATTATCTGCATCGTCCTATCCTCGCTTATTGGTGGTTATCGGTGTACGGCAAGAGCGCTAAGAAACGCGCGCGCTTGATGGCAACAGACAGCATACGCTGATAGCCGGACTTGGTGCCGGTCAGGCGTGCCGGCATGATTTTGGCGTTTTCAGCAATATATTCCTTGAACAGATCGACATCCTTGTAATCGATGAAATCGACCTTTTCTGCCGTAAAGCGGCAGAATTTGCGGCGCTTGAATGCTCCGCCACCACGCCTTTTGACGTTCTTATCGTCCTTTTTTTTCATGAATCTAGCCATTTTGCTTTCCTTCAATAAATTCAATTTTGGTGATATGCAATCTCAGCTGTCTGCTTTGTCGGCTTTTTGCGGCGATAAACCCCGTTAGACGAAGCTCGGTTCCGGGCGCCGCATCCTGTAGCCAGTTGGCACATTCTCCCAAGGCAATCGCCGGAACTTCGCATTCAACCTGGCGTTGAACACCTGCTTCAACCTGATCGGAAACGTGTTTGACAAGACATTCGGCAACCGGCGTCCCTGCCGGCGTAAAACGCAGATTGCGGCGTTCGACCAGGATGCCTGTCAGTACGATGCAGTTCAGCCGAACCTCGAAATTCAGTCCGCAGCCGCAACCGGCTGTGCTTCCGGTTGCTCTGGTTGTGCCTCAGCGCCAGACTCCGCCACTGCAGGCATATCCTGAGCCGCCAACATCGACTTGGATTTTTCCTCCTTCATCATCGGCGAAGGCGTCGTCACGGCATGCTTCATCCGAATGGTCAGATGACGGAGAATGGCGTCGTTGAACTTGAAGCCATGTTCAAGCTCGGTCAGCGTTTCACCGCTGCACTCGATATTCATCAGCACATAGTGCGCCTTGTGCAGCTTCTGGATAGGATAGGCAAGCTGGCGGCGTCCCCAGTCTTCCAGGCGATGAAGCTGGCCGCCCTGCGAAGTCACCAGCGTCTTGTAACGTTCGACCATCGCCGGAACCTGTTCGCTCTGATCCGGGTGGACGATAAAAACAATCTCATAATGGCGCATGCAAACTCCTTATGGTTAAAGCCCTCCGCCATGCGAACGGTGGGGCAAGGTGGAAAAGTTGGTGATTATAACTGCTCACACCGTCATAAATCAATGAAATGACCGTGAAAGTCGGTTTTCCACGGCATCGGTTAACTGATGGGCGCTATCCGGCCATACACGACAAACATACAGGGACAAACGCCAGAAGAACACCGGCAATATCCGCTCAAAAGTCGCGTTACGTATCGACTTTAGGCGCATTCAGCGTGTTGCCCCTGGTACGCATCATGGCCTGCAATTTGGCCGCTGCGCCTCCTAAAGACAACCCGAGCTTGAGTTCCCGGTCAAGCAGTTTCAGCAAAGGCAACAGATGATAACCAAGCGCTGGCAAATGCGGCGACACTCTATCCTTGTTGCCGGTCTCGAGTAACGCCAAGGCCTGCTCGACCGTCAGCGTTTCCGTATTTCCCCGGTCGACATCGGCTGCGATCACACAATCTCCGCCTGCTTTCTGGGCTTCCTCCAGGCGATGTGAAGCCAATTCGAGCAGCGCTTCGGCCGAAGCGACGCCATCTGCAGGGAAATTACCGATTCCGATGCTAACGGAAAGGCTCAGTCGATCACCGTGAGTGCTGATTTTGGCTTTTTTGATGGCCTTCCGCAGGCGATTGCTGAATGCTTCACAATCCGTGCCATCAAGATCCGGAGAAATGATCGCCAACCGATCGCCCACATAACGCCCAAGTCCATCATTTTCGCGGACTCGGCCACTGAGAATAGCCACGAAACGCTGCTGTAACTGCTGCACCACGGCGTCACCATGTTGTGCACGCAAATCGGCAACATTGTCGAATTCCATGACTAAAGCGCTGATTCGGCCATGATTTGCCCTGGCACGCCCCATTGCCTGTTTTGCCATGGCAAGCAACGCCATTTTCGACATCACACCCGGCAAATCTGCTTTTTCGGTACGCACAGGCGCTTCTTTTTCTTTCTCAGTATTCTCTATATTTTCCGTTTTCTCCGTACTTTCCGCCGGTTCGGTATTGTCTTCGCCTTGGGTCGTAGCGTCTGTCGCGCGCGCTGCTATATCTTCAGCCGTTATCCCAAGGATCGCATCAAGGCGCGGCAACAGCTCATCCGCCAGCGCCTGACGATCAATAAATTCAGTCGCGCCATGTGATTTTGCCCGCGCAACCGCTTCGGTATCATCGCCAACGACCAGCAATATCGGCATCTGCGCAAGCCGCGATAACGCCGAAGCACGCATCCGTTCTAAAAGCGCATCGCCATTAAGCAGCGGCATAGAAAGCGAGCACACAACCACACGGATCGTCGGATCAACGAGTAAGGCCTGCCAAGCCAGCTCACCATTCGCTTCTTCGCGAAATGCATAGTAATTGCGGATTTGCCGTGCAAGCATCGTGCGTGCCATACGCGACTCATCGACGATCAGGACGCGCGGAATGGAATCGGACTTACTCATACGCCCTCCTGCACATTATTTCTCCACACCTCAACTCATTGATTTTTCTAGATTCCATCATTTTTTACCCTATCGCTTTCCAGAACAATAAAAAAATATTCCGGAAAAATTGAGAAGTAAAAATATACATTCAATTTTAGGAAATGCCTATCTTAAAAAATGCCCCTCAAATATTTTATAACGTATCAAAACGGCAAAAATAAAGCTGCGTGTGACATTTACTCAAATAATTTATCCAGAAAATGACCGCAAATGTTTACAGTCCGCTGATTTTCAGCTAAATTTCGCCCTCATGAATTTTTCCGACTCCTTTTTTCAACTTCTTTTTGCTGTTGCGATCACTTTAGGCGTAGCAGGGCACGCTGCCGCAGCAGAGCAACCATTCCCCCCACAGCAACCGTGGCCGGCTGAAGAGCCCTCCCTGCTTGAACGCTACACCACCAATGCCCAGGACCTGATTCTGAAAGGGTTGGAACTCGTCGGCATCAATTACCGCTTTGGCGGTACAAATCCGGATAGCGGACTTGATTGCAGCGGGTTTGTCCAGATCGTTTTCAAAGACGCGCTCGGTAAACTCCTGCCGCGCACCGCCAAAGAGCAGAGTCAGGTGGGCGACGAAGTCTCGCGCAATGAGCTAAAGCCTGGCGACCTCGTATTTTTCAACACGATGCGCCATGCTTTCTCACACGTCGGCATTTACCTCGGCGACAATCATTTCGTCCATGCCCCGCGTACCGGCTCGGAAATTCGTGTCGAAGACATGAGCCAAAGCTACTGGGCCAAGCGTTACAATGGCGCGCGCCGCGTCCTCCAGCGCTGACGCTGAGCGGCATACACATACATTACTAAACGGCATACCTGATTATTGATTCGGTCAAAAAAGTTTTCGCCAAGTCAAGAATCAAATATCCCGACACTCTCTTACACCTGTTCACCGCCGATGAGAAAAGGACGTTCTGTACGTCCTTTTATTTTTTCCTGACGCCCGCACGCCCCTGGTTCCGTCATCCGTAATGATTCCCTGGCTTGATGATAATAGCGATGATTTCCCGCCATGTGAAACTGCGCTACATACGCCTAACGGCCTGCTCTGCGCCGGCGGCGACCTTTCGCCTGCGCGCCTGCTGGCCGCTTACCGGCGCGGCATTTTTCCGTGGTTCTCACCGGGCGAACCAATTCTCTGGTGGTCGCCCGATCCGCGCATGACGCTCGACCCGGCGGCTTTCCGGCCATCCCGTTCCCTGCGCCAACGGCTGAGGCGCGGCGGCTACGAAGTCCGGCTGGATTACGACTTCGCCGCCGTTATCCGCGCCTGTGCCACGATGCCCCGCAAAGGACAACACGGCACCTGGATTACCAGCGAAATGCAAACCGCCTACCTGCGGCTTCATACACTAGGCTATGCCCATTCGGTCGAAACCTGGATCGGCGGACAACTGGCGGGCGGCCTATACGGTGTTGCCCTCGGCGGCATGTTCTACGGAGAATCCATGTTCGCGCGCACGACCGATGCCTCCAAGATCGCCCTCGCCCACCTGGCACACTACCTGCGACAGCGCGGCGACGCACTCATCGACTGCCAAATGGCAACGACGCATCTCGCCTCGCTCGGCGCCCGCGAAATGTCGCGCAGCGACTTCATTGCCCGCATCCGGGAACTGAGCGCACTCGATATTCCCGCCGGTCGCTGGCCATGCGACGGCGCCCGTCAATCCTGGGAAAGCGCCACCCTCGCTGAACATTGACCTGCTGCCATGTCACATCCCGACGCTGCTCGTCTGCCCTTCTCGCTGCTCCAGTTTCACCGGACGGATACCTACCCCTGCAGCTACCTGCCCGACCGACAGGCACGCTCGCTCGTCGCCATTCCGCCCGGTCTGATCGACAGCGCCCTCTATAGCCGGCTCGTGCGTCACGGATTCCGGCGTAGCGGCCCGTTTTCCTACCGGCCGGACTGCACCGGCTGCCGCGCCTGCGTGCCGGTACGCATCCCCGTCCAGCGCTTTGCCCCAAACCGCAGCCAGCAACGCAGCCTTAGACGGCACGGCACGCTGATGGCTACGGAACGCCCGCTCACCTACAACGAAACCCACTATGCCCTTTACCGGCGCTACCAGCACGCCCGCCATCCCGGCGGCGGCATGGATCAAAGCAACCCCGACCAATACGCCGAATTCATACTGCAAAGCCATATCGACACCCGGCTGATCGAATTCTGCGAGCCGGAAAGCGGTGCGCTGCGCATCGTCAGCCTGATCGACCGTCTCGATGACGGTCTCTCCTCCGTCTACACCTTTTTCGACCCCGACATCGCCGGCGCCAGCTTCGGCACTTACAGTATCCTCTGGCAAATCACCCGATGCGCCGCCCTGGGCCTGCCCTATCTCTACCTCGGTTACTGGATTAAGGAATGTCGGAAAATGGCTTACAAAGCCGGCTTTCAGCCAATCGAAGGGCTGATTGACGGCCTCTGGCAGCCACTGCCGTCGGACTATCCATCATCCACCCATCAGCGCCCCGCGCAGCCATCATAAGAATTACGAAATTCTCTTACCTGAGATACAATAATTCACTGTAAAAAACAAATCGTTACAAACCCAATCCAAATACATCATCAGTCACAGCACTGGAAAGATATCGACACGCTCAAAACACTTTTGAGTTTTTCAAGCAGAAATAAAAAGCAATGCATTTTCCAAGATGTCGTCAATGCGGCGCAGGCCCATGGCGTAAAAAATTCACGAGCCTCATCGCCGTATCGACAGCGGCATTTTCGGCATTTCTGTACGCGCAGACGCCACCGCCTGTTCCGCCTGTTCCATCCCCATCGACTCCATCCACCCCACCCTTTTCCGGGCAGGAAAGAACGCCGCAAAGCGACCTTGAATATCAACGTCAGCGCGAAGCGGAAGAACGGCTACGTCGACAGATGGAAACGCCGCCTGACGTCCGCCTCCCGGTACCCACAGCGGCCAACCCAGCTCACGCCCGCCTCTCTGAAGAAAGTCCCTGCGTCAGGGTAGATACCCTGGAACTGGATATCCATCCCGCCGAATTTGCCCAACATTTCGCCTATCTGGCAGACGCAGCCGCACGCACCGCCGACGGTAGCCCGGACGATTACACCGGCCGCTGCCTGGGTGAACACGGCATCAACCTCATCATGCGCCGGCTGCAAAATGCCCTGATCGAGCACGGCGACATCACCAGCCGCGTCGGCGCCCCCGAACAGCATCTGGGCAGCGGCACGCTCAAACTCTCGATCATCGCCGGACGTATACATGCCATCCGCTTCACGGCAGAAAGTCACCCGCGCGCCTATGCGGACAATGCCCTGCCGCTGTCACCGGGCGACGTGCTCAACCTGCGCGACCTCGAACAAGGGCTTGAGAACTTCAAACGCCTGCCGACCGTCGAAGCCAGCCTCCAGATCGTGCCAGCCGAGGGTGCAGACAGTCAGGACGGGGAAAGCGACCTGCTCATCGATTGGCGCCAATCTTCCCCCTGGCGGCTGATCGCCAATGCCGACAATTCAGGCTCGCGCGCCACCGGACGCACCCAGGCCGGCCTTACGCTGGCTGGCGAACATCTGCTCGCCCGCAACGACCTGCTCTACCTCAATTACAACCAGAGCCTCGGCAGCGGTCCGACGGCGGCGCGCGGTACACGCGGCGGCAGCCTGCACTACGCTGTGCCTTTCGGCTACTGGCAGCTATCGGCGGCAACCAGTGTCGGCACTTACCGGCAAACCGTCATCGGCGCTTGGCAAAACTACATCTACCGTGGCCGTTCCAGAACGGACGAACTCAAACTGGCGCGCCTCTTCCAGCGTGACGGCGTGAGCAAATCGACGGCCTGGGCAAAACTCTGGCGGCGCACCTCCAGAAACTTCATCGACGATACCGAAATACGGCCGCAGCGGCGCGCCACCGCCGGCTGGGAACTCGGCGCCAGTCACACACGCCGCCTTGGCCGCCTTGGTCTCGAAGGCCAACTCGTCTACCGGCAAGGTGAGCGCATGCTCGGTGCGCTGCCAGCGCCGGAAGAAGCCTACGGAGAAGGTCGCGCAAAAATGCGCCTCATCGGTCTCGAAGCACGCGCCGAACTCCCGTTCCGCCTCGCCAGCCAACCCTTCCGCGCCCAATTCTTAGTGCGCGGACAGCACAACCTCACCCCGCTCACCCCGCAGGACCGATTCTTCATCGGCGGGCGCAGCAACGTGCGCGCCTACGATGCCGACCACATGCTCGCCGGCGACCGCGGCCTTGCCCTGCGCGGCGACCTCGGCTGGATCATTCACGGCCAGGAACTCTACCTCGGCCTCGACCACGCCCGCGTAGCCGGTCCCTCAACGCGTTACCTCGCCCAAAACAGCCTGACCGGCGCAGCCCTTGGCATACGCGGCTACTGGCATGGATTGAGTTACGATCTTTTCTGGGGTAAACCGATTCGTCCTCCGGCTCATTTCAACGCACCCCGTCACATCTTTGGTTTTACGCTCGGATTTGAATTTAAAGGCTAAAACTGGTTAAGCGAACGTAGTTTACGTATTTACATTTCTCTTCTTATCTTTTACCTTCAGCACCCCCTTTTCACCCTCTTCTCCCTGCAGCAGGAAACGCCATGAACCGCCACTGTCACCGACTCATCTACAACCGCCGCCGCCAGCAACTCATGGCCGTTTCCGATCATGCCATTGGCCGACACAAAGCCAAAGGCGAGACAGCGGCCGCCCCAACGCCGGAACGCGCCTCATTGCCCCTGTCCCGTCCTCTTTTTGTCACCCCTCATTCATGGCAAGCACTGACGAAGCACCCGCTCCTCGCTTCCTTCTCCCTGCTTTCCCTCCTCCTTGCCGCCGCTCCGGCACAGGCGCAAATCATTGCCGACCCGAATGCCCCGGTCGCACAACGCCCCACCGTTCTGACCACCGGCAACGGCGTTGCGCTCATCAACATCCAAACCCCCAACGGCAATGGCATCAGCCACAACACCTACCGCCAGTTTGACATTCCCGCGTCCGGCGCCATCCTCAACAACGCCCCCGGCAGGAGCGTCACCCAACTCTCCGGCGCCGTTCCCGGCAACCCCTGGATGAGCTCGGGCGGTGCGCGCCTCATCCTCAACGAAGTCAACTCCAGCGCCCCCAGCCAACTCGGCGGCCTGCTCGAAGTAGCCGGAACGCGGGCACAGGTCATCGTCGCCAATCCCGCCGGCATCACCTGCACCGGCTGCGGCTTCATCAACGCCGGCGAACTCACTTTGGCCGCCGGCGCTCCCTTCTGGCGCGGCGACACGCTGGCCGGCTACCGCGTCAGCGAGGGCCGCATCGAGATCGCCGGCGCCGGCATGAACGCCGAGCAAAGCGACTACACCACGCTCATTGCGCGCGCCGCCAGCCTCAACGCCGGCCTCTGGGCCAAACGGCTCAACGTACTGACCGGCAGCGGAGACTTCCCCGCTGGCGCCGATGCCTCTGTGCAAAGCGCGCCGGCATCTGCCGCCGGCGCCCCTTCCGCAACCGCTTCCGCCAACCTGCCCGCATTCGCCCTCGACGTCGCCCAACTGGGCGGCATGTACGCCGATCAAATTCATCTGGTTGGCACCGAACACGGCCTGGGAGTACGCAACGCCGGCACACTCGCCGCCATCGGCCAGATCAAGCTCAGCGCCGACGGCACGCTCACCAATAGCGGCCGCCTCACCGCCGGTGGCGACCTAACCGTCAAGGCGCACGCGCTCGACAACCCCGGCCGCATCGAAACAGCGCACACACTCACACTCGCCGCCGACACGATCGAGAACCGCGGCGCGCTTATCGGCCAGCGCCTCAATATTGCCGCTACTGCGCTCGACAACCACCAGGGCAGCATCCGCCAGAGCGGCGGGCAAAGGCTGGACATTACCGCCGGACACCTCACCAACCGCAGCGGCGGGCGCATCGGCACGCCCGACCAGGCGACGGACGCACCGCCCCCCGCTGACGCGCCTGCCGCCGCCGCGCCCCCGGCCGACGGCCGCATTGACGTACAAGGCGCGCTCACCAACGACGGCGGCCACATCGCCGCCAACGGCCGCACCGCCCTCACCACCCGATACAGCCTGGACAACGCGGGCGGCACGCTCGCCCTCGATACGCTGCACGCCTGGGGCGAACGCCTCGACAACGCCAGCGGCAAAATCAGCGCCGACACCCTCGCCTTAAGCGTCGGCACGCTCAATAACCGCGGCGGCGAACTCCTCCAGACCGGTGATCGCCCCTTCTCGCTCGCCCTTGCCGGCAAGCTCGACAACACGGACGGCAAAATCGCCGGCGGCAACGACCTGAACGTGCAGGCAAATGTATTGAACAACACGCGCGGGCAACTGCTTTCCGGCGGACAGGCCGCCTTCATTGCCGGCGAACTGAACAATACGCAAGGCGCCCTCAGCGGGACGCACGGCCTGAGCGTCACGGCATCCGGCCGCCTTGCCAACCGCAGCGGGCGCATCGCCAGCAACGGCGACCTGAGCATCGAGGCCGGATCGCTCGACAACGCGGACGGACAGCTCCTCGCCGGCGCAAACTTCCGGGCACGCATCGCCCGGGCGCTGGAGACGACCGGAAACGCCCTCATCGCCGCTGGTACAGACCTGAGCCTTGAGGCCGGATCGCTCAACAACGCCGCCCGCCTGCAAAGCGGCCGCCAGCTCACCCTCTCCGCCGGCAATCTGAACAATGCCGGCGCCGTCCATGCCCGTGGCGATGCCCATCTGCACGCTGCACAGCTAACGCAATCGGCCGCCGGCGCCATCACCGCCCAGGGCCAGCTCGCCCTGAACGCCGGCGAGATCAGCAGCCGCGGCGCCCTGGGCGCACAAACGCTAAATGTCGACGCCAGTGGCCGCGCAACGCTTTCCGGCACACATGCCGCCGACAGCCTTGCCTTCAACGCCGGCAGCCTCGACCTTGCCGGCAGCCGCAACCAGGCGGCAAATATTCTGCTCACGGCCCGCCAGGGCGACATCGACGCCAGCGGCGCCCGGCTGACCGCTTCAAACCGCTTTGCCGCCCGCACCACCAAAGCGCTCCGTCTGGACGGCGCCCTGCTCTCTGCCGACAGCCTCGCCCTCAGCGCGCAGGCGCTGTCCAACCGCGGCGGCGAACTGATCCAGGCTGGTCAGGGCGACTTCTCGCTCGCTCTGTCCGGCGCACTTGACAACACCGGCGGCAAACTGCTCTCTGCCGGTAGCATGACCTTGACGGCCGAGCGCCTGCACAATCACAACGGCACGCTCCATGCCAACCAAAACCTGACGCTGACCACGCAGCGCACCGACAACGCCGGCGGTCGTTTGCGCGCGGCGCAGGGAGACCTCACACACACCCAGCACACCGGTTCGGACGAGGCTGCCGGCATTCAGGAAGCCGGCGGCAAGCTCTCCCTGAAAAGCGCTGGCGCACTCACCTTCGCCGCCACCGACCGCCTGAGCGCCGGCCAGTCGATGAGCCTCACCGCCGGCGGCGACCTTACCACCGCCGGCCAATGGGTCACCAATGGTGACATCAACGTTCAAGCCGCTAGCCTCAACCTCCGCGCCGGCAGCCGCATCGACGCCAAACACATCGCCCTGAACGCCGAGCGCGCGCTCACCGGCAGCGGCACAACGCTCGTCGGCGAACATCTGGCGCTGCGCGGCGCCAATCTCGCCCTGACCGGCAGCACGCTCTCCAGCGCCGGCGCAGCCCGCCTGGAAAGCGGCGGCGCGCTCACCTTCTCTGGCAGCCGGCTCACCGCCGGCACTGACGCCACCTTCTCGGCGCCGGGCGGCATGGACACCCGCGGTGCCTCTGTTCTTGCCGGCGGGCAGCTCACCGCCCGCGCCGCCACCCTCGACAACACCGGCGGCAGCCTTGCCGCCAAAACCGGCCTTACCCTCAACACCGCCACCGTCGACAACACAAACGGCAAGCTCCTCACCGAAGGGAGCGCGCAGGTGAGCGCCCAAAACGGCTTTAAGAACACGGGCGGCACGCTTGCCGCCAACGGCGATCTGACCCTCGACACGAACGCCGGCGTTCTCGACAACACGGGCGGCACGCTCGCCGCCGGCGGCAAACTAACCGCCAAGGCGCAGAGCGTACCCAATGAAGGCGGCACACTGTCGGCCGGCAAGGAACTGCAATTCGACACACAACACTACAGCGGCGCCGGCACCCTCGCTTCCGGGAAAGACCTTATCTTCAACCTCGCCGGCGACTACACGCTGGAAAAAGGCAACATTCTCCACGCCGACGGCAGCCTTACCGCCACGCTGGGCGGGCACCTCCTCAACTACGGTACCTTTGAAGCCGTCAAAGACATCATCTTCACCGCCGGCGCCATCACCAATGAAGCGCAGGGCACGATGCGCGCCGGAAACCGCATCTCGCTCAATGCCGGCACCCTCGTCAACCACGGCACGCTCGCTGCACCCAAAGTCGATCTTGCCGCCAACAACCTCCTCAACACCGGCCTCATCGTCGGCAGCAACACGGTCACCCTCAGCGCCCAGAATCTCGAAAACCGCGGCCCCGGCGCCATCGCCGCGCTCAAGACGCTCAAAATCTACGCCAGCAATGCCCTGCACAACCTCGACGGCGGCTGGCTCTACAGCGGTGGCGACCTGACCCTGGCCGGTGGGCCGGAACAGGGCGCCGACGGACGCCTAAAACCGATCAACAGCTTCCTCAACCGTTCCGCCCTTATCCAGGCCGGCGACCGCAGCGGCGGTCTGCTCGAACTGTCCGTCAACCACGGCGAAAACGCCCGCACACACTTCCGCCCCTACGAAGTGGCCTCCGCACCCAGCATCGAACTCATCCAGCAGCTGGACGGCAACCGGGCAGAATGGCCGGCGCAGCTGATCGGCACGGTTTACCCCAACGGATACATCGAACAAACCCACAGCATCAAAACCTGCACTTCGGAGAATCCGGGGCCGTTCGATCGATGCCACACCCACACGGAAATCCACAAATACGAGCTGCCGGTCTACCGCAACGCCGACGAATACGAACGTTTCCGCCAGGCACTGGAAGAAGGCAGCCAACTGCGCACTCTGCCCACAGAAAAAATCTGCGGCAGCTGGGACGAGGGCTGCAAGTACAAAACCACCACCATCACCGCGACGCGGCCCGTCTATCACGGCACGGAGCACTGGCCGATCCCCGAAGCGGCGAGCGTCCCGACCTTTACCATACTTAACATGGACCCGGACGAGAACAAAGTCGTCGGACGCCGCTACGCCATCGTCAAGCAAACCTTTGAACGCCAGGCCGAAGCCTCCGCCGAAGGGCAAATCCTCTCCGGCGGCGACATCCGCATCAGCGCCGGAACCTTCGAGAACACCTACAGCCGGATCGAAGCCCGCGGCGCCATCGACCAAAGCCGCATCGGCCGGCTCACCAACAGCGCCTACGAACTGGGCAAAATCGAACGCAAGACCACCTATGTCGGCATCTGCTCACACATCCTCGGCGACACCCCGGGCCGCCTGGGACGTTGCGGCGGCGCCTGGCAATGGCCGACGCGGGTCGAAGAAACCCGTCTCGGCGAAGCTCGCACGCTGGGCGGCGTCATCGCCAGCAACCAGGGGCTCGACCTGACCGCCGCCACCATCGAAAACCAGACCGTCGGCCACCTGACGATCAATAACGGCCAGGGCAACGGACAAAACGGCACGATGACAAGCGGCAGTTCTCCCGGCATCAATCTGACTGCGAACGGCGAAAGTGCGCGCAGTGCCGAAGCAATTGCACAACAGAACCCGCAGGCTACCGGCCTCTCGCCCTTTGCTCCGCCCGCCGGAGCGCCGCAAGCGATCCCCACGCTTTCCGCGCCATCCCTGATCGCCGCGCGCGAAGCCCTCTTCCGCATCCCGGAAAGCCGGCTCTACCTCACCCAGCCGGATAACCCGAATGTCCTCGTCAGCGCCACCCCGCTGCTGGGCGGTGCCAACTTTCAGGACAGCGCCCCCTACCTGGACGAATTCGGGCTCAATACCCTCAAGCGGCTGGGCGACGGCTTCTACGAACAGCAGCTGGTTGCCGAGCAGCTGCGCCTGTTGAGCGACCGCGTCCATGCCGACAACGCCGCTAAACAAAGAAAGGCCGGCCAATGAAACAGGAAGACTCCGTAGCCAAAATACTGGCGCAGCGCACCTTGTTCTACTGTGTAAAGGTCGGCTTGCAATTCTTGGGGGCAGCTATTCTGATTTCTCTATTTTCCAGTTTCTCGGAGTGGTCACAGACCCAGCAATGGGTCTGGAATAGCAAGTCTTTTTTATGGGTAGTCAAAGGTGGAATAATGATTACACCCTTTGCATCATTTTTTTATGCACTTAATGAATGTGCCGATAAATATAAATGGAAAACAAGGTTATTCTTTACTTTACTTTTTATAGCTGCGGTTCTATTTTTCTCAACAATTGTTTATATAAGGAAATACACTAACTGGATGTAATGGTACTAGGCCGATGAATATTATACTGACCGCCGATCAGCTAGTACCCAATCCCAAGCTGGGGCCACTGCTGCATAAGGCCGGGCGCCGCAATCCGTATCCGGCAATCATCAGCGAGGGTTTCGAACAAGTGATTTCAGGTACCTCTTCTCTCATCAACCTCACGGAAGAAGGGAAACGCAAATGAACTGGTTTGAGCGCTGGCATAAATTCGCCGATCGACAAGCTGAAAAAGAGAACAAATTTATTAGCAAATACTTCAACCTTCATACCTACGTCGGTAATTTCCGAAATATACTTTTATTGACTTTTGGATGGTATATGATGTGGCATATCTATGACATTAATACGTGGGTTGAGAACCTTCTCGACCTTCACTACGATCCACCGACAGAAGCGGATAAAAGTTGGCTTAGACTTTGGATGTCCCTTATTTGCGGCTGGGGTATTTCACTGTCCATTTATTCAATTATTAAAATCACAATTGGACACCTCCGAGAACGGAAAAATCTAAGGCAGACAACCTCAGAAACAGAAGTCACTTCAACAGATGAAGCGAATAGTGAAAAGTAATAATGAAATGTAGCGCCCGACTGCATCGCCTGCCGAACCGTTGGCGGCATGTTAGTCGCGATGCCTTCATCGCGCAGACGAGCGGTCTGCACGGTAAAGGCCGGGCGACGAGCCAGCTTTATCACACCACGTTGAACCCAACGCAGCTCTCCTCCGGCGGTGATCTCATCCTTGCTGCCGGCGGCAACCTGCTCCTGCCCGCCAGCCCACTGTTTACGCGGGTTTCCAGACTACCTGCCCGAAAACGCCCTATTGACGAGGGGTTGCGGCCGGTCAGTCCAGCCAATCGGCATCACATTTGAAAGACGCAGACAGTCACCAACCACCGCCAGCCGTGCGTAAAGGAAGCATCGCCGGCTGAATCACCACCGCCGCAGAGAATGAAAAGTTTCCTAAAGTGTCACCACGAACCGCAACTCAGTCATACTGCAGCCGTAGCACCGCCACAGCATTCGCCGAAACACCTGCCCTAAACCCCGCGTAAAATGGGCTTATCCGAAGGGGCTGCCCGCCAGCCCACTATTTACGCGGATTTCCGGCCTGCCTATCTTCAAGCCCAGTGTTTACGTGGGTTTCCAGCCTACCCGCAAACGCCCTATTGACGCGGGCTTCCGGCCAGGCAGCGGCTGGCCG